>Ga0310690_10001652_pt1 | contig 38951 bp, 8 predicted proteins | sample AusTroGonzalo_MG_2_FD_207661 | JGI IMG/M metagenome (GOLD analysis project Ga0310690, IMG submission 207661) | Bovine rumen microbial communities from tropical cattle in Woodstock, Queensland, Australia - Gonzalo_04 (v2) (version 2) | ecosystem: Host-associated > Mammals > Digestive system >... | reverse complement strand
CTAAGGAAAAAAGACTTATTTTTGCACTTTGAAATCGAAGAACGTATAGAATATATGAGTAATATGATGCGTAAGTTAGTGACAATCATGGCGGTGCTGATGCTGATACCGGCAGCGGTGTTTGGCAAAGCTCAAGTCTTCATCCAGGACGAGGAGTTTGAAGGCCGCGACCGTACCGGTTACGAGGACTTCGGTTTGGTGACACCCTACCAAGGCGGCGACATCGACCAGTACGTCCCCGTCGGCAGCGGTCTCCTCGTGCTCACCGCCCTTGGCGGCGCCTACCTGGTGAAGAAAGCCAACAAGAAGGAAGAAGCCTAATCGCGGGCTAACATCTTCTTGACGCACAACCCCCAAACCCTCCGCTGAGATGCACCAAGGTGTATCTCGGTGGAGGGTTTACCCTTTTTGCCGCTTCGCGCTTCCCCCTCTCAGAGGGGGTGCCCGCAGGGCGGGGGAGTCCTTCCCCCTCTCAGAGGGGGGGTAGGGGGGAGTAAACCAAACTGTTCAGAAGCTATAGGGCTAGCGTAGGGCTAGTGAAGGGCTAGTGAAGAGCTAGAATAAAAAAACTGACCTCAAAATTGCGAACATTCAATTCTTTTCTCTAATTTTGCATTCTTAGACTAATCTTTAGGTTATGAACAGAATATTACATCGAAACCATATAGCGTGTCTAAAGCGTATCTATAGATGGTCATTAGTGGCCCTGGTGATGATAATGCCGTTGGTTGGGTGGGGGCAAGGGCTAGAGGTTGTTAATGATTTCGATGATGGTTACTACCTCATTAGCAATGCAAATACTGATGGCGGTATTTGGTATGTGTATAGCCAGCGTCAAAGCAATAAACCCGTTTTCGCTACAACCGATATCACCATCAACAACCTCTGGTATGTGAGCAAAGAAAGCGTTGCAAATCATGTTCAGTTGTACAATACTGAGGGTGCTTGTGAAAAAGTGACACAAAATGCAAATAATCGGATTTACCTTAGTCATCAAGGTGATGGCACAAATGTGCTTACTTATAAAACTAGTCAAAATGGCTCTAGTCAAACAAATTATCGTATGGTCCTTCTTAGTTCGAGGATTAACGACGCCTATGTGATGATTAGTAACAAATCATCTACCATTGGAACCCATGGCTATTGCACTGGTAATGCTACTAATGGCGGCGCTGCATTTCGGATGGATGCGGCAGCTAGTAATGAGGGGTTCGAGAAAAAACTATTCCCAGGTTCATGTGAAGATGATTTTAGCAGTTGGAACTTTGTTCCACAAACCGTTAGTCCTAATGTGGCATGGCCCGATGTGGTTGAGGCAGAAACACCGCTGCAGAGCGATGGCATTAATTTGAACACCATGCTTTTAACTACAGGACGATTCGAGTATACATTTCAAGGTTGTGATGGTACGTTATGGGAGGAACAAGGTTACATTTTTCCAAACTATAACACAACTGATTGTGTGGTTTCATTTGAGTTTCCTAGCTCACTGCCGGATGGAATTAGTATTGATAACAGGGCTAATGGCAGTTTTGCCGTGACAGTTGATGGTATCTTTCCGCCAAACAATGTTTCTTTTACGGTAAACATTAAAGCAATCAAGCAGGGTAAGACAACGATTATGCGTGCTCTAACCTTTTCCACGCCTCATACTATCAATAATTTGAATGATCTACAAGGCATTTCCGATTTAGATGGTTACTATGTTATTACAACCGATATTAATGCTTCTTCAGGTTATTCAACCAAGAATTCTTTTAGCGGTGTTTTAGAAGCTGCTATCGACCCCGATACGAAGATGCCCTATCGTATTCAAAATCTTAGTGTTCCGCTTTTTACCACGCTTACGGGTACGGTGAAGAATCTTGTGCTGGAGGATGTGGGGATAACTGGACACTCAGGCAATACTGGCGCAATTGCTTGTACTGCAAACGGAATAGCTCGCATATACAATGTGGGTATTCTCAGTGGCAGTGTGGGTGGTACGGCTTATACGGGTGGCTTGGTAGGTTTGCTCGATGATAAAGCCCGCGTGGTTAACTGTTATAGTTATGCTAATATTTCGGGAGGCACCGATGTGGGTGGAATTGTAGGATACAATAACGTAGCTACCGCAAGTAACAATCTTAAAACCATGGTGTTCGGTTGTATGTTTTATGGTGAAATAGAAGCTGATAATTGCACATCCATTGCTCCCATCTATAACGGCACTAATATTGTGAACAAAGATAAGGATAGTAACGGCAACACCGGTGTAAGTAACTATAATTATTTCCACTTAGAAGCTTCATACGTGCAACCAGAAGGAGTCACTTATAACTGCGCTCTTGGCGCCGAGGATCGTTTTCTGCAGCGTTTCGAATTCTACCGTCATCTGCTCAACAGTCACCGTGAGTTGGCTGGTTGGTGGGTCACTGGCACATACAGTGGTGATGATATGATGAAGTGGGTGCTGGAACCATCACAGTTAGATGGTGAAATGCAGTATCCTGTCCTAAAGGCCTACAAAGATCAGAGTGGAAATGTGATTAAATACCCATCGGTAGTTAATATCGATGCTGCCAATGCGACTACACAAACCGAACGTAACAAGGGAGGCAAGTTGGGTGAACTCGCCGTCACTATTCGAATGGGTGAAGGTGGAGCGGTGTTTGGTCCTCCAACCGGTGCCACAATTACCAAAACCGATACCACACTTGTCATCACCGACAAAGACCCCGACCATTTCAATTTCAACTATTACAAAGTGCAGCTGCCCTACTACAATGATGTGGGAACAAAGAACTATAATGGCAATCGCGTGGTGACAGGTTGGAAAATAGTAAACATCACAGGTGGCACTCCTGGCACTTATTATATAGGAGAGGATGTTACTTACGATGAACAAGGCAACATTTCTAAAATGCCGTATAATTTTGCTGACAGACATTGCACCAATAAAGATCTTTACGGTGAAGGTGGCAGCAACCGCGTTTTCAACCAGGGAGCCTACTGGGATGTGCCCTACGGTGTCACCGCCATCACCATCGAACCCTACTGGGCCAAATGCGTCTATCTGGCCGATGCCTTCCCCGACAAGGTGTACAACCAGGAAATGACTACCGTATACGATGTTCCCAACGTGGGCGGCGGACGGATATACACAAACCGCAACAGCTATCCCATCGCTGGACAGAACCAAAGGGTTTTCACCGCCAAGGGCGACGCTATCGCAACTTCGAACTATGGACTTTTTCAGAACGAGAGTGGTTCCGGTAATCGTACTGTTTATGATTATGCCGTGGTGCTTGTAGGCAATTATCATTTTTATGGTGACTTGGACGCAGATATGAGCAAACCATATACGGTTACCTCTGTTGACCTTGATGGCGACAATGAACCCGATTACTCCTATATTCTGCGCTTCGACAGTCGTAAAGCTGTCCATCCCGTGAGGGTTGACTTTATCAATATTCCCGGCCTTGGTATGGCGCAGAAATCCACAGGTGGTACGGGCACCTACAACTTCGGCATCATGCAGCCTAAAGGCTGGTTCGAGAGCACCAACACCTCGCTTTTCCGTGAAACGCAGTTCGAATATGACCGTAGCGATCGTGGTGAAGCCCCCTATATAGTCCAAGGTGGTGTGATGGAGCAATGGGTGAGCGGTCAAAACAACGGAGCTGCTAACAAAACCACTTACTTTCATGTGGGCGGCAATGTATGGTTTAAGGAGTTCCACCGAGGCACCCACCAGGACAAGACCCTTCAATCCAAACATCCGCCGGTTTCGGTTACCGGCGGTGACTACGACGAGTTTTACCTCACTGGCCTTTATACTGCCGATGTCACCAGTTATCCTGACAATGCCGAGTGTTACATCAATGGAGGCCGTTTCGGAATTGTGTGCGGTGCTGCCATGGAGGGTATCGGCAATGCCAATGGTGCCAACAATACTGGCAACATCGTTTGGCAGATTCAAAATGCCGATATCAACGAGTTCTATGCCGGTGGTCTTAACGCAGCCAAGCCTGTTACGGGTAATCTTTATACAACCATCTCTGGTGGCTATATTGGTATGTATTGTGGTGGCCCCAAGTTCGGCGACATGAGCTCGGACAAGACCGTAACCACCAACGCTACCGGCTGCATATTTGGCACATTTTTCGGTGCCGGATACGGCGGCAACTCATATGCCCGCCAAGCTCCAAGAAACCATAACAATATAATAAACTTCCCTCATAATGATAGTCAAGCTGGTAACCACAGTTCTTGGAACCAGTGGTTGCAGCAATACTATAAACAGGAATATAGCGGTACCTATGGCGGTGTCTCCACCCAGTTCAATTACCAGTTCCTGCCCATGTCGAACAATATAGAAAATGTGGCTCGTATTTTTGTGGAATATGTGAAGTTCTCTTTGGCGACCACCCGTGGTGTCACTTCCAATTTAACTGATTGCACTATTACCGGCAATTTTTATGGCGGTGGTAGCCTCGGCAAGGTGGATGGCGATGTTATTTCTGTCCTTGAGGGTTGCACTGTGAAAGGTAATGTTTTTGGAGCGGGTTATTCAGCCTCTCAGCCTAAGGTTTGGGTTGAAGCAAGGGGATTTGAGGTGCAGCCATATTACTACGAAGAATTGGGAACTTACCTTATTGGAGTGAAGTATAAGGAAGATGATGACTATAAGCCGATAGAATATGAATGGGAGTATAGTCAAACTCCCGTAACTAATACAGAAACAGCCATTGATAAGACCAATCACATCTTATATACCAATGTCGATCTCAGCACTTCCAACCTGGGCTCCGTCAGCGGCAATGTGGAACTCACACTCAAAGGCAATACCATAGTGGGTACCACCCTTGAAGGCGGTGGTCTCAAGCCCAAAACTGGTAACGTATACGGCGGCGGAGATGAAAGCCATGTCACGCAAAATTCTTCTAATCAGAAAGGCAACACCACCGTTAACCTGCAAGGCAGTGTCCAAGTCCTCGGCAACGTCTACGGCGGCGGCAACAACGGGCCGGTGGAAGGTGATTCGAAAGTGAATATCCAGGACTCGACGGGCCAGTAGGCAGCCTGCCATTCATTTTCCTTGGTTAAATCTTACCGTCCCGGTCTTCCCCCTCTCAGAGGGGGGTAGGGGGGAGTAAAAACCTCTCAGACTCTCTCTCTATTTCGCGAATTTTCCCTATTTTTGCATCCAGCCTAATACTATCGAACAGTGTTCTACCACGATATCACTCCTGAGTATTTGTCGATCCATGGTATCAACCCCGAAGGGTTGGCCTTTGGCCAGAGTTTTCTTCCATACGACCCGCGTTTGAAAGAATACAGTCGCGAACTGCGTAAAGGATATCAGCTGGCAGAGGCAAAACTTTGGAAGTGTCTGAAGGCGAAGAATTTGGGATATCAGTTTCGTAGGCAGTATCCGATCTTGAACTATATCGCTGATTTTTATTGCAAGCAACTGAATTTGGTAGTGGAGGTTGACGGCAGTTCTCACTTCTCCGGCGAGGCTCAGGACAGGGATGCTGAAAGGGACAGGCAGCTGCAGGTGCTTGGTTTGAAGGTGATACGTGTAAGTGATAGTGATGTGAGGAGGGATGCTGAAAGGGTTGCCTACTGGATTATTGAGCAGGCGGGACTCCCCCCAGCCCCCCTCTGAGAGGGGGAAGCGCGAAGCGACGCGGGGGCGAAGCCCAGAAACCCAGAGTGCCCGCAGGGCGGGGGAGTTCTTCCCCCTCTCAGAGGGGGTGCCCGCAGGGCGGGGGAGTTCTTCCCCCTCTCAGAGGGGGTGCCCGCAGGGCGGGGGAGTTCTTCCCCCTCTCAGAGGGGGTGCCCGCAGGGCGGGGGAGTAAAAACACCCCCCTTGCGCCATATCACAAAAAGCCTTATCTTTGCCGCCGTAAAACAAGACCGCTATGGAACGCTTCTTCAACACGGCAGGGCCTCAGAAACCCGAGTTGCACTACACCATCGACCCCTTGAGCCGAATCGACCTCGAGGATGTGCTGATGCTCATCAAACAGCAGAAATACTTCGTGCTGCATGCACCGCGACAAACGGGAAAGACCTCCTGCATGCTCGCCCTACGCGACCTGCTGAACAGCCAGGGCGACTACATCGCCGTCTACGCCAACGTGGAAGCCGGCCAGGCCTCGCGCGACGATGTGAAAAGCGTGGTGAAGTCGACAGTCGACACGCTGACTTTCAATGTGTCGTTGACGATGAACAACGACCCGCTGGCTGGCCAGATTCGCGACTCCGTACAACAGGAAGGTCCCGACTCCATGCTGGCCGTTTTCCTGTCAAAACTCAGCGAAGCACTCCCTAAGCCCCTCGTGCTCTTCATCGACGAGATTGACGCGCTGGTGGGCGACTCGCTCGTCTCGGTACTCCGACAGATACGCTCAGGCTATGCCAACCGTCCTGCCCACTTCCCCAACAGCATCATCCTATGCGGCGTGCGCGACGTGCGAGACTACCGCATCCAGACCACAGGGAAGGACATCGTCACGGGCGGATCGGTGTTCAACATCAAGAGCAAGTCGCTGCACCTCGGTAATTTCAGTCCCGAGGAGGTTCATGCCCTCTATGTGCAGCACACCGAAGCAACCGGACAGCGCTTCGACGAGGCCTGCTTCCCCCTGCTCTGGCAGGCCACCGAGGGTCAGCCATGGCTGGTGAATGCCGTGGGCTATGAGGTGACCTGGGAGATACGCGAGAATCGCGACCGCTCCGTCGTCATCACCCAAGACATGATAGAACAGGCCATAGAGAACATCATCTACCGCCGCGACACCCACATCGACATCCTCATCGACAAGCTCAGCGAGCCGCGTGTGAAGCGGGTCATAGAGCCTATTTTGGCTTGTGCTGATGAACCCGACGACAGCCTCATCCCCTCTGACGACATACAGTATGTGGCCGACATGGGTCTTATCAAGTTGGAAAGGGGCAAACAGCGGCGCATTGCCAACGGCATCTACCGCGAAATCATTCCCCGTGAGCTGACCTGGACCACCCAAGACGGTTTGGTGCAGCAGCCGCAGTGGTTTGAGCGTCCCGATGGCGGCATCGACATGGAGAAGCTGTTGCTGGCCTTCCAGCAGTTCTACCGCGAGAACAGCGACGCCTGGATCGGCCGATTCGACTACGCCGAAGCCGGTCCCCAGCTGCTCCTGCAAGCCTTCCTGCAGCGCATCGTCAATGGCGGCGGCTACATCGACCGCGAATACGCCCTGGGCCGCAAACGCACCGACCTGCTCGTTCGCAAGCCCATAGGTACCCAACCTGGGGATCCGGTGCAGCGTATCGTGTTGGAACTGAAGGTCAAGCGTCTGAAAGACGGTATGGACACGCTTGTTGCCGACGGTCTGAGGCAGACCGCCGAATACATGGATTACGTCGGTGGCGCCGACGAAGGCCATCTTCTGATCTTCAACCGTGACGGACAACTTAGTTGGGAAGAGCGGATCTGGCACCGCACCATGGAATACCAAGGTCGCCCGATCATCGTCTGGGGAATGTAACGACAATCCCGCCGTCACTTACTTCCCCCTCTCAGAGGGGGTGCCCGCAGGGCGGGGGAGTAATCCCCAAACCCCATGGCGGACTTGCATGGGGCTTTTTCTGGTCATTTTTGCCTCACTTTTGGATGGGAGTAAAGTGGGACTTACATCGGACTTACATGGGAATTGAAAATATTCTGATTCGGAGTTGTTCGGCAGCCTAGTGGGAGCGAGGCGCGGAAAAGTGGGGCTTTGGCAGTATTTCGAAACCGCTGTCCCAGACTGTCCCAGGGTGTCCCAACTGTCCCACTGTCCCACACTGGGACAGTTGGGACACCCTGGGACAGTGGGACACCCCGGGACAGGGTGGGACAGTGGGACACCCTGAGAAAATGAGAAAACTGAGAAAAGTGAGAACGTTGGGAACCTTGAGAAAATGAGAAATTTTTCTCCTTTCTGAGTAGTATGAAAAAAATTCTCTATTTTTGCAAAAGAATCCCTCGTGTGCGCACGCGCCTGCGCGTGAGGCTCGCGACCAAATCCTGAACGCTATGACAACGAAGACACAACATACCGAACCGAGACCTTTCCGCAACAGCCTCCAGCCCACGCTGGCCCTCCTGATCATGCTGGTGATGACGATGACGACGACGGGGAAGGTTTGGGGACAGAGAACGGATGAACAAAATAGAACTGAAATCAATAACTTGGCTGATCTGAAAAATATTGCGGAGGCTCCCACTGGATCATACATAATCAAGACTAATATTGATGCATCTGACGCTTCATCTTCAACACCTGCTCCCTATACTACGATTGCATCATTCAGTGGCACTCTTGAGGCAGCCATTGATCCCAATACCAAGATGCCCTATCGTATCCAGAACCTTAGAGCGCCGCTTTTTACAACGCTGACTGGCACGGTGAAGAATGTTGTTATTGAGAATGTCGGAATCCGTCAGAGTGGAATGGTGGGTGCTATAGCATGTACGGCAAATAGTACGGCTCGTATTTATAATGTAGGCATCCTCAGCGGTAGTGTGGAAAGCACAGGAGAATCCAGAGCTGATGAATATTCTGGCTGCTGCGGTGGATTGGTAGGACTGCTTGACGGTGAGGCACGAGTGGTGAATTGTTATAGTTATGCAGATATCAATGGTGGGAACAAAGTGGGTGGAATTGTAGGATACAATAATGTAGCTACCGCAAGTAACAATCTCAAAACCATGGTGTTTGGTTGTATGTTTTATGGTGAAATAAAAACTGATAATTGCCATTCTGTTGCTCCCGTCTATAACGGCACTAATATTGTGAACAAAGATGCCAATGGTGTGAGCAATTATAATTATTTCCGCTTAGAGGCTTCCTACGTGCAACCTACCGGAGTCACTTATAACTGTGCTCTTGGTGCCGAGGACCGCTTCTTGCAGCGCTTTGAATTCTACCGCCATCTGCTCAATAGCCATCGCGAACTGGCAGGGTGGTGGGCTACTGGCACATATAGCAGTACTGGGATGCACAAATGGGTGATGACTCCTGATAGCATAGGCACAAATCATCCTTATCCTGTTTTGAAAGAATTTGGATATTATCCTTCAGTGGTGAATATTGACGCTGACAATGCCCAAGAAAACCAGCCGCGCAATAAGGGCGGCAAGCTGGGTACACTCGAAGTCACTATTAGAATAGGTGACGGTGGGGCAGTGTTTGGCTCTCCAACCGGTGCTACAATCACCAAAAGCGATACCACACTTGTTATCACCGACAAAGACCCCGACCATTTCAACTTTAATTATTACAAGGTGCAGTTGCCCTATTATAATGATGTAGGAACGAAAAACTACAATGGTAACCGTGTGGTGACGGGTTGGAAGATTGTCTCCATCGAAGGTGGTACTGAAGGCACGTTCGAAGCAGGTGCTGATGCGAAAGCCGAAGTCAATGATGGAATCATTACGCTTACTACTCCCTTTAATTTTGCTGACCGTCATTGTAACAAAAAAGACCTTTATGAGTTTAGTGGTCGCGTTTTCAACCAAGGTGCATACTGGGATGTGCCAGAAGGGGTGACGGCCATTACCATCGAGCCCTATTGGGCTAGATGTGTATACCTGGCGGATGCCTACGCCGACGTGGTGTACAACGCAGTAATGGAGAACAGTTACAACGTCTCCAACGTGGGTGGCGGAGAGAAATACACAAACGGAAGATCATACTCAATTGCTGGGGAAAACCAAGTGGTTTACACCACCATGGGAAACGCTATCGCAAGTTCGGGTACAGCACTTTTTTCGGGGGTGGATGCGAATGCTCACACCGTTTATGATTATGCAGTGGTGCTTGTGGGCAATTATCATCATATTGCCGCCATGGAAGCAAGTAACAGCAAGCCCTATACGGTTACCTCTATTGACCTTGATGGTGACAATGAACCCGATTATTCCTATATCTTGCGCTTCAACGGCCGTACGCCGGTTCATCCCGTCAGGGTCGACTTTATCAATATCCCAGGCCTCGGTATGGCACAGAAGTCTACCGGAGGTACTGGCTCATACAATTTCGGTATCCTGCAGCCCAAAAACTTTTTCGAGAGCACCAACACCTCGCTCTTCCGCGTCACGCAATTCGAGTATGATGCCGGACGCGCTGTTGAAAAGCCCTATATCGTGCAGGGTGGCGTATTCGAGCAATGGGTGGGCGGTCAACAGACTGCGCATAAGAATTTAATTACCTACTTCCATGTGGGCGGCAATGTGTGGTTCAAGGAGTTTCACCGCGGTTGCCATCAGGACAAGACGTGGACAACGAAACACCCGCCGGTGTCTGTGACTGGGGGTGACTACGATGAGTTCTACCTCACCGGTCTTTATCGAGGCGACGTGGCCAACTACAATGATAATTTGGAGTGTTACGTCAATGGAGGCCGTTTCGGCATTGTGGCAGGTGCTGCACAGGAGGGGGGCGGCAATACTTCGAATCACACGAATGGTAATGTTGTCTGGCAGATTCAAAACGCTGACATTAGTGAATTCTATGCAGGAGGCATCAACGCTGCAAAACCCCTTGAGGGCAATATTGCTACTGTCATTGAAGGAGGCTATATCCAACAGTTCTGTGGAGGCCCCAAGTTCGGCGATATGAATACAGGTAAGACTGTTACTACCAATGCTACTGATTGTATCTTTGGCAAATACTTCGGTGCAGGTTATGGTGGCAACTCCTACAGCCGCTTTGCGCCTCAAAATCAGAGCACCGTAATTAACATCGACTGGAACGCCTGGGTTCGAGGACAATATACCCAGACTTATAATGGCACCTACGGAGGTGTTTCCACCCAATTCAACTATCAGTTTATTCCTATGTCAGACAACAAAACCAATGTGGCACGTCTGTTTGTGGAATTCGTGAAGTTCTCCATGGCCACTACGCGAAGTGTTGCCTCCATTTTAGACGGATGTACAGTTGACAGCAGCTTCTTTGGCGGCGGTAGCCTGGGTAAGGTGGATGGCAATGTCACTTCTGTCCTTAAGGATTGCACTGTGAAAGGTAATGTCTTTGGAGCGGGTTATTCAGCTTCCACGCCTACTGTTGAGGTAGATAGTATTGGATTTAGGGTCCCACCATATTATTATGAGCAATTGGGAACTTACCGTATCGCAAAGAAAGGTCAAACCACAACATATACTTGGGAACACGGTTCTGCCATCGGAATTAACACAAACGACAAGATCCTTTACACCACCGAGAGCCTTGAAAAAAACAACCTTGGCTCCATCAGTGGCAATGTGACGCTTACCCTTAAAGGTTCTACAACCGTGGGTACTCTTGTAGGATCTGGGAATAACCAGACTCTTAAGGCAGGCACCGGCAATGTCTATGGCGGCGGCGACGAAAGCCACGTCACCTATCGTTATAACAACAATACTAATCCGCCTCAACCAATAGCAAACACCGGCAACACCACCGTCAACCTCGAAGGCAGTGTCACCGTGTATGGCAACGTATACGGCGGCGGCAACAACGGGCCGGTGGAAGGCAACTCGGAGGTGAAGATCCAGGACACGCCGTAAGGTTTTTGACGCGGGACGCGGGACTACCATGACCATGGACCATGACCATGACTCGGGATACGGGACATGGCTGTTAGCTTTTAGCTGTTCTTGCCGTCGCGGTCTTCCCCCTATTAGAGGGAGGGGTAGGGGAGAGTAAAAAATCAAATTTTTACCCTATTTTCCAAATAATTTCTATCTTTGCAGCATGAAAAGGAAAGAAATCATAGAAGCTCTTCGCCGCGAGCTCCGCAAGCTGCCCTTAGACATCGAGGTATGGCTCTATGGCAGCGAAGCCCGTGGTGAGGCCCGACCCGACTCCGACATTGACCTGCTGGTACTCTTCAACCAGCCTGAGGTGCGCTTTGCCGACAAGGACAAGATCTTCGAGGTTACGTATCCCCTTGAGTTGGAGACAGGCGTGATTATCAGCCCGTTTATCCTTTCGAAAGCCCAATGGGAGTCCCGCATGACCCCATTCCGTTTAAATGTCATCAACGACGCCGTAAGATTATGAGAGAATTGACCGAGCCTTTTCGACCATGACCTTGCAACCTGTGAGGAATTGCTTCCTAAAGTGAAGGAATTTATCTCCACTTTGCAACAGTTGGGCGAGTCATGGTTGAGTGAACAGGAGCAGCCGTAAAACAATACTGTTATGGATAGCAACAGTCCTTTTGCCGTCAGGCTTGCAGCTCTACTAAAGTCGGCTCCTGACGACGTGTCGGTGACTCGTAAACCGGCAACGTCCAAGCGTAAAAGAAAGAGTAACTATGAGATTACCCTTGAAGCCCTGAAAGAGGTTCGCGAAGGGAAGGGGAATCAATATGATTCGGCTGACGAACTCTTCGAAAAACTCGGAATATGACAGCCTGCGCGACAATATGACTTGAGATTATAAACACTGCAGCGCTTGCCGCTCTGGCAAGCCTGAATCCGTGAAATCCGTGTAATCTGTGTGAAAAACCATTCGCCGCAAGGCGAAGAGCCTCAGTGTTTTCCGTGTTTTCCGTGAGAAATATTTCATCCTTTTTGCGTTTCGTATTGAAAAAAAGCTTAATTTTGCGGGATTAAGCAAGCGTGTGCACACACGCGTACGCACACGCGCGAATTATAAATAAAGACGAAAATGAATATGAACAGAGCATTTACATATATCCTGACCCTCGGCCTGCTGATGATTGGCGGCGGAGTGATGGGACAACGTACTGGTGGCACCTCGAACAATGGCGGCGGAGAGCAGACTCAAGCTCACGGTGTTATTGTTGGAGGCAGCGTGTTTGGTGGAGGAAACTTGGCCAATGTGGCGGGTAGCAGTTCGGTGACGATTAGCCAGACCCAGTTGTCTGATAGAACTCAAGTTTCTGCTAGCATAGCCGGTGATGTGTATGGTGGAGGAGCCAAGGCTCTCGTGAACACTGCGTCCACTTCGGGTAATGTCAAAACTACAAGTGTGACGCTTTCTAACGGTACTGTTCAGGGTGACATTTATGGTGGTGGCCTTGGTTATTTGGCTAACGGTGCTGAGGATGACCCCACGACCGCTTTTGATGAAAGCTCTGATTTTGAAGCTAATGTCTCAGGTCCTGTAACTGTCACGATTAGCGGTGGGTCATCCAGAAACGTTTTTGGTTGCAACAACTTGAAAGGCGCTCCGCAAAGCACGGTGGAGGTGAATGTCAATGGAGGAACAATTTCGCAAAACGTCTTTGGCGGTGGTAATTTGGCAAGCACTCCTAACACGGTTGCTCCTGAGGTGAATATCGACGGTGGTATTGTGGGAAACGATGTGTATGGCGGCGGCGCTTTGGCCGATGTCGGCGGCACCACTGTCAACATCATGGGTGGAACTGTCAGTGGGGATATTTATGGCGGCGCTTTGGGTGATGCTTATCACAATGCTCTGGTAAACGGTAAGGTGACGGTTAATATAGGTTCGGGTACCCCAAATCCAAGTGTTCCTGGCGGAATTGCTGCTAATAGTGTCGTTAGTGGTAGTGCCATCATTGGCGGCTCTGTTTATGGTTGTAATAATGCCGCCGGTACTCCAAAGGATGATGTGGAAGTAAATATATTTAAAACCAATCATGAAACAGGTGGAAATGATTATCCCAGTAGCGTAACAACCCTGCTTGAGTTGTCAACTTTAACAGCCGGTTATGAAAGCACCGACTATCTTAATAAATTCGCCATTAAAGCGGTATACGGTGGTGGCAACAAAGCTTCTTATATTCCTGCAGCAACAAGTACAGGAGTTTCCACGAAGTGCATTACGGTTAATATTTATGGATGTTCAGAAAACACCATTCAGACTGTTTATGGTGGCGGCAATGCGGCTGATGTGGGCGTTATGGCGGATCCCGACAATAATGTCGCCCTGTTTTCTGTCAATACCAACCTTAATGTCTATGGTGGCTTCATTGACCGAGTCTTTGGCGGTGGTAACGGATATAGCGGTTCAACTCCACCTAACCATACCGATCCTACTCAACCAGAATACAACCCAGGTGCCAATATCAGTGGTACGGCAACCACACAGATTCATGGCGGATTATTCCGTCAAATCTTTGGTGGTAGTAACCAATTTGGTGATGTGGGCGCAACGGCTCTTACTCTTGAAAAAACATGCGATTATCTGCTGATTAAAGAATCTTTCGGCGGTGCCAATGAAGCTGATATCACCGGTAATGTGACAACGACTTTGGCTTGTAGTGATATTGAAATTGGTTCATTTTACGGAGGTAGCAATCTGGCAAATATTAATGGTAGTGTCACTCTTAATGTCTATGGTGGCATATATAGTAATGTGTTTGGTGGCTCCAAAGGCCGTTTGGAAGATTCTTCAGTCACTCCGCATATAACAGAAAAATCTGCCAATATTGACGGTAATGTTACTCTAAACCTGTATGGAGGCTCCATAGAGAATGCTTTTGGAGGCTGTGATGTCAAGGGTAACATCACTGGAAATATTACAGTTAATGTATTTGATTTAGAGAAAAATACTTGCGAACTATCGGTTAATAACGTTTACGGGGGTGGTCGTAATGCAGCTTATGAACCTGATGACATTACAGAAGGAGTTAAACCTGTTTCTCCTGTTGTGAATATGATTCATGGCACTGTGTCAAAGAAGACAGATGGGACGGGTGGTAATGTGTTTGGAGGCGCATACGGTGCTTCCGCTACCGTTACAGCCAATCCTAAAGTCAACATAGGCTATGACGCAACAACGATGTCTGGATCGATACCCACATCTTCTTCATTGCCTGAGGGATATACACTTCCGACAACCTATGTCGCAAACGTTACTGGCAACGTATATGGAGGTGGTGATTTAGCTGCTGTATCTGGCGGTACAATGATAACTATACAGAAGGCAAGTATGAACGATGCTACCACCACTATCGGCGGAAGCGTTTACGGCGGCGGAAACGAGGCTACGGTTTCTGGTGCCACCACGGTAACGATGACCAACGGAACGGTAACCAACGATGTATACGGCGGCGGCGCTTTGGCAGACGTGGGTACTGCTGCGGTGACTGGTTCCAATCCTGTTGCTGCTACTCAACACAATGTCACTGTTTCAAACGGCTCAGTCCGCACGGTTTATGGCGGCGGCATGGGGCGTTTAACTGCAGGCCAGGTACAAGCTAAGGCTGCCACGGTTAACGGCGAAGTCGGAGTTACCATCAGCGACGGCAACATCAGCAGCGGTGTCTATGGCGGATGTAATGTCAACGGTACGGTCGTTGGCGGCACTACTGTTGGCATCAATGGCGGTACTATTGGACACATGACAAATGGCAGTGACGTATATGGTGCAATATACGGTGGCGGCTTGGGTGAAAACACCAACGTTCAGGGTTCGGTCGCGCTGACAGTAGGAGCATCGGGCAATCCAACCATCAACGGCGATGTGTATGGCGGATCAGCTCAAGGTCTTGTGAATTGTACTTTTAATGCTTCGAATGCACAAACGCATACACCAGGTGCAGTAACTGGTGTCACCATCACGAATGGTATTATTAATGGTGATGTATACGGCGGCGGTCACGGACTTGGTGGCAAAACTGCAAATGTATGGGGTCCTGTGACTGTCAATGTCAATGGTGGATCTATTAATACATACGGTGAAAACAACGCATTTGGTGGCAATGTTTTCGGCTGTAACAATGCTGCGGGAGCCCCGCAAAGCACGGTGCAAGTGAATATCAACAACAATGTCACAAAGAACGTATACGGCGGTGGTAATTTGGCAGCATACAGTTCTCCTCTAAACACTAACAATGTACATACGGATTATCCCGAGGTAAACATCAACAATGGTACTATGGCAAATGTGTTTGGCGGTGGTAAGGGTAATCCGAATGATGCATCAGGAGAAACTGCTAAAGTGACGGGAAATCCCAAAGTGACTATTGGAGATGGCACTTCGAGTCATAGTGTTGTTGTTTCAAACAATGTCTATGGCGGTGGTGATGCAGCCAATGTGGGTGGTAATGCCATCGTGGTTTATAATGATAATAATAGCAATAGCACGGTGAAGAATCTCTTCGGCGGTGGTAATGCAGCTGGTGTTACGGGTACCACTCAGGTTACGATGACTCAAGGTAAGGTAACGGATGGTCTCTATGGTGGATGTAACACGAAAGGCACCGTGGGCGGCGACATTACAGTTGCCCTCAATGGCGGCACGGTCGGTACAGACGGAGGCCCAACTGCCGACGTGTATGGAGGTGGCTTTGGCGCTTCGACATCTACCTCAGGCGATATTGGTATCACACTCGAAGGTACAACCATCAATGGTGACCTTTACGGTGGATCGGCATTTGGTGGCGTTAATGCTTCTACTGAAAACACCACAACTATTACTGTCGGCAGCAACACACTGAACGGCATTGTTTTTGGCGGAGGCAAGGGTGATGTAGAAGGAGAGCAAGGGCATAGTAATATTACAGCTGTCTCAAAAGGCAATGTGCTCATCAATTATAATATTGCCAATACAGATCTTGCAGGGCTTTATGGCGGAGCCAATGTCAATGGTAATGTGAAGGGGAATATCGTTGTGAACGTTCTTGCCGATGTTGGCACTTCAGGAAATGGTGGAAGTATTGATATCTTTGGTGGAGGTCTTGGCTCAGAAACAAATACTGAGGGTAACGTTACGGTCAATATCGGTAATCTTACAGGCCCTGCAGCTCCGACCATTTATGGTGACATCTATGGTGGATCAGCACTCGGCAATGTCAACAATGGACTTGATGACTTGACTACGGTCAATGTCCTCAATGGCATTCTTAATGGTAATGTCTTTGGTGGTGGCCTTGGCGACAGAGCTTCTATAGGTAATAACCATAGTGATGTGGCTGCTTTGGTAAATGGTACTGTCAAGGTTAATATCGGTGCCACTGATGGAGGAACGACTCCTACATACACGGGCAATGCCACTATCAATGGTAATGTATATGGCTGTAATAATACCAATGGCTCTCCCCAGGGCGATGTTGCCGTGAACATCTACAAAACGGCACATACCACTGAAAATACAGCCACTTATCAAGGCAACAATCCTACCTATGCCATTGCCAATGTCTTTGGTGGCGGTAAACAAGCGGATTATGCTCCAGAGAATAACTCTTCTTCATCCACTAAAAAGGCCACTGTCCATGTATATAACTGTACCAATACTATCGAGGATCTCTTTGGTGGCGGTGATGCAGCAGCAGCCTTAGGCGTTGTTACCATTGTAGATGGAGGTCGCTTTGATCGTGTCTTTGGCGGTGGTAATGGAGAAACTTCGGAGGCCAATATTGGTGCAGGTGGTACCAACCTCCAAGTTCACGGCGGCTATATCAATCAACTGTTCGGAGGTAGTAATAAGAATGGTTCAATTTCCGGTGCCATGTCTGTGAGTGTTGACAATACTAGCGGCTGCGGCGAAGACATCCATGAATTTTTCGGCGGCAGTAACGAGGTGGTCATCGGTGATTCTGAGCATCCAGTCAATTTGAGTACAACAATCAACTGCGGAACCAAGTTTGGTGATGTGTATGGTGGAAGTAACCTGGCTGATATCTACGGCAATGTCACCCTTACCATCAACGGCGGGGAGATGGCCAATGTATACGCTGGATCAAAGGGCCGCTTGGCTGACAATACGGTTACCCCAAATATTACAGCTCAAGCTGCAAATATCAATGGTAATGTTACTCTACATGTATATGGTGGAAAGATTACCAATGCCTATGGAGGTAGCAACCTCTATGGCAACATCACAGGAGCAATCTCGGTTGACTTGGATTGGAGCCAGACTACTTGTACTGATGCCAAGAGTATTGGCAATATTTATGGTGGAAGTAATCTTGCTCAATATAAGCCTACATATACACCTACTTCAGGTTCGGTCCGCATCTCTCCAGAGGTTCACATAAAGCATGGAACTGTTACTCACAGCGTATTCGGTGGCGGCTATGGTGAATCGGCAAAGGTCATCGATGCCAGCCCGAAAGTCACCATTGGAGATGCTGATACCGAACCTTATGCCATTGTGAGTGAAGATGTGTTCGGTGGCGGTGACTTGGCAGAAGTCAACAATGGCGGAACTACGTTGCTGATACAAGGTGCTCATAGCAGCGTTAGGAATATATACGGCGGCGGCAACAAAGCCCATGTTTCGTCTGCCACTACAGTGAATGTCAACGGCGGCACCGTCACACAAGACGTATACGGCGGCGGCGCATTGGCCAATGTAGGCGGATCGAACGTCACTTTGTCTGGCGGCACGGTTCGCACACTCTACGGTGGCGGCATGGGTAATACAACCACTGCTGCTCTTGTTGACAATAACGCTCAGGTTACTGTCAGCGGTGGCACTATCAACGGTTATAAGATCAACACTACAGGTCCCGACATTTATGGTGGTGTCTTTGGCGGTTGTAATGTGAAAGGTACAGTAAAGGGAGGGTCTACGGTTCAAATTACCGGTGCTTTCAATACAGGAACCAATCGTGTCAATGTATACGGCGGTGGTCTCGGTGAGAGCACCAACGTAGTTGGCACTGTGGCAGTGTCTGTCGGCGCAAATGTCAATGGCGACGTTTATGGTGGATCTGCCAAGGGCTTGGTGAACTATGTTTATAACAACGATGTGACTCCTACTACTGCCAACAGCAGCGCTACAACAACTGTCACACTGACTGGCGGCGCTGTCACTGGTGACATCTACGGTGGCGGTCACGGATTGGATAACCAGTTAGCCAACGTGGGTGGCCCGGTTACGGTTACTGTTAGCGGAGGCTCGGCTAACAATGTGTTTGGTGCAAATAACCTGTTGGGTGCTCCCCAGTCTGGAACCATACAGGTGAACATATCAAATGGCACTGTCAATCAAGATGTGTACGGTGGCGGTAATGAGGCTGCGACAGAACAGCCTACTCAAGTCACTGTCGGTGGTGGCCAAGTCAAGCGTGATGTCTACGGCGGTGGCGCTTATGCAAGCACAGGGGCAACCACAGTAAATATTACAGCAGGTACAATTGGTACTAGTGGTACTACTACTACTGGCAATGTATATGGCGGCGGTCTTGGCGGTGGCACGCATGAACCCTCAGTAGGTACAGTGACAGTTAATATCGGTGCTGCACCTGCTACCACGGGAGCAAATCCAACCGGTGATGCCACCATCCTAGGTTCAGTCTATGGCTGCAACAACGCCAAAGGTTCGCCGACAGGTGATGTGACGGTGCATGTCTGGAAAACCCATCAGGAAGGACAGACCTTGTTTAGCGGTACAGCTTATGCCATTGATCAGGTGTTTGGCGGTGGTAATCAGGCTGACTTTACTGGCACTTATAAAGCCTATGTTTACATACATGGTTGTGAAAACACTATTCGTCGTGTGTTCGGTGGTGGAAATAATGCTGATGCTTATGGCGTGGAGACTACCATCGATGGCGGCCGTTTCGACTATGTCTTTGGCGGTGGTAATGGTGAAGGCGATGGTAATGAGGCCAACATTGGTGAGGGAGGTGTTATCCTTACTATTATGGGTGGAAAGGTCAATCAGTTCTTTGGCGGCAGTAACCAACATGGTGAAATCACAGGCCCTTTGACCGTTAGTGCCACAAGTGGATCATGCGACCTTGATGTCGAGAACTTCTTCTGTGGCAGTAACCAAGTGTATATTGGCGGTAGTGTGAACACCACGATAGAATGTGTCAATGGCATGAATGTCACCAACCTGTATGGCGGCAGCAACTTGGCTGATATTGGCGGCAGTGTCACTCTCACTGTCAAGGGTGGCACATATACTAACGTGTTCGGTGGATCGAAAGGCCGCTTGGCGAGTACTGGCGTTGAAGCTAAGGCAGCTGATATTACCCATGATGTCACACTTAACCTTTATGGCGGAACCATCGAGAATGCCTTTGGCGGCAGCGATGTGTATGGTAACATTGGTGGTAAGATTACGGTCAATGTGATTGACGATGGAAGTATGAATACTGCTACACCACCTGTGGCAACTTGCCCGCTCGTATTAAATAATGTGTACGGCGGTGGACGCGATGCTGCCTATACGCCGACTGATGCGGTGGCTTTGAGTCCAAACTTCTCGCCTGAGGTCAATATCATTCATGGTGCCGTGACAAAGAAAGCGATTATTGATCCCAATACTAACCAAGTTACCGGCTATACTGGCGGCAACGTGTTTGGCGGCGGTTTAGGTGCTACAGCTGTGGCAACCTCCAATCCGAAGGTTACTATCGGTTATGGCACGGGTTATACTTATCCTACGAATGCCACTACGCCATCAGCACCAGAGGCTGAAGTAGCTGGCAATGTCTATGGTGGTGGCGACCAAGCTGCAGTGATGGGAAACACTGTGGTTAATATCCAAAAGAGTAATACTACTGTCGGCGCCGATGTCTATGGCGGCGGCAACAAGGCTCTTGTTTCGAAATCAACCGCGGTGAGTGTTACTGATGGTGTTGTTACTGGCGATGTCTACGGTGGCGGCGCATTGGCCGATGTCAACACAACTGGGGGCACCAACCCGACGCTCACCTCTGGTGCTACTACCTCAGTAAGTATATCTGGAGGTCAAGTTAAGGATGTTTATGGTGGCGGTTTGGGAAGCAATGAATCTAGCAATATAGTTGCAGCCAAGGTGTTTGGCCCAGTATCGGTTACCATAGATGGCGGTTCAGTCCAGAATGTCTATGGCTGCAATAATGAGAACGGAGCTCCCCAAAACAATGTCACAGTAAACATCAACAACAGTGTTACGGGAAACGTTTATGGCGGCGGTAACTTGGCAAGTTATACGGCACCCGATGTTACAACAGAACGTCCATACAATCCCGTTGTCAGTATCAACAATGGCACCATAGCTAATGTGTTCGGCGGAGGAAACGGGGATGATGAGGATTTGACAGGTGAAACAGCTAAGGTAATTGGTCATCCAATAGTCACCATTGGGGACAGTGAAAGCAATCATAAAGCTATTGTTACCAATGTTTATGGTGGTGGTAATGCCGCCAATGTTGGTGGCAATACCAAGGTGACCTACAACGATAACAATAGCACCAGTACCGTGGCTCAACTCTTCGGTGGCGGCAACGCTGCAGGTGTAACCGGTACTACCGAGGTCAATATGACTCTTGGTAAAGTGACTAGCGGCATCTTCGGCGGCTGTAACTCGAAAGGCACCGTGGGCGGTGATATTACTGTTAATGTCACTGGAGGCACAGTGGGTACATCTGCTACAAGCGTTGCTTATGTTTATGGAGGTGGTTATGGTTCTAGCACATCCACAACAGGCAATGTTGAAGTAAACATAGGTGCAGCACCTGTTGCACCATCGACTACACCTACGGGCAATGCAATCATCTATGGTGATGTCTATGGTGGGTCGGCTGACGGATCGGTTAATAGTTCAGCTAACAACTCTACCGATCACACTTGGGTTACACTGTACGCTGGTACTATCAACGGATCGCTTTATGGCGGCGGAATGGGTATTGACAATACCAATTGTAACGTCAATGGTGATGTTAGGGTAACTGTGAACGGCGGTAGCATCCTTACTACAACCAATACATCATTCACTACAGGATCGGTGTTTGGTTGTAACAATGTCAAAGGTGCTCCGAAAAAGACAGTTTTGGTTAACATCAATAACGATGTTGCAGGCAGTGTCTATGGCGGCGGTAACTTGGCTCAATATGTCGCACCTGCCGGGAATCTTAATTATCCACAAGTGAACATTCTCAACGGCACGTTGAGCGGTGATGTGTTCGGCGGTGGCTTGGGTAATTCAGGAGACCAAGGCAAGGTGACCGGTAATCCACAAGTCACAATCAATGGTGCTAATGCTATAGTTAACGGTACTAACTCTGGCGTTTACGGCGGCGGCAGCGTAGCCCCCACACAAGGTAACCCGGTTGTAACTCTAACTACTGGAACCGTAGCCAATATCTATGGCGGCGGTAAGGCGGCTAGCGTTACGGGTGCCACTACTGTGAATGTCAATGGAGGTACCGTTGATAAAACTGGTACTACAGATACTGGTAACGTTTACGGTGGCTGCAACTCAAGCGGCACCGTCAGCAGCACCACTAATGTGAATATCACTAACGGTACAGTCGAAGGCTCCGTCTTCGGCGGCGGCAAGGGCGGCCCTACTCAAGTCACCGGCAAAGCCACCGTCATCATCAGCGGCAGCTACACTGCAGTGAATGGCGATGTCTTCGGCGGTGGCGACGAAGGCGTCGTTAACGGCGGAACTGATGTACAAATAAAAGCACAACCCTAATAATGACTCAAACCGACCCACCTATGAAAGCGAAGAAACAAGATATGACAAACGCGAAAGCGACACGGAACACTCAGCAGGGTGAAATCATCCTCTACCAGCCCGACGAGACCATCAGACTCGAAGTGCGCGTGGAAGACGGTACCGTATGGCTGACGCAACGACAAATGGCCGATTTGTTCCAAACGTCACGCAATAATATTACTATTCATCTTGGCAATGTTTTCAATGAGGGTGAACTTATTGTTGATTCAGTTCGTAAGGAATCCTTACTAACTGCCTCTGATGGGAAGAACTATCATACAAACCTCTACAACCTCGACGTCATCATATCTGTGGGCTATCGTGTCAAGTCGCAACGCGGCTTGCAACTCAAACAATGGATTGAACAGTATCTGTTTGACAAGAAAAACACTGTTGCTTTGCAAACAATTGATTCAGTGGGTGCTAATGGTGAAATAGTATTGTACCAACCTGATGATACCACTCGTCTTGAGGTGCGGATGGACAGCGAGACAGTATGGCTGACGCAGGCTCAAATCGTCGAACTCTTCCAGTCGAGCAAGGCGAATATCAGTGATCATATCAGTAACATTTACGAGCAAGGCGAATTGTCATACGAGGCAACTGTTCGGAATTTCCGAACAGTTCAAAAAGAGGGGGACAGAATGGTGGAACGCCTTCGCACCTACTATAATCTAGACACGATTATTTCTGTTGGCTTCCGGGTGAACGCCAAGCGGGGCATCAAGTTCCGTCAATGGGCCAACGGCGTGATTAAGAACTATATGCTGCATGGCTATGCCATCAACCAACAACTGCTCAATATGGAACAGCGCATTGATGCGAAACTTGACAAGCAGCAGAACCAGATAAGACAAATCGAATCAAGTCTTGCCGACCATCAGGAGAAGATTGACTTCTTCGTCCGCACGTCACTGCCTCCAGTGGAAGGCGTCTTCTATGACGGGCAGATTTTCGACGCATACGTTCAAATCACAGGCTTGATTAAACAGGCTAAGAAGAGAATTGTTTTGATTGACAACTATATTGATGAGACTACATTAACCTTGCTCAGCAAACGCGGAGCCAAGGTTGGTGCTACCATATACACTGCACCGTTGAGCCAGCAGCAGCAACTCGACGTTCAGCGGCACAACCAGCAGTTTGTACCCGTTGTGGTGAATATCTGCAAAAGGAACCACGACCGTTTCCTGATTATTGACGACGAGGTCTATGCCTTCGGCGCCAGTCTGAAGGATGCGGGGAAACGGCTATTCGCATACATCAAGATGCATGAGACTTCGGCATCGGAACTGATAAAAGGCATAAGATGACAACAGTAATGACTCAAATAAAGAAACACCATACTATGAATAAGAGACTCACACCTATTATAATATTAACCTCGGCCCTGTGGCTGTTCGGCCTCTCGGCGAAGGCGCAGACCATCGGCGGATCGGTTTATGGCGGCGGCAATAAGGCTGCGGTCACTGGTACAGTGAGGGTTGAAATCTCAGCCGGCGAGGTGAAGAAGAACGTGTTTGGCGGAGGAAATGAGGCGGGTATCAACAATACGACTGGTCAAACCGACGGTACGGCAACGGTCACTATTGAAGGAGGTATTATTGGTAGTCATACCGAAAGCCCCAGCACTTACGGTGTTTATGGCGGTTGTAACACTTCTGGTACTGTGAAGGGTGATGTCGAAGTTAACATCACCGGTGGTACTCTTGGTTCGAATGCCAGTGGTAGTAGCTACAGACTGAAAGGTATTTATGGCGGTGGAAAGGGTTCTGCTACAGAGACGAATGGTGATGTCACCGTGACAATAGAAAAAGCAAGTGGAAGTAGCACAGGACCTGTTATCTACGGTGATGTCTATGGCGGTTCTGCTCTTGGTAAGGTGAATACATCTGGTAATACTACTGAGGTGGACTTTAAGGAGGGCACGCTCAATGGCACTGTTTATGGTGGAGGCATGGGTGACGATGAAACAGCTGCTCTAGTTAACGGCGACATTGAGGTGGCTGTTGCCAGCGGCACCACTACCTCTGTAGGAGTTTATGGTGGCTGTAACGTCAACGGCACCGTGAAAGGCAGTGTAAATGTTGGTGTGAGTGGCACTGTGAATGCTTCGGGTAATGCCACTGGTGTAGTCTATGGAGGTGGTTTGGGTGAAAAGACCGTTGTGAACGGATCTGTTGCAGTATCGGTTGGGACAGGTGCTGCTATATACGGTGATGTTTACGGTGGATCAGCAAAAGGTTTGGTGAACTGCACTTATGCCAACAGCTCTTACACTAATCCTAATAATGATACGACTGGCGTAAAGCTTAATGCGGGTGTCATTTACGGTAATCTTTACGGCGGTGGTCACGGTTTGGAAAACCAGATCGCTCATGTTTACGGTCCTGTGACTGTGGTGGCCAAAGGCGGCACAGTCAACAATGTGTTTGGATGTAATAACTTGAAAGGTTCCCCGCAAAGCACGGTGGAAGTGAATACGGAAAATGGAGTTACAATCAATAATAACGTGTTCGGAGGTGGTAATCAGGCTGACTATACCGGTGGCAGCCCAGTGGTGAACATCAAGGGCGGCACAGTGAAGCAGAGCGTCTTCGGAGGCGGCAACGAAGCCGGTGTGGGTCTTGCAGCTGGAACCTCTACAACCCAGGTGAATGTCAGTGGCGGTACTGTGGGCAATGCGACAACCGATACTTATGGTATCTATGGCGGCTGTAACACCAGTGGTACGGTCAACGGTGACATAGAAGTGAGCATTACTGGCGGTACGTTGGGACAAACTGGCGCCAGTGCCTATACCTTGAAAGGCATCTATGGCGGCGGAAAAGGTAAAGACACGAGAACTACTGATGATATTCTTGTAAAGATAGGAGAGGGGTCGGCCCCCATCATCTACGGTGACGTTTACGGCGGCTCGGCTCTCGGTTGGGTAGGCGACAATGCCAGCGATGATTTGACCAAGGTCGACTTCAAGAACGGAACCTTGTACGGCAACCTCTACGGTGGCGGCATGGGCGACACTAGCGATTCGGCCCGTGTGATAAGCGCGGTACAGGTGAACATCGCCGATGGAACCATTCATAACAGCATCTACGGAGGCTGTAATTATAAAGGCGGTGTCGGCGGCAGGATTACCGTCAATGTCACGGGTGGAACGATAGGGTCATCCACTAATCTCAACGGCAGTAGTCATATTACAGCCGATGTGTTTGGTGGTGGCTATGGTGAAAAAACCGCTGCAAATAGTGACGTAGTAGTCAACTTCGGTGTTCTTTCCGATGGTACTAGTTCAACCCATAACGATTTCCCGAAACTCTATGGAGATATATACGGAGGCTCGGCTCTCGGTAGAGTCAATACCCATGCGGCACAGGATACTACTTACGTCAATATTTATAATGGTACCTTATTCACATACAAGAATACGGAAGGGCAGACACCCGCTGGCCAAAACTACTACAAATACTATGGTGGTAACGTTTATGGCGGCGGTTTGGGCCAGAAAGACGTGTATGAGGGTGGTAATTTAGTTACTAACAACAGCCATAAAGGAAAAGTCTATGGCCCCATCATCGTCAGTGTGGGCGATTCTATCCATCAGCACGGTGTTCATGTCGCTGATACCGCGCTTTACTTCGGATGTGCCTCCATCGGTGGTAACGTCTACGGCTGTAACAACACCAACGGGTCACCTGAAGACTTTGTTACCGTGAACATTTTCGGAACACATCACGTTTCGACCACTTCACCTGCTTTTAATGATTATGTCACCGGCACCGATTTCGCCATCGACAACGTGTTCGGCGGCGGTAATGAGGCCTCTTATACTGCGACGGGCAAACAGGCGTCCGTTAAGATATTCGGCTGCGACAACACTATCGAGCGCTCATTTGGTGGCGGCAATGCGGCTGCGGCCCCCAACGTGTTCACTGACATCCAAGGCGGTCGTTTCAAAGAGGTGTACGGTGGCGGCAACGGCGAACTCGGTCCTTCATACGCTGCAGACATCACTGGCAATGTCACTCTCGCTATTCACGGAGGCAATGTTGGACAGTTCTTCATTGGTAGCAACCAAAACGGCACCATCTCTGGCTCTGCAACTTCCACCGTTGACAATGATGGTCCTTGCGGTGAAATCGAAATCGACGAATATTTCTGCGGTGGCAACTACGCTGATTTTGTGGGTAATATTGATGCCACTATCGAATGCAGTACTACACTGAGCGTTAGAAACCTCTATGGTGGATGCAACCAGGCTAATGTGGTGCCAAAGGGCACGCCGGGAGCACAGGGTTACGAACCCGGCAATGTCCACCTGACCGTCAAAGGCGGCAGTTTTGAAAATGTTTACGGCGGCTCCAAAGGGACTCCCGCTAAACCGGCCAACATTGCTGGTGACGTTGTCCTCGACATTTTCGGTGGTGTCATTGATACCGTGTTTGGCGGCAGTAACATCAACGGCAATGTGAATGGAAAAATCATTGTCAATGTTTTTGATAACGACAGTTGTAATTTTGAAGTTCGTAACGTCTACGGCGGCGGTCGCGATGCTTCCTATACGCCAACGACATCGGCTGCCTTGGCTGGCAACTATCCTGAGGTGAACATCATGCATGGTATCATCTCCAAAACAACGTTAGGCACGGGTGGTAATGTGTTCGGCGGCGGCTATGGCTTAGGAGCGATCGTTACCTCTAATCCGAAGGTGAGGATTGGATATGATGGCACTATGGCGGATTATCTGCCTTATGCTACCTATAATACGGTATTTCCTGTAGCCGATCGACAGGCCAAAGTCAACGGCATCGTCTTCGGCGGCGGTGATATGGCCGATGTGGCTGGAGCAACCAAGGTAATTATTCAACAGAGCCATTCTTCCGCATCCAGTCTGTTCGGCGGTGGTAACAAAGCCAGTGTGGGTAACGCTACGGTCAACGTTCTTGGCGGCAGCGTCACTGCCGGCGTTTATGGTGGTTGCAACGAAAGCGGAACCGTGGGTGGCTATATTGACACGCATTCCTTCAGCGGTGGAGACCTTCAAACCAATTCAGTAGAGTATTACGGCACTATCAATGTCGATCTTTCAGGCGGTAAAGTTGGGGCTAATACAAATACAGGCAGAGCCGATGTTTACGGCGGCGGCTTCGGTGGTGGCGACAATGGTACTTTCACCAAAGGCCATATCACAGTTACCCTTAGGGACAATGCTGAAGTCTATGGCGACCTATATGGCGGCTCGGCTTTCGGCTCGGTAAACAGTGCCGACTCCCTCACCAAAGTGAATATCCGTAACTCCAAACTGTATGGCACAGTTTTCGGTGGAGGCAAGGGACAGTTGCAAAGTGGTAACGATCCCGCTTTCACCGCCACTACCAACGGCAACGTCGAGGTGAATATCGAAGCAGCCAATACTGATGGTCACCTTAAGAACATATACGGCGGTGCCAATGTGAAAGGAAATGTAGTGGGTGACATTGATGTGAATATCAAAGCCAATGTCGGTAATACTGGTAATGTTCTTGATACCATTTTCGGTGGCGGCTTGGGCGCTGCGACGACTACGGGTGGCGATGTCACTGTCACGATAGGCAAGGACAACACTACACCTACTATATATGGTGATGTCTACGGCGGTTCGGCACTTGGTGGTGTCAATACTAACACTAATAATCTCACCAAGGTTGACTTCAAGAACGGTACCCTGAATGGTGTCATCTTTGGCGGTGGTATGGGACAGAATAACCCCAATATAGCTGCTATGGTCAACGGAAAGACTGAAGTTGCTGTTGCCAACGGAACCATATCTGGCGGTGTGTATGGAGGTTGTAACGAGCGCGGCACCGTCAGCGGCGACATCGCCGTCAACATTGAGGGCGGCACTGTTGGCACCAGCGCTACCGACCGTGCCAACATCCACGGTGGCGGCTTGGGTAACAATACAGCCACCTCGGGCGACGTGACGGTGACCTTTGGCGCAAAGAACAACGCCCACCAAGATTATCCGAAACTTTACGGTGACCTCTACGGCGGATCGGGTTACGGCAACGTGAACAGCAATACTTCAAATAAAACCACCGTCAACGTCATCAATGGCGAGATTACCGGTGACGTGTATGGCGGCGGACTGGGACAGACCAACCCGAATAATTATGCAGCCCAGGTCAATGGCGGCGTTGAAGTTAATATCGGCGCGACCATCAACGAGGCTTTCTATGGCAAAGCCCAATTCAATACATACGGTACCAATGGCGCCAATGGCGGTAATGTGTTCGGTTGCAACAATGCCAACGGCACGCCAAAGGGTAACGTAGTGGTGAACGTCAGAGCTACCCACCATGGGACTGACGTGGCACACAATTTATATCCCACGACATCAATCACCACGGCTGCAGAATTGGCTGCTAACGCGGCTGAGCAGACCTATGCCATCCAGTCGGTCTATGGCGGCGGTAACCTGGCAGCCTACGTGCCTGCCGCAGAAAAGAGCACCACGGTGCATGTATACAACTGTGACAACACCATCAAGGAAGTGTATGGCGGCGGTAATGCAGCGAACGTGGGTAGCACTGGCGAAGGTGCAGTTACAACCAATACCTTTGTCTATATTGACGGCGGACGCATCAATAAGGTGTTCGGCGGCGGCAAAGGTGTAAAAAACACCACGGCAGCCAATATCTACGGCATCGCTACCACCACCATCTATGCGGGTCTGATCGACACTATCTTCGGTGGCAGCAACCAGAACGGCTCAATCACCTCGGCCAACCTCGATTTTGCCAACACGGGAACTTGTACCGACAAGGTGTTCAATCAGGTGTTCGGTGGTGCCAATGTGGCATCGATCTCAAGCGATCTGGCCACCACTATCAACTGCGGTACCTATACCTTTGGCGATATCTACGGCGGCTCTAACCTGGCCGGCATCACAGGCGACGTCACCCTTAACATCAATGGCGGCACCTACAATTACGTGTTTGGTGGTTCGAAGGGCGCTTCAGGAGAAAGTAATGCAGCCAACATCAATGGCAACGTCAACTTGAACCTTTATGGTGGCACCATCACCAACGCTTTCGGCGGTTCCAATATCAATGGTAATGTCACGGGCAAGATCAAGGTTGATGTTCTTGACCAAGGCAGCTGCGACTTGCTTTTGACCAATGTGTATGGCGGCGGTAAGGATGCTTCATACAAGCCTACTGATGCTACTCAAGATTGGCCTGAGGTCAATATCAAGCATATTGCACAAAACCATAGTATTTCAAACGTCTATGGCGGCGGTTATGGTAGCACTGCTGAAGTGAAATCCAATCCGAAAGTCACCATCGGTGACACGGAAAGCAGTCATTACGCTGCAATCAGCAACAATGTCTATGGTGGTGGTGAGCAAGCACCTGTCACTGGCAACACAAAAGTCATCATGCAGAATGCCCATGCCTCTGCACTCAATGTGTACGGTGGAGGTAATCTGGCTAATGTTTCAGGATCCACCCTAGTAAATGTTAACGGCGGCACTGTCACTCAGGACGTATACGGCGGTGGTGCTCTGGCTGATGTTGGAAGCAATACTTCAGTTACCCTTTCGGGTGGTACAACACGTATGGTGTTCGGCGGTGGTATGGGTGATACCGACAATTCTGCTCAGGTTACCGGAACCTCGACAGTGAACATCAACACTGGCGCTACAGTGACAGGTAATGATTTCACGGTGGGTACAGGTACGAGTGTTGTTACTGTTAAAGGTGCCGTCTTCGGTGGCTGTAACGTGAATGGTTCTATAGGCGGCGCCATTGTTGTTAATCCTAACGGCGGCAGTATTACGGGTAACGTCTACGGCGGCGGATTGGGCGAGAACACTACAACAGGCAAAGGTGTGACTGTTACTGTTGACGGCGCATCAATTACGGGCGATGTTTACGGTGGCTCGGCACTGGGTAAGGTCAACAATACCACTACAGATATTACTAAGGTGTGGCTCAAGAGCGGTAGCATCAGCAGCAACATCTATGGTGGCGGCATGGGTCAGACTGGAACTGAAAACGTACAAAAGGGTCAAGTCAATGGTCAAGTGCAGGTGCTTGTTGATGGAGGCACGGTCTCTAATGTGTTCGGTTGCAACAATTACAACGGTGCTCCTCAAGGCATTGTGACAGTGAACATCAATAGCAATACCGGCAACGTCTACGGCGGCGGCAACCTGGCAGCCTACAGCCATTCGGAAGGCAATTATCCCGAGGTGAATATTAATAAAGGTACTGTAGCCAATGTGTTTGGCGGCGGCTTGGGCTCTTCTGCTGCTGTCACCGGAAGCCCCAAGGTTACCATCGGTGATGCATCAACGGCCGCCGAGGTTTCAGTAACTGGAAATGTTTACGGTGGTGGTGATGAGGCTCAGGTGACAGGCAGTACCTTGGTTACATTACAAAGGAAGAATGAGAACGGTGCGGCCACTACTATTGGCAAGAATGTTTACGGAGGCGGTAACAAGGCTAAGGTCACGGTTTCCACTTCAGTAGATATGACAGACGGCTACGTCACGGAAGATGTCTATGGCGGCGGAGCACTCGCCAATGTGGAGACAAACACTTCTGTTTCCATCTCTGGTGGCTCAACCCGTATGGTATTCGGCGGTGGTATGGGTGATGCTAGCAACTCGGCTCAGGTTGCCGGAACTTCAACCGTGGCAATCAGCGGTAATGGCGCTGTCAGAGGTTATAACATTGGCACTTCAACGAATCCTATCACTGGTGCCGTCTTCGGCGGCTGTAACGTGAATGGTTCTGTAGGCGGTGCCGTTGTTGTGAATCCTAACGGCGGCAGTATTGCGGGTAACGTCTACGGCGGCGGCTTGGGTGAGAGCACCACGACTGGCGCAGGAGTCACGGTTACTGTTGATGGTGCATCGATTACGGGCGACGTTTACGGTGGCTCGGCTTTGGGTAAGGTCAACAATACCACTACAGATATTACTAAGGTGTGGCTCAAGAGCGGCACCATCAGCAACAATATCTACGGTGGCGGCATGGGTCAGACTGGAGATGAAAATGTGCAGAAGGGTCAAGTCAACGGCCAGGTGGAGGTGCTCGTCCAAGGAGGTTCAGTCGCCAGTGTGTTTGGCTGCAACAACTATAACGGAGCACCGCAAGGCACCGTGAAGGTGGATATAGAAGGCGGCACCGTCACCCAAGATGTGTACGGTGGTGGTAACCTTGCCCATACTTCGACCGGCATCGAGGTGAACATAAACGGTGGCACCATTACCCGCGATGTTTACGGCGGCGGTGCGTTTGCCAATACTGGCGCCACCACCGTCAACGTCATGGGTGGTACCGTCACCCGCGACATCTACGGTGGTGGACTAGGCGACAGTTCACATACGCCTTTGGTGAATGGCGTGGTTCACGTGAACATCGGCCAAAGAGTAACGACGCCAACGGTTGATACTATAGGTGATGCCACCATTCTCGGTGACGTCTATGGCTGCAACAATGCAGCTGGCTATCCGACGAACAATGTGTATGTCGATGTTTGGAAGACCCATCAAGAAGGCGAGACAGAGTTTAGCGGTAATGGTTTTGCCATCGCCAATGTGTTTGGTGGAGGTAACCAGGCTGACTTTAACGTCACAGATAAGAAAGCCAATGTTTATATCCATGGTTGCGACAACACCATTCGCCGTGTGTTCGGTGGCGGCAACAATGCCGATGCATGGGGTGTGGCGACTACTATCGACGGCGGACGCTTTGATTATGTGTTCGGCGGCGGTAATGGTGAAGGTGAAAACCATGAGGCTAACATTGGTTTAGGTGGTGCTTCGCTCACCATTATGGGTGGTAAAGTTGGACAGTTCTTCGGCGGCAGTAACGAGAACGGTACCATCACTGGCCCGATTCAGGTTAACGCCTCGAGTGATGAATGCGAACTTGATATCGAGAACTTCTTCTGCGGAAGTAACCAGGTGTATATCGCTGGCGACGTGAACACTACTATTACGTGTAATGGTAGTATGAACGTCAAGAACCTTTATGGCGGCTCCAACCTTGCCAATATCGGTGGCAACGTTACCCTTACTGTCGAAGGCGGTACATACGAAAATGTGTTTGGTGGTTCGAAGGGAAACAGGACCGATAATAAGCCAGCAAATATTTCTCACAATGTCACACTTAACCTTCTTGGCGGTACCATCACCAACGCCTATGGCGGAAGTGATAACTATGGTAACATTGGAGGCAAGATCAATGTCAACGTACTCAATGTGGAAAATTCATCCTGTCCGCTTATATTACATAATGTGTACGGTGGTGGCCGCGATGCTGAATACACACCTACCTATGCGCTTGCAGCTGGAGAAACCGAACATCGTTCTCCTGTTGTCAACCTGATTCACGGCACGGTATCAACTTATGAAGATGAGCAAGGTGAGACCGTGGGCGGCAACGTTTTTGGTGGTGGTTTGGGTAGCACTGCTACTGTAACCTGTAATCCTGTGGTGAATGTGGGGTATAATACATCCCTTGCTGATACTGTGAACAATATTCTTCCCACCGGCACCAATCTCACTAAAGCAGAAGTTGTTGTCCAAGGCAATGTTTATGGCGGCGGCAACGAAGCCTCCGTTGCATCTAGCAGCACCATTACTGATATCAAGGGTAATACATACGTTACCATACAAAAGGCGGCCACAACTACCACGCTTACTACGGTTAATACTTCTGTGGCTGGCGATGTCTATGGCGGTGGTAACCTTGCCAATGTGTCGGGTTCCACTACGATGGATGTCACGGGTGGCACAGTTACCCATGACGTATACGGTGGTGGTGCTTTGGCTAATACGGGAGGCTCTAATGTCACTCTTAATGGCGGTCAGGTCAACGATATTTATGGTGGCGGTTTGGGCGATGATAATCATCCTGCTGCGGTAAATGGTGACGTTCTTGTGACGGTAACTAGTGGCACGGTTCGCGATGTCTATGGCTGTAACAATGTCAATGGTGCGCCTACGGCTGGTGTCCAAGTTGATATCAATGGTGCAGTGGGACATAATGTTTACGGTGGCGGTAATCAGGCGTTAAGCACGGTTGCACCAATTGTAAACATTAACACTGGTGCGGATGTTACAGGAAGCGTGTTTGGCGGCGGCAATCAGGCCGGCGTTGGCGGCGGTAATGTGAATATGGAGGACGGCTTGGTTCGCACTGGTCTCTACGGCGGCTGCAACACCAGCGGCACCGTGACAGGCGACATCACAGTTGCCCTCAACGGCGGCACGGTTGGTGTAAGCGGTTTAACAACCGATGTCGTCTATGGTGGCGGTCAAGGTCATGATACTTCCACTGAAGGTAATGTTATTGTCAATCTTGGCAGTACGACTACCAGTGGTACTACAGTTTATGGTAATTTATACGGCGGTTCTGCTCTCGGCTCGGTTAATGCTGGTACGAGTAATACTACTACTGTTACGCTCACTAAAGCCACACTTTATGGCAGTGTCTTTGGCGGCGGCATGGGTGAAGGTTCAGAGGAAGCAAAAAGAGCCACGAATAAAGGCAAAGCCATTGTCAATGTTGATGTCTATAATGCTAATCTCACTGGTATCTATGGTGGTGCCAACGTCAATGGTAATGTGGCCGGCGATATCGAAGTGAATATCAACGCCAATGTGGGTGCCTCAGGCAATAATAACAAACGCGATATATATGGCGGAGGTTTAGGTGCCAATACTACCACTGGCGGTAATGTTACTGTTACCGTTGGAGACCAGGCTGGCACTTATCAGCCCGTTGTTTATGGTGATGTTTATGGTGGTTCCCAGCTCGGTTCAGTTAATGATGCTGCAGCGGATAAAACCACGGTGAACTTCCTGAACGGAACGCTTCACGGCAATATCTATGGCGGTGGATTAGGTGATGCCAACGATTCAAGCAAGGGTCAGGTTAATGGTGAGGTTGTTGTGAATGTGAGTAACAATGACCAAACAGTGGCATACTGCCACATCGACCTCACGGATGCCAAAGTCTATGGCTGCAACAACACCAATGGCTCACCCCAAGACAATGTGACGGTGAATATCTATAAGACCAGTCACAATGAAACCAATGCGGCGGGTTACACAGGTGAGAATCCTACTTATTCTATTAAAAAGGTGTTTGGCGGTGGTAACCAAGCTTCGTATAATCCTACTGGTACCCAAAAGACCAGTGTGATAATTTATGGATGTGACAACACCATTGAGGACGTGTTCGGTGGTGGTGATGCTGCATCAGTGAAGAAGACTTCATTGGAGGTGAATGGTGGCCGCTTCGACCGCGTGTTCGCTGGTGGTAATGGTGAAACTGGTGTGGCTGACATCGGCACGGGCGGTACGAGCCTTGAAGTGAAGGCTGGTATCATACGCCAGCTCTTCGGTGGCAGTAATAAACAAGGTACCATCAGCGGTCCCATTACCGTTAACCTCAATCACGATAATAGTGAATGTGATGAGGATATCGACGAGTTCTTCGGCGGCAGTAATGAGGCTGCCATCGGAACCAATGAGAGTCCTGCCACTCTTAATACCACTATCGCATGTGGTGTTGGTAATATCACCGATATCTATGGTGGTTCCAATGCTGCTGATATCATTGGTAATGTGACATTGAACATCTATGGCGGTACGATTACCAACGCCTACGGCGGTTCGAAGGGAAGACTTGCTGGTGATGAAGGTGGAGCTAAGGCTGCCAATATCTTGGATAAGACCAATGGTAATGGAACTTATGGTAATGTCACCCTTAATCTTTATGGTGGAACTATAACCAATGCTTTTGGTGGTTCGAACAGAAATGGTGACATCGACAGCAAGATAACGGTTAATATGCTTGACAATGAGACTGCCAACTGCGGCCTCACCGTTCATAATATCTATGGCGCAAGCAACTTGGCGGCATATAGTCCTAATAATGCAGACCTTGTCTCTCCTGTAGTCAATCTCTTCCATGGTTCGGTGACTAAGAGCGGTGCCAATACTACCGATGGTAATGTATACGGCGGTGCAAAGGGTGGTACAGCCACGGTTACTGCCAATCCGAAGGTCAATGTGGGCTATGTCACTTCTATGACACTTCCCGCAGGTGTTACTTCAATAACTAAAGCTCAAGTATCAGTAGCTGGCAATGTATACGGCGGTGGCGATGAAGCTGAGGTTACAGGTGGTACTACTATAATGGTACAGCGCAAGGAAGCTTCTAATGACTATACTACAGCAGTCAGCGGCAATATCTTCGGTGGTGGTAACCTGGCCAATGTGTCGGAAGGTACCATTGTTACTCTTAACGGCGGCACAGTCACTCAAGACGTCTACGGCGGCGGCGCCCTCGCCAATACGGGTGGCTCCAATGTCACATTGGCGGGTGCTACGGTTACACAGGATATCTATGGTGGCGGATTGGGTAGGGCTGCAGCTACAGGAGTTGAACCTATTGCGGCTCAAGTCACTGGCGCTGTACAAGTCACTGTGACCAGTGGTAGCGTCCGCGATGTCTACGGCTGCAACAATGTCAATGGTTCACCAACCAATACAGTTACAGTCGACATTGAAGGCCCTGTGGGCAACAATGTCTACGGCGGTGGTAACTTGGCGACTAGCGGCATCACTCCTGTAGTGAATATTATGACGGGCGCCAATGTTACAGGTAGTGTCTTCGGCGGAGGTAACAACGCCAGTGTGGCTGGAGGCGATGTGAATATGCAGGCTGGCACAATCCTCGGAGGCCTCTATGGTGGCTGCAACACCAACGGCTCTAGTGGCAACATTACTGTCGATGTCACTGGCGGCACCATTGGTGCTAGTGGCACTCCGGCTAATGTCCACGGCGGTGGTTACGGTAACGGAACCTCCACTACGGGCGATGTCGAGGTTACCATCAACGGCAGCTCGGCTGCCATTTGGGGCGATGTTTACGGCGGCTCGGCCAAGGGTCACGTCAATGATGCCGCTGCCGACCACACCAACGTCACTCTGACGAGAGGCACCATCCACGGCGACCTCTACGGCGGTGGTCTTGGCGATGCCGACAATGCGGCCACTGTCAATGGTGCAGTGCAAGTCACCGTCAACGGCGGCACAGTCACGGGCTCCGTCTACGGCTGTAACAATGCCAACGGTGCTCCGCAAAGCACGGTGAAGGTGGATATCTACGGTACGGATACTCCGGCCTCGGGTTACGCCCTCGCCAATGTGTTCGGCGGCGGCAACCAGGCGGCATACGGCGGTTCACCCGAAGTGACCATCCACAACTGCAACAATAGTATCGGATATGTCTACGGTGGCGGTAACAAAGCTAGTGTGGCGGCCACCAATGTCAAAGTCTATGGCGGTAACACTATCGGCTATGTGTTCGGCGGCGGTAACGGCGAAGGTCTATCGGCTACCACTCCGATGGTCACAGGCAATGCCGTGGCCAACATTTACGGCGGCACCATCGGCCATGTGTTCGGCGGCAACAATAGTAGCGGTGCCATTACGGGTACGGTTACTGTGAATGTCGACAAGAGCACTGCTTCTGGAGCCTGCGCCATGTACATCGGAGAAGTCTATGGTGGCGGTAACCTCGCTGCTGGCAAGGCTGGCACGATTAATATCGGTTGCACAGGTACGCTTGAGACATTGGGAGCGAACCAACACTATGGTGAGGACAAGGAAGGCATTCGCTATGTGTATGGCGGTGCTAACGATGCCGATGTCACTGGCGACATCACGTTGAATATCAATAGCGGCATTGTCGAGAATGTATTCGGAGGTAACAATACTGGACATGCTGTCAATGGTAAGATCACAGTCAACATCAATCAGACCAATACCTCCTGTGGTTGGTATGTGGGCAATGTTTTTGGCGGCGGCAACCTGGCACTTTATAGTGCTCCTTCGGCAACCACCGACTATCCGCAGGTGAACATCCTCAACGGCACCGTCAGCGGCGACGTCTTCGGCGGCGGCCTGGGTCAGACAGGCGATGCCGGTAAGGTGACGGGCAACACGCAGGTCACCGTGAATGGAGCCAATGCCGCAGTGAACGGCGGCGTTTATGGCGGCGGTAGCTTGGCACCCACTGTAGGTAACCCGGTAGTGACCTTGAGCAATGGCACCTTGGCAAAGGTGTTCGGCGGCGGTAAGGCGGCTAATGTGAATGGAGCGCCGACGGTCAACATCAACGGCGGCACGGTGAGTGCCGGCGTGTATGGCGGCTGCGACAGCCAAGGTACTGTTAGTAACGATATTACAGTGGCTGTAACCAATGGTACCATCGGTACGGATGAAACACATCGTGCCGACATTTATGGCGGTGGTTATGGCGCTGGTACAGCAACACAAGGCGATGTAACTGTGAACTTTGGTACTGCTACATCTGCAGCCACTCAACATACCGAGTATCCGAAACTCTTCGGCGACATCTATGGTGGCTCGGCTCTTGGCAGTGTCAATGAGGACCACACGAACACCACTATGGTAAACGTAATGAACGGCACCCTGAAAACCCACAGGACATCGGGAACCACATCCAACAACCAAACTTATTATACCTACGCTGGCGGCAACGTCTTCGGCGGCGGTTTAGGTGAGGAAGGCAGCGATGTCAAGGGTAAGGTCAATGGTAGGGTAGTGGTCAATATTGGTGCGGTTCCGACCAGAACCAGGAGCTTGGATAGTTTGCATCCTGAAAACGACACTTTGATTGGCCAAGTCCGTATCGAAGGCAATGTGTATGGCTGTAACAACACCAGTGGATCGCCTCAAGATAGTGTCATGGTGAATATTTATAGGACTTATATGAGGTCGACCGATACAATTACTTATACGGAGAACGATGCTACATACGCCATCGCCAACGTGTTCGGTGGTGGCAACAAGGCCAACTACGTGCCTGCCACTACTGCCACCAACAAGAAACTCAAAGTGATGGTGCATGGCTGTTTCAACACCATCGAACGTGTGTTTGGCGGTAGTAATGCTGCAGCGGCTGGTGCGTCTGGGAATACTGTTAAGGTGGTGACCGACATCAACGGCGGTCGCTTCAATGAGGTGTTCGGCGGCGGTAACGGTGAAGTCAGTGCGGCTAACATCTTCGGCAGTGTCGACTTGGGCATTCATGGCGGTCTCGTCAATGAATTCTATGTCGGTAGCAACAATTCAGGTACCATCTCGGGTGCTTCGAATGTGACAGTCGACCAAACTGGAGGCTGCGAGGAAGTGAATATCACTGAGTTCTACTGTGGTGGCAAATATGCTGATTTCGTGGGTGATATTAATGCCACGATCACTTGTAGTCAGGATATGCATGTCACCAACCTCTATGGCGGCTGCAAGGAAGCTCATGTTAAGGCCGGCAATGGAGGAAGTGGCAATATTCACCTGACCGTTGTGGGCGGTACTTTCGAAAATGTGTATGGTGGTTCAAGAGGAACCCAGACCAAAGGTGCCGATATTGAAGGCAATATTACTCTTGATATCTTTGGTGGCACAATCACCAAAGCCATCTATGGTGGCAGCAATGTAAAGGGTGCCATCGGAGGTACCATTACCGTCAATGT
>Ga0310690_10001651_pt1 | contig 38970 bp, 55 predicted proteins | sample AusTroGonzalo_MG_2_FD_207661 | JGI IMG/M metagenome (GOLD analysis project Ga0310690, IMG submission 207661) | Bovine rumen microbial communities from tropical cattle in Woodstock, Queensland, Australia - Gonzalo_04 (v2) (version 2) | ecosystem: Host-associated > Mammals > Digestive system >... | reverse complement strand
ATCATATTGCAAAGCAGCAAGAATATTATTATTCTCGTCTTTTAGGATATGATGAATATTAGGCTTTCCAAACTTAAAACCAGCAGCACCTATTATATCACCGGCATTAGGATATTCTTCTTCAAATGCAGTAGTACTATAAATTTTATTAAGAATCCATCTAGGATTCTTATTATTAAATATTCTATCGAAATTACTGAGAAAATATGAAAATAGCAACTTTGCCTTTGCGCTGTTATCTATCATCTTTTATTCCTTACTAAAGTCTAAAATTTAATATATACATAAATTGTGGACTATATATTGAAATTAATAAAGGAAATTTTTATGGCTAGCGTAATTCCTGACTCTCGAAATTTTAAGCAGACAGAATCTGCGTTTCTAAAACAAAGCTTATTTGATTACTCATCATATCTAAATGCTCTTCCGCTTTTAGTTACATACTATTCTAAAGACCACATGAATAGTACTTATGACGAGAATCTTCATACTGTACAAGAAATTTTAGGTAACGATTCTCCGATTAAGTTTAATAAGATTATAGACTTTCCTCTTTATAAAGCTTCTGTACTTGAAGGTACTGAAGATGAAAGCGAAGATGTCGGAACTGAAGGTGATGTACAAGGTACTGCTATTATTCCACCGCAACAAGTATATCCTCGTGTTGATGATTTATTCCAGATCAAATTCTATGGCAAGGAAACAGTCTTTAGAGTTAGTGCTGTAAAGCGTTCTAATATTAAAGGAAAAACTTTCTTTGAGATTTCCTATTATCTATATAGTACTCTTGGAGATTCTGGCAACCTTGATGATCAAGTTCAGAATGAATATAAGGTCGTTGGTAGCCCTTCATCTGTTACTAAATCTGCCATAGTATCTGTAGATAAAGCTGAAGTCTGTGCGAAGCTCCAGACGAAGATTAATAATCTTCAGAATAATCTAAAGGCATTCTATAATGACCAAGCAGAAGCCTATATCATTGAGACTAGTTATAATGTCTACAAATGGGATGAATGCGTTCATGCATTTGTATGTAATAATAAGATCTTTGATAAAGCTGGGGCTTATAGAAACGAAGTCACATTAAGACATATAGAAGCCATAGACTATCCAGATATGTACGACCAATATGAAGGATCTATATATTGGGCATTAGAGCATGGCGATTATTCTATGCTAAATCCAGAATATACTGGAGCATCTTCTTGGGCAATATTTAGCTCTGAATCTCCATTAAGATTCTTACAAGATGCTACTATTAGTGGAGCTATTTATAATTCTGGAAATATTAAATCCAGTTATATAACAATATTTGGTAATCTTAAAGAATACCTCGAAGATACTAGTGGCGAGGTGAAACCATCTGTAACTATGGCTGAATCTTATTTAAAGCTTCTGAAGTACTATCATGATGAACCAAATATTGATGATATAGATTCTTACATAAACAGCATTACTCCTAAGCGTACAATATATGATTATTACTATCTCCCGATAGCTATATTCATATTTAAGAATCTAATTGAGCAAATAAAGAATATTTACAACTTCAATAATTAAGGATTAATGTTCTTATGTTTTCTAAAATTTTGAGTGAAATTAATGAAGAACCAGCGGATCTGACACATAAATCAGAAATTATGGAACTTCTTAATGACGATTATGCAGAAGCTGAATTTTTTGCAAAGCTTCATTCAAATTCAGAACTTACTGATGAGATGATTGAGTCTCTAGAGTCTGAATTTGAAGCTTTGGATATCAATTCAGAAGCAAGGCTTTAAACTTATAACAAAAAGGTAATATTATGAAGAATCTCTTTAATGAAGATGATTTCAATTCCCTCTTCGAATCCTCTGTGATTGACTCTGAAGGCAAGGGTCCTAAGAACAACACCAAGACTCCGGACGTTGGTGCTACTAAGGGCATGCAGTCTGACTTTGACAGCATGTTTGATGACCTCTTCAGCGACGCTGAAATGGGTGATGACCAGTCTGCTCCTGTTGCAAAGCAGCCGGATACTGGTGCTGCTGGTGGCTCTGTTGATCCTGAAGGTGACGATAAGGGTAAGCAGGGTATTGAACCTCCGACTAAGAGCGAATGGGATTCTCTCTTTGAAACGGCTGGTGAAACTGACGATGCTGGTTCTAGTGCTGAAGGTAGTGTCGCCGATACTGAACTCGAAAAGAAGAAATGCCATGGTAAGGGCAAGAAGCTGAAATCTGACTTCGAATCTCTCTTTGAAGGTGACGAAGATCCGATCGATGCTGGCTCTGTTGATGATGGCGACAATTCTGCCGATTTCGAAGGTGAAGATACTGAATCTAGCGAATTTGTTGACTTGATGTCTGATGTCGCTGATTTTGATATCACTGGTTTCTAATCAACAATTTTAATAAGTGACTAAGGCATCTTAGTCACTTATTACACCACAACAAGGAAAAATTATGATTCACATTTCTATCGATTATACAGGGATCATTCCTGGTCTTGGACGTGGTCCGTTTACAAATATTGCTATTTCTAATACCGTCTATGCTCGTTTAAAAGCTATTGGATATCCTCTTAAGGTTCTTAGCTCTGATAAAATTATTCGCAATACGGTAAAGAAACCTGCTGCTCCTGTGGTACAGCCAGTCGTAGCTAAACCAGCAACACCTGCAACAGAAAAAGGTACAGCTAAGGTTGATGTTGACGTTGTGATGTCTGCACCAGTGGATTCTGTTCCGATTACAGTTGAAGTAAAGAAGACGGAAGAACCTGAAATTAATACTTGCGGATATTGCGAAGTTGTTGAAGAAACTCCAGTTGAAGCTACAAAGCAGGTTGCTAAAGAAGACCTTGATGGTATGACTAAAGAAGAGCTAGATGAACTCTTGAATAAGTATACTACTGAAAGACCGTCTAGATATGGTAAGCCTTGGCTTATCAAGATGCTTAAGACATACATTTAAAAAAAAAAATACCCATAGCAATGCTATGGGTATAATTTATCTCTGTGGGATCTTAGACAAATCTGGTTTATAGGGATCTTTATCTAGAGACATTCTTCCATTATTTTTACGATCACAATACCAAAGCATTGTGTTAATCATAATCTTGGAAGATGTGTATAAGTCAAAGTCCTTTATAAATGCACAAAGTTGCATCATCGTATCGAAGGATACAAATCCAGACTTATTTGGATCATTAATCATCATCATACATCCAAGTTCTTGAGTGCCGTTGTCAAGTTCTCGAATGTGTGGCATGATAGCTATAGATTTATTTCCAATCAAATTCTCAAGTTTATAACCATGTTTATAATTTGGGTCAACTCCATATGCTTGATTTGCTTCATTATATACAAGAGCCTGATCCAAGAATTCGCGAATTTCCTGAAATCCTTCTTTAAGAGTGGCTAAATGTAAATACGAAGCCATCACATTTTCATACTCGTTTCCATTATTATACTTAAACACGATATATTCACTTGAGGAGAATTTCAGATTCCATCCATCCTTACGTTTAAATTCATAAAACAAAGAATGTTTTTCGTCTTCTGTTCTCACCATTAATTCTATAGAGATGGAACTCTTAGGGAGAACTACCAATGTTTCCGTAACTACACTTGGCAGTCCACTCATTTCTTAGCGTTCCTTTCTCTGAAAATAATTCTTCCACGAGTCAAGTCATAAGGACTGACTTCTACAAGGATAGAATCACCGGGAATGGTTCTGATAAAATTCTTACGCATCTTTCCTGCTAAGTAAGCTTGAGTAAGAATACCATTACCGAGACGGATTTTAAAGAAGAATCCGTTAACTTCTTCGACTATGCCTTCAAGGACTATACCTTTTTCTTTGGCCATCTTTTAACCTTTTTAGAAAGTTTTCATACATTGATTTAAGTTCTTCTAACATTTTAAAATCGTCCATAGCACTTTTTATACTTAGTAGTATAAGAATATTTGGACTTGTACAATGACTCTTTACTATTTCTTTTAGTGCATTCTTATATTGTGTCTTACTAGATTTAGAGATAACATCCCATGCACATTCTCGTACAGTTCTGAATTCACCTTCTCGAAATATCTTATCATAATCTATCGATTGATGTTCTGTCTCTTGAGGTTGTTCTACCATAAAATTCCTTCACAACAATAAGAATATCTATATTCTTTATTGTATTAGTAAAATGATTACGACAATCTCTTAAAATTAATCTATTTTCAAATTGATGAGGAATATCTTTTAAGTATCTCTTTACTAATGCTTCTCGTCTCTTATGATGCATGTCCACTATAAAGATATCGTTTATACCCATATTAATGCACATGCGCTCACCATAATCTAACCAAGCAAATTCATCTATCATTAGCAACTTCCTTGATTGCTATTATAATATCTTTGTATTCTATGGTACCATATTTTAAGCCTTCTTTAATGCATTCTATAATATGCTCTTTGTTATAGGTAGAAGCTTTTATATCAGTTGCTGCCCATAAATCTGATTTTATGGTTGTTAAACCAGTATTAGGTTCCCAGCCACCAGTTAGGAAAGACGGTCTTTCATTACCAGTTAGGAAAGTTAGCCCTTCATGATTACCAAAGAATAAGTCATCATTTCCCATCTTCTTTACCTATTTTTGAAAAGACCATTAATACATCTTTAGAAGTAATCTTTCCCTGTTTTATGGCTTCTTCTATAAGTTTCAATACTGAATCTTTATCTAATTCTATAACTCTGTAATTATTATGATCATCACAACCTACGACTGTAGTAACAGATATTCCATCTGGAGTTTTAACTGGATGACTTAATTCTCCAATATACCTGTCACTCCATGCACTAAGAGGATTAGACGGAGTGGAAGAATATATTCGATTATTCCTATTAATTCTCCTGTTATGCATTCTCCCTATTGCATCAACATAATTATCTGCTCTGGATCTTAAAGCTTCATAAGCTCTTGTACGCCAATCTTCTAAATCATCATCTCTAGCTATCGTCATGTTTTACCTCATTAAATAGCATTAAAATGTCTTTAGATGTAATTAAGCCCTTTTCAATAGCTTTCTTAATTAAATCTAACATTAAAGGTTTACTATCCAATGGGGTAAGTTGTCGAATATAAGATTTTCCCATAGTATTAAAATCTCTCCATAGTCCAGATGCATCTACGCTTCTATTTTCTGGATTTATGGAAATATCTGGTCTAATTGTATCACTATAATCAAAGTCTGCAACTTCTGCGACTTCATCTAAAGAGTCTACAAATTCTGCGACTTCTGCCTCAGAAATATCGGCACCGACATAATTTGTATCTACTCTACTAGAAATGCCAGTATCTTCTGGCCTTAGTCTAGCACTAATTGCGTCAATCGTATTACGGATTGCTCGATTCCTTTCTTCTGTTGTCATATGAAATCTCGATATTTAATATAAAAAAATAAAGGCCACCGTGAAGATGACCATTTATTTTGAAGCTACTATACTGCGGCAGCTTTTTTGTGTCCTGTACCGAGATTGCCAACAATATAAAGCAAGCTACCTAAGCCACTTTTAGAATTTTTGAACTTGTTAAGATCAAGCTTTCCAGAAGATTCCTTAGAAGATTTAGTCTTGGTTTTTGCCTTTGACTTAGTCTTCGCTTTTGCTTTGGTAGTTGTTTTAGCTTTGGTTTTCTTGGTTTGTTTGACAGTTTTAGTATTAGACATAGTTATCTCCTTTAATGTCACATATTAATATAATAATTTTTATTCAAAATTTGCAGTTTGAAATAACCTATAATTGAATATCTTAAACTGTTATTCAAAATAAACAAAAGGATTACATATATGTATCTCGATCATTTAAACTTTAAGTCCAATGCTGCTACTGCGGCTGTTGAATCTGTGTCTTTCATGGACTGCATGGAAGCTGCTCTTGAATGCACTGAAATTCATTCTTCCGCTGCTGCCTATCTTATCAAGGCTGAAGCTGAATATCTTTCTATGGGTTCTGAAGGCGAAGCTCTTGAAGGCTTCTGGGCTAAGATCAAGACTGTTATCCGTAAGCTTTGGGAAACTGTCAAGAATCTTGCCGTTAAGGTCTACACTTTCGTGACTGGTCTTCCTGCTAAGATTGGTCGTGCTTTTGGTAAGCTTTCTATTGCTCACAAGGCTGACAATATTAAGAAAGACTTTGCTGAAGCTAAGAAGGGTGCTAAGATTGACGAAGCTGAACGTAAGGGTGTGAAGTTCCTTGACATCTCCAAGTTCGACTCTCAGCTTAAGATGCTTGCTGCCTATGATGGCGTTGATGAAGATGTTGGTCAGGGCAAGGGCATCGATGCCGAACGTGCTAAGAATGCTAAGCTCCGTAACCAGATTAAGGAAGCTATCGGTAATAAGAATTCTAGCGTTTGGGTTTCTGTGAAGAAGCTTGATGATGCTAAGATTAACGAAGCTTTTGAAGCTGCTAAGGGCAAGGGTACTGCTGGCGTCGTCGATAAGATGCTTAAGGACTATGCCAATGCTTCTAAGAAGGTTCAGTCTGATGCCGATAAGATTGCTAAGGGCTACGATGCTGCTTATAAGGCTAAGGATCAGGAAAAGGTTAAGAGCATTACTAAGGCTCTCAGTGCTGGTCGTGCCGCCCTTATCGAAAACGCCACTAATGCTAACTTCATGGCTTCTATTACCTTGAAGGTTAATGGCTCCGTTCTTTCTGCTATTCGTGCCACTATCGGTGCTTATAAGAAGGAAGAAAAGGAAAATAAGAAGTAATTTATACAATTATTTAAATGGCTGTACTTAGTACAGCCGTTTAATTTAATGGAGAAATTATGACAACGTATTATGAAATACTACTCGAAGCCATTAATGGTGCAGAGCAACTGAACGAAGCAAAAGTTCAAATAATTAAAGCTAAATCCGCAATGTTAGTATCTAATGAAAGCAACAACTACTACACATTGGCACAGGAAGGCGTTATAGACTCTGTTAAGAACTTCTTAAAGAAGGTTTGGGAATTCCTTTCTAATTTTATTTCTAAAGTAGCATCCTATATTAAAGACCTCTTTCTTAAGTTGCTAAGTAAAGCTAAGAAATTTTTCCTTAGTAAGAAAAAGAAGCGTAATGCTAAAGAATCCGCTGATATTCTTTCTTTGGAAAGCGACGGCGAAAAAGTCTATGCTATAGACTATAGACCTGTTATTGAAGTTGGTGAGAAATTAGCTCACGATGTCGATACATATAAAGGTTTTATCGAAGATATCTGTAAAGATCTTTATAGTGTTGCTGCTGAAATAGAAAAGAATAGAGCTAATGCATCCGAAATTCTTGAAAATCATCTTAAGAAATTTGACAATACTCCTATTGAACATGTTAAGACTCAAGTAAAAGCTACACTTGATAGATCTATAGAAGCAATGCGTATTGTCTATATACCTGAAGATGAATTCTATAAATTGAGTGAAGGTTATATAGATAAGCTTCAGAATTCTACCATGTATAAAGTTGTTCGTATATGCGACCAAGCTCAACGGGATCTAACCAGTGGTAGAAGTCGTACATTTAACGATATAGCCGAAAAATTCCCTGAACTTGTTGCACCTTATGCCGAAAGATATAAAAAGGCTGTAAGCAACCAGTTAAAAATGATAGGGGCATTCTGTAGATATATAGTATATATTACATCCAATCTCTATTGGAGAACTTGGAATAACGAAGAAGAAGCTAAGGAAGAAATCAAAAATCTTCGTGATAATGCTTTGGACAGCGTAAATTAAATAATTTAAATACCTTAAGGTTAAACCTTAAGGTATTTAAAATTTTTAAGCAGCTGCTCCAGCTTGACTTACATCTACTTTCTCTTCTTTTGGTTTAGCTTTGCCTTTCTTTTTAGCATCTTCAGGATTACTATTATCTGCATTGGTATTAGCTATCCATAATTTTAAGAAGGTATTGATAATCTTTAAGCGTGAGATATTAATCTTAATCATCTCAGATTGGAACATATTGGATAATTTTGTAGTATATCCCAGTAATTTATTTATAGCTTGATATCCTACTGCAAGATTACCTTTATTATTCGCATTATTTGCACTATTCTGCATGGTAGTAAATTTCTTAGATAATGCTGAAGCTTCTGTTCCAAATTTAGTTACAGCTGTTGTAAATGGTTTAGATACAGCTTCTGCTCTCCTGGCATCATTTACAGATGCAAACAAGCCTTGTACCAAAGGTAAAGAAGACTTTAAGTTATTAGAGAAGTATGAAGTCTGGAAAGTTTTACCCTTTACTTGCATTTTTTCAATGGCAGCTTTAAGGTTAGTTTCCATGAATGTATCTAATGCTTTAGTATCGACAGACACAGCATCAGAACCAGATTTATTCTTTATGGTATTTAGAGACGTATTACACTCATTTACTCCCTTCAAGAATACATCTATAATCTCTTTAGTCAATGGATTAGTAAAATCAGTTTCGGCTACTGTACCATTATAATAATCTTCATCGTATTTATAAAGATTTATATTGGACTTCATTGTATTTAAAGCACCTTCAACACCAGCCTTCTGGAGTTGTTCACCAATTTTTGAGTGAAGCACTGCAAACTTCTGAACCATATTCTTAGAGAAATTAATGAGATAATCGATTAATTTCTGAAGTCCTGCTTTCATTTTTCCGGCTAGGTTCTTAGCTTTCTCACTAATCGAAGTAGAATCAGCTTCACTTGCTAGTCTTTCGGCAGCCTTGAGCATTTCTAAGGTTGTAAGATATTCTCCATATCTTTCACAAAGCAATGTTGATTCTAACAAAAATTCTGAATACGATGATATAGAATTATTAAAATTTAATTCTTCTAGACTATTTTGAGGTAAATACATAAACTTTCCTTATTTTTATTAGACAATATATTGTCTAAAACTTTAATTATAAAAGGATAAATTGTTATGGAACGTTTTGAGTCTTTTTCGAAGATGAAAATACTGAAGTAGCTAACGAATTTGTTGCTGAATTATGGGAAAGTTCGTTAAATGGATGGCTCCTAATTATAAGAAGGGTCTCCAGAAGCTAAGAGATCGTGCCAAAGATGCTGACAATGTGACAGACATCAAGGATGTTCTTGCCGACGCTAAAAAGCTTCAGGATATTCTTGAATCTATCATTGATGACTCTCAGCATAGTTCTATGATGGTATCTTGGGGAACTGCTTGGCAAAGATTTAAGACCATTTGGCCTTTGATTCTTCCCGGCATAAATATTCCACTTTATATCACAAACTTTGCAAGTGCTATTAAGGAAAACACAAGAGATGCTCGTAAAGAAAAGACAGATATGGGCATGCCCGGTGACTTTGACTACTTGCAGAAGAGATTGTTCGAACTTGCTAAAGGCAGTATTGGCGATGTTAAGAAGCTCGTTAAGCTCCTTGAAGAAAAGCTTAAGAAAGCTGAAAAGGCTGAAAAATCTTCTAAGTAAAAAAAAAAAATAAAAGAAATCCAAAAGGATTTCTTTTATTTTCCAATTTCTCTAAGGATTAATAATCTGGCAATATCTTCTTTACTAAATGTGAAAAATTCTGGTGGGTACTTTGGTGCTATATTCTCTACATAATAAGATTCTAGCATTCTTGTATCTTCTATATTGTGTCTAAAGTTTCTCTTTAAATTTTCTAGTATTGGCTTTAGCAATACAACTGGAGAGCCTTCAGTAAGACCAATTCTAATATTGTAACCCATTTCAAGTCTTAAGCACGATCCTATGAAGTATTCATTGCTTTCAGCTCGAACTAGACCTTTTTGTATATCATAAAAACTGTATTTCTTTCCACAAAGGTCTATTTTTGTATCGATACCAATACAATCTGGATGACCATTGAAATTGGTAATATCTTCAATATACTCTAAAAATCTTTTTCTATGTCTTTCAGCCATAAGGACTGGAAAATCATTAATTTCATGATTCGCCACATCTATGTACTGCACAGGAGTTATGTAAAACTTATCTTTCATAGCTACCTATCTCCTTTATGATATCTAATTTCTGCAACGATGTCACCTTTGTATTTATACTTAACAGTGCTTCCCCAAGTAATTTCACGCAGGAGATACTTCTTAAGTACTTCCATAGCTTCGCCATAGCTAGTATAACTATTGTAAGCCCAACTTGCAAAGAATTTTACACTATGGTATTTAAAGAAGCCATGTTTTATATCAATCCAATAATTACCTTTATCATATACAATCTTGCATTTAATTTTTAGCAAGAAGAATCTTGCTATCATAAATGGAAATACTTGTGCATTTGTAAGTCTTAGAAATTTATCTTGTCCTACGACATAAAAATCTCCAACTTTATTGATATTAAAATACAGGAAAAGACCAAATATCCATAAGGCAAGAGCAAGCAATATACCAATTATTACCCAGTGCATTATGTCCTCCAATGGTCTTCATCATAATCAGAATTAATAGCTAGTGGATTTTCTCCACTAGCTTTATTTGCTTTCGTTAATTCTTCAGAGAGAACGAAATTGTCTCGCATACATTGCTCTAATGCTACTTTTTCTTCTGCATCAATAATAGGACAATGATACTTCCAATTAAGAACAACAGCAAATCTACCATCGGATTCTGGTGTTACTCCCATTATTTTATCAACTTGAAGAATTGCACCATCTTTACATTTAAAGAATACTGCATTGTTAAGCATAATGCTCCTTATGGTAAGAATCCATACTTCTTAAGTACTGGAAGGACATACTTACGTTTATCACGGAAATATTCAAACCATGTACCTATGGCATCAAGAGGACTTTGAGGTTTGCTAAATGCACTGGCTTCCCAGTCACAAAGAGCTTCCTTCCAGTCAACTGTTTCTGGATCTCTATTCTTGCAATGATGTTTCTTGAGTTTGTGTACACGATTCACTTCACAATAAGGAATACCAAGCGTAAGCTTGATAGGCTTATCCAGATCGTGAAATGGATAGATCTTGTGGAACTTTGTGATAGCATAGTACTGAACAGCTACCCAATGATAGAACCAATAAATCCAGCACAATCCCCATTTGGATTTCCAAGACTCAGGCACAGGAATGTACGTTTTCTTTGTGCATTTATGACAGAAGGTATGCATCCAGAAGGATGTGCTTTTACCTTGACTTCTATACTGTTCTCTCAAATCTTGAAGAGCTTCAGTTTCAGTTAAACCAAAGCCATATTCTACAATACTTCTATCAGAATCCTGTTCGCCTTTAACGATATAAAGCTTCATTTTTAATCCTTGAGCTTAGAGTGAAACAACTTCTTTTTCTTCATTGATTTCTTTTTCTTCTACTTTCTTTAGCATCTTTGCTTTATCTAATTTTACTAAATGCTTATATGCAGATCTACTGCAATCCCTCGCTCCTTTTACAGAACAAGTTAGTCTAATAGCACTATGTAAGTCATGGATATTCATACCCATTTCTTTAAATACTTCATCACCATCATCTCGCTTATTAAATTCTTTCAATAAGTGTCTCAATTTGTGATCACGACGATCTTTGTTAGTGTTTTGCATCATTTACCTATATAGTTGCTAATTTTAATATAAAAAAGAAAGAACCCTTGCGGATTCTTTCCTTAGTACTATACGTACCATTTTATATCCCAACATTTCACGTCATAGAATATGAAATCTTTATAAGCTATTAACCAGAAATCTTTATCTATGACCTTCTGTAATTCTAACTTCTTAGTTTCTGGATTATATCCGTAAGCATGAATTTCCATATGTTCTGAATTCTTATCTTTTACTACTTCATAAAGATAGTGATTTACATCATACGGAAAGAAGTAACGGTTTTGCCAGCAACGATCATAGTTGATAAAGAAATCTTCGGCTAAAGCTCTTTCCATTATTATTCCTTGTCGTAGATATCTTTATACTTCTTGATAAGGACGTTTTCTAATCTGTTAAGTTCTTTATCAGATTTTTCAGTCTCTGTCATAATCTTCTGGAGATCTTCGACAGTCTTGATTTCAATTTCATAATACCCGAAGCCAGGATAGTCTTCTTCGTAGCATTTAGAAAGAGGTTCTCCAAATTTCTCAACAGGAAGATATCCGTGCCACCAGAGACCCGGACAGCCGAACTGGTAGTAGAATTCGTTGAAGTCAAAGTGATGAGATAACCAGCAGATAGCCTTATGAGCTACACCGTTAGTTACATCGTTTACGATAATCTTCTTGTAGAACTGCTTAAAGAATTTATCGAGATCTTTCCATTTAAAGGATTTAGGTTGTTTCATTATTATTTACCTCTATAGACATAGAAAAAGGTTTCTTTAAATTATTTTTAATAGTAAGTTTTTCCCAAAGTCGCTCAAGTGATTTATAACGCTGTTTACTACTTTGGTATTCATATTCATAGCAATGACTATCAGCTGTTAATTTATTTTGATAATCCATAACTAAGTCATTTTCCATATGATAATTTGGTTCTGTAAACCCGTATATAGAGTTTGCAAGTAACTGCCTGAGTTTTTGCACCATCCTTCGTGCATGTACTTCATTTAAGCTTGAGCTTGAGATTCTATCGCTATTTGAATAAATTCTAGCCGATTCAGATGCATCTACTGAATCATTGTTATCAATATCCGTAGGTAAATAAATTCCGGGGCTTATCATATTAATCCTGCGGATAAAGTGCGCCAACATGATCCAAAGATACGATCATTTCTTTTTTACTATTTAGTAAGTCGCCACACGAATTACTTCCAATTACTTCAAATGTCAATAACCGTAAAGGTAAATTAATATGAATCAATTTTCCAGTTACAGTGTAACCTTTGTTAAACTGACCATGAAATTTATAAATTTTTCCTACTTGTAGCATATTATCCTTAATGAGTTATAAAGTATTTTATAATTAGATAAATTATATATCCGATCTTATAAATCAAGACACAGCTCATCACAATGGCTAAAAGCAGTAGGAGTGCTCCTACTGCATAGCTCATGAAGGTCTTAAATTTATACCACGGCGTTCTCTTTAATTTTCTTCTATAAGCTTCTTCTCTAGCCTTTCTTATTTTCTTCAAAGCTCTAAGGTGTCGCTTATATGCCTTAGTTCCGTGCTTTGTTTTCATATTCTTTTAAAATCTCAATAAGTTCTTCTTCCGTATAGAATGTCTTATCCGTAGGATTAAGACTTCTGCAATTATGTTCATCAATCATGCTAGGTTCCCAAGTATCCAGAACAAATCCGGGAATTCCAACATAATAGCGAATTATAGTTGGCAAAAACAGAAACTTGTCAAAGTAAATAGCCCAGTAGAACTGTTTACGTGGCATAGAATCTTTAATCCAATCAGCTGTATGTGGATCTATAGCCTTTGCAATCAACTTTTGTTTTCTGAATCCATGCTTCTTTAGGATCTTAGAAGCTTTCTTTAAAGTTAGTCTAGCCATTATATTACCTTCTTATTTACAGTATTTAAAATGTCACCTAATGTCCGCCATTCTTCTGCATCGTCATCGAAAATCTCAATTTCGAATTCATCTTCTACTTTCATTACAAGCTCTACAATATCTAGCGAGTCCATACCTAAATCTTCTTGAAGTTTAGAACTTCTATCGAACTCTACGCCTTTATCGATTTCAAAACAGGTAAGGTCTAGTTTAATGATATCAATAATCTTATCTAGTATTATATCATCATGCTTTTTATTTCTTTCATCAATGTCTTTCTGGTCATCTACAAGACTTGTAGTAACATTATGAATATGATCTTTCAATGAAACTGAAAGTTTATTTAATTCTAGGACTAAATCCTGATTGGATACAGTACTATCAACGTCGAACTCAATGTGATAATGACTCATGAGCACTCCTTGTATATCTTAAAATATTTTCCAAAGTTTCAGCAATGCGTTCAGAAATGAAGTCTGATTTATATGCCAACGGCATCCACTTATACATATCTTCTATAGGTTCCTTACCTACAGGTATGTAAGCAAATATTCTGCTATCTACAAAATTTAGAGGCATGCCAATATTCTTATTCATACACTTAAGAAATATATTTGGGGCATCATCTAATTTAAAATCACTTTCAGCACGGACATATATTTCAGAAAGTATCCAATTACTATCGTAACCGCTTGGAATAGAACCTTTCCCATAGCAACGTGAAAGATTCGTTCTACCATCTACATATAGCTCCGAATAAAATCCAGCACTGTATTTATGTACATTATACTTCAAACCTATAGGTTTTATCTCATAATGTTTGTATGATGGACTAGATACATTTTTTACTGTACAATTATCTAAAATACTGTTGTGAATCGAATTTAAAAGAAATAAATACCGATTTCCATACATAAAATTTCCTTTGCAAATTTATCTCTTTATAATATAAAAAAATAAAACCACATCTAGAGATGTGGTTCTATTTTGCTAAGGTTGTTGGCCACTTAGCAGGATCATAGCATCATACTTATGATTTCGATGCTTATGAGAGGAAGCTTTTCCACGCTTCCAATTTAACCTATGTTTTCCTTTTGAATTGTCAAAAACTCTCCAAGCAGTGATGCAAACTTCATCGTTAAATCTCGGATGAAGATCCCATACACAGCAGATTGGAAGAATCTTCTGTAGTCTTTGTTTGCGAGATGAATCCAGTTTTTCCAGTATGTCATCTGGAATGAATTCATATCTTAGTAAGTAACGATTTTTGTTGTTAAGTCTTTGTCCGTATAATCTTGCTAATTTGCACATGTCATTGTCGATACTTCGTTCAATGCATCTGTCAATAGCATGATCTGTAAGAACTTGTTTTTTATGCATTCACTTTTGACTCCTCTTCTGAAAGTTTTAACATGGTACTAATAAATGGGTTAGAATATATAAGTATAATAATCACAGCTTCTATTACACGATCATAATCGTCCTCAAGTTCTTTTGAACTACCGTAGTAACATTCGGCATCAACCTTCGTGAGACGTAAGAATATACCTGTAATATATTTATCTTTAGCGCACATAAGCATCCGATACATATAATTTCCGGCTTTTGTTAACTCAAACTTCTTAGTATTCTCATTATATTTGCTACATTTAGTATCTATAATAGCTTTTATATAATTCTCTATTGCATATGCTCTTTGCGTACTTCTACGTTCATATATACCATCTTCATACATTTTATCTCCTTTGAAAATGCCATATTTAATATATGAAAAAAAAAAATCCCAGCCGAAGCTGGGGTTGATTTTCAGGCTTATTATTTAACGTCGTATCCTGTGTACGACGGACTCCGAAGACCTATAGAGCGTCAACCTATAGGCTCTACCTAATTCTCGCACGGCTTATCCATTGGGAGCGCTGTTCCCGGACATCACGTTCATGCGTATCAAAGGTAGCCCTTCAACCTATTAGCCGATGGTCACCTTCAGCCACTTGAAGGAGAATCCTTCAGGAAGGGTCGTAGAACCTTCTGGGAGTCTTCCACCCTGCAGCTGTGCTACCACAACTTCATCGCCAGCATTGAGCGAAACGTTTACACGCTTGCATTCAACGCCGATGACCGCTGCGGTATCAGGATGACCAACAGCCGATTCCATTGCAGAGAGTTCTTCTGCGGTAGGAGCAGCGATTTCTTCAATCATGACCTTTGCCGGGAAGGACTTCAGCATCTGGAGGCTGAAGGCATTACAAATGTACTTAGACATAAGTACTCCTGTAATGAGAGTTGCCAGTCGATGGACTGGTACAGTTTCGGGGCCGCCGATTAGACGGTGTTGCACCCTAGAATATCTCTTTTTCGACCTCAGCAGATATTCTGATTAATACTGAGCATAGTCGCCTATGAACACATGGCGGATTAGAGTCCGAGGATGTATTCGAGGGCGGCGCTGTAGCTATCGGCGTAAACGACGACGAAGCTGCCGGTGCTGAGTACGAAGTGGTATTCGATCATGATGGATCCTCCATATCAGTCTTTTAAGTGAACTTTGCCTGCCACTTTTAGGCTGGTAGTACTGCTACCATTAAGATAAGACACTTTTGTCTATCTAGTATAAAATACGTTGTAGATACCAACTACAACGGAAAATATACCTAATATTCTTTCATGGTATATCTCCTGTTCCTGTGACAACATTATCACAGTGCCTTTGTATCGGCATATCTTAATATAACTCTAGGCTATAAAAAAATACGGAAAAAAAAAATACTTGAGAGTTTCCTCTCAAGTATCTTAACACCAACCTAAGTCGTAGACATCATCAATATTCTCTTTCTTCCAAACTTGGAATGCTTTCAATATATCGTCATACCTAGGAACTATTCCCATAAAATGAGAAGCTCTCTTAGGCTGTCTATACATATCAAATATAAATGCATGTAAAAATTCTTCTTTATATATTACACTTAACTCGTTAAAACTATTAGCTATTGGCTTACACATATCGATAGGATTTCCGTGTGAATCAGTCCACGTCCAGAAACCACTAGGATCTTGTTTAGCACTAAATGAAAAAGATTTCTTTAATGTAAGATCTGCAAGATTAGGAATTCCTGCCAGATCGTTGTCATCATCGTCATCATCACTAATCATAAGACCTCCTTCTGTATTTAATATAATTATATTAAATTATAGAATTTATAAGGAAAACCTATATGGAAATACTAATTGGCAAAATTGTCTTAGCAATTCTAATTGGCTTATTAGTCACGTTAATTGCATATTTAATTAATATTAATCATGTAAAATGCTTGGGGTGTGCTGCGAAACCTTGTCCGTTTCACATTGTAGCATTTATATTGCATAAGTTTTATAAACCTTATCGTCATATATATGTAGGCTATAAATTATCTAAGCTTGATCCAGACCTTCGTGCTTTATATGTTAGGTATATGATTTTAAATCATGTTCCTCTAGATGATTTTGAAGAATCTATGTACCGAAAATTCAAGAAGAGAATAAAATGAAATACATGCGTACCTTTTTCTACTTAGATAAATTTATTAAAGAATTTGCTAAGCATGATGGAATTGTTACAGAAATAAGTAATTATAAAACTCATATCCAAATGAAGTTTCTTGATAAGATAATCGTTCAGATAATCTTTGATTATGCATACGTGCAAATAAATTTTAGTATAACAGATGAAGAGTTAACAAAATGCTTTTATGAAAAATGTATAGGATTCAAACCTGGTTGTGGTAGTTACGGCTCATGGAAGATTTTTGAAGCAAAACTTTCATACGATAACGTATGTATAGGAGATGTTCTAGACCAAAGATTTGCAGCAAATAGATATCTTGCAATAAATGGTATAGGACGATTGCTAAAAAAGAAAGATATAGTATTATCTAAATTTTCATTTTATATTGGTAGTCTTGACAATTATACCAAGAAAGTTTATAACTTTGCTTGGAAAGCAATAGGTGAAGAAAAGACAGGCTATTTAAAGCCTGAAGATTTCTTCATTGATAATTATCTCGTAAAGATGATAAATCCTATGTGGCTAAATTATGCTAAAGCATTATGATAATTCACTTCTTACCTTAGCTGTCACTTTACACAAATTGCTATTAGCTTTTCATAAGGCTAAAAAGAATTTTGTAACAGATAGCCAAGAGCATTACATTTATGCTAATAATGCTACCCTAATTATTCGTACAAGAGATATAAGCAAAAGTAGGGCAGAATCAGAATATTCATGTGTAGAATTTATGGTAAGAGCTGAATCTGAAAGTTTCGTACAGCTTTTATTTGAAAGTCTATATGAAATGCGTATTCCTAATAATGATGGTGATACTTGCTTCGGATGCTGGTACTTATGCGACATATGCCTTAATTTAAATTATAAGCATATGTTAGAGACGAACTTTGACTTTTCAAGTGGTATCTTTCCGTATTTATTCAAAGATGCTATGGCTAAGTGGAGATTCATACATAAGAATAATCACTTTGCAGATATATACCTTTGTCCGAAAAGAGATAAATTATATTTAGATGCTATTATAATGGATAATAATCCATTTGATGATCCGAATGTATCAGAATTTAAATATAGTATAGATTCTAATGCTGTAACACTGGAAGAACCCGGTGGTAATTGGCAGTGGATCAGATTTGATAAAGACTCAACAAATCGTACAAGCGATTACTTTACTGCAAGCTATATACGCTTAGTAGATAAGTTAATCCCTCTAATACAATAAAGGAATAATATGTCTTGGTGGACTCAAATTCACGGTACGCTTACTCTAGAATCTTCAGAGGTCTTTACGTCTACTGAAGATCTAGAGAAGTATGCAAATTATGTAATTAAAGAGATTTATAAACGATCTGGTGAGATTACAGGCTCTGAAGGCCCTGCGACGATATTTGTCAATACATATCCTCACTCTACGAGCTATGGCCCGTTCGGTGCAGGATATAGCAAGGCATATCTTACATTTCATGGTTCATTAAGAGACCGAATCATAACCAGAACAGAAGCTGAACTCAGAAAGTTTTTAGATAGACTTCAGCACTACTTTAGAGTTGAGGATATCCTTATAAAGATTGATGACTATAAGTATAGTAAGATCTTTATGGATAAAGATTTCAATCTCTATCAGACTGAAATGATAAAGCTTCCATATAATTATGATGATGAGCCGGATCCTGAAACTAGCGATCCAGAAGTAGTCAAAAAGTATGAAGAAAAAGAAGAACAACAGTGGCGAATTCGTCATCTAAATTTTGAGAAGTATTTCAAATCTCTATTTGATGAAGACAAAATCAATAGATATAAATGGGTACTTGATCATATGAATCTAAGTGTCTTAGATGATATCTTAGGTGATGTTGATGCCATCGCTGATGTTGCAATTAGCAGAGATTACTTAGAAAGAAGAAAAGAAAGAAAAATGCCTATACCAAAGGAATTTGAAGAAGGATTAGAAGATGAGCGAAGCAGTGAAGAAGAAGCTGTTCTATAGATGCTTGTTCTGCCACATGGGTTTTGAATCCCAGACTGGTGTATATCATGATGCTACTTTCTTTGAAAGAGGATATCATGAAGACACCTGTCCTAAGTGTGGTTGTACAGCTAAGTCTATCGAATAAAATAAGTCCTGCCTAAGTGCAGGACTTTATTTTTTTATATTAAGATATGACAAATTGAGGAGATAATATGGCTGATAATGTTTTAGCTGACATTTTTCCTAAGATGGATGAGTTCATCTTTAGTGATGCAACAACAAGAATAATCTACTTATTTCTAAAAAATATTTGGAAAGAATTTTTTGTAAACCATCCAACAGATATTGCATTTTATTATAATCCGGGTACTTCTAGTAAAGATGGCATTAAAATGTATGTAAATACTACCAACGGCATTGCTATGAAATTTAAAATCATTCAATTTTCTGGTAATATCGTGGCTACCGTACCGTCACTAGAAGAATTTTATATTTATAAACCAGCATTTGAGAAAACACAGATTAAACCAGATGGATATCATCGTTATCTTAAGTATGATAAAAGTACACAAGAATTTTCAGTAGAATATTCAACAGACCTGAGATATACTAGAAATAGAGGCTATATCATTGAAGGTATGGCAGACCATAGATTTAGTATGGATCCTAACGTCTGGGAAAGATCTGACTTATACTTTAATGTAATATTTAAAAATATATGGACAGACGGAAGATCTGAATGGTCTTCACGGACAAGCCGAAGAATTCCATTTTATCATATCCTAACTATATTGCCACAAATAAAATCCTTAATTATTGAAGATACAGGTTTAATGCCCCATTTAAATTCAAGACTAGCAGACTCAATGCATTACAATGCATTGTAAAATATAGAAAGCTCGAAAGGGCTTTTTATTTTTTATATAAATAAGGCAAGAACTTCCAATTGTATAAAATTTAAGCAGGTCACCATGGCTAAGGATACGATTGGAAATGTTCATGCAGTTGTATCTGAAGATCCTAATAATCTTAGGTATGTAATCCCTTATAAAGAATATATAGTACATCTTCAAGATCAGATTAAGAGTTCAGATAGCGTTCTGCATGTTAGAGAGAGTGAGTTACAGAAGTGCCAAAATGAGGTTAGGGAGTTGGATAAGACATTATCATCGAATTCTATCTTACCGTCTCTAACGAATCCCTATGGCGTTCTGATAGTGGGAATAGTTGCCCTAGTAATTTTATTTGTATTAAACAGTAAGCGTACAATTAAGTTTGGAAAGGGCGACGTTAATGTAAGTATTGAGTCACAACAATCTTCGCATGAGGATAAAGACAAATGAACCCTTTTACCTTTCATAGATTACTTTCTATTATACTATTGAGTGGAATTTCTTTATATGCCGCACCTATGGAATACAAATCCCCGATATCATCTTCTAAAGATTCTATAGATGCAAATGTTGAGATTAAGAGCGTTACGGCTATAGCTAATACCTTGGTTGTAGCCAGTACCGATCTTACCAACCTCAACAAGAGCAAATTTAGTGTATATTATGATATCTCAAATCCGAGCATTAAAGCCGGAGTAAACTCTTTAAGTGATAGAAACCTTTGCGATATAGAAAAATTTAAAAAGTCTGCCGGAACCTTTACTTGTTCCAAAGATATATCATATACAATTATCTATGATCCTAAAAAGGCAGATATTTATGTAACTGATAATCCGCAGCTTTATATTTATGGTAAAAAGTTATTTGTGTATATAGGCGAACGGATTTCAGCTGACTCCATTCCTTTACAATTTATTATTGACGACAAGAAGCTTAAAATGGAAATTGATACAAAGAAACTCAAAGAACAAGGGTTCGTACCAGATCCATTGCTAAAAATTGAAAAATAAAAAAAATCATGTATCCTTGTGATACATGATTTTTTATCAAGATCCTAATGGTTCAAAATGTATATCCCACGGCTTGTAGAAATCCATCATGAACATCGTTGAATCTATAATTGCTGCATATATATCATACGCACCTTCACAGGATTCAAAGAGAGGAGTATAATTACCAAATTTTGATTGGAAATATTTATCTTCTCTAATCTTTATAGAATCTCCGTCATAATTTTTAGGACGATAATATCTTACGCCATTTAATGAAGGTGTAATATAATCACTATCGGATGGATAGTATCTAGGAATGCTCATTTCGCATGAATGTGAGAACACATTTGCTGAATATGAGTTCAATTTTGTTGGCAATGCTCCTTTAAGAAAGCAAAAGAATCCTGGTTCAAGACTCCTAGTCTTTAATTCTCTTCCAAGTAAGTTGTTAAATATAAAAGGAAGAATACTTAAAGGATAATCGCTATACTTATAATGCTCATATAAATGTATTGCTACGTCTTTAGGATTGTCACTTTTCCCTGCATAATAATCAATGACGTAATGAGACCCCTTTATCAGCGGCGTTGTAAGATAAAAGGAATAGTAAAGACTATCCCCGTTATCTCTATTAAAGAAGTGCATTAAGTCTACTTTATCAATTACTTCTTTTTTAATCTTATTATAGAGTTGATAGATTTTGTACTGCAAGACTAATAAGCTATTCATACTAAATCCATCGGCATACGTCTCCATATTTATCTCTTAGCTAACGAATACAGAACGTAAATAAACGCTAACGCCGCTAAGATTGGCGTAAAGCAATAAATCAATACGCCAAGACCGATAATCTGCCAAATTGAAAGATGGCTTATACCGATTTTACAAAATGTGAAGATAATTGCACAAATTGCTGCAATGCTCCAAATAGAAGGTATAATCATTTTATTTTAGCCTTTTAGGATGTAAATGACAATTGCAATGATGGCAATCACTGCCAAAGTTCCAATACAACCGCCATTATCGTTGGTGTGTTTTTCCATAATCTTCCTTATATGTCATTATAACTCTATTCTCAATTTCTTCTCTTAATTCTTTGGTAATCGGGCAAATTAGAAACCTAAATGATGTTGTCTCGTAGTCTAAATCTTGAGGAAAGGCTACAAATAAACCATTTTCTCCTTCTCTAATTTTGAGACCACGGATGAACAGAGCATCATTTATAGTTATCTGTGACATTGCCTTTACTTTAGGATCATCTCCCCGATAATCATAAATTTGAACTGATGTTACAGTAAGCTTATCGCTCATATTCTACCCTAAAAATCGTCCGCACATCGGACAATGATGTATCTGCTCACTTTCTCCATAAGCATGTGCTGGATAACCTTGAAGGTCTTCTCCAGTATATACCTCCGAAGTAATTACGAAACCTCGACCTGATGGTTCTATTCTGAATTTTACAGATCCATTGCCGCCGAAATTTTCTTCTGAATGACAATACTTACAGCCCTTATGTCTTGTAAGAAGATAGATAAGGCTACAAATAAAGCCAAATCCAAGGACTATAAATATTATAATTAATAGATTATTTGATATCATATATCCCCTATGCTATTAAATTTAGACTAGGCTTTTCTTCTGAGTATTCTCTTATATGGCATATAATTTGTTCTCTGCCATAAAAGAATACTCTAAAACTGCGTTCAGCATCATAAAGACGTATAAAATTCTTTGGATTCTTATTTGCGAAGTCTGCTATTAGCTGTGCAACCTTCTTATAAGATGATCTGGCAATGTGACCGTATGCTACATTAAAATCGTCATAGTATGAAGGTGTATTGGTATTGGTATTCCAAGTATTATCTTGCATGTTTTTGATTGCACGATAGTATTGATTTAATTCGGCTCTATGCCGTCTATTTAAACTTAAAATACCTTTGGCTATATCATAAAATACTTCAGCATTTAGGAAGCGGCTATCTCTTTTAGGTACAAATGTATACAATCCTTGGCTTTCATAAGCGTGATACATATACATGTGTGAAAGATAATGGAAGAATTGACTTCGCTTAAATTTATAAATCCTTTCGCCATCGCTATCATTATTAGCAATGACATAAGACATTGAACCTATAGACTTTAAGGTATCAAATGGTTCAAAATCATGATCCATAATATCAGAGCCTTGTATAATGACACCAGTATTAAATACAAAGCCACCATTACATAAATATGAGTAATAAGAATATCTAGGAGATTGCCTTATTCCAACTATTTTTGAATGATTTCCAAGCCCATCGCATACGTCAAGTCCAATTATATTCTTCTGCATAAACTCAGGAAGAGCAAAGGCTATCTCTATTCTTTTACTTTCTCTTTCCGATTCAGAATCTTCAGGCTCATCAAGATATACAGATATTTGACTGTTTCTTGTTGCTAACTCTTCTCCTGTATAAAATCTAAGGAAAAGATCCATCATTGTAGGTACGTCCATATAGTATATATCTAACGACGTAAGATTATGTCCAATTGCAGGGTTAACCAAGGATAATACTAATTCCCCACTTTTAAATGAAGCTTGTATATTTATGTATAAATTGAAATTTAGATCCGTGATCATATATCCTCGTATAAGCTTGCTTTATTTAATATATGTCTTTACTTTTATCCTACGGACTATATATTGAAAATTAAAGGATGTATTATGTTTCAAGATAGAATTGAAGAAAAATTTATACCTCTAGAATCCGCTATTGATAGCGGATTATTCGCTCTAGAAGCTGGTGAAGTTCCTGCTCCACAAGCTAGTGCTAGCGGAATTAAAGAGGTTAGTGTTAGAATTGCCGATGCTCTGAAGAATACTTGGACTAAAGTCATTGAAGCTGCAAAGAAGATGGCTCCATATGTCAAAGAATTCATGAAGAATCATTTTAGTAATTTTGGAAAGCGTATTGATGGCATGACAGCTAATGCTAAGACATATATTCAAAATAATGCTCAAAAGATTTCTCAGCTAGATAATGGCTTTCAAAATTTCTCTATGGCTGTAGATCAGAAAGTTCTAAAGTTGAAGGCCAATGGTATTGATATTAGTGCTATCTCTACAAGTGTCATTGCAAATTATTTTGAACCAAAACTTGCTTTAGCACATGACACTTCAAAGACAAGTAAAGTTATAGAAGGTAATTATCAGGTTGTATTTGATAAGGCAGCTTATCCCACAGGTAAGCCAGATCCAAAAGCTGAAAAAGTATCGGCTGAAATTACAAGATCTGAATGGGCTGAAGCTCGTGCAATCTATGGTAATGATGAAGTCAAGCGTATATTTGAAAAAGTACAACGCCCGGTAGAAAATTTCCAGAGAAAGTTAAATAATGATCTTACTGGATCCACTACTAAATTGGGCATGATGCTTTCCAAATGTACTGGTACTCAAGTTACAAGTAATGATAAAGCTGAGTTAAATAAAACTGGTACAGATACAAAAAAATTAACGCAGCTTGTAAAAGAGACTATGCAGTTTAGCGGCAGCTTATCTAATCTTATGATGCTAAAGTATAGATGGGCTGAAAACGTTATTAAGACTGGTGTAGCTAATCTTGGTGGTGAAAATCCTGAAGAGACTACGACTGAAACCAAGAATACTAAGAATGGTACTCAAACAACTAATACGACAACTAAGACTACTACGGTTTCGAGTGGAACATAGAAAAAAAAAAGAACCCGTGATTGCTCACGGGTTCCCAGGAGGATCCCCATCCTTCCCAAAGGAGACTTTACTTTGCTTCACGGATCTTTGCCATGAGCTGACCATAAGTCAAGCCCATAGCTTTAGCATCTTGCTTGTTAGCAAGGAATGCACCAAGACACATGCCCATGAAGGCTGCAAAGATCGTGACTTGACCTTCGTTAGATTTAATCCAATTAGCGGATTTCTTCACAGCGATTTTGGTCTTTGTAACGATGTTTTCAATCTTAGCCATAATGATAGCTCCTTAATAAGACTATGCCGTTACCACACGGCGTGGAATCAATAATGATTCATTTCATTATTGTGTCTTATTGCACAATTTAATATAATGCAGAGCGTAGAAATTTTACGGTAAAAAAAAAAAGATACTAGCCGAAGCTAGTATCTTTTTATTCAACGTTCTTAGCAATCTGTCGCTTAATAGTATTCTTGCGTGTATCAAAGTTATACTTAAGTTTGCTAATTCCTATTTCAAAGATATCATACACAGGATATACCTTATTCTCGTCTTTGCAACGAATTCTTCCTATCAACTGTGTAAGAAGGATATCTGATGTGTTGGATGTACATAGAATCATAGCATCTATCGAAGAGTCAATAGCGGAATTCAAACCTTTTTCAGTAGATAATACTATAGGCTTCTTTAACTCTTCAGATCTAACCTTTGGACGAATCATAGTCGTAAAGTTACCGACTTCATACTTCCCTTGATAATAGTCGAATATATCTTCCTTAAGGTTAGAAATCAATTCCAATGTACCAAGAATAATTGCTATGTGAGCTTCTGGATTCTCTGTCATAATCTCATCAATAGCATTTAAAATTCCTAGCTTCAAAGACTCATAGGCAGTCTTATTATTCATGACATAATCAGAATATGAAGCTAGTTTTACGCCCTTTTCAATGGTAAATTTTGTCTTCCATTTCTTGTCAATATCATCAGTCTTAAACGGTCGAGGGCGATAAGTTATAAACTTTTTGGTTTCTACGAAGTTATTGTTTGCAAATGATGCAAAGACAGGTATAATCTTGTAGAATAACTTCTTCTCACTTCTATCAGTCTTTCCAAGAGTAGCTGTAAGATAAAGTGTAAATTTTACCTTGGTATACATTGCAATCATAAATGCAGATAGCATTTCTAGATGAGCTTCATCAATGATATTTAAGCCTATTCCTAAAGCCTTATAAATCTCATCTATTCTTTTTTCGCCATCTGGTTTAGCTGCAATATTTGTAAATGTACGATGTACAGTAATGAATATCTTGTATTTATCTGCATTTTCAATAGCCTTTTCTACTGGATGACCATCGCCTATGATGCAGATTTCTTCTGGCTTAATATCAGTAAATTTTAAAATATCCTTCATCCAAGGAGTCTCTATCATTGTAAGCTTATGTACAAAGATATTGGTTTTAACTCCAAGTCTAGCCAGAGCCATAATTGCAAGATATGTCTTTCCTTCACCAACTGGTAGATTCAAGATCTTTATAGATTGATCAAAGTATTTACTACCATTAGGGAACATATAGTCTAATGCAGAATATTGAATTTCACTTCTTGGACTTGCATTGACTGTTACAGCTATTCTCTTAGGATTAATAGAATCAGAAATATAGACAGGCGCAGCACTATTCAAGGCTTCAGCTAATTCATTCACAACCTGTTTGCTTACAAACCTTGGGATAGATACTGCATTATGCCCATCTATAGTTCTGTTGACCATTCCTCGCCACAAAGGACAAGGATATGCAGCATAATCATCGTAGACCGTTAGAAGCTTACTCAGTCTGTTTAGGACTACAGCATTTGGATCTAGAATGTCTATTCTATTATTCCTTAAGATAATCTTTGATTGGAGGAATGGTTGAGTCATGCTACTTACCTTTATTAGATTCAGAAGCGGTAGTCATTTCCTTCGGATACTCCTTACGAGCATCATAGAATTCATTTGCTACCTGCATTTCATCATCTTCTTTCTTTTCTTTCTTAGTATTAGCCATATTACTTCCTTCTTCAGCTTTAAACTTGTCGATAATCATATTACAAAGTTTTATAGTCGAAGACATATCTAAAACATTGTGACTATCGACAGGTTTATTATTCGCTGAACTACTTCTTCTTGCCAGTCTTAGGACTAGATTTCTTAGGCTTAGGACTAGCTTTTGGAATATTTCTTTCAGGTTCTTCATCGTCATCATCGGAGCTGTTGAATGCATCTTTGATTACGTCTGCAAGAGCACCGAAAGCCTCTTTAAAGATGTAGCCACCTACTTCTTTGCCGAGGTCTTCAGCACGGTCTTCAATTTGTTTCTTTCTAGGCATAGTTTTCCTTAAACGAAAAGTCGGTCAAAGACACCAACCTTATGTTTCTTGTAAGTTCTTGGGTTGTTTAACTGCTTCTTAAGCTGTTCAAAGCTTATCGAAGTAGAAAGGTTAGGCTTCTGTATAATAGCCTGTGACACGCTTTTAACTTCAAGATCTATATCAAGATTAGGATCGCCAAACTCAGGTCTAGTTTCCGTATTAGCATCAAACACAAGGTTCGATAGAATTACTTCTGCATGAACGGACATAAGGTTGATCTTTGTTTCATCGAGTTTATCAATAAAGGATCCGAATATTCCGCAAATGTCATTGCCAAATCCATCGTGGTCTGATTTACTAATAAGTTCTGTAAGACTATTTAGAGCTGCATTGAGTTCTATGTTTTTAGTCTTGATCTTAAAGCATGGTTCATTCTGTTCTGGCTCAAACTTAATCGTCTGAGATTCATGAGCATACTTCTTGATTTGTGGTTCCATCAGGAATAACTTCTTAGGAGATACTATCTCTAAGCTTCTGCCTTTGTTTACCACATGAATGTGTTTGACATAAAGATCGCCTTCATCATCTTCAGTAACATCATTTACTTCGAAAGATATCTTAGATGTTTCAAGACATGGCATAATGCAATCTTTATCAACTTTGAATACAGCATCAAATTCTTCACCCCAATTAATCTTAGGTGTTCTTGCACTTAACAGATGCTTTGCACTCAAAAGTCTCTGAGTCAACGGGTTGGTCAACAGTAACACAGCAACCATACCCACATGATATCCATCAACAATGTTGGAAAGTTTTCCATAACATCTCTTACAGATACCAGTCTTGCAATTGCAAGTTATAGGAGAGTAAATATCAATCTGCTTTCCTACAAGTTCTTCTTCGTCGCATGCTTCAATAACATGCCCATTTTCCATAACTCTGCCTATAAGTCTCTTGAATGTGTCCTTAGACTTAACTTCAATAGGCATAGTATACTTTGTGTCGCAGTATTCTTCATTAGACAATACAGAATCTAGACACAGAAGTGAAAGTTGTTTGGTAAGATAACCACTTTGCTTAACTTGGTTGTGCGAAATAATCAAAGCCTTTCTTGCACCGATTGCACAAGAATATAGATCCTGTCTATTTCTCAATCCACGAATAAAGGATGTATTAATAGGTTCAGGAATAATCGCACCTTCAAGGTCTGGTTTAAGTCCAATCGTAATAATAGACTGACCAAGCTGTCTTGTACTAACAGCATTTCCACGAATAAGTTCTCTGTATACAGATGGAACTGTAGAGAGGAACTTCATAGCTGCATCGATCTTAGAGTTTACTAAAACTTCGATCTCATTGAAGTCCAATCCTTCTGGAATTTCAAAATGCAGCAATTCATCAAATTCTTTGTGCTCTTTTGCCATTCTGCCTAATTCATAAAGATTGACGGTCGATCCATGAATATAGACAATTCTAGCCATATCATCAGTAAGCTTAGTAATACTATCTGCAACACCTAGCTTAAGTGTTCCAATATCACTATTCTTTTCTTCATAGATTCTACTGATGTTGTCGATATACGCATTTAAGTCCGTAGACTCTCTAGATTCAAAGAAATATGCAAGCTGAATCTTGATATTGGCATTTTCCAATATGCGTAAAAAGTATCCTGATACAAGCATCTGTCCTAAAGTAAATTTCTTAGAATGTTTACCTTGATGAACAGTACAGATTTCATCCTTGCGTCGAGAAAAATCGCCCGGATTTAATAAATACTTCCTTAAATTCTCTAGATACTTAGCGATGGTGTCTTCAGCCGAAGCACTATCATTCAGTTTATCTAGCCATAGTTCGTTTATCACTATTCATTTCTCCTATTTGGATACTTTTATTTAATATAATCATGTATTAGTTAAAATTGTAGGATTTACTACTCTTAAGAACTAGTAGTAATACCCGTAGTCTTCACTATCTTCAGCATGATCCCAAATGAAGTTAACCATACTTCCTTTAGTTGGGCTAGCTTTAATATCTTTGACTTTTGCCATAAAACATGTGTCGTGATCAGCTTCATAAGTCGTAGGTAGCTTTACAATTACAGATTCATCATCAGCCATATCCTTAATAATTTTATTAAGACCAAAAATCCAAGCTAATGAACCTTGTCCAAGCATTACAAGACGATATTTATAATTTTTTTCGAGATATTCTCTAAGCCTTGGTAAGCTTTCATATTTGTAATCGTCATCCTCATCGCAATAGAATACAAATATATCTATCTTACGCTGTTCATCTTTAAATACATATTTGGGGCTTAATGTAAAGCTATTAAACGGTGCCATATCCCAAAGGATATAGACTGCATCTTCGTTAATGCCATTGAATTCTCCAACTTTAAGCTGAGTAAAGTATGGATCATTTCCACGAATCAAGTCAAGATACACATGTTGACCTCTCATAAATTCATTATGTGAAGCTGGGCTGTTATTTATCTTAGCATCTTTTGTAGACAATCTGGTAACTTCACCCTTAAATAATGCAATAAGTTCATCTTCAGTAAAGTTACGTGCCATAGTTTCAATAATAACTTCATTGGCTTGAACTTCATGCTTATAATCTTGATAATATATCATAGATTCAGGGTCATTACGTACATTACCTTCCTGATCCCAATATACAAGATTGTCTTGTTCATCTTTAGAAAGGTCAGGCGTATACTTAAAGAATGCCCCATAAGTACCATTAAAGTTAGAATTTCCTATTTCTACTTCTATATCTTCGTCATTAACGATTCTAGCTTTATTGTCATCAAGAAATCCCTTAGCATTGATTTCATTTAAACTGACAATACTATAATTGGCATATTTGTGCATATAATCTCCTTGATTTAGAATATGCCATTTATAATATAAAAAATAAAGATAGAGCAAACGCTCTATCTTTATTAATAAGCAATTAAGCTTCAGCTTCATTACCCACGTTTTCAGTCTGGAGACACTGAATAGAGGCGAAGCTACTAAGCACACTGGCAGCATAGTCGAGAACGCCAGCACCAAACCAACGGTCTGCTGCAAAGCTCTGTTCGACCTGAACAGCTTCCTGCGTACCCTGAGAATAGTTAAGATGGTTTCTCTGAATCTTAAGCGGCATGACATTGGTGTAATAAGTCGCATCTTCAATATCGAGCGAGATATCACGAGCCTGAGTGCCAACCTTACCAGCAGACGGCTTTAGAACAACATAAAGCAATTCGCCAGTATGATTACGAGCAGAGTAGTCAACACCATGTTCAGCACAATACGGAGCATAACCAGAGTGAGGGTCACGGATGGACGATACCCAGTAGTTATAAGCACCTGTCACTGGAGAACCAGAGAATTCATTGTGAGACATTGTGAAGCCAGTACCCTTAGAACCCATAATGCCAGCAAACTGAGATTCATTAGAGGTGAAACCTACCTGTACAGACACAGGAGAGATTTCAATATCATCGTTACCTTGGAAGGACTTGAGATTCTTTTCAGTAATCCCAGCGAACCACGGGAACTTTTCTCTAAACCAATCAGGTAAGACAATCCACTTAATAAAAGCAAAGCCATTAACAAGCGGATCCATCGGGAGGGTCTTCGTATTGAAAGAACCCGTATAGAAAGTACCAGTATCTACGTTTTCGGTATTAGCCACAGCGAAAGTCTGCCCGGAAGCTGCCACACGAGTAAGACCGAAAAGAGTACCTTTTCCTAAAGATGTAGGCATAAATTTTCCTTGTTTGAAAAGTTAAAGAAGGGGATAGGATCAGGATCTCTCAAGATCCTATCCCCAATTTCCGTTCAGATTAGCTAGCTCTGTTCACGACAAATTCGAACACAAAGCGTTCCATGATGTCAGTGAAGGCCAAATCAACCTTAACTCTACAGATCTTCTGCTGTCTATCATAAGCAGAGGCAGAGACAACCGGGCTGATGTAATCATAACCACCAGCAAGCACCTTATTGTTAGCAATATTGTTAAGGGCTTCTTGGAGATGACCACGGATGTCATCAGTAGAGAATTCCATACGATAGTTTCTAGCAGTCTGTTCCATCTGTCTCTTAAGCTTCAGAAGCGAACGAACCGCATGAATCATAGACAACGGAGAAGTAATCTTCTGGGAAGTATTTTCCGTAGCGAACATAGTCGCCTGAGTGTCTTGTTCAATGTAGTTGATCTGATTCTTATACAGTTCAGTCTTTTCAGGTTCAGTCGGGAGCCAAGAGACATCACGGAAGCCCGCAATTGTACCACGGCGAGGACCAACGAAGTTATAGATTTCTGTATAAGCAGCATCGTTCTGAGGAATCTTAGTAGCAAGGAAGAAAGTCGGCGTAACACGCACGGGCTTACCAGTCCATTCGTCATTGATTCCAAGAGTCTGAGAGAAGATAGACGTAAAGTAAGTATTATACTGCATCTGATCTTTACGCTTAGCCACAGCCTGAGAAGCGTTAGCGCAATCATGGTTCATGTCAAGAATAGTGATGCAATCACCTCTTGTCAGAGCAGCAAGATCGCTCATAGCGTCCTTAACTGTGATATCATAGTTAGCGTCCATCATGATATCGAACACGCAAGTCTGAGTATTCGTCACGAGAGGATCAGTAGTACCATTATAAGCACGAGTAAGAGCCTGTGTCAAAGTAGCAGTCGTAACTGTTTCATCTGTATCAGGATCAATCGTTTCATAACCCCATCCGTGACCTCTGGTACCGCCAGCGAGATAGAACACAGCGTTCGTATCAACGGTCTGATAGTAGAATTCAGAGACGAAAGGATCATTGTAAATAACTTCACCAGTGCTATCATTCAAAGTAGTATCAAGATGGCAGAGCTGGCTGTCATAGCCAATAGCAGACATAAGATCCTTGTACACATAATCTGCATATTCGGAGTTCTTGTAGTCTTCACCAAATGTAGCTACATTGAGTTCATCAAGAGTAATCTGGTTAAAGATGTACTTGACCACTTTATCCGTAGAAGGAACGATTTCGTTACCATCTTCATCCTTAATCGAATTGCCATCACCATCAGTAACCTTGAGCTTCGTATCAATGAAGTTCTGGAGGTTATCGTAGTTAGCAACGCAAGTGAGGTAAGAAGAATAACGGTTCACTACGTCTTCAATGAACAAGCTTTCCTTAGTGCCAGAGATAGCATCAGGATCAAGCGCAACATCAAACGATTCACGCACAATTTCAGAGGAAGTACTCTTTTCGATGACGGAGAGAGTAAACATGCTCCAGTCAGGATATGTATTATTGTACGCATTTTCATAAGTGAGAGACACTGCGAGCTTATTATACCACGGGCCAGAACCCTTAGGCAAGAATCTTGCGAATTCCACGAAGCGAGTCGTAGAGAGACGCATGTCAGCAGGATCAACACTCTGAATCGTCACACGATTTTCATCGACAACATAACCACGCTTGATGTCAGCAGGAGTAAGTCCTTCATGAGAAACATTATCCTTGCTGCGATCTGTAAACGGAGTTACGCAGAAGCCAATAGCCTTGTAAGTATTTTCGATGTAATCGCTATTAGGAACAAACGGAGAATCTTCATAGACAACCGTGAAATTCTGGTTGCTAAGATATTCACTAATAGAAGAAGATCTGAAGGAGATCAAGCCAGTCTTATCATCAAGAGCTAAGAGGGTAGCACCATTAGCAGAAGAGTAGAAGCTGAGCTTAATAGTCAGAGCAAATTCAGTGCTAGTATTAGCAGAACCATTTACAGCCGGAACCACATTCCAGATAGAAACTGGCCATGCAGCATCGAATGTATTGCTCAAAGGAATCTGAGCATTGTCTAACTTGTTAGCAACTAAGATATTTGCAAAGACTTCAGGAACTTCGATGTCATCAATTTCAAATTCAGCATCAGATACCAAAGCACCATTTGCGTCATAAAGACCAATATCCTTAAAGATATTTTCATTACATTCAGCATTGAACTTCATCGTTGTCTCATTGATAAGAACAGCGGTGTAAGTGCTCAAAAGGTTTCTAACCTGTACTGGCTTGAATGTATCTGTAGCCTTAAGAATAGCGTTGACTTTCTTATAGCCTTCCTGAGCATCGGCACCAGAAATTTCATAAGAGAACAACGGAGCAAGATAATTAAACGCACGAATGGTCGTATTATCAGAAGTAACCTTAGTATTTATAGAAGCAGTCTGATTAAAGATCGTTTCTACATTGTTAGCCATGGAGTCGATACCAGTATCTTCACCCATAGCTCCGCCAATAGAAAGAACATCAGCTCTAGCTTCAGGCTGAGAAGTCTTAAAGATTTCAACTTCATCTTCTGTCATGTAGAACCCATAGACAGGTTCGCCATTAGAAGCGTAGTTGACATTATAAGTCTTTACTCTTTCATAAATGCCAGTAGATGGTACATCAGTTTCAGTAATTACCTTAACACGCTTGTAAGGCTTAGCACCAAGATTATACCAGTAGATATAATTCTTAGTCATCGCTGACTGTCCATTAACATCAGCACTCTTAGCAGGAGTACCATCTGCAAATGTTACATCATAGCAATACTGCCACTTAGCTTCAGAAGAAGTAATAGTAAGATTAAGATTAGCCGTAATCTGATATGGAGTATCGTCTATAGTCACACCATTCTTGAATGCAATGAATTCAGAATTAGCATCCTTGAATAGATTTTCATAACATGGACCATAGTATGCTGTATTAAGCTTGCCAAGTGCAGCAATATCGCCCGTGCTAAGAGCAGGTCCAACTGCAGCCGCCAAAGCAGTATTAGGATTATCTGCGCTAAGAGCAGTATTCAATGCTTCTGCGGACAAAGCAACAGTAGGATCGGTGCCATAGAAAGTGTTATTAATAATCGTTGCATAAGAACTGCAAGACTTATCAGATTCAATCGGATAAACTGCTTTCATATACTTCGGGAAGTTAAGGTAATTTTCCGAAGGATTAATAGCAGAACTACCATCTGTTTCAGTGAAAACAGTTACAAAGTTATCGTTCTTTAAAGTAATAGTTTCAGGAGTATAGCTAGGTCTATCTGATGTCTCATCTTGGACATTGTAAGTAAATGCAACTACATTGGCGTTAGCATTGGCAAGGACTGTCCAAAGGGCATCAGCAGATGTACCAGAAAGATCAAACAATGCACCAACACTAGAAGCATGATTACCAGCACTATATCTAATTAAACCATCTGTAGCAGGTGCAGAATGCTGGTCATCTACATAGTCATAGATGTGCATCTGAGCATACTTACTAATAGAATAAGAAGTATAGCCTTGAGCTTCCTTACGTTGATGTGCAATAGCGGCAGCAGGCTTCACATCGCCACCAAAGCTCATACCGTATTCGACTTCAACTTCTTTCTTAACAGCAAGAGGTTCAAGTTCATTATCTTCCGTATTTCCGTTACTAATATTATAAAGCTTAATGGCATCTGCGGTCATTGTACCAAGCTTACTTTCAACGGTAATCACACCGTCTTTAACCTTACCAGCATAGAACTTTTCTACAGGAACAGTCTTACCAGTTGCAGTACCACGAACAAACTTCTTGTTATCGTCTTCGGCAGCCTTTTCGATGTTCCAGAGCTTGATCTGGTCGGCAGTCAATTCAAGATTCTTATACTCTTCTTCGTCGTTAGTATAAGTTTCAGAATCATTGTAACCGATACCGAGAGACAATGAAGCAAATGTTTCATCATCCGGCACAACCCTGATCACCCATAAGCCACCACCAGCACGAAGCCAGTTCATAGCATTCATTCCTGCCTGACCCCACTTCGCAAAGTTAGGTTCACCAAGAGTGAAGATAAATTGGGATGCGCTAGAAATATACATAGCCTCATTAGGCGCACCCTTCTCAGCTTCCAAAGCGACGAACATGTTGTTTAGACCAGCAGCGGTCAGCACAACACTGGATGTATCGATAATCTTGGAAGTTACAGAAGGATGGAGATATTTAGGTTCAGTACTCATATATTTCATCCTTGTAAGTTAAATTTAATAGCGAACATCGCTACGTAATAGAATATCTAATGATTAGTTGAAGGCATATTAAACAAAAGTATAAACATTATTAGTTTGTCAATTTATGCCTGTGAAATCTATAACATTAATTCAAAACGGGTAAGCCTAGCTTACCCCGTTAAGATTAATAATAAAGCATTTCTTCAGTCGGAGGAATCTTATTCTTCTTTCCAAGCTTAGAAATGGTAATTGAAGATGCTAGTGCAGAGTTAATATCTTCAAATGCAATAGCGGAGAATACTGATGTAGCTTTAGGAATATCACCAATCTTAATAGTCGCATATCCATTTTCATTACCAGTCTTTCCAGCAATAAATCTGTACGGCGTGTTAAGATCATGTTTGTCTCTAGCCAGTTCGGACATCGTCATTTCAGAGATAAAGTCAGGAATACCCAAGCTAGCCTTATTGAACTCCATACATTCATTAACCAGAGATGGCAATGTAGAATATTTAATATCCTGTGGAAGCTTGCCATTAATCAAAAAATTAACGAACTTGTTCAATTCATCAGTAGAAGCCACATGCATAGAAGAATTAATAAAAATATCTTCATTATAAACTGTATACACTGCAAATTCTTCAGGCTCTTCATCTGGATTAAAAGATTTTATAGCCTTAGAAACTTCAGAGTATTTAAATCCTAAGCTGATAGGAATATTTAATTCGTATACTTCAGGTTTAGAATTCTCATTGGGATAAATTTCCAAGTATACAAATCCCATTGCATAAATCGTATCACCACTTTCAGTGGCTAAGTTCTTATCAAAATAATATGATCTGATATATGTGCAGATCTTATATGCATCGCATATATATTCATTATTTACAAGTTTAATTCCAGTCATAATTATATCCTTTTACAATACGAAGTTGATATATGGCAAGCCATGAAGCTTACCATATATCTGTAACTTAGATTTCAGGATGATTTGAGATTTCGTTTAGCACGGTTTCATTGAAAGACTGCACAGCCGGAATAATATGCTTCATGCAGTTAAAGGCGTTTTCATCTTCCTTATAAAGATCTTCGCCACCATGCTTATAAAATAGACCGATAAGATTGCAGTTAATAGCCACCTGCTTGACATACCTTGCACGAGTTGTCCATCCATCCTTATTGACAATAGCATCAAGAGCGATAACTAGATGTCTCCAAAGATTCTTGGTAACATTCGGAACAAGTTCAACATTCTTGAGAGAACGAATGTCAGGAAACTTTTCAGAACTCTTCACAAACTTCTTGCTAAGGCGTTCATAGGCTCCATCCTTAGCCTTAGAACCTTTCTTAGCATTAGCAATACTAAAGTATGCATTATCCTTGCGATACTTTACAAGACCTTCATCAACGTAGATCTTTTTAAGAGTTTCAAGTTCAAAAGCATCCTTAAGCATTGAGACAATATCAGCATTATCCTTTGGAACGGAGCCTTCCTGCATAGCCTGAAGCGTAAGACTAGAATCATCATACATAGCAGAAAAGACCTTGAAGACATCTTTAAATGTATGCTTTTCCAAGACTTCCTGAGACTTCTTAAGATATTCTTCAGGATTATCACAGTTGATTTCTTCAAGTTCTTTATTCATAGCTTCGATTTCAGGAGAAGTCTCATCCGTTACAACTTCTGCATCAACAGCTTTAGCCGCATCGAGCTTGTACTTTTCAAGATTAACTACATTGTTGCCATCAGATACAACTTCAGGTTCGATGACTTTATTTTCAGTGTTGGTGGGTGAATTCATAATTATCCTTGTTTGGCATAGGTTTTAAACAATTTCGATCTGATTTCCATTACAATCATGGAGAAAATATCAGAAGAATTATCAAGATCAGTTCTAAGATTACCAAAATAACGAGTGGAAAGTTCTTGTACAGATAGTAATTCAAGATTTTCCAATACAACAGCATTATGCCAGTAATCTTCAATATTCTTAGTAATTTCAATAACTGGATCAGTTATTTCATACTTACCATGAATGATATCAGAAATTACAGTTTCCATCTTATCAAGAATCAAAGCTACGCCAGGATTCTTTAGCTTCTTACGCTCTGTCTTGAGAGATAAATCTTTACGATCACCATTTGGCTTCAATTCGGAAATAATATCATTCAGGTTATCTTCAATAATATTATAGATATAATTACAAATATTTTCATATCTATAAATTACAAAGAATTCATAGAGAGCCTCAAGAAGTTCACGACCTTCAGTATACATCAAATCTTCAGCAAGATTAAATGCGGTGCTATCAGGATCAATGCCTAAATAGTTTTTGAATGTAGCAAACATCTGCTGCATGCACTGTGTCGTAAATAGATTGATAGCATTAGCTTCTTCAAATCTACTTTCTTCTTGAGCTTTATTCTTTAGTAAGAACAACTGAGATAGGACTGATGAAAACTTGTCATCTGCCGTACCATAAGAAATCTTATCAAGATTAGCTAACTGTTCCTGAAGTGCAGAGTATTCAACTTGAATATCAGCATTAATAGCAAAAATAGGATTAATTAACTGACTTGATACTTTTTCTTCAAAGTCATCATAAGTTTCATTAAGTTTAGCTTTCATAGTTTACCTATTCAGATTAAAGATGCTTCTAGCCTTATTAATAGACATAGATTTAGATAATTCAGCAGCATCTAATCTCTTTTCTGTCGATCTCGATGCTCTTACCACAATTTTTGTAGGATCGTCTTCTTCATCCCTCACTAAATTGTTTTTCCGCATGTATATTCTATTTTTAAAGCTATTGTAAGTAGAACATGACATGGCATATCGACCAATCAAGAAAGAAAAGACGTTATCGTCATGGCATCCTTCGGCATGTTCGATCTTGCCAGTATTCTTTCTTTCCATTGTCTTAAGTTCTTTATTAATATTTGGCAGTACTACATCTTCTGGATGTTCATTAACTATCTTGAAGAGCATGTCAATCATCACATCACGGCTCTTCGGTGTAGTATCAATACCATATACTCTTTGCTTATTGTCGCTAATAGCCTTAAATCCTTCACCTGGTTTAGATTTAGATTTATCTTCATAGAAGAGTCTCATACGAGTAGAAGGCTTCTTAGCTAGCTTCTGAATAATAGCTAATCCATAAGAGTTTCTTTCTATAACGATACATGAGTTGACAAAGACTTTTGTAGCCACATATTCAATATAATCGCCATATTCATCTACGTCAATTCTATTATTAGCAAAATATCCTATAGGCTTTCCAGTTACCATGCTAAATATAGTCATTACGGAGCTATCAAGACCAAGACCACCAGAGCAGTCATTAGACAGCATTACGGGTTCATAGAAATCTACTGGTTCAAGCAAGAATAATTTACGACCTTTAAACCCAGAGTTGAAGGCTATAAACTTTTCAGCAGGTACCATATAGGCTCTAACCTGTTCAAGCTCATCTTCAGAGAATGGAGAGTTATCAGAAGATAGAGTCCATTCAAGGTCAATTTCTCTCTTGATGGTTAGCTTATCATAGTTACAAAGACGCTTTTGTTCTTCATACCATTTTTCGTCCTTACCAAGCTGTCTCCAAGAAAATTCAATATGTACGAAGTTATTTTCAGAATGGTCATGTACATACTGGGCAAGTTGGTCTATTGGACAATCATAAACTTCTTTCTCGTCGAATGGCATAGCCATATCGAACATCATCTTACAATACTGTCCTTCTGGCAAATCAATAGAGTTCGGAGTAGTTGTAAGAATCTTAAAGCTTGGGTTGCCTCTTTCAAGAGCTACTTCTCTAGCCTTGGATACAGCGAACGTAGAAGCATTATATATCACCTTATTATAAGGTGTGAATGCCCATTCGTCACCCCAGAAGATAGGAACTGTACAACCACGACCCAGCTTGTCAGCAACATCGGCAGAGTTAGCACTAGGCATAACCTGAATTTCATTACCACGCTTGGACAAATAGAAGATTTCACTGTTATCTTTATCTTCAACAGCAGAGGAATCCTTAAGCCAGTATGGAATGTATGGGTCGATAAATTCTGTAATACGCTTTAAGTTCA
>Ga0310690_10001650_pt1 | contig 38990 bp, 18 predicted proteins | sample AusTroGonzalo_MG_2_FD_207661 | JGI IMG/M metagenome (GOLD analysis project Ga0310690, IMG submission 207661) | Bovine rumen microbial communities from tropical cattle in Woodstock, Queensland, Australia - Gonzalo_04 (v2) (version 2) | ecosystem: Host-associated > Mammals > Digestive system >... | reverse complement strand
AAATAATCTTGAAGAATACTTTTTTGATCGGCCGGCACGGTTTTAAGAACGTTGCTGTAGAAATCATCTCCAAGATTTTGCAACAGCTGGATAAGAATGTCACCGTGTTCGTAACTTGCACCATCGCAGATGTAGTCAATCAGAAGAAGCTCTTTAAGCGCTGTTGTGTCTTTATCCTTAGCCCGATTCACAAGCTTTACGTAGTGGCGATAGGAGGAAGAATAACGTAGATGCGTCTCCAAGGTGTCTGGAATTATTAACGCGGGACGTACGCACGCCACACATAAAAATGCAATAATAACAAAGTAACACTTTTTCATGCTGCGAAGATACAATTATTTCGGTTTTTGAACGCAAGGCGCTGTTTTTTTACGACAACGCGGCGCGAAGCGTGCAGTATGCACGCAATCCTAATAACCCCATACTAAGCAATGTAGTTGCGCAGTGTGGGGCTGGCGATGTTTTCCGCGGCTCTTAGACCGCTGCAAAGATACCATTATTTTCGAATCTGGAAAAACATAGCATCTTAAAATTTGCCGAAGCATACTGATGTTGTTCCAGTTGTCCTCGTTGTCGTTTAAGCCAATAGCTAATAGTCAAAGTCATAGTGCCTTCGTTGCACTCACCCTCCCCGTTTCAAATAGTTGAGGAGAACAATCAAAAAAAATTGTATCTTTGCAAGTTTTTATAATATAGTATAGACTTATGGTAAAACCCTCAATTCCAAAAGGTACAAGAGACTTCACGCCCGTCGAGATGATGCGGCGCAATTATATTTTCGACACCATCCGCAATGTCTTCCACAGGCACGCTTGTCTGCCAATCGAAACCCCTGCGATGGAGAACCTCTCCACCCTTATGGGCAAGTACGGCGAGGAAGGCGACCGGTTGCTGTTCAAAATCCTCAACTCTGGTGACTTTACCAAAGGCGTTGATTTTCAGGATGAAACGCAAAGCACGAACAAGCTGGCGGCGCAACTCTGCGAGAAGGGCCTGCGCTACGACCTGACCGTTCCCTTCGCCCGTTTCATCGTGCAGCACCAAAACGAGCTCACCTTCCCGTTCAAGCGCTATCAGATGCAGCCCGTGTGGCGCGCCGACCGTCCGCAGAAGGGTCGCTATCGCGAGTTCTATCAGTGCGACGTTGATATCATCGGCAGCAATTCGCTGCTCAACGAGGCTGAACTGGTGGAGATCACCGACGAGGTGTTCCGCGCGTTCGGCATCAACATCGTCATGAAGATCAACAACCGCAAAATCCTCAGCGGTATTGCGGAGACTTTCTGTTGCGCCGACCTGGTGACCGACCTCTGCGTGGCGCTCGACAAACTCGACAAGATAGGACACGAGGCCGTCTGCGCCGAGATGCTGGAACGCGGCATCTCGCAGGAGGCCATCAACGGCATGGCACCGCTCTTCGAACTCTGCGGACTCTCCAATGAGGAGGTGCTCGGTAAGTTGGAGCAGATGCTGGCCGGTTCCGAAATTGGTCTTCAAGGCGTGGCGGAGCTGAGAACGGTGTTAGACTATGTGTCTAAGATGCAGATTGCCACCAATTTGGAAATTGACGTGACGCTCGCCCGCGGTTTGAACTACTACACCGGCGCCATCTTCGAAATCAAGGCGACGGACGTGGCGATGGGCAGTATCTCCGGCGGCGGTCGCTACGACAACCTCACCGGCATCTTCGGACTCAAGAACATGTCGGGCGTGGGCATCTCCTACGGCGCCGAGCGCATCTACGACGTGCTCAACGAGCTCAACCTCTTCCCGCAGCATATCCTCACCCCCATCACCGCCATGTTCGTCAACTTCGGCGGCGACGACGAGATTTACGCCCTGCAAGGTCTGAAAGCCCTTCGCGACGCCAACATCCCCGCCGAAATCTACCCCGACAAGGCCAAGATCGGCAAGCAGATGAACTACGCCAACGCCAAAGGCATCCCCTACGTCATCATGGCCGGCGAGAACGAACGCAGCCAGGGCGTTTACACCCTCAAGAACATGCAGACGGGTGAACAGCAATCGCTGAAAATCGAAAATATCATTGAAAAAATGCAATAGCACAGGATATCCCATGTAGAGACGATGTGCACATCGTCTCTACAACAACAAACAAGCAAACCCATCCAATGGAAGAAGAAACCCCCAAAACAGAAGAACCCACCCCGACCAGGAAATATAGTCCGTTATACGTGCGGATGCGCAAGTTCTGGTACGCTGTGCTGGAATTCACCCACTTGAAGGATGACACCGACTATGAGACCACGGTGAGCTCCATCTCTGCGAGTGTGGAATTCCGCGGGGTGAACTTGTGGGTGCTTGCTTTCGCCATCATCGTGGCTTCCGTCGGGTTGAACGTCAACTCCACGGCGGTCATTATTGGCGCCATGTTGATTTCGCCCATCATGGGTCCCATCAACGGGGTCGGACTTTCCATCGGTATTCTCGACGAGGAGTTGCTGCGCAAGTCGTTGCGCAACTTTCTCATTATGGTGATTATCAGTTTGATAACCTCTACACTCTATTTCCTCGTCTCACCTTTGAACGAGTACGGCTCGGAGCTGTTGGCGCGTACACGCCCCACGACCTACGATGTCATCATCGCCTTCTTCGGCGGTTTGGCGGGCATCGTGGCCATGTCGCGCAAAAGCCAGCCTTTCACGGTGATCTCCGGTGTGGCTATTGCCACTGCGTTGATGCCGCCGCTCTGCACCGCTGGCTACGGATTCGCCACCTGGCAACCCCAATTCTTCGGCGGCGCTCTCTACCTCTTCTTCATCAACTCTTTCTTCATCGCGCTGGCCACCTTCATCATGGTGCGCTTCCTCGGCTTCCCGCAGAAGCGCTACATGACCGACAAACGGCTCATCGCGGTGCGACGGATGATCTACCTGTTCGCCATCGTGGTGATGATTCCCAGCGTCTTCATGGCCATCAACCTCGTGCGTGAGACCGCCTTCAAATCTCAGACGGTCAAGTTTGTGAACGAAATCCAGCAGAGTCCGCACTTCAAGAATGTGCAGCTCATCGATTCGCAAACCTACTACACGAAGAATGAGCAGACCATCACGCTCCGCGTCGTCGGAAAGCCGCTCACCTTGGAGGATATCAACAAGATTCAGACCATCATGCGGACTGACTATGGTCTAGACCGCGCCAAGTTGGTCGTCAAGCAGACCGAGGGCACTTTGGATCTGGCCCATCAGACACAGCTCATTGAAGACATCCTCGACAAGAAAGACGCTATTATTGATCAGCAGGATTCCACGATCACCTCTTTGCGTGCCGAGTTGCACAAACTCACGGGCTCGTCCGAGAACACCCAGCAGGTGGTGCGCGAAATCCAATCGCAATATCCAGACATTCAAAGTGTTGCTGTCTCATCTTTGGATTTCTACGATGCCCAGACGCTTGAGCATCAGGCCATGCCGGTGGTCTATCTCCGATGGAAAGACGGCCACGCCCATCCCGATGCGGAGCGTCGTCTCCTGAAATGGCTGAAGGTTCGCCTGAATTTGGAGGAAATCGAGCTGGTGACGGTCAGGAGTTAGAAGCCCAGACGGTAACCGTTAAAAATTGTATCTTTGCCGCCGCGAATTTTGCGCGGGTTTATACATTGAAAATTGAAATTTTGAAATATGTTTGAAAGTTTATCTGACAGATTAGAACGATCGTTTAAAATATTGAAAGGCCAGGGCAGGATCACCGAGATCAACGTGGCCGAAACCACCAAGGAGATCCGCAAGGCACTCATCGACGCCGATGTGAGCTATGCCATCGCCAAGGAGTTCACCAACAGCGTGAAGGAAAAGGCCATCGGCCAGAACGTCATCAACGCCGTGTCTCCTAACCAGTTGATGGTGAAGATCACTTACGATGAACTCATCGCCCTCATGGGCAATCAGGCCGTTGACATCAACCTTAAGGGCTCGCCCGCCATCATCTTGATGGCCGGTTTGCAGGGTTCTGGTAAGACCACCCACAGTGCGAAACTCGCCAACCTCCTCAAGAACAAGCGCGGCAAGAAGCCTCTGCTCGTGGCCTGCGACGTCTACCGTCCCGCCGCTATCGACCAGTTGCAAGTCCTCGGTCAGCAGATCGGCGTGGAGGTCTATACCGAACCCGATAACAAGAAACCCGTCGAGATTGCCAAGAACGCGGTCAAGCACGCCAAGGATTATGGCTACGACGTGGTCATCATCGATACTGCTGGCCGTCTCGCGGTCGACGAGGAGATGATGAACGAAATCTCCAACATCAAGGAGGCTGTCAACCCGCAGGAAATCCTCTTCGTGGTGGACGCCATGACCGGTCAGGATGCCGTCAACACCGCCAAAGCCTTCAACGACCGCCTCAACTTCGACGGCGTGATCCTCACCAAATTGGACGGCGATACCCGTGGCGGTGCCGCACTCACCATCCGCAAGGTCACCGGCAAACCCATCAAGTTCGTCGGTATGGGCGAGAAGATGGAGGCACTCGATGTCTTCCACCCCGAACGTATGGCGGAGCGTATCCTCGGCATGGGCGACATCCGTTCCTTCGTGGAGCGCGCGCAAGAGCAGTTCGACGACGAGGAGGCTGCGAAACTCTCCAAGAAGCTGGCCAAGAACCAGTTCGACTTCAACGACTTCAACCAGCAGATCCAGCAAATCAAGAAGATGGGCAACGTGAAGGACCTCATGGGTATGATTCCCGGCATGGGCAAGCTGATCCGCAACATGGACATCGACGACGATGTCTTCAAGAGCGTGGAGGTGATGATTCAGTCGATGACCCCCGAGGAACGTGCCAATCCCGATATCATCAACGGTTCGCGACGCAAACGTATCGCACGTGGTTCCGGTCGTGATATTCAAGATGTTAACCGTCTCATCAAACAATTTGACGACATTCGCAAGGTGATGAAGGCGGTGAATAACGGCTCTGGCAAGACCAAGGGCATGATGCGGGCTATGAAGGCTCGTGGCAGAAGATAATCTGCTGTTGACCAATGATTTTGATAATAAAAAAAGATAGAATTATATGGCAAACTATGATGTAATCGTAATCGGAAGTGGCCCTGGCGGCTATGTGGCTGCCATCCGGGCGAGTCAGTTGAACCTCAAGACCGCGGTCGTGGAGCGCGCCGAACTGGGCGGCATCTGCCTCAACTGGGGCTGCATCCCCACCAAAGCGCTGCTGAAATCCGCGCAAGTATATAAATATATGTCTCATGCCGCTGATTACGGCATTACCCTTGAAGGCAGCGTTGCCCCCGACTTCCAAGCCGTGGTGAAACGCAGTCGTGGCGTGGCCGAGCAGATGAGCAAGGGCGTGCAGTTCCTGCTCAAGAAGAACAACGTGGAAGTCATTGCTGGTTTTGGTAAACTGGCTGGCAATCACCAAGTGGAGGTGACTGCCGCGGACGGCACCGTGGAGGTTCACGAGGCCAAGCACATCATCCTCGCCACGGGCGCGCGTTCCCGCAGTCTGCCCAACGTGCCGCAGGACGGCAAGAAGATTATCGGCTACCGCGAGGCGTTGACCCTCCCCGAACTGCCCAAGAGCATGGTGGTGATGGGTTCCGGCGCCATCGGCAGCGAGCTGGCCTACTTCTACGCTACCATGGGCACGCAGGTGACCATCGTGGAGTACATGCCGCGTCTGGTTCCCGTGGAGGACGACGACATCGCCGCTCAACTCGCCCGCTGTTTCCGCAAACACGGCATCAAGACGATGACCGGTGCTGCGGTAGAGAAAGTGGATGTGGTTGACGACCAGTGCGTGGTCACCGTCAAGGACAGCAAGGAGAAGATTACGGAAATCACTTGTGATATCGTGTTGTCCGCTGTGGGCGTGGCCACCAACCTCGAAGGTCTCGGACTGGAGGAGTGCGGCGTGGCATTCGAGCGCGGCAAAGTTACGGTGGATGACTATTATCGCACGAACGTCGAGGGTGTTTACGCTATCGGCGACATCGTACACGGTCCCGCGTTGGCGCACGTGGCCTCCCACGAGGCGCTCGTCTGCGTGGAGAAAATCGCTGGTCTCAACCCCGAACCCGTGGATTACGGCAACATTCCGGGCTGCACCTACACGACCCCCGAAATCGCTTCTGTGGGCCTCACCGAGCGCGCCTGCGTGGAGCAGGGTAGGGAAGTGCTCATTGGCAAGTTCCCGTTCACCGCATCCGGCAAGGCGGCCTCTTCCGGCAACCGCGACGGCATGGTGAAGGTCATCTTCGACAAGAACACCAACGAATGGCTGGGTTGCCACCTGATTGGCGACAACGTCACCGAGATGATCGCCGGCGCCGTCACCGCCCGCAAGAAAGGCATGACCGGTCCCGAAATCATCAGCGCCGTGTTCCCGCACCCGACCATGTCGGAGGCTGTCATGGAAGCGGTGGCCGTGGCTTACGGTGAATGCGTTCATATCTAAAAACGCTTGACTATGAGTAAGTTCACGCACCTGCATGTCCATACGCAGTATTCTATCCTGGACGGCATGTCCGCGATTCCCGCGTTGGTCGACAAGTGTCTCGCCAACGGCATGAACGCCATGGCCATCACCGACCACGGCGTGATGTACGGCATCAAGGAGTTTTCCGATGTCGTGGCCAAGAAAAACGGGAAGGTGAAGGATGAGATCAAGGCGTTGGAGAAGCAGCTGCCGGAACTTACCGACGAGGCGGAAATCGCTGAATGTCAGCAGAAAATCGCCGATCTAAAACAGAAAATTTTTAAGCCTATTTTCGGTTGCGAAGCCTACGTGGCGCGCAAGACGAATACCAATCCAGAGGGTAGCCGTCTCATCAAGGAACATAAAGAAAATGGTAGCGGCTACCACCTCATTCTGCTCGCCAAGAACGAAAAGGGCTATCATAATCTCTGCAAGATTATCTCCCAAGCGTGGATTGATGGCAAATACTACCGTCCGCGCATCGATCGCTCATTGTTGGAACAGTATCACGAGGGGCTGATCGTCTCCTCCGCCTGTCTTGCCGGTGAAGTCCCGCGCAACATAACGGACGGACATTACGAGAAAGCCAAGGATGCTGTGATGTGGTTCAAAAACCTGTTCGGTGATGATTATTATCTTGAGTTACAGCGACATAAAACCGACAAGCCTGGCGGTGACCGCACTGTCTATGAACAGCAGAAAATCGCCAACGAGGGCATCTTGCGTTTGGCGGCGGAAACCAACACGAAGGTGATTGCCACCAATGACGTGCACTTTGTGAACGAGGAGGACGGTGAGGCGCACGACCGGCTGATATGTCTCAGTACGGGCAAAAAATACGATGACACCGACCGTCTGCACTATACCAAGCAGGAGTGGCTGAAATCGCCCGAGGAGATGGCGGAGATTTTCGCCGACGTGCCCGAGGCGCTGGCCACCACGCAGGAAATTGCAGATAAGGTGGAGGTTTACGCCCTGAAACACGCGCCCATCATGCCGATGTTCGAGATTCCCGAGGAGTTCGGCACCGTGGAGAGCTACAAGCAGAAGTTCACGGAAGAGGACCTTCGCGCCGAGTTCGAGAGCGGAGAGGGTGGGGAAGGCCGCATCGAGAAATTGGGCGGTCTGGAGCGCGTTTACCGTATCAAACTGGAGGCCGACTACCTGCATAAACTCACCATGGACGGCGCGAAACTGCGCTATGGGGATCCCATTGATCCCGAAATCCTCGAACGCATCGAATTCGAGCTGAGCGTAATGCGCAACATGGGCTTCCCGGGCTACTTCCTCATCGTGCAGGACTTCATCGCTGCTGCCCGCGCGATGGGTGTGTCGGTGGGCCCCGGACGTGGCTCCGCGGCGGGTTCCGTGGTAGCTTACTGCCTGAAAATCACCGATGTGGATCCGCTGAAGTACGACCTGCTGTTCGAGCGTTTCTTGAATCCAGACCGTATCTCCTTACCTGATATTGATGTCGATTTCGATGATGAGGGTCGTTACAAAATCCTCAACTGGATTATCCAAAAATACGGCAAAGAAAAGGTGGCGCACATCATCACCTACGGCACGATGGCCACGAAGTCGAGTATCAAGGATGTGGCGCGCGTGCACGACCTGCCCATTCCCGAGTCGGACCGCCTCACCAAGATGATTCCGGTGAAGCTGCCCGAAGACCCCAAGACGCATAAGGCTCCGAAGGTGAATATCAAGAACTGTCTGGCCAACGTGCCCGAGTTCAAGGCGGCTTACGATGGCAACAAGCAGATTCACGATATTATCGACTATGCTTCGCAGCTGGAAGGTACTGTACGTCAGGTGGGTATCCATGCGTGCGGCGTCATTATCGGTGCCGACGACCTTACCAAATTCGCCCCACTCTCCACCGTGGAAGACAAGGAGGCGAAGGAGGACATCATCGTCACCCAGTACGAAGGCTCCGTCATCGAGGATGTGGGTCTCATCAAGATGGACTTCCTCGGGCTTTCCACCCTCACCATCCTCAAGGAAGCCATCTCTAACATCAAGAAATCCAAAGGAATAGATATTGATATCGACCATATTCCGCTGGACGACCCGTTGACCTACCAGCTTTTCTGCGATGGCGATACAGTGGGTACGTTCCAGTTTGAATCCGGCGGTATGCAGAAGTATTTGCGCGAGCTGCAACCCTCTACCTTTGAGGATCTTATCGCTATGAACGCGCTTTATCGCCCAGGTCCTATGGACTACATCCCGCAGTTCATCGACCGCAAGCAAGGTCGCGAGCCGATCGTGTACGACATCCCGGTGATGGAGAAGTACCTGAAGGACACTTACGGCATCACCGTCTATCAGGAGCAGGTGATGTTGTTGTCGCGGTTGTTAGCCAACTTCACCCGCGGCGAGTCCGACACGCTGCGTAAGGCGATGGGTAAGAAGCTGAAAGACAAGCTGGATGCGCTGAAACCCAAGTTTATCGACGGCGGCAAGGCCAACGGTCACGATCCCGAGATTTTGGAGAAAATCTGGGCCGACTGGGAGAAGTTCGCCTCCTACGCCTTCAACAAGTCGCACGCCACCTGCTACTCGTGGGTGGCTTACCAAACGGCCTATCTCAAAGCGCATTACCGCGCCGAGTACATGGCTGCCAACTTGACGAACAGTGTCACGGACATCAAGAAAATCACCACCTTCATCGACGACTGCCAGAAGAGCAACATCGTGGTGAAGGGTCCCGATATCAACGAATCGGACCAGACCTTCACTGTGAACAAGGACGGGGATATCCGTTTCGGTCTGGCGGCGTTGAAGGGCGTCGGATTCAGCGCGGCGAGCAGCATCGTGGAGGAACGCAACGCCAACGGTCCTTACACCAGCATCATGGACTTCTTCGAGCGAGTCAACCTCGGCAGCTGCAATAAGCGCTGTCTGGAGTCTTTGGCCTACGCCGGTGCCTTCGACTGTTTCTCCGACATCCACCGGGCGCAGTATTTCGTCACCAACGACAAGGGCCGCAACACCATCGACATGCTGATTGCGCGGGCCTCCTCCAAAGAGCAACACGCCACGCAGATCGACATTTTTGCGGAGATGACGGAAGATACCGCCGGCACGGTGGATGACACGTTCGTGATTCCGCAGTGCGATCCGTGGAATTATTACGACCAGCTCAAGTATGAAAAGGAGGTCGCGGGGTTCTTCATTTCCGGTCATCCGCTGAAGGAATATCAGGTCATCATCGACAGTTTCACCAACGCTGACATGTCGATGATGGAGGACACGGACTTTTTGGCGCGCGCCGTGCAGAGCGGCAAGGGCATCCAGGTGGCGGGCATCGTGAGCAGTGTGATGTCGGGTGTCAGCAAGACCGGAAACCCCTATGGAAAGGTCGTTTTGGAGGACAATAACGGCTCTTGGACGTGGTTCCTGCGCGGCTCTAATTTCGAGAAGTACGAATGGCTGCTGAAGACCGGCAACCGTGTCTACATTAACGCTTCCGTGAAGCAGAATTCCTGGAAAGACAAGGCCACCCAGCAGGACGTGGTGCGCTACGATGTCAATCCCGTCTATATTTACCCCATCAACGAGGTCTACGAGAAGATGTGCAAGGGCGTGCAGCTCCAGCTGCAGCTGGCCGACATCACCGCCGCTTTGGCCCTCAACATCAAGGAGATGCTCGAACAGAACTCCGGCAAGATTCCTTTCAGCATCCGCATTTTCGAGAAGGACAAAATCTTCTATTCCGACTTCTTCAACTTCGCCGCGAAGGTGAACCCCGAGGAGTTCGTCCGCAACTTCACATTGCCGGCCGAGTACAAGCTGGTGCTGGAGGCGTAATATTTGGCTCTTGCGAGCTACCGCTATATCGAATCCCCCTGCCCTTGCGAGAAAGCCAATGTTTCGTTATTCCCTGCGCTGACGGAATAGCCACCACCATTCCGTTTGGCCGGAAATGGGTCGACAATAATCGCCCGCGCAAGCAAAACCGGAAAAATGAGGCGTTGACTCGCAAGCGCAGGAACGCCAAACGGAATCTCGGTCTCGCTAGAGCAGGGGGTTCCGAAAAAGCGACCTCATTCGTTATATCTGTTCTCTTGCGGGCGCGAGGTTCCGTTTGGCCGGTCATCGCTTCTGTTTCCCGCAAGGGCGGTGGTTGTCGTGATGGCGGTCTGTGTCTCGCGAGGGCAGGGAGGCCAAACGGAATGGTGATGGGTCGCCCGTCATTGTTGGCTCTTGCGGGCTACCGCTATATCGAATCCTCCTGCCCTTGCGAGAAAGCCAATGTTTCGTTATTCCCTGAGCTGACGGAATAGCCACCACCATTCCGTTTGGCCGGAAATGGGCAATGATAATCGCCAGCGCAAGCAAAACCGGAAAAGAGAGGCGTTGTCTCGCCAGCGCAGGAACGCCAAACGGAATCTCGGTCTCGCCAGAGCAGGGGGTTCCGAAAAAGCGACCTCTTTCGTTATATCTGTTCTCTTGCGGGCGCGAGGTTCCGTTTGGCCGGTCATCGCCTCGGTTTCCCGCAAGGGCGGTGGTTGTCGTGATGGCGGCCTGTGTCTCGCGAGGGCAGGGTGGCCAAACGGAATGGTGATGGGTCGCCCGTCATTGTTGGCTCTTGCGAGCTACCGCTATATCGAATCCCCCTGCACTTGCGAGAAAGCCAATGTTTCGTTATTCCCTGCGCTGACGGAATAGCCACCACCATTCCGTTTGGCCGGAAATGGGTCGACAATAATCGCCAGCGCAAGCAAAACCGGAAAAATGAGGCGTTGTCTCGCAAGCGCAGGAACGCCAAACGGAATCTCGGTCTCGCTAGAGCAGGGGGGTCCGAAAAAGCGACCTCTTTCGTTATATCTGTTCTCTTGCGGGCGCGAGGTTCCGTTTGGCCGGTCATCGCTTCTGTTTCCCGCAAGGGCGGTGGTTGTCGTGATGGCGGTCTGTGTCTCGCGAGGGCAGGGAGGCCAAACGGAATGGTGATGGGTCTCCCGATATTGTTGGCGCTCGCGGGCTACCGCTATATCGAATCCTCCTGCACTTGCGAGAAAGCCAATGTTTCGTTATTCCCTGCGCTGACGGAATGGTCACCACCATTCCGTTTGGCCGGAAATGGGGCAATGATAATCGCCAGCGCAAGCAAAACCGGAAAAATGAGGCGTTGACTCGCCAGCGCAGAGGGGCGAAAAAGCGACCTCTTTCGTTATATCTGTTCTCTTGCGGGCGCGAGGTTCCGTTTGGCCGGTCATCGCTTCTGTTTCCCGCAAGGGCGGTGGTTGTCGTGATGGCGGTCTGTGTCTCGCGAGGGCAGGGAGGCCAAACGGAATGGTGATGGGTCGCCCGTCATTGTTGGCTCTTGCGAGTTTCCGCTATATCGAATACTCCTGCACTTGCGAGAAAGCCAATGTTTCGTTATTCCCTGAGCTGACGGAATAGCCACCCCCATTCCGTTTGGCCGGAAATGGGGAGACAATAATCGCCCGCGCAAGCAAAACCGGAAAAATGAGGCGTTGACTCGCAAGCGCAGGAACGCCAAACGGAATCTCGGTCTCGCCAGAGCAGAGGGTTCCGAAAAAGCGACCTCTTTCGTTATATCTGTTCTCTTGCGGGCACGAGATTCCGTTTGGCCGGTCATCGCCTCGGTTTCCCGCAAGGGCGGTGGTTGTCGTGATGGCGGTCCTTTGCTCGCGAGGGCAGGGAGGCCAAACGGAATGGTGATGGGTCGCCCGTCATTGTTGGCTCTTGCGAGCTACCGCTATATCGAATCCCCCTGCCCTTGCGAGAAAGCCAATGTTTCGTTATTCCCTGAGCTGACGGAATAGCCACCCCCTACCCGCAAACCCCGTTTTCGGTGACCAGCTCCCGCCATTCCGGATTGCGGGCGTTGATAAGCGCCATCTTTTCGCTGCGGCGCATGTTCTTTAACCGGTTCTCCCTCTTGATGGCCGAATTATAGTCGGGGAAAACCTCATAGTACACGCAATACTCACAGTTGTATCTGTCTGTAAATGAGTTCTTGTAATGGTGTCTTTTGTGCTGGGCCACTCGATTGACGAGATCGACCGTGCAGCCGACATACAACACGTTGTGACGCTTGTTCGTCATGATGTAGGTATATCCTGATTTCATCGTTTTTTTTTGCTGCAAAAATACAAAAAAAATATTTACCGTATTATTAATATTTTATTTTGTTGCAAGCGGTTTTTCGTGTGTCGAACCCGAAATGCTATTTATCAACATTTTTGCATGTAAAATTCTGAAAATCAGCAATATTGTAAATGTTGATAACTTTTTCTTGATAAACCTAAAAAAGAAACGAAGATAATAATTACCTTTGCTTTTTATTATATTAAAGATTATAGATTGTAACGAGTTGAAATAGAATAAATTACAAAATCAGAAAATTACAAAATTAACAATATTATTCACAAAAAAACAATTATTATGAAAAAGCTTCTACTATTTTTGATGCTTGCGATGTTCTGCCTCCCATGGGCGTTACGTGCGCAAGAATCGTTGCCCTACAGCTATGGCTTCGAGAACAATGACCTGGACGCTGCCGGGTGGACTGTGGTCACAGGCGGAAATATTTCCACAGCCACCCCCCACACTGGTGGCTATTGCTTCGATTTCAACTATAATATTTCGAGTGATGCGTACCTCATGTCGCCGATACTCACTGGTGGCACTAATGGGGTTTACGTGTCTTTCTATTTTAAGGCGCGTAGCAGCTCTTATCCAGATCATTTCAAAGTTGGTTATACTACTGATCCGACTATCACGGATCCGAGTGAATTCACCTATGGAAATCTGGTTACTTCGTCTGTATCTTGGCAACAATATGAGGAGACTTTCCCTGCCGGAACTGTTCGTATTGCTATCAAATATGATGCAGATAATTACGATGATGGATATGATCTTTACATTGACGACTTTACCTTTGAGATCCCAACTTCATGTGCAAAACCTACCAATTTGTCGAAAAGTGATGTCACTGCTCACACTGCCGTCCTCAGCTGGACTTCCGATGCCAGCGCTTGGCAGATATGTCTAAACAACGATGAAACCAACCTGATTGATGTTGCTGAAAATCCTTATACGCTTCCGGGCCTTACTGCTGAAACTGCATATACCGCCAAAGTGCGTGCCGTATGTGGCGGTGACTATAGTAATTGGACTAACCCGATTAGCTTCACCACAGGAATTGCATGTCCTGCTCCTACGGCTTTGACAACTGTTTCTGATGGATTTGACGCTACCTTCACATGGACGAGCGGATCCAGTGAATGGCAAGTGGCTTACTCTACCGATCCCGATGCTGATCCCACCGATAATGTTGTCAGCACTGTTACTGAGGCTTCTTATTCAATGAATGACCTTGAACTCGGTGATCACTATCTTTGGGTGCGCTCCAACTGTGGCGGTGAAGGCTTCAGCTCTTGGGTTGGCCCAAAGAATGTGCATATCGGTTACTGCGTGCCTGCACCGACATCGGTGGATGGTAGTGGTATTACTAATGTTACTTTTGGAACGAGTGGGAGTTCACTTGCGGTGGATGATGACCTTTCAATGACATCATCCCCGTATTATTTTGACCATTCCACACAAATAGGCTCTTCTTATCCTAACGGTACGGTAGATATGAGCATAGATTATGCTACAAACTATTCTTACTACACATGGGTCTGGGTTGATTGGAACAATGATTTTTCATTCAGCGATGACGAGCTGGTTTATTCTCCAACGAGTACTATTAGCAGCGGAACCCTCAATATTTCGTTCAATGTACCTTCTACGGTTTCTCTTGGTGATTATCGTATGAGAATACAAGGTGCAGATGGCAGTAGTAAGAAGAATCCATGCTATACAAGTACTTATTCCTACTTGGTCGATTACACTTTGCGTGTGCTTGAGGCACCGAGCTGTACGCCTGCAGGCAACGTGGCTGTGGCACCTGAACACATCACATCCAACACGGCAGTCGTCAGCTGGACCAACAACAATGGTAGCGATGCCACGTACACAGTAAAACAAGGCGAAACAGTGTTAACGACTACGGCAACTACCAGTTATGAGCTCACTGGTCTGACTGCTGCTACCACATATCCCGCCGGTTCTTTTACAGTCACATCTAACTGCGATGAGGCTATGGTCGTAAATGTGCCTGCATTCACTACCGCGTGCGAGTCCATCACCACCTTCCCGTGGAGCGAGAATTTTGAGAGTATGACTACCAGCACCGTACCCATGTGTTGGGATAACTCCGCCACCACTGGCACTGATTATAGTTCACATCCAGAGTACTATTGGGGAGTCTATAATTACAGCGATAACAATATGATACGTATGTATAACTATTATGCACACGGCCCATTGGCAATCATCAATTCCCCGACAATAGTTCTGCCTGCAGAGGCAAAAGAACTCACTTTCGATTATACGCATAACGCAACCAGCGGCGATTTTTCGGTAAAGATTTCAGACGATGGTGGAACAACATTTACCGAACTACAGTCATTCTCCAAAGGCACTGGAAGCTCGAATAGCAATCCTGGTACATTCACTGAAGCTACTATCTCTTTAGCAGATTATACTAATAAATCGATTATTTTGCAGTTCTATTCTGCTGCTAACTTCGGTTCAGGGGCCATCTTCGTAGACAATATCAGAATTGACAATCCGACTACTTGCTTCAAGCCCTCTGCCCTTATGCTCGAAACGCCCTCTTCAGCAACTGCTTACACTGCCACTCTGAAGTGGACAAACGGTGCAGAAGGACAGACTGCTTGGCAAATTGCCTACAGTACTGATGCTGATTTTGACCCGGCATCTGTTACTCCTGTAGATGTGACCACCAACCCGGCCACCATCGAGGGTCTGACACAAAACACCACCTACTACGCATACGTTCGTGCTAACTGCGGTACAGATGGTTACAGTGCATGGTGTACCAACAAGGCTACCTTCACCACTGAAATAGCCTGCCCGGCTTCTACGGTTCTCACTGCCGGCACCCCCGGCCCCAATTCAGTGGAGCTGAGCTGGGATGAGAATGGTACTGCTACTGCTTGGCAGCTTTACGTTTCCGAAAGCGATGTTGCTCCTGCAGATGACATTGCATTAACACAAGTGACAAGTGCTAATAGTAACGAATCATACCTCCTCGAAGGCCTTGAACCTTCACATAATTACTACGTCTGGGTTCGCGCCAACTGCGGCGGCATTGATGGCACCAGTTCATGGTTTGGTCCTGTGAACTTCCCCACCGCCGCCAGTTGCCCGACACCCGTGCTTGAGGCTGCCGGCATCACCAACATCGCTGGTCATACCGCCGATGTGGCATGGACCGGATTTGAACAGAACGACAGCTATGAAGTACACTACAGAACGGCGTCAAGTATTGCTCCTCTGCTTACGGAAGACTTCGAAGATGCCACTACTTTTGGATCCCAATGGACAGTTGTTAACTACAGCTCAAGTAACGCATCCAGAATAGGTCGAGAAACTAGTGCCGCTCACAATGGTACTTACGGCTTCAGATTTTCTTCATATTCTAATGCTAGTACCTACGAGGAACACCTCATTAACACAAATGAGCTTACTGGTCTCACCGATGGTGGTGTGATAGAGTTCTATTATAGGAAATCCAATAGTTCTACCGAAACGTTTAAGGTCGGTTATTCAAGCACCGACAATGAGACCACGAGTTTCACATTTGGAGATAACCAGGAAGCTACCACGTCATGGCAATTATTCCATGAAACAATTCCTGCAGGTACTAAATATATTTCTATTCAGTACACTACAACAGCTTGTAACTACTATCTTCATATTGATGACATTGTCATCGGTACTCATGTTGCCGCTGGTGCTTGGCAGATCGAGAACGTTGCCGCTCCTGCCACCTCAACCACTCTTACCAACCTTGATCCCGAAACTCTCTACGATGTGTATGTGACTGGCCATTGCGCTACGGGTGATGTCACTACTGACCCGAGTGCGACCCAGACATTCAAAACCACGGTGGCTTGTATCGCTCCCACTGGACTGGAAGTGACCGCCAATGGTGTGGATGCAACTTTCACTTGGGAAAGCGAAGTCGGTTCCTACGAAATTGCTCGTGCCACCACTTCTGATGCCAATCCCAACGAGTTTGTAGTGGGTACGGCTGACGAGGAATCCTATGCCATGAATGATTTGGATTTGGGAGACTATTACCTTTGGGTGCGCGCAAATTGCGATGGAGAGGATAATAGCACTTGGTCCGGTCCAGTCAGTCTGCATATTGGCTACTGCTTGCCTGATCCGTCAAGTAGAGACGGCAAAGGTATTACCAAAGTGGTATTTGGTACAGGTGAAAATATCGTGAACAATGTTGATGAGACCAATGGCCTTCCGTCTTCTGCTCCTTATTATGGTGACTATTCTGCCATGGTTGGTGCTGTGCCTGCTGGCACGGAAGCGACAATTGATATAACATATAACACTTGTACTTCTTCTTGTTTCAATTATGGTACTCTTATTTGGGTGGACTGGGATAACAGTTTGACCTTCGAAGACGATGAGCTGGTTTTTGTCGGACAAAGTTCAACCGCAACCAATCCGTCAGGAGCACATACACTTAGTGCCACCTTTACTGTTCCCGTTGACCAAGCTCTTGGCAATTACCGTATGCGTATTGCTGGTGCAGATTCTTATTTTGACAGTTATATTAATGGTAATGCCACAGCTTATCATAGTGCTTGTTTCTCACATGGTTACACCGTGTGTCATGACTACACTTTGCAAGTTCTGGAGGCTCCTTCTTGTTTTGCTCCCACCGACCTTGCTGTGACCTACGAAGGCGGCACCGAAGCCACTGTGAGCTGGACTTCTGAAGCCACGGCTTGGAACATCGATGTGAATGGCACCGTGACCGCTATTACCGAGAATCCTTACACACTCACCAACCTTGAACTGGCTACCAATTACGCAGTGAAGGTGCAGGCGGTTTGCGATGCCGCTACCAGCGAATGGACCAATCCTGCGAACTTCACCACCGACCTCTGTCTGCCTGAGAATCAGTGCGAACTCACCTTTGTGCTCACTGATAGTTATGGTGACGGTTGGAGTGGCAATAAAATTGTGGTGACGGATGTGGCAACAGGTAAAGTTCTGGGCCAGTTAGCCAACGCTAATGCAAACGGAGGAAGCGGTTGCAGTTCGGGTTGTGCAGAGACCGAAACTTATACATTGGCTGTTTGTAATGGACGCGAAATCCAATTCTCTTGGGTGAGCGGTAACGATCCGTATGAGACCTCTTACACGGTTTATGACTTGAACGGTAACGAGATTTTCTCCGGCAGCGGCGTTATGAGCGCACCGGTGAACTACACCGTGAACTGCGCTTCTTGTGCTCCTGTCACCGAACTTGAGGCCTCTGTCAACGGCTTTGACGTGACGCTGACTTGGGAACCCGGTGGTTCAGAAACCGACTGGGCAATCAGATACCGCGAGGAAGGTACAGCTGACTGGAATGAGGATATAAATGATGGTTCCGAGTATGAGATCGCTGGCCTGCTTCCGGGTGACTATGAGGCAGAAGTGCGCGCTCTATGCGGTAGCAGTGTGACCAGCGGTTGGACTTCCACCACGTTCACCGTGGAATGCCCCAACTACTCTGGCGAGGAAACTGTTTCGATTTGCGCCGATAGCTATGAATGGAACGGCGAAACCTACACGACCAGCGGTGACAAGCAAAAGCACTTTACACTTGCTAACGGTTGTGACAGTCTGGCCACCCTTCACTTGACGTTGAAGAGCTCCAGCGCTTTCAGCGACGTAACGACCGTATGTGCAAATGAGTTCCCTACCACGTTCCATGGCGTCCAATTCTCGCAAGCAGGCACACAAACCTTCACCATTCCCAATTCAGTGAATTGTGACAGTGTGGTGACCCTGACTGTGAACGTGAAGCAACCCACTTCTTTCAGCGATGTAACGACCGTTTGTGCAAATGAGCTGCCTACCATGTTCCATGGCGTCCAGTTCACAACTGCAGGTACGAAGACCATCACCCTTACCAATTCGGTGAATTGTGATAGTGTGGTGACCCTGACCGTGAATGTGAAGCAACCCACTTCTTTCAGCGATCAAACGACCGTCTGTGCAAATGAGCTGCCTATCACGTTCCATGGCGTCCAATTCACAACCGCAGGTACGAAGACCCTCACCCTTACCAATTCAGTGAATTGCGACAGTGTGGTGACCCTGACCGTGAACGTGAAACAACCCACTTCTTTCAGTGATGCAACGTCCGTATGTGCAAATACGCTGCCCATTACGTTCCATGGCGTCCAATTCACGGAAGCAGGCACAAAGACCTTCACCCTTACCAATTCAGTGAATTGTGACAGTGTGGTGACCCTGACCGTGAATGTGAAGCAACCCACTTCTTTCAGCGATGTAACGACTGTATGTGCAAATGAGCTGCCTATCACGTTCCATGGCGTCCAATTTACAGCCGCAGGTACGAAGACCATAACCCTTACCAATTCAGTGAATTGCGACAGTGTGGTAACGTTGACTGTGAACGTGAAGCAACCCAGCTCTTTCAGCGATGAAACGACCGTCTGCGCTAACCAACTTCCTTACACGTTCCATGGCGTCCAATTCACAGCCGCAGGTACGAAGACCATAACCCGTACCAACTCAGTGAATTGTGACAGTGTGGTGACCCTGACCGTGAACGTGAAACAACCCACTTCTTTCAGTGATGCAACGTCCGTATGTGCAAATGAGCTGCCTATCACGTTCCATGGTGTCCAATTCACGGCAGCGGGTACACGGACCTTCACCCTTACCAATTCAGTGAATTGTGACAGTGTGGTGACCTTGACCGTGAACGTCAAGCAACCCACCACGGGTGTTGATAAGGTGGAAGCTTGCAACACCTTCACTTGGATCAATGGCCAAACGTACAACCAGAGCATCACCGGTCCGACCTACACGTTGACCAATGCTGCTGGTTGCGACAGTGTGGTTACGCTGAACCTGACCATCTACAAGTCTGTTACCGTGGAGTTGTATGATACGGTTTGCGAGGGCAATGCCTACAACAACAATGGAATCTACATCCGTATGTTGGATATTGTGGAAGGCGACCACGATTATACGTTTGATCATCAGACGAGTCATCAATGCGACAGCACCGTGGTTCTCCACCTGCATGTTGATATCTGTGACGAGTCCTGCGGTCAACCGATCGAGGATATCGACCATAACAGCTACGCTACCATGCCGGTGCACCGTGTGTGCTGGATGACCTCCAACCTCCGCACTACTCGTTACGCTGATGGAACGAATATCCCGTTCGCTATCGTGTACTCTTATCCGTATGATCCGAACAACACGGATAACTTGGAAACCTTCGGCAGACTCTACAACTGGACTTCCGCTTCCAAGGCCGTTGGAACGCCTCTGCAGGGTGTTTGTCCTGATGGCTGGAGACTCCCGACACAAGCCGAGTTCGATGAGCTGAGCCTGTATTTCACTGAGTCACAGCTTCGTTCAACCGACAATTGGCTCCAGAATCCGGGTACCAACGAGAGTGGCTTCAACAAGCAGCCTGGTGGTTTCTACAATGGCACAACTGGCAAATGTGAGCGTTTGGGTGCTGCTGCGCACTTCTACACCGCTGATTTCCAAGCCACTGGCGTGACCTACCAATACAGTGAGTACTATTGTGATGGTGTCCTTTACGATGTGACCAACAATCCGCAGGACGGCCGCAGCATCCGCTGCGTCAGAGATCTCATTAGCCAATAATAGAGACTCCCATTATTCAAGTAAACGCCATGACAGTTTGCGCTGTCATGGCGTTTTTGTTTTCACCCCTAAGCTTTTAAGCTTCTAAGCTCCTAAGCCAAAAAAATTGTATCTTTGCACGCTTATAATAATATTGTATATGGACAGAGTTGTTAGCGGTATCCGGCCGACCGGATTCTTACATTTGGGCAACTATTTCGGTGCCCTCAAGAATTTTATCAAGATGCAGGAAGAGAACGATTGCTATTTCTTCATTGCTGATTATCATTCTCTTACTACGCATCCGACCCCGAAGGACCTACAGGCCAACGTCAAGAATATCCTCATTGAATATATCGCCGCCGGTCTCGATCCGGAGAAGGCCACCATCTATGTGCAGAGCGATGTGCCGCAAGTGTGCGAGCTCTCTTTGCTGCTTTCCATGAATGTTTACATCGGTGAGCTGCAGCGCGTGGCCTCCTTCAAGGAGAAGGTGCGACGTCAGCCCGACAACGTGAACGCCGGTCTGCTGAACTATCCGGTGTTGATGGCCGCCGACATCCTCTTGCACCACGCCGACAAGGTGCCCGTGGGCAAGGACCAGGAGCAGCATCTGGAGATGACCCGCGATTTCGCGCAGCGTTTCAACCGGATTTATAAGAATGAATATTTCAAGCTGCCTGTGGCATATAACTTTGGTAGCGAATTGGTGAAGATTCCCGGTTTGGATGGTTCCACCAAGATGTCCAAGTCCGACAACGAGAACTCCTGCATCTATCTGGCCGATGCTCCCGAGGTGATTCGCAAGAAGGTGATGAAGGCCGTTTCCGACAGCGGTCCCACAGAGCCGGGTCAGCCCAAAACGCAGGCGGTGGAGAACCTTTTCCAGCTGATGAAGGCCGTTTCTACCCCTGATACGCTGCAGTATTTCGAGGATCAATACCAGAACTGTGCCATCCGCTACGGGGATATGAAGAAACAGCTGGCCGCCGACATGATTGCTTTCGTGCAGCCGGTTTATGAGCGCATCCAAGAACTGCGCACCCAGGACGATTACATCCGCAAGGTGGCCCGCCAGGGTGCTGAAAGAGCCCGCGAGAGCGCGGCCAAGACCGTGCGCGAGGTGCGTGAGATTATCGGTATCAAATCTTTCTAACCGTCAAAAATGTCGTTACTTACACAGTATCCGCTTTGGCTGGCGATTTTCGCCATACTGTTGGGTGTCGGGTACGCCCTGTTCCTCTATTATAAGAACGAGAATGTCGTTTTCGAGAAGCGTTCCCGCATCGTGATGGCCTCCCTGCGCGGGGTCGCCATGGCGTTGCTCGCTTTCCTCCTGCTTGCGCCCATGCTCAAGATGATCCGCAAGCAGACCGACAAGCCGGTGATTATCTTTTCGATAGATAACAGCGAATCCATCAAGTCGGGGAAGGAGGGTGCCTACTACACCTCCGAGTACCCGAAGCAATTGCAGAAGGTCATCAGCGAACTCAGCAAACAGTATGACGTGGATGCCTATTTGGTGGGCGATGAAAACCAGTTGGTGGACAACGGAAGCGTGAATGTCGATTTTTCCGAAAAATCCACGAACCTTTCCTCGCTCTTCGACGACATCAACCTGCTTTATGCGAACCGGAATGTCGGGGCGGTGGTGATGCTCTCCGACGGTATCTATAATATCGGCTCGAACCCTTATTATGCCGCCCAGAAGGTCTCTTTCCCGGTCTATACGGTTGCGCTCGGCTCCGATGAGCAGGCCACGGACCTCTTCATCGCTGACATCGTTCACAACAAGGAGGTGCTGAAGGGTAACCGCGCACCCGTGGAGGTGAAGATTCAAGCGGGCAAGTTGGCCGGCAAAACCGCCAAACTCACCATCTCCGACGACAAAGGAGAAGTGTTTTCCAAAACACTTCAAATATCTGGCAATCAATATTTTGAGACCGTCTCTTTCTTGGTGGACGCCACGCAGCCTGGTCTGAAGAAGTTCAGGGTTGACCTCGATGAATTGGATGGTGAGATTACCCACAAGAACAACCACGCGCAGTTCTTCATCCGCGTGATTGAGTCGAAAGACAAGATTGCCATCGTATACGACGCGCCGCACCCCGATGTGGCCGCCATCCGTTCCGCGTTGGAACTCTCAGACAACTATGATGTTGTCGTGAAGTCTGTGGACGAGTTCAAGGAAAATCCTTCCGAATTCGGATTGGTGATCCTGCACCAGCTGCCGTCTCACAAACATCCTGCCTCAGGGCTGTTGTCGCAGATTCGCCAAAGTGGCGTTTCCTCGCTCTTCGTCCTCGGCACGCAGACTGATTTGAACGCTTTTAACGGGTTGAACACGGGCTTGCAGGTCACGCAGAACAAGAACATGACCAACAACGCCACGCCGGCCTACAACAGCAATTTCATGCTCTTCTCTTTCTCGGAGGAGGCGCAGCAGTTGCTCCCCATGCTGCCGCCGTTGCAGTCGCCGTTCGGTACCTACAAGGCGGCGGTTTCTTCCAATACCTTTATGAGCCAGCGGATTAGCGGCGTGGAGACTAAATACCCGCTTTTCCTGTTCAACGACGTGAACGGCGCGAAAACGGGTGTGATTTCGGGCACGGGCATTTGGTCGTGGAAGGTTTATGACTACGTGAACACGCAAAACCACGATGCATTCAACGAGATAGTGAACAAGACCGCGCTTTTCTTGGTGGCCAAGAATGACAAGAGTCCGTTCCGGGTGCGCCACAACGCTGTCTTCGCCGAGAACGCGCCCGTGGAGTTCTCCGCCGAGCTCTACAACGAGAGCCACGAGTTGGTGAACACCCCCGATGTGAAACTGACCATCAAGGGCAGCGGCGACACCACCTACGATGCGCAGTTCTCCAAACAGAATAACGCTTACTACCTGAATATGGGTGAGTTGCCGGTGGGTACCTACACTTGGACCGCCAAGACACAGCTTGGAAACAAGAGTTATGAGAAGAGCGGCACCTTCTCCGTGCAGGAGATCTTCGTGGAGACCGCCAACCTCGTTGCCGACTTCGACCTGCTGAAGAGCATTGCGCAGACCAGTGGCGGTAAGTTCTTTAATCGTAACGAGTTGGAGAAAATAGTGAAAGAAATCAAGGCCAATGACAATATCAAACCCGTGGCATCATATCAGAAAAAGTATTCCATGTTGCTGAATTCTCCTTGGTATCTTGTCGCGATTGTGCTGCTGCTGGGAATTGAGTGGTTTTTGAGGAAGTGGCACGGAGGGTACTAGAGGTAAGAGGTAAGAAGTAAGAGGTAAGAAGTAAGAAGTAAGAGGTAAGAGGTAAGAAGTTTAACGTTATAACATCAAAAATATCAAAGAAATGTCAGAAAAAATTTTATCGAAAGTGAAACCCGGTGTGGTTTATGGTAAAGATTTGCAAGAAATCTTCCGTATTGCAAAGGAAAACAAGTTCGCTCTTCCCGCAGTAAACGTGGTCGGCACCGACTCTATCAACGCTGTGATGGAGGCTGCCAAGGCTGTGAATTCACCCGTAATGATCCAATTCTCTAATGGCGGTGGCGTTTTCTGTGCAGGTAAGTCTCTCAGCAACGACGGTCAACAAGCGGCTATCCAAGGCTGTATCTCCGGTGCTATGCACATCCATCGCATGGCCGAGATGTACGGCGTGCCCGTGGTCGTTCACACCGACCATGCCGCCAAGAAACTCCTTCCTTGGATCGACGGTCTCTTGGACGAAGGCGAAAAATACTATGCGGCACACGGCAAACCGCTCTTCAGCTCTCACATGCTCGACCTCTCCGAAGAGCCTCTGAAAGAGAACATTGAGATCTGCAAGAAGTACTTGGCTCGTATGGCTAAGTTGGAAATGACCCTCGAAATCGAGCTGGGTATCACCGGCGGTGAGGAAGATGGCGTGGACAACACCGGCATCGACAGCGCACGTCTTTACACACAACCCGAAGATGTGGCATACGCATACGAAGAACTGAGCAAGATCAGCCCGAACTTCACCATCGCTGCCTCTTTCGGCAACGTGCACGGTGTTTACAAACCCGGTAACGTGAAGTTGGAGCCCATCATCCTGCACAATTCTCAGGAATACATCCAGAAGAAGTTCAACACTCAGCCGAATCCCGTGAACTTCGTGTTCCACGGCGGTTCCGGTTCCGAACCCGCCAAGATCAAGGAAGCCATCAGCTACGGCGTCATCAAGATGAACATCGACACCGACACGCAATGGGCATTCTGGGAAGGTGTGATGAACTATTACAAGAAGAATGAGGCTTATCTGCAAGGCCAGATCGGCAACCCCGAGGGCGAGGACAAGCCGAACAAGAAGTACTACGACCCGCGCCAAGTATTGCGCGAGGGTGAGAAGTCCATGGTCGAGCGTCTGAAAGTGGCGTTCAGCGACCTGAACTGCATCGACAGACTGTAGTTGGCTTTTGGCTTTTAGCTTTTAGCCTTTAGCTTTTAGCTTTTGGCTACTAAAAAGGCTATTCGTTTTTGGCATTATCAAAACGAATAGCCTTTTTTATAGCAGAAGACCCCAATAGCCAACAGCCAACAGCCAATAGCCAATAGCCAATAGCTAACAGCCAACAGCCAACAGCCAACAGCTAACGGCCAAAAGCTGACCGGTATTTGGTCACATGTGCGATGGCCTCCTCCAGGGTCACCTCTTTTTCATCGAGGTGGGTGGGAATATAGCCCATCTCGCGGGACTTCTCATCGGAGAAGATGAAGTAGGTGCAAGTGCACTCGGCGCAGCATTCTCCGTCGGGGTTGAGGATTTCGCCGTGCACGATGGCGATATTGCGGCGTTGTTCCACCAGTTTGGCGTTCAAACGGATATAGGGCCAGAGGGTGCTCACCGGCTTGCGGTAGCGCATATCCATCTTGGCCGTCACACCGGAAGTCTGCAGTTGGTAGAAGACCACCCATCCGCAGATTTCATCCAGCAGAGTGGCCTGGATGCCACCGTGCAATGTGTCGATCCAGCTCACGAAATTGGGGTTCGCCTTCCAGACGGACACCACCTGCTCGCCGTCCCAGTAGAAGTGCATGTGCACGCCCATCGGGTTGTCCGGGTTGCATCCGAAACAGTTGTATCCGTGTGTATTTCCTATCCAAGGGTTGATGATTGCTCGCATTGTTTGGCTTATGGCTTATGGTTTATAGTTTAAGGTTTAAGGTTTAGTGGGGGTGTTATTCTTGCGTGACTTTGACACCGCAGACGGCCCATCGACTGCCGTTGGTGCTTGAAGGATTGTGGTAGCGCAGTGCGATGCGGAACTTCTGGTTGCCAATGGGACTCAATGACAGACCGTTACTCCAGTCGTAATTATTGTCTGGGTAATTGTTGAGGTTCGGGTTGAAAGCGGTCCAGTCGCTTTCGTTGAAGGCACCGCCGTCGTAAGTGGTGGAGTAATAGACCTGATAATAGGTGGCGAGGCCGCTGAAATGGATTTTGTGGTTGAGGAAAAGATTGGCGTTGGCTACGTCTCCGAGATCCATCTCAGGGGAGATGAGCCAGTCGTCGCATCCACTCTGGGCTGCATGATATAAAATATCGTAGGGCTCGTTGTTGTTGGCGGCGTGGAACTTCCATGCTTGGTTGTCGGGGTATTGTGACCATCCGCCGGTGGTAAGGCTGTTGGCATCGAAGGTGAAATTGCTCAACACCTCGGGTTCGGGTGCTGGTGTCGAGATCTGGATGTCATCCTTGGTGCGCAGGGTGAGCTGGTATTCGGAGTTGTAAACGCTCAGGATACCGTAGAGGCAATAGACCTTCTTGGCATCTATGAGGGTGTTGCGGAAGTAAGCGTAGTTGCTGGTGCGCACGGTTACGCTGGTGCCGTTGAAGGTGACGGTGCGGTCGGTGGAGAAGTCGTTGTAGGAGAGGGGAAGTCCGTCGTCGGCGGGGTCGAACTTGCAGTTGTCGATCTTGACCAGGCAGTTGACGTTCTCAGAGGTGAGCTGGTTGACGCCCGTGACTTCGATAGGGTGGGCGATGAGCGGATTGTTAGGGTCGGGGAGCCCGTCCTTGCTGATGTAACGTGACAGGTCGGCGGGTGCAATACGGCCCACGGAGCCTTCATAGATCCAGCCTACCTGATGTTTGTTGTGGTAGTCGCCCACGACCAGCCCTTCGCAGTTCAGGTAGATAGTCTGTCCCACGGGGTAGTCGTTGTAGAGACTGGAACGGTCGATGGCGATCTCGATGCCGCCAGTCACATCCTGTATCGTGAGGTATTTGTAGCAGTTGCCGCCTTCGTCGGAACTGACGACCACTGCCTTCACGATGAATGTCTCGCCGTGATGACAGATGGAGTCCTGCGTGCCGGTACCCATGGAGGTGTGTATGGCCTTGATGTCGGCGATGGTCTTGTTGGCGGCAGGACCGTTATACACGGGGACGATGAGTTCGGGCTCCTCCCAGCGGTTGCAGCTGGAGAGGATAGCTGCGAATAGGGTTAGTATGATCGTTATTTTTTTCATATTTGTTTGATTTTCTATTTTATCTCAGGGCTCACTGCGTGCACCCTGGGTTGACATAGGTCGGGCTTATAGCCCTTGTTGGAAGGGGTTATTGTTGTAGACCTGTGATCTTGATGTCTGAGAGGTACCAGGAAGAGGGAGCGGTGGTGATGTGGAACATGAAGCGGAAGTTGGAGGTCTGGGCACCTTCGGGCAGGCTGATGAGCTCGCTCACGGAAGTGTTGGTGCCGGTGGTGGCGGTGAGGGGAAGCGGAATCCACATCGTTGTAGTTACATCGCCGGTGTAGTTAGGCGTGTAGAAGCACATCATGGTATTGGGGTCGAAACCTTGCGGGGCACGGTGTGTGAAACTCAGCTCGGGTTCGCTGGTGTTGTCCAAGGGGATGACTGGGGAGATCAAGTAATAGTCCTCGTTGGTCGCAGGATTGACGAAGAACCCGCTGAAGCTGGTGTTGACCATGGTTTGCCACGGGTTGCCGGTGCCGGTCTGGATCCAACCCTCGTTGAAGGCGTTGGCGTAGTTGACGTTGAAGACGGTCTGCCGTTCCACGGGTGCGGTGAAGTCCTCAAGATTGTTGAGATTGTTGATGACAATCTGCACGGTGCTGTTGTAGCGGGTGAGGACACCGGTGATGTTGCCGGTACCCATGGGCAGGATTTCGCTCGCGAAATCGGCGTAACCGCTGGTCCTCAGGGTGATGGTGGTGCCGTCGGACATCTTGATGTCGTGACTGGTGCCACTGCTGCCGGCATCCGCGAAGGTGGCGATGCCAGCCTCTTTGAAGGTGGCCCCCTCTAAACGCACGAGACGGTTGTACATAGTGGACGGAATGTCGCTGGCTTTAGGAATGGTGGTCATCACGATCGGATTGGACACATCCGTAGGCACTCCGTCGGGGAAAATGTAGAGGTAGGTTTTGAAAGAGGGGATGGGCTGCATCTGGCCGTTGGCCCACAAGCCAAGTTGCGGAAGCTTACGGTAGTCGCCCAGCACCAGCCCGTCGCACTTCACGTAGATGCGCTGCCCGATTTGGTACTTGTGGAACAGTGCCTTGTTGTCGATCTTGATTTGGATGCCACCGGTCTCGTCCTCGATGTTGATGTACTTGTAGTTGTTGCCCCACTCATCTGAAGTGGTGACATATCCACAGATGATGATGTTGGACCCCATGGGGATAGAGTCGTAGGAATCCTCTGAGCCGATGTCATGCATGGCGAGCAGTTCGGCGATGGTGGTGTTGGCTTCGCCGATGAAGGTCGGCATGGGTGCCACATCCTGCTTTGGGTCGCAGCCCTGCATCAGTAATGCAGCAAAAATGGCGATGATAAACAGATGTTTGTATTTCATTTTTTTATGTTTTTCTGAATTTTAATGATTGTGCCGTGTGTAGGGGCGAATAATTATTCGCCCCTACAGGATTCCGTAATTACATCTGGAAATTGATACCCAAATAGAACGTGGTGCCGAAGGCGTAGTAGTATTTGTTGGCGTATTTGTTGACGTCGTAGTTGGTGTAGTCGAAACGGTATTGCTCCCATGCGGTGGTCACCAGGTTCTTGTTGTTCAGCAGGTTGGTGATGCTGGCGTTGAAGCCGATGTTGTATTTGTGCTTGATACGCCATGATTTGCTCACAGAGACATCCATCGTAAACTGACCGGGCAGACGGGTCTGGTCGGCCACTTGGTGGTAGAGCGTGGAGTTCTCGTCCAGGGATCCGCGGGCGGTGGAGGTGCGGCGCTCGGGGTTCATGTCACAGTAGATCTTGTCGAACCAGTTGCAGTTGAGGTTTACCCACCAATAGTTGTAGTTGAACTTGATACCCCCGGTGGCAGCCACTTGCGGTGAACCGGCCACATGGTAATTCTTCCAATAAACGGTGCGCTCCATCTGTCCGTCGAAGTCGGTGCCGTTCTCTGCGTTCATGGAGACCTGAGCGCGGTCGGTGTAACGGTAGTCGCCCCAAGTGCCGGCCAGAATCAGGGAGAACATGCTGCCCAACTTGATCTCTGCACCCGCCTCAATGCCGAGGTAGCGTTGGTCGATGCCCGAAATAGCGTAGTTGACCATGCTGGAGAAGTCATCGTTGTAGAAGCTGATCACGCGGGAGGCATCGTTGATCTTCGTGGCAAAGGCGGTGATGCGCATCTTGATGATGGGGTAGTTCATCACATAGGAGAGGTCCCCGGCGAAAACTCTTTCAGACTTCAGATTGTTCACATATTTGTTATGAATACGCGGAGAGAGGAATGAGTTTAGGATGTTGGGGGCTTTTGTTTCTCCCAATCCGTTTAATACTATATAGTTACGTCCGTTGATTTTATACGTGACACCCATTCTGAGACCGTTGTCGGAGTAGAGTTTCACTTCTGACTTTCCGAGGGATTCGTCTGGGAATCGGCCATTCTGCATGTGGCCTATACGACAGAGTTGCGTGGCACCCAACTGCATTCCCAAGTAGAAGTCCCAGTGATTGTAGGTGGCTTTCACCAATCCCCAGGCTTTCATCTCAAACACTTGATAATTATAGTCGTAGCCGAACACATCCCCCTCATGCAGGGAGTCGCCCTTGTGCAGCAGGTCGTTGTACTGCACGTTCTGGTCCTCAGGGAAATCGCCTTCCGAGTATTTGTCGATGTCCAGCCAGTAGCTGCCGCCTAGGAGGTCAGCAATGGTTTTGTAGTTGTGCTGGTTCGTACCGCGTAGAGTAGCACCGGCGTAAAGTCTCCAGTTATCGTTGATGGACCAGTTGAGAGTAGTGTTCGCCCCGATATGATAGTGATCCGTCCGGCGGTTTTCAACCATGTATTGGGCTCGTTTGCCCTGCAATGCGGCCAGCTGGTTAACAAGGTAAAGCCTATCCCAGTTGATTTGGGTGTAAGATTGGTCGTTGTTCTGCCACAAGGCCAGCACGTCATAATAGGCTTGTGAGGTGTCTCCGTTGCTGATCTGGTAACTCGGAAGATAACGATAGTAGTCGGGACGCGGGTCTTGGGCATCGTACCAGTTGAGGGAGGTGGTGTTGTTGAAACCGAAAGTGGAGATCAGGTTGGTCTGCACGATGAGCTTGTTGTTGGCGGGTGTGAAATTGTGGGTGAGAATGATTACCGGTTCGCAGACCGTGCGTACGCGGGCATTGCGCTGCTTGCCTTGGTACCAGCCCCAGTTGGCGTTGTAGTAGTGGTTGTCGAGCAGGTCGTAGGCCTCTTGCACGGAACTTGACTGCATACCACGCTGTTGATAGTTGGTGAAGGCTGACAGATTGAGCCAGTGCTCGCTGTTGATCTTCTTCTCGGCCGCCACGAATCCGGAGAAACTGGTGTAGGAGGTGCCGTCCACGTAGGCGAGACCATTGCCGAAACGCGACGACAGGGAGGCTGTGAACGCCCAGCCTTTTTTCGTGAGACCGGTACTGTAGGTCACCATCATGCGGTTGGTGTAGGTGCGGTCCGCTAGGGAATAGGTGGCGCGCAGCTGCTTGCGGAAATTGCTGGCCCGCACGTTGTAGTTGATGGCACCGCCAATGTCGCCGAAGTCAAACGGCACTTCGTTCAATCCGCTGATGCTCTCAGGATAACGGAAAATGTGGTTCAGTCCACCCCACATCGAGTAGGTGGCGCGGCCTGTTATCAGACTGCTCATGTCATAACCGTTCAGAAAGACATCTTCGTAACGGTTGTCATAGCCACGAGGCTTGAAATATGCGATACTGAAGGCGTAGGAGGTGTTGTTGGTGTATACGTCACGGCTGCTGTGCAACAGGCTCGGGACGTAATTGCTGCCACCATCGTCGTTGTCTTCATCTTCTTCAATAATGGCAGTTAAGGATTCCGCATTGTCATCCCTTTCGGGTGTGGCGACCTCCTCTTGTTGCTGTTTTTTCTTGCTTTTCTTGTCTGTTTTCGCATCCTGCGCCCATACGTTGCCGCAAAGGAACAGGGCTAAAACCGCCAATAGTAATGCTTTTCTCATATTAATAGAAGCTTATATTCCAATATAAATAGAAACGGCAAATGTATAAAATTTGAGAAAGCTACTGAATGTTGTTGATAAATTATGATAATTTACCCGATTTGAAAATTTTGTATTTTTGCCCCTTTGGAATTATACAAATGAAATATAAGATTATGAAAAAACAGTTATCCCTGATCTCCGTGTTTTTCGTGTTTCTGGCCATGGGCTTCGGCGATGCTGCCGGACAGCTGGTCTCGGTGGTGCAAGAGGCTTTCAAGGTCTCGCCGTTCACTGCTTCGCTGGTATCCCTGTGTGGCATGATCATGTTCGGAGTGCTGTCGGTGCCCACCGGCGTTTGGCAGTCTAAAATCGGCAAGAAGAAGATGCTCACCATCGGTCTGGTCCTCTTTCTCGCGGGTGCAGTGCTGCCCATCCTCGCTTTCAATTTCCCGATCATCCTGTTGGCGGTGCTGCTGATGGGTGCGGGCGCCACGATCCTGCAAGTGTCTGGCAATCCATTGATTCGCGATGTCGCCGATGAAGGTAAGTTCTCCAGTATGCTCTCCTTTGCACAGTCGTTGAAGGCCATAGGCACCCTCTCCACGTCGCTGATTATCGCGCTTGTGGGGGTCTCGCTGATGAAATACAGCTGGTTTTCGTACACGCCGGAGGGCGGGGAGCCTATCAACATGGGTTTCCGCATCCTGTTCCCGATTTTCGCTCTGGTTTTGCTTGTCACGCTGGTCATGGTGATGATGTTTGTGCCGGACAACGCGGGCAAATCAGAAGAGAAACCAACTACGCTGGGTAACTGTATCCGTGCACTGGGCGACCCCTTCATCCTGATGATGTTCCTCGCCATCTTCTTCTACTGCGGCGCGGAGGCTTCCATGTTCAACCGCATTCCCACGCTGGGAGAGGATGTGAATGCCATCGGTAACATTGTGCTGATTGCGGCGCTGTTTGTGGGACGTTTCTTCGGTGGAGTCATCCTGCAGAAGATGAGTGCCAGAAAGTTCCTCGGCATCACGATTGCCGTCTCCGTTTTGGGCAATGTACTGCTTTTCCTGCCGTATAATCCTTTCCTCACTTGGTTGGGCATCATCCTCGTCGGCGTCGGTTTCGCCAACATTTTCCCGCTGATCTTCTCCATCTGCGTTGATCACAAGCCGGAGTTGTCAAACGAGATTTCCGGTCTGATGACCACGGCCATCGTGGGTGCGGCCATCGTCCCGCTGCTCACCGGCGCCATGGCGGGCGTGGGCATCCGCTACGCCTTCATCGTGCCGCTGTGCTGTTTAGCGTATTTGTGTTTCGTGACAGCGAGAGTGTCGAAAGAGCAATAATTTCCCGTTGTAGAGACGGTGTGCACACCGTCTCTACAACCGTTAATTGATAATAAATTATCTCAATATGAAAAAAACAACCCTTTTCCTGATGATGCTTGCCGTTGTGGTGATGGCGGGCGCACAATCACAATACGTGAACCCGTTTGTGGGCACGGCTGAGCATGGCCACACCTATCCCGGTGCGATTCTGCCCTTCGGCGCCATACAACTCAGTCCCGACACTCGTTTGGACGGCTGGGACGGCTGCTCCGGCTACCATTACAGCGACAGCCGTATTTATGGCTTCTCCCACACCCATCTCAGCGGTACAGGCTGTTCCGACTATGGTGACATCCTCGTCACCCCGTTCATCGGTGAGCCTTCTGTCATCAATGAGAAGTACGCCCTCTCGTTCTCGCACAAGAACGAGACGGCCGAGCCCGGCTATTACTCGGTGAAGTTTGACAACGGCATTCATGCGGAGTTGACCGCTACCAACTATGTGGGGGTTCATCGTTACACGTTCCCGAATGCTGGCAAGCACGGTATTATCGTGGATCTGCAACATCGCGACAAGACTTTAGATAGCTATATGAAGATGAAAGCCAATGATTTGATCGGTTTCCGTCGCTCCGAAGCGTGGAACGATGACCAGTATTGTGCTTTCTCCTTGAAGACCTCTGTTCCTGTGGAATCCATCGTCTATTATGTGGATGACAAACCGGTGAACCTCAAAGAAGTGCAGGGTACGAACTGCAAAGCGGTGCTCTACTTCAACGAAAGAGTGACCGAGGTGGTGGTGAAGGTGGCCATTTCCGCTGTGGATATGGAGGGGGCCATCAACAACCAGACGGAGGTGCGCGATTTCGACTTTGACGCTCTGCGCATGGAGGCTACAAACAAGTGGAACAATGAGTTGGGCAAAATTACCGTGGAGGCCTCCAATAAAGAGATTATGAACGTATTCTATACGGCTCTCTATCACTGTTTTACCTCTCCTTATCTCTATTCTGATCTGGACGGCCGTTACCGTGGTCAGGATCAACGGATCCATAAGACCGACGGAAAGCATCAATTCTACACGGTCTTCTCGTTGTGGGACACCTACCGTGCGTTGCACCCGCTGTTGAATATCATCGACCAGAAGCGCAGTGGGGATTTCATCTACACCTTCCTGAACCAATACCGCCAGTCGGGATACCTGCCCATGTGGGAACTTTCCTCATACGAAACGTGGTGCATGATCGGTTACCACGCGGTGCCGGTGATTCTGGATGCCTACATGAAGGGTATTCGCGATTATCCCGCCCAGGAGATGCTCAAGGCGATGATCAACACGGCAAACCTCAAAAAGCTGGGGCGTCCTGAATATGCACAGTATGGTTTTGTGCCGGGCGACATGGAAAACGAGTCCGTGTCGAAAACCCTCGAATATGCCTACGACGATTGGTGTATCGCCATGTTTGCCAAGGAGATTGGCGACAAGTCGGTCTATGAGGAGTATATCCATCGCGCTCAGTCCTACAAAAACCTTGTGGATCCGAACGGTTTCATGCGCGGACGTATGAACGGCGGTTTTATGAACCCCTTCAATCCCCGCGAGGTCAACAACTTCTATACGGAGGCCAACGGTTGGCAGTATACCACCTACGTGCCGCATGATTTCAACACTTATATAGATATGATGGGGGGCAACGATGAGATGGATGCTTTCCTCGACAAACTATTCAACTCCTCTTCTGAGATGGCCGGACGTTCACAGGCGGACATCACCGGTGTGATCGGTCAGTATGCTCACGGCAACGAACCTAGCCATCACGCCGCTTACCTCTACAACTTCGTGGGGCATCCGGAAAAGACCCAGAAGCTGGTTCACAAGATTATGGAGGGACTTTACACCACCAAGCCCGACGGACTTTGCGGCAATGAGGACTGTGGACAGATGTCGGCGTGGTATGTCTTCAGCTCGCTGGGTTTCTACCCCGTTTGTCCTGGAAATAACCAATACGTTATCGGGTATCCTATGTTCAGAAAGGCTGTTGTGAAATTGGAGAATGGTAAATCGTTTACCATTACAAAGGATAATGACAAACCTTATATCCAGATGGTTACGCTGAACGGGAAACCTCTGACACGTTCCTATATCACCTACGAAGAAATTGCGAATGGCGGTCATTTGTCGTTCACGATGTCCGACAAGCCGAACGATAAGTGGGGGGTGAGTGGAGACGCCCTGCCGGTAACGAGAATTGATGTTGCGGAGCGCATTGTGCCGGTACCGGTTTTCTCCACCGACAAGGTCTCCTTCCAAGATCAGACCCGCGTGGCAATTCGTCTTCCTAATATCATAACCTCGGATCAACGCGCCCGCAGGGTGAACTTGACCGAGTCCAAAGGTGAGGCGAAGAAAAAATCGCCTGTGGCAGAAGTACAGAAATCCCCGGAGCGAAAAGGCCTGAGCCTTTCTGACGATTTGGGGTTGGAACGTTACGAAATCTATTACACTACTGACGGTCGTGATCCTTCGCCCAATGTGGGGACTCGTTACACAGCGCCCATTTTGGTGGATAAGGATATGACTATCAAGGCGGTGGCTGTGAATGCCAATGGTCAGACGAGTCAAATTGCAGAGGCGCATTATGTGCGCTACACCCGCGATAAAGATATCACCTACATCACGAAACCGAATTCGCAATACTATGCCGGAGGTGATGCCGGTTTGATTGACAACCTGCGCGGCAAGGTCAATTACCGCATCGGCGGTTGGCAGGGCTTCACCACCGACTGTGAACTGATTCTCGATTTGCGTGAGAGCAAGCCGATTACGGCGGTTGGTGCCGGCTGTCTGGAAGAACAGCGCGCATGGATTTTCTACCCGAAAGGAATAGAGGTCTATGTCTCAGACGACGGCAAGAACTACAAGCAGTTCGGCAAAAAGGAGCTTTCGGTTCCGAAATCCGAAGGAGCACATCTTCAGGATGTGGAGATGAAAGGCAAAGCCAACGCCCGCTATGTCAAAATCGTCATCAAGAACTACGGTAAGCTGCCCGAATGGCATCTCAGCGCTGGCGAGCAGTCTTGGCTCTTCGTGGATGAGGTATGGGTCCGATAGGTTTGATTCATCATACATCATTCATAATTCATAATTCATAATTGGTGGTAATCGAATTGTGCATTACGCATTGTAAAAAATAGTATTTTTGCAGGTTTTTTGAAATAAACAGATTTTACAGTAGATATGATCAACATCACATTGCCTGACGGCTCTATCAAACAAATGGAAAAGGGCTGCACCGCGTATGAAGTGGCGCAGGCCATCAGTGAAGGTTTGGCCCGCAACGTGCTGGTAGCCAAAGTGAACGACCAAATGGTGGAACTCGACAAACCTATCAACGAGGACGCCACCCTCACCCTCTATACCTGGAACGACCGCGAAGGTAAGGACACCTTCTGGCACAGCTCCGCCCACCTCATGGCGGCTGCTATTGAGTCGCTCTACCCGGGCGTGAAGTTCGGCATCGGACCGCACATCGAAACCGGCTTTTACTATGATATTGATTTCATGGATTATACTATCTCCTCCGACGATTTCCCGAAAATCGAGGAGAAGATGAAGGAACTGGCCTCCCAGAAGATCCAGTTCGTGCGCCGCGAGGTGCCCAAAGCTGAGGCACTTGACTATTTCCAGAAGAAAGGCGACGAGTACAAACTGGAACTCATTGATGGGTTGGAAGACGGCCAGATTTCTTTCTACGAGAGCGGCCCGTTCACTGACCTCTGTCGTGGCCCGCACTTGCATGATACTTCTATGATCAAGGCTATCAAGCTGTTAAAGACAGCTGGTGCCTACTGGCGTGGCGACGAAAAGCGCAAACAGCTGACCCGTATCTACGCTGTGACTTTCCCGAAAAAGAAAGAATTGGACGAATACTTGGCTCTCTTGGAAGAGGCTGCTAAGCGCGACCACCGCAAACTGGGTCGTGAGTTGGAATTGTTCACCTTCTCTCCGCTCGTGGGACAAGGTCTTCCGTTGTGGTTGCCGAAGGGCGCCGCTCTGCGCGACCGTCTGGAGCAATTCCTCCGTAAAGTGCAGAAAAAATATGGTTATCAACAAGTTATCACCCCGCATATCGGTAATGTGAACCTTTATAAGACTTCTGGCCACTATGCGAAATATGGTGCGGACTCTTTCCGTCCGATCACCACGCCGCAAGAGGGCGAGGAGTTCTTCCTCAAGCCGATGAATTGCCCTCACCACTGTCAGATTTACGCTGCACGTCCGCGTTCCTACAAGGAACTGCCTCTCCGTCTCGCAGAGTTCGGCACTGTCTATCGTTACGAGCAGAGCGGTGAGTTGCACGGTTTGACCAGGGTTAGAGGATTTACGCAGGATGACGCTCACTTGTATTGTACTTCCGACCAAATCAAGGAGGAATTCTGCAAGGTTATCGACATTATCCTCTACATTTTCAAGACTTTGAAGTTCGACAACTACAAGGCACAGGTTTCCTTGCGTGACCCGAACAACAAGGAGAAGTACATCGGTACGGACGAAAATTGGGAGAAGGCGCAACGTGCCATTATCGAGGCTGCTGCTGAAAAGGGTCTGAACACCATTGAGGTGGAGGGCGAGGCCGCGTTCTACGGTCCGAAACTCGACTTCATGGTGAAGGATGCCATCGGCCGTGAGTGGCAGTTGGGTACCGTGCAAGTGGACTACAACCTGCCCGAGCGTTTCGGTTTGGAATACACCGACGCTGACGGTCAAAAGAAACGTCCGGTGATGATTCACCGCGCCCCGTTCGGCTCTATGGAGCGTTTCGTGGCTGTGTTGTTGGAGCACACCGGCGGCAACTTCCCGTTGTGGCTCACCTCCGACCAGGTCGTCATTCTGCCCATCAGTGAGAAGTACATGGACTACGCCCGCAAAGTGCAGGCCGCTTTGGACGAGCAGGATATCCGCTGCTACATTGACGAGCGCAGTGAGAAGACCGGCCGTAAGATCCGCGACGCCGAGACCGCCAAGGTGCCCTACATGGTCATCGTGGGCGAGAACGAGGAAAAAGACGGCACCGTCAGTGTGCGTCGTCACGGCAACATCAACGACGGCACCATGCCGCTCAACGATTTTGTTGCATTGATCCAAAAAGCCATCAAAGAAGAGCTTGACAACTAGACGTTTGAGATAAGACGTAAGACGTATGATAGGAACCCGAGGTTTCATTTTTGCGTCTTACGTCTTTTTTTAGTTTTTTGACGTAACCATATCAAGAAAAAAAGAAATGAAGAAGACCCTTTTAGCAGCAGGAATTCTTTGCGGGCTGACGCTGATGCTCGCCGGTTGCAAGACCAAAATCGACACGCAGGCGCTGAACTCCCTCACCTCGTTGTCGCAGATCACACCCGCTGATATCCAGACGCGGACGGTGACCATTGCCGACTCCGTGGAACTGAACAAAATCAAGGGAAAGTTCACACTGGAAGTTGATTTTCCGGAATCCGGCAACTTCTTTGTAATCAATAATGTAAGAGAATGGATGTCGGAGCAGCTGGGCGGCACCTATGAAGGCAGTGTGGAAAACGCAGCCAAGATGTTCGACCACTATAAGAGTGCTGCACTGCAGGATTTTCAACAGAATATCATTCCCGATATGCCCCGTATTCCGAATGTGGAATGCTATAAAGGTGTGAAAATCACCAAGATGTATGAAACGGACCGCTATGTGTCGTATCTCTATACGCAGGAGGGCTACTCCGGCGGTGCACACGGTTGGTATATGATGATCGGGCAGACTTTCCGCAAATCGGACGGCCGCCGCATCGACTACGACATCTTCCGCGAGGAGTCGAAGGACGAACTGGCCGAGCTGGTCATGGACAACATCTTCACGCAGTATTTCGATTCTGACAAAGAGCAGTTCGACAATGGTTTGCTGATCGAGAACAACGACTACTTCCCGTTGCCGGTGAACGCGCCGATTTTCCGAGAGGATGGCGTGGAGTTCGTCTATCAGCAGTATGAGATAGCACCTTACGCTGCGGGCCTTCCCGCGTGTGTGATTTCCTACGACCTCATCGAGCCCTTCCTGACGCAAGCCGGCAAGTGGCTGGTGAATACGGGACATGTGGCGGAGAACTAATGATGAATGATGAATGTTGAATGATGAAAATGAAACGTATTTTTACTGTATTTTTTGTCGCTATTCTTCTGTGCGGCTGTTTTAGTGCCAAAGCTCAAAATAATGGCACCACACTCTATTTCAGCACAGAGGAGATGCCCAACCTCATCAAGTGTCTGCCTGCACCGCCGGACACCATCGGTGTGGATTTCACCCACGACATTATGCGCTACATGTGGGGCAAAACCCAACGAAGCGATGCTGAGCGTGCTGCGATTGCCGAACGCGATGCGGTGTGGTCATTCGATGCCCTTTTGACCGAATTCAATGTACCTTTTGGACAGGAAATTTCGAAAGAAGGCACTCCCGAAATTTACAAACTGATGGTCAACAGTCTCGCCACCATCGACCAGATGCGCGTGGAGCCGAAGGCCTATTATATGCGCAAACGTCCGTTTGTGCGTTTCCAGGAGCACCTGCTTACGGTGTATGAGGAGGATGAGCTGCGAAACGAGGGCTCCTATCCTTCGGGACATAGCCAGCGCGGCTATGCAGCGGCCCTGCTGCTTTCGGAAGTCAACCCCGCCAATGCCGACACCATTATGGCGCGCGGCTATATGTATGGTGAGAGTCGTGTCATCGTGGGCGCCCATTGGCAAAGCGATGTGGATGCCAGCCGTCTCGGGGCGGCCATCGGTCTTGCCCGTCTGCACACCAGTCCGGCATTCCTTGAACAGCTGAGCAAAGCCCAAGCCGAGTTCCAGCGACTGCAGCGAGCCAAATCGCCCACAGAAGACGCCTCCCAGTTTGTGAACATTGCGGAAGCCGTTCCGCTTGCCATTCTGGAAATCCGCTACTACAGCACCTACAACTTTGTGGGTGCGCGTGT
>Ga0310690_10001649_pt1 | contig 39024 bp, 62 predicted proteins | sample AusTroGonzalo_MG_2_FD_207661 | JGI IMG/M metagenome (GOLD analysis project Ga0310690, IMG submission 207661) | Bovine rumen microbial communities from tropical cattle in Woodstock, Queensland, Australia - Gonzalo_04 (v2) (version 2) | ecosystem: Host-associated > Mammals > Digestive system >... | reverse complement strand
GCCTTTTATATACACGGGGCAAAATTTAGAAAGGAGGGGTAAACCGTGGACGAAACAGCGAAAATCGCCCGGAGAATTCGCAAATCATGCGAAACGCTGAGCACGTATAAGCCGGAATTTGATCCGGTGATCACGCGCCTGGCCGAGCTCATCCAGCGGAAGGCCGATGCGGAAGCACTTTTCAAAAAATCCGGTGGCCACATCATCATCGAGCAGACCAACAAGTCCGGCGCGAAATATCTTACGCGGAATCCTTTCCTGACTGAGATCGACGCCGTGAACAAATCCATCCTGGATCTGGAAAAGGAGCTGGGCCTGACGCCGGCGGCGCTGAAACGGATTCACGATGAGCAGCTGGCGAAGTCTGACGCCGACGATCCGCTGGCGGCGGCCATCGGCAATCTGCGGGTGATTCGCAGCGCATGAAACTACGAGGAAAATATGCCGCCGAGGTGCTGGCCTACGCAAATGGCTGCGTGGATGGCGAAATCGTCGCGGGCGAGGACAGGATCCTCGGCTGCCAGCGCTTTCTGGATTTCCTGGAGCGCGATGATCTGGACGTGCGCACCGATGACGCCGACTTCGTGATCGGCATCATCGAGGCCACGTTCCACCACCGCCAGGGCGAGGCGCTGGACGCGTCGCCGCTTCGGGGAGCGCCCTTCCATCTGGCGCCATACCAGAAATTCTGCGTCTACGGGATGCTGATCTTCTTCAAGAAAGGCACCCAGGAACGTCTCGTGAAAGAGGCGTTCATTTTTTTGCCCCGCAAAAACGGTAAAACGTTGTTCGCCGCCGGCCTGGCCTGGGGCCTGGCGCTGCTGGAAGCAAAATCCGGCGCGAAGGTCTATTCCGTGGGCGCTTCCTTAAAGCAAGCCCTGGAAACCTTCGATTCCTGGGTCTACAACGTCAAAACCCTCTACCCCAACGCCGCCAAGCGCGACAAGGCCGGCTGGAAGATTGTCAACAACTCCTTCACCCACGCGGTAACAAACCAGTCTATCGCGGGCGGCTCCATTTCGCTGAACGCCCTGCCGTCCAACCCGGACAAACAGGATTCTTTTAACTGCAACATCGTCATCGCCGACGAGCTGCACGCCTACAAAAGCCCCAAGCAGTACACCATCCTGCAAGAGGCCACCGTGGCCTACACCAACAAGCTGGTGATCGGCATCACCACCGCCGGCGACGATGCGGGCGGCTTCTGCGCCCAGCGCCTGGAATACTGCCGCCGGGTGCTCCGGGGCATCGCCCAGGACGACGCCTATTTCATTTTCATCTGCTGCGCGGACAAGGACGAAAACGGCGACGTCAATTATCTAAACCCCATCCAGCACGAGAAGGCCAATCCAAACTACGGCGTCACCATCCGCCCCGGCGACATCATGAACGACGCCCTGCAGGCCCAGAACGACCCGCAGATGCGCAAGGACTTTTTGTCCAAGCGGCTCAACATCTTCGTTTCGTCCATGAACAGCTATTTCAACATCGACGAGTTCCGGCGCTCCAACGCCAGGGCCGGGGAGAAGCTGGGCATTGATCCCGCCTGGCCCCTGGAAAAGAAGATCGCCTGCCTGGCCGCGCTCAAGTGCAAATGGTACGGCGGCGCCGACCTTTCCAAGCTCCACGACCTTACCGCTGCCAGCCTGCACGGCCAGTACCAGGGAATCGACATCGTGATTCCCCATTGCTGGTTCCCGGTCACCGCTGCATCAAAAAAAGCGGACGAGGACAACATCCCCCTCTTCGGCTGGGCGGATGACGGCTGGCTCACCCTGTGCAACGCGCCTACTAACGATCACGATTCCGTGGTGAAATGGTTCCTGGCCATGAAGAAGACGGGCTTCAACATCGTGCAGGTGGGCCATGACCGCAAGTTCTGCCGGGAGTATTTCATCGCCATGAAACGGGCGGGATTCGCCATCATCGACCAGCCCCAGTATTTTTACAAAAAGTCCGAGGGCTTCCGCCATATCGAGAAACAGGCGAAGAACGACTGCCTCTATTACCTGGGCGCCGAGCCCTACGAATACTGCGTGCAGAATGTGCGCGCCATCGAAAAGACAGACGACATGATCCAGTATGAGAAGATCCAGCCGGAGCACCGCATCGACGTGTTTGACGCCGACGTGTTCGCCACGGTGCGCATGCTGGAAAACCTGGAAAAGGGCGCGATCATGAGCGCGTTCCTGGGGAAGAAGGAGACATGATGGAAGACCAGATTTCGGGCCAGCTTTGCATGATCGAAGCCGCACAAATGACCGAAGAGCACCAGGAGCGGCAGTATCAGCAGTTTGTCGATAAGTTCAAGCAGGCGAAAACCACCGACGACTGCTACACGCCGCCCGCCGTCTATGACGCGGTGGCGGACTGGGTAGCCCATGAATACGGCGTGGACAAGGCCCGCTTTGTGCGGCCCTTCTGGCCCGGCGCGGATTACCAGGCGTTTGATTATCCCCCCGGCTGCGTAGTGGTGGATAACCCGCCCTTCTCCCTGTTCGCCCAGATTATGCGGTTTTATGTGGGCCGCGGCATTGACTTCTTCCTCTTCGGCCCGTCGCTGACGCTGTTTTCCGGGAATTTGGATATTTGCTATATCCCGGCGGATACCACCATCGAATACGAAAACGGCGCGACGGTTAAAACCGGATTTTCAACCAGCCTGGAGCCGGGCACCCGGATCAGGAGCGCCCCCACTCTCTACCGGGCCGTAACCGACGCCGTGGACGCGATGCGGAAAGAAAAGCGCGTGGAGCTTCCCAAATACACCTACCCAGACCACGTCTGCACCGCCGCCATGGTGCAGCGCTACAGCCATTACGGCGTGGATTTCCGGGTGCCCGCGTCGGAGGCAGCGTTCATCCGCTACATTGACAGCCAGAAAGCGCAGGGAAAACACATTTTCGGAGGCGGCTATCTGCTCTCCGAACGCGCCGCCGCCGAACGCGCCGCCGCCATCAAATGGCAGCTCTCACCGCGTGAATGGGCAATAATCCAAAATTTGACAACCGGGGGGGGCGCGATGAGCGCGCCGACTGACGCCCAAAGGCCCCGGAACGATGGGCTGATACCGGGGCAAATCCATCTTGAAGAAACCGAGAAAGGGTGATGCGTTATGAGCAAACACCGCCGGGCACGGTTGCCCACCGAGAAACGGAGCGCCGGAGAGGGCGCGCAGGCGCTGAAATTCGGAAGCCTGGCATTCTGGATGCACGACGGCGAAATCTGCTGCCCGGGCTACATCCGGATGAGCGATATCCCGGAAATCCAGACGGCGTGCCTGAGGATCGCGGAGCTCATCGGCTCCATGACAATCTACCTCATGGGCAACACCAAGGACGGCGACGTCCGGATCCGGAACGAGCTTTCCGCCATGGTGGATATCCACCCCAACCGGAATATGAGCCGCAGCCACTGGATGACCGCCATCGTGATGAACCTGCTCCTCTACGGAAAGGGCAATTCCATCGTGGTGCCCCACACCCACCAGGGCTTCCTGGAATCCCTGGAGCCCATCGCCGCCGGCCGGGTGCAGCTCATGCCCATGGGCAATTCCTACCGGGATTACCGGGTGCTGATCGACGGCCGGGAAAAGAACCCGGCGGATCTGATGCACTTTGTTTATAACCCGGATCCCGTTTACCTGTGGAAGGGCCGCGGCGTCACGGTCACGCTCCGCGATGTGGCGGAAAATCTGGCCCAGGCGGATAAGACGAAGAATGCCTTCATGTCCTCCGAATGGAAGCCCAGCATTATCGTCAAGGTGGAAGGCATGTCGGACGAAATGGCGTCCCCCGAGGGCCGGGCACAGCTGGTCACGGATTACGTGAAGCCCGCCACACCCGGCGCGCCCTGGGTGATCCCGGGCGAGGTGTTCGACGTCAAGGAAGTCCGGCCGCTGAGCCTCAACGATCTGGCCATCAAAGACGGCGTGGAGCTGGATAAAAAGACGGTGGCGTCTGTGATCGGCGTCCCCGCGTTCCTCTTGGGGGTAGGCGCTTACAACCAGCAGGAATGGAACAATTTCATTCAAACCAAGGTGCGCTCGATCGCCCTGTCCATCCAGCAGGAACTGACCCGGGCCCTCATCATCAAGCCCGAATGGTATTTCTTACTGAACTTCTGGAGCCTCTTGGATTATGACCTGCAGGCTATGTCCAATATCCTGCTCAACGGCTCCGACCGCGGCTATATCTGCGGCGACGAATGGCGCGACCGCATGCACATGCCCCCGGCCGGGCTGAAAGACTTTGTACGCCTGGAAAACTACATCCCCAACGAAAAGAGCGGCGACCAGAAGAAGCTGAACGGCGGTGGGAGCGATGGCTGACCCCGTCCTGCAGTGCCCGAACGCCAAATACATATCCGGCATGATGGTCTGGTGTACGAAGGCCAACGATTACTGCGGCCATGCCTATTTCATGCGCTGCAAGGGTTGGTGGGCTTTATCGCCAGCCTGGCCGTCGTGCCCGTTTTACATGAAGGAGTGATGAACAATGCCCATTGAGCTGGAACAGCGCGAAGTGCGGTCCGTCCATACGGATTTCCAAACCCGTGAAGACGGGGACGGGCTTCACATTGTCGGCTATTTCGCTGTTTTCAATTCCATTTACGAAATCGCGCCTGGCGAGACGGAAAGCGTAGCGCCCGGCGCTTTTTCACGCGCCCTCAAGCAAAACGACATCCGGGCGCTGGTCAACCACGATCGAACCCTGGTGCTCGGCAGGAACAAGGCCAACACCCTGATCCTGCGCGAGGACGATCACGGCCTGTTTGGGGACGTGCTGATCAATCCGAACGATCAGGACGCGATGAACCTTTACGCGCGCGTGAAACGGGGCGATGTGGACCAGTGCTCTTTCGGCTTCCCGTGGCGTGCCGACGGCGAGAGCACCGATGTTCGCGCCGATGGCTCCATCCATTGGACCCTGACGGATGTTGATTTGCAGGAAGTGAGCGCATGTACGTTCCCGGCCTACCGGGAAACCAACATCCAGGCCCGCGGCCAGCAGCACGCGGAAATCCGCGCCCGTGAGCTGGCCGCTTGGAAAGAACGGATGAACAAAAAATTGAGAGGTGAAGAGTAATGGCCCTCAAAGTGCTGATGCAGCGCAAGCGCATCGACCTGAAAAAGAAGGAGCGCGACGAAAAGCGCGCTGCCCTGGAAGCCCTGAAGGCCCGCGAGGCTGAATTGGAGATCGCCATCCGCGAAGTATCCAACGAAGACGAGCAGGCCGCGGTCCAGGAAGAGGTGGACAACCTGATCTCTGAAAAGGAGCAGCTGGAAGCTGTGGTCGCCGATCTGGATCAGACCATCGCCGACCTGGAGAACGAACTGGAAGCCATGGAAGCGGAGCAGGGCACCGAGCCCCCCGCCAAAGACGAAGGCCGGAGCAACGACCCCGGCAACGAAAAAAGGAGTGAAAATCCCATGATTCTGGAAGAACGCACCCGGTCCCACGCCCAGGCCCGCGCCCTGGTGTTCGGCGGCATGACCCGCGCGGAACAGGAAGAAATGATCCAGCGCACCGAGGTCAAGGAGTTCCTTGATTCCGTGCGCGACGTGCTGCGCTCCCGCAACAGCGGCGGCCAGAAGCGCGCCATCAACAACATCGGCCTCACCATTCCCGAGGTGTTCCTCGGCCTGCTCCGGCAGAACGTGGACAACTACTCCAAGCTCACGCCCAAGGTGACCGTGCAGAATGTGAACGGCGAAGGCCGCATCCTGCTGGGCGGCGATATCCCCGAGGCCGTGTGGACGGAATGCTGCGCCAACCTGAACGAGCTGTCCATCGGCTACAACCAGGACGCTTTCGGCTGCTGGAAGCTGGGCGGCTTCTTCGTCATCTGCAACGCCAATCTCGAGGACAGCTACCTGGATATGGCGGCTGAAATCCTCACCACCCTGGCCCAGTCTCTGGCCTACACCGAGGACAAGACCTACCTGTACGGCAACGGCACCAGCATGCCCATGGGCATCGCCACCCGTCTGGCCCAGACGAGCCAGCCGGCCGGCTATCCTGCCACCGCCCGCGCCTGGGAGGATCTGCATTCCACCCACATCGTCACCATCGCCAACACTTACACCGGCATCGCCCTGTTCCAGCAGCTGGCGCTGACCGCCGGCAAGGCCAAGAGCAAATATGCCCGCGGCGGCCTCACCTGGGTGATGAATGAAACCACCTACACCTTCCTTAAGGTGCAGGCCATGAGCATCAACGCCGCCGGCGCGATCGTCTCCGGCATGGAAAACACCATGCCTATCGCGGGCGGTTCCGTGGTGATCCTGCCCGACTCCATCATCCCGGATTACAACATTTTCGTGGGCTACTTCGAGCACTATTTCCGGGCCAACCGTGCCGGCGCGAAGTACGCCAGCTCTGACGAATACTTCTTCCTCAGCGATCAGACCGTGTTCAAGGCCACCGAGCGCTGGGACGGCAAGCCCCTGATCGCCGAGGCGTTTGTCCTGATCGGTATCAACGGCACCAGCCCCACCACGGCTGCCACCTTCGTGGGCGACGGCGCCAACGAGCCCCAGGCCATTCTGATGCCCGCCACCGCCACCGTCACCGTGGGCAGCACCCTGACCCTCAATCCCACCATCCTGCCCTACGGCGTGGGCACCACGTTCTCCTGGGCGTCCGGCACCGCCGCCAAGGCGACCGTCAACAGCGTGACCGGCGAGATCACCGGTGTGAGCACCGGCTCCTCCGTGATCACCGTCACCGCTGCCAACGGCCTCACCGCCCAGACCACCGTCACCGTGGCCGCCGCGGACACTTAACACTGAAAGGAGCTGCTGAATGAAAACGCTTATCTGCATTCCCGCATTGGATACCGTGCACACCATGTTCTTCCAGTCCATGGAAGCCCTGCGCCGCCCGGCGGGCACCAGCGTTTCCATCAGCAGCTCCTCTTTGGTGTACGACGCCCGCAATAAACTGGCCCAGGCCGCTATCGATGGCGGCTATGACCGGGTGCTCTGGCTGGACACCGATATGCGGTTCAATCCGGATCTGATCGAGCGCTTCAACGCCGATATTGACGCCGGCATGGAAATGGTCTGTGCCCTTTTCTTCTGCCGCCGCGCGCCGGTGCTCCCCTGCATCTATCACTCCTGCGGTATCAAGGACGGCATGCCGTCCGCCACAGCCTTTGACGAGATCGGCGACGAGCCGTTCCCTGTCCAGGCCTGCGGCTTCGCCGGCGTGATGATGACAGGGGATCTCCTGCGCCGCGTCTCTGAAAAATTCGGCCAGCCCTTCTCTCCCGGCTTCGGCTTCGGCGAGGATCTGTCCTTCTGCCTCCGGGCCGGGGAGCTGGGCGCCCGGATCTGGTGCGATCCCCGCATCAAAATGGATCATATCGGCTACGCCGTGATTAACGAAACCACCTGGCGGGCCATGAAAGGATGAGCGAGATGCCAGATCTCAATACGGCCCTGCTGATGGTCAAAACCCGTCTGAACCGCATGTCCACCGATACCAGCCTGGATGATTACCTCATCCAGCGCATCCAGGGCGCCATGGAAGAGCTGAACCGCATGATGCGGGCCGACCTGGATGATTCCACCGCGGACATGCTGCTCCTGGTGGATTTCACGGTCTGGCAGTACCAGAACCGCGACCAGTCCGGCGCCCAGCCCGCGTGGCTGCGCCAGCGCCTGCGGGAGCGTTTCCTCCGTAAGGAGGTCGGTGCGTCGTGATTTTGGACAGCGGCATCTGCAGGGTATCCCATAAAACCAACGTGGCGGGCTTCGGCGAAAAGCCGCGCTTCGTCGATCAGCCTTTCTTTGAAAGCTGGTATGCGGAGCTGAGTTTTGAAACCACCCCCGCCTATCCCACCGAAAACCGGGAAGAAACGCAGACGGACGCCCGCGTCCGTGTGCTCCAGAACCGGCAGATCACCAACCACGACCATGTCACCCTGTCGCCGTTCCGCGGCGAGATCCGTGATTTTGAAGTGACCCGCGCCTACCATGGCCGGGACGATGAATCCGGCGAACTGATTTCGGATCTGAGCCTGCGGCTCATCGCGCCTTAAGGGGGTGACGGAATGACCCTTGAACAGATCAAGACCCTGGTGATCTCCGTCGACCCCAACGCCGGCCACTATGAATCCGCATACCGGGGATCAGACGCCTACACCGTCTGGTCTGAGGTGCAGCGCTCCGGCATGTTCGCCGATAACCGCAGGCCGGACAAGTCCTGGCGCTTCCAGATCGACCGTTTCACCAAGACGGAAAACGATCCAATCGCCGAAGCCCTGGAAAATGCCCTGGAAGCAGCGCCCGGCATCGTCTACGACTATGTGGTGGATTATGAGCCTGATACAGGCTACATCCACCATATTTTTGATTGTCAGGCGGTGGGCGCATGAGCAGGGTGGAAGGCGCGGATGAGTTCATCCGCGATCTGCAGAAGCTGGGCGCTGAAATGCCCCAGGTGGAGCGCGCCATGCTGAAAGCCGGCGGCCAGGTGATGGCCGAGGATGGCTGGAAAGCGGAGATCACCGACCGGGATTTCGTGGAATCCGGCGCCATGCGAGACAACGTCACCTGCAAAGTGAAAACCGGCAAAGGCCGGATGCGGGCGGAAATCACCGCCACCGGGCAGGACAGCCGAGGCGTGCGCAATGCCGCCAAGGCTTTTTATTTGCATTACGGCACCAGCCGCATCCGCGCCACCCGCTGGATCGACCCCGCGGAGGCCAGGGCCATGCCCGGAACCACCGCGGCCATGGGCGCGGTTCTTTCTGACGCCCTCAACAAAACCATAGGAGGTAAATGACCATGAACACTTCCATCGGCGTTTCCAAGCCGTACTATGCGAAGTACAACCCGAATAGTGGTTCCCCCACTTATTCCACCGGCGCGTCCCTGGGCATGGCCACGGAATGCTCCATCGTCGTGGACGGCAAGGATCCCGCCATCCTCTACGCCGATAACGGCGCGGCTGAATCCGTGGCCACCTTCGCCGGCGGCACCGCCACCCTGGGCGTGCATAAGCTCACCCTGGCCCACCTGATCGACCTCTTGGGCCAGACCTATTCCGCCTCTTCCGGCGCCACCTTCAAGGCCGATATCAACGCGCCCTATGTGGGCGTCGGCATCGTTTCCATGAACATTTCCGGCGGCACCATCACCTACAGAGCCATCGTGCTGTATAAGTGCCAGTGCAAGCAGCCGGATGTGACTCTGGTCACCAAGGGCGACACCGTGGAATACCAGGTGCCTTCCTTGGAGTTCGCCATCCTGCGCGACGATTCCGCGGATGCCAAATGGATGTGGATGCAGGACGGCTATGCCACCGAAGCCCTGGCCGAGGCCGCTGTCAAATCCGCCCTTGGCATCACTTAATTGCACGCACGCCCTCGGCGTTTACGCCCCGCGCTGCTCCCTTCGGGGAGCGCGGGTTTCGGATGGCGATCCAAGGATCGCTCATCCTCAGCCTCGCTTGCTCGGCGCTATTCGCCGGCGCGTGCTACTTGCTTCCCTTGGGATTGGCGCGTGCCGCGTCGCAAACCCAGGGGTTTGCTCCTGCCCCCATCCCTGCCATCCGCGGGGTGGGGGCCTTTAGTACACAGCCGGAAACCTGGTTTCCGGCGAGGTATAAGCAAACATCAAGAGAACCAGATAGCATGCGCCGCCGCATGGCGAGGGCATGCGGGTAATTAGAAAAGGGGATAAAGAATGCGTGTAGTTGAAGTTGAAGTCCTGGGGAAAAAGTATGATCTGGTTTTTTCCATCCGCGTCCAGATGAAGATGGAGAAGGAAAAGTGGGACACGGAAACCGCAGAAGGCATCTGCAGCATGCTCAGCGCCATGATGGAGGCTGGGGATAAGCTGGCCAAGCTGGAAGGCCGGGAAGGGAAAGGCTATCTGACCGTGGATGATCTGGCCGACCGGATGGATCCCGCTGAACTCGTTCGCCTGGTGCACTCCATGACCGAGGCCCAGCAGGGCGAACGCAATGTGGAAGCGGCGGACGACCCAAAAAAAGCAGGCGACACTCCGCCGGCCGAATGACGGCGGAGTTTTACCTTTGGTTCGGGCTGCAAGCCGGGCTCACCTATGAGCAGGCCATGACGCTGCCCCTCTCCCTGATCCTGGATCTTACGGCCGTGCAGGCCATCGAGCAGGGCGGCGCAGAGCGCAAAATGACGGGCGCGGACGCCTGGGAATCCTTAAAAGCCATGAGTAAACTGAGGTGATGAGTATGGCCGCGGAGCGCGAGATCAAAACTGTCCTGACGCTGGATGACGCCAGCTTTTCCAAAGGCCTGAAAGCGGCCACCAGCAGCGTGTCCGCCGCCCGGGCGGAAATGCAGGCGGCCGTGGCCAGCGCGGGCGGGCTCACCAAGGGCCTGAAAAAATACAGCGCCCAGGTCACCGGCCTCAATAAGGTGCTCAAAGCGGAAAAGCAGCAGATGAACGTGCTCAAAAAAGAGTACGACCTGCAGAAGAAAAAGCTGAAGGAAGCCGCGGACGCGCTGAAAACCGCGAAAAAACTGCACGCGGAAAACAGCGACGAAGTGAAAAAGGCCGCCAATGCCTATGCGTCCGCGTCTTCGTCCGTCGACGAGCTGCGCGTAAAGATGGCAAAGCTGAATACGCAGGTGGCCCAGGATAAAAACGGGCTGCAATCCCTGATCACCGGCCCGCTGAAAAATTTCGGCACCATGGCGGTCACCGCCATCGCCGCCGCCGGCGCCGCGCTGGTGAAATTCACCACGGATTCCGATGCCGCGCAGAATACGCTCAAGCAGAATCTTGCCGCATCGGAAACCGAATTCGGCGTCTGGAGCAGATTCCTGGAGCAGGAAGCGGATAAAGCCTGGAAGAACCTGGGCCTCTCCAAATCCGCTTACCTGGCCGCCGCAACAGACATCGGCGATTTCCTGCAGCAGGCCGGCGCGCCGGTTCAGCAGAGCGCGGAGATCAGCGCCCAGGTGCTGGAAATGGCGGCAAGCCTGAGCAAGGAATACGGCGTGCCCATCGAGGAAGTGCTCTCCGATATCAAGGACGCCGCCAACGGCAGCCGCACGGCCATGAACCGCTACGGCATCCAGGTCACCGGCACCACCGTGCAGCAGACCGCCATGACCTATGGCGTCAATAAAACCTATGAAGCCATGACGGAAGAAGAGCAAAAGCTCTGGGCTATCCAGACCGCCCTGGACCAAAGCAAAGCCGCCCAGGAGAACTACAAAAAACGAACGGATGATGTCACGACCGCCAGCAACACCCTCACCGCCGCATGGGAGAATTTCCTCTCCGGCGCCGGCAGCGCGGAGGATGTAGCTGTCGCTGCGGAAAACCTGGTGGCCAGCTGGGCGGATGCTATCAAAACAAAGGCCGGGTATCTGGCCGCGGCGGCTTCCGCCATGGCCACCCGGTGGCTGAACACCTTCAAATCCACTTTCCAGCATTTCTGGGAAAACAGGGTATGGCCCGCGATCCAGGATTTCTTCAAGGCGAAATTCGGCCTTGATCTGCCAGACTGGCAAAAGCTCATATCCGATATTCAGGAAGGCTGGAATACCGTCAAAGCCGCGGTAAAAGATTTCTTTGCCGGCAATTTCAAAATTGAAATGCCCAACTGGACGCAGATCAAGAACAACATTTCCGCCGGCTGGGAATACCTGAAAGACCAGACCAAGGACTGGTTCAAGAAGTGGTTCGGCATCGAATTGCCCAACTGGACGCAGATCAAAAATAATATTTCCACAGGCTGGAATTATTTGAAAGACCAGACAAAGGGCTGGTTCAAATCCGTGTTTGGGATTGATCCTCCCAAATTCAGCGATGTATTGGATACGCTTGGAACTTGGTGGCAGGGCGTTAAAACTTCATTCACAGGCCTCTTCAGTTCGCCGTTCGGGATCGATCCGCCAAAGCTTAGCGACGTATTTGATGGGCTTGGCAGATGGTGGCTGGATGTAAAGGATAAATTCGTTGGCCTGTTCAGTTCGGCGTTTACGATCACAATGCCAAAATGGGAAGACATCGTGAATGACTGGAACAAATTCTGGCAAAACGCCTATAACAACCTGCCCCAATGGATGCGGGATATCCTGGATTTCCTGGGCGGCGGCGGCACCGGAAGCGAAACGTCCGGCCTGGAGCAGTCCATCGAAACCATGGCGGAGCTGGCGGACACGGCTTCCGGATCCCTGAGCGTCCTGTCCGACGCGGCCGTCCAGGCCGCCCGCTCCATGTCAAGCGGCGGCGCCATGGGCATGGAAACCGTGCCATTCGATATGGATTCCAAGTTGGGAATATACCGGCCCCACGCCGGCGGCGCGTGGAGCGTTCCCTTCAATAACTACCTGGCCCGTCTGCACTCAGGAGAAATGGTGCTCACCGCGGATCAGGCCCGGCGCTACCGGGCGGCCGCTGCGTCCGGCGGGAACACCTACAATGATTCCGCCAGCATCTACATTGATAAATACAACCAGTATTCCGGCGCGGACGCGGACGCGCTCCTGCAGCAGATGCAGGCGATGCAGCGCCGTCAGCGCATGGGCTACGGCCTGGCGTAAAGGAGGGAAGACCATGCAGCCATACTTTATCTGGAACGGCGTGGACAGCCGCCAGATGGGCGTGATCGTATCCTCCTTCCCGCCCATCATCCGCCCGCCGGAGCGCGTCATCCAGCAGGTGATCCCGGGCCGCGCCGGCTCCCTCACCCTCACCGAAGGCGCGGATATCTATGACAGCTATATCAAGCAGTTCGTGATCGGGCTCAGGCCCGGCGCGGACGCCCAGGCGGTGATCCGCTGGCTCCGAGGCAGCGGGGAAATGGTGTTCGGCAACGAGCCGGATAAGCTGTACTTTGGCAGGATCCTCGCCGCCGTGCAGTTTGATAAGGTGGGCAGCTGGCGGCTCAAGTCCGCGGGCGTCCAGTTCTTCGTCCAGCCCTTCAAGGGCCAGAATCCGAAGGAACCGGATTTCACGGTCACGTCCGCCACCACCACGCTCTATAATCCCGGCGACGTGGCTTCCCGCCCGTTGCTTACCATCGGCAGCGCGGGGGACGTATCCATCCAGATCGGCTCAGCGTCCATGACCATCACCAGCGCCCCGGCCGGCCTCAAAGTGGACTGCGACGCCGGCGTCATGGTTTCCTCGTCCACGCTCTGGACGGGGGGCTGGTCGGGCGAATTCCTCACCATCGCCCCGGGCAATAACGCCGTGGCCATCGCCGGCGGAGGCACCATCACCGTCACGCCCCATTGGAGGTGGCTGTAATGCAAGCAATCGCCCGGCTGGATTCCTTCGCGCTTACGTCTGAGTGGACGTGCGCCAGCGGATCCATCACTTCCGGCCCCACCCTGGCCACCGCTTCCAAGAGCTTCGTGATCTCCGGCATCCCGGCGGGCTCCACCATCAACTGGGCGCGATTCTCCGGCACCTTCGGAAGCCCCTATTCCGGCGCGGACGAGCTGAAGGCCGCCGGCCAGACCGTGGGCTACGGCGTCCAGACCGTGAGCCTGACGCCGATCTCCGGCGGCAACGGCACCTATACCGTGGAATTCCGCTTCAAGGCCCTGGGCATCGCCGCGCTCAGCGACGGCACCCATTCCGGCACCGTGGTGGTGGACAGCCCCACCGTGACGGTGGATTACACCCTGGACGAGGAAGAAGAGGAAGAGGAAGAAGAGGAAGAGCGCCTGGCCGCCAATACCGCGGAGCAGATCGCCGTCTTCCCGCCGGACGCCACCAGTTTTTTGACCAACGGCCTGGCGATCCTCTTTCCCATCAGCGCCGAGGTCAAGGAGCAGGCGGGCGGCGAGTTCTCCCTCACCCTCACCCACCCCATGGACGAGGCGGGCAAATGGCAGCTGCTCCAGGAAGGCTGGCTGATCCGCAGCCCTGTCCCGGAAAAGCGCACGCCCAGGATCGTCATGCCCGCGGCGGCGCTCTGGCAGGTGTCCGCCGCCACCACGCCGCTGTATTCCGTGCTTCCCACCTGGAGCAAGGCTGAAACGCCGGTGGATCAGATCATCGCCAATCCGGGGATGTGGGAATGGCAGACCGGCGTCAATTATCCCCAGGGCTATTATGTCACCTTCCAAAGCAAGATCTGGTGCTCCCGGGTGGACGAAAACGCCGGCCACTATCCAGGTTATAACGATTACTGGGATTATGTCTGCGATATCGATGGCACCGGCAGCTCCCCGGAATATATCTATGATCCGGGCACCGTGGCGGAAACCCTCACCCAGGGCGAGATCGTCACGTTTGTCGCGGATTATAACGGCACCTATATGCGGGTGCGGTCGCTGCGCGGCGTCACGGGCTACGTGCGCCGGGCGGACTGCGCGGAAACCGGCAACACCAGCCAGACCGTGATCCCCGCCCGGGAAATCATGGCCCAGGTGTTCCGGATCCAGACCGTGACCGTGAATGACGACACCCGCACCGTCACCGTCTACGCGCCGCATATCTCCTATGATTTCGGCGTCAATAAGCTCTACGATTGCCAGCTCACCGAGGCCATCCCCGCCACGGCCATTGCCATCCTGCAGGGCGCCACCGTGACGCCGGATCACCGGCTCATCGCCACGAATATCACTTCCCCGGCCATCACTGCGGACTGGAGCTGGGGCAGCCCCCTGCAGTCTATCCTGGATCCTGATTCCGGCCTGGTGGGGAAGCTCCGGGCGCAGCTCATCCGGGACGACGAGGATTTTTTCCTGCTCTCTAACGATACCCCGGAAACCGGCCCGGCCCTGCGCTATGGCGACAATCTGCTGGGCGTCAGCTGGAAAAAGGATATCAGCAGCCTCATCACCCGGGTGATCCCCAGGGGAACCAAGGAGGACGGCACCACGCTGCTCCTGCCGGAAGTATATATCGATTCTGATGATATCAACGCCTATCCGCTCATCTATCTGGAAATCCTGGATTGCGGCTGCCAGGTGGGCGCCACCGAGAAAATGGCCGACGGCACCGAGCGCACCCTCACCCTGGACGATTGCTACCAGATCATGCGCGAAAAGGCGCAGAACCGGTTCGACGTGGATCACTGCGACGCCGTGGCCGTGCAGCTCACGGTGAGCCCGCTGCTCCTGGGCGACACCGAGGAATACGCCCAGTACAAGGGCCTGATCAAGCTGCATCTGTATGACGCCATTCCGGTGGTGATCCCCCACGCCGGGCTCACCGCCAGCGCCCAGATGAGCGCTTACACCTGGGACGCCGCGCCCGGGAAACACCGCTACACGTCCATCACCCTGGGCGAGGTCTTCTCCTTCGGCGGAAGAAGCGTGGCGGGCTACAACGTGGCCACGGGGGCCATCAGCTACGATAAACTGTCACCCGGTCTGGTAAAAAGGATCCGGGCAATGAATCAACAAAACGGAGGCGATTAAACCATGAATCTGCCCTACATCTATGACGTTGACATCTCCCAGCCCCTGGTGCCCACCGTCCTGCAGCCCATGCTGGTGACTGGCGACAAGCTGGCCAACCGGATCGGCGTCCGGCTCAAAAACGGCGCGCAGGATTACACCCCAGACGGCTCCTGCGTTGGCTATGTGCTCCGGGCGGACGGCGCCACCGTGCCGATCCTCAACGGCGCGGTCAGCGGGAATTTGATGTATATCGATCTGCCGGAAGCCGCCTATGCCGTCCAGGGCGCTGTGGTGATCTCCATCGTGTGCGTCACCACCACCGCCACCACCACCGTCTTCCTGGGCTCCGGCAGCGTCAACCGCAGCCAGTCCAACGTGGTCATCGATCCCGGCACCGTGATCGACGATGTCTCCACCCTGATCCAGCAGATCGAAACCGCCGTCGCGTCCATCCCCGCTGACTACTCCGACCTGCTGGCGACGCTTGCGCCGAATTTCTCTTCGTCCGCGAACTACACCGCCGGGCAGTATGTGTGGAATGAGGGGACGCTGTACCGTTTCACAGCCGACCATGCGGCGGGCGCCTGGACGGGAACTGATGCGATGCTTGCGATTGTCGGCACAGACCTTGCTTCCGTTGCGAAGAATTTGAACGCATTTGCTGACGGGTACATTCACGAAACGAGCACAGAAATCACGAACACCACCAGCCATACCGGCTACAGATACGCCGCTGATGGTTCTCTTGTTGCAAACACGCCATCCCTTGGCACATCAGTTGCCGTCGAAGTGCCTGTTTCCGGCGGTCAGATCATCCGCTGGGTGTGCTATTATGCAAACCGTAATAGCACATACAATGTGAAATACCTGATGAGTGACAACAGCGTTGTGACGGACACCAATTACACGTCGAGCGGGAACGAATATGTTTTTACTGTTCCTGCGAATTGTGTTAAGCTGCTGGTTACGTGCTGGGTGCTCGACGATCCCGGAAACACGTTCTATCGTGTGACTTATTCTGCGGACAGAGTGAAGACTGTAATCGACAATTTAGATACCACTGTTGACCTTGTCTCCGAGAAAGCTACCAGCGCGATGCTCGGAACCGCTCCGGTGTTCGCCAACACTGTCGCATACAGCGCCGGGGATTATGTCTGGTATCTTGGCACGCTGTACCGCTTCACCGCCGACCATGCTGCTGGATCGTGGACGGGAACGGATGTGGAAGAGGTGGAAATCGGGGAAGAGATTGCTGACTTAAAGACAGCTATTGGTGCGGAAAATGTATCCTATGATTTAACTAAAATTACTGGGCTAAATTTCGCATCAAACGCTACGGCATATTCTAATGCAAGCGGGATCAATACGGAGTATACGCCCGTTAGCGCTGGCGATGAAGTAACCGTCACGCTGAAGAATACAGCGTCTGTTGACTTGTATGTGCGAATTGTGTATTCCAGTTCTCTTCCCGCGAATGGCGTATCTGGCACATTGCTAACTCAAGAACAGGTAAACAATACAACTGTAACATACACCTACTCTGTCCAGAGTGATGGCTACATTGGGCTGGCGTATTATGGGGCGAACGCAACAAACGCTACGTTTGATGTTGCTCATTATGTTACGCGGTTTGATGCGCTTGAAAGAGTGGTTCCAATCGCAGCTACAAACGCGGAAAAGGCTGTTAATGCGTTGAACATCCAGCGGAAGCAGATGGGGTGGATTTGCGCAGACGGCTTGAATTTCGTAGCGGAGGACACGAAATTTACAGCAAGTGGGGCTTATACCACGCTGTATGTGCCGATTGCATCAGGCAAGAAATATACGCTATCAATATACAATTCTGCGAGCCTTAACTTTACCGCCCGTGTAATAATGTCTACGGACGTACCGGGCGGGAACGTGGCTGGAACGCATGTAGAAACGCTTATATCCAAACGAGTATCGAAAAGCCATACCTTTACAGCAGAAGCGAATGGGTATGCTGCTCTTGCGTTTTATACGGGCGACAGCGGAGACGTTACCTTTTTGGCTTATGACTGCGAAGAAGACAGTAAGCGCCTAATGGACGACGAGAAGTCGCTGGCTGATCTCAAATGTTCAGATGCAAATACATTCCCTCTGACGGATCACATTTGGGTTAAGGGCGAAATCAGCACTATGTCTGGTGATTATGACGATAATAAGCGTGTGCGTTCGGATTACATCCGCGTCAGCACGGGCGACAGAATTGACGTGACCGGAAATATGAATTGCCTTGAAATCGTGGAATACACGGACGCGCTTGTGCTGATTCAGAAAACGCGGTGGCTCCCGAATGCCTATACTGTTCCGTCCGGCGTTTCCTATATCCGGGTGATCCTACGTGCGGCTATAATCAACCCGAACATTTCCGATGATAGTATTTCTACGCAGGTCGCCAGATGCACGATCACGCGCATTACGCCGAAGGAGATTTATTTTCCCAGAGATGATAGTTGGGCCAGAAGCGTCGTTTCTTGTACGACAATCAGCGGCTTATGGTATAATAGCGATTTGGGAAAGTATGTTACAAATTCAAATAATAAAGTGACATATTTCCATGTTTCCGCAAATAAATCATATGATATTACGCTGCTGAGAGGCATGGGAAATGTGCCGTGGGTGCGAATTGCGTATTCAACTGAAATCCCAGAGGACAACATTTCTGGGCCTATTGTTTATCAGATCGACGGATTCACCCCGGGGACAGCGCATATCGAGTATTACGCGAAAAATGATGGCTATATTGGCGTAGCATTTACTAATAATGTGATTGTTGGCGTGGTGGAAACGTCTGGCGGTGCTGATCTTGTACTTCAAGAAGAAATTTGCGCGGGTATAAACAGGCTGGATCAATCCGCCAAAGGGCTGTTCTGCGTGATGCAATACAATGTAGGGTCGTGGTATAACGGCACGTCAAATCCCGTTCCTGCTGAAAAGTATGATAAATTTGTTGCGCTCCAATCTGGGATTCTTGACAGATACCGTCCTGATTTCCTGATGGTGGAAGAGTTTACAGACAAATTTACAACCAGCACATACGCGATGGACGTGCTTTTGCGAAAGCGTTTTTCGTCCATTGTTGCCGGGAAAGGTTCTGCGGGCTACCACGGCAAATGTATCGCCGCTAACAGGCCGTTGCTCAATGCCGGGATTTATGCGTATACCGTTGATGATCGTACATACGAAAAAGCATACACCTACATCAACGGGCATAAGGTCTGCCTGATCGCAACCCATATGTCACTTACACAAAGCTACATCGAAACGCAATTTGAAGAATTGCTGGCAATTGCGGAGAATGAAGAGTATGTCATCATCTGCATGGATTCAAATGTAAGTGCATCGCCAAGCGCAAGCACCTACAATACTACGCTCAAACTATTTGCCGATGAGGGATATATTATTGCCAATGTGGGCGAATTCGTGACATATCCGTCCAGCAGTTTGACGCTTGACAACATCATCTTTTCTCCAAATTTTGTCCTTGAGGATGTGATCGTAGATACCCAGAAAGAGGATTTGGAGGAAGGCGCTGATCATTATCCGCTGGTTGCATATTTCAGGATCAAAGGAAACAAAGAAACCTAACTGGCGCTTTAAGTAAGTAAAAGGGGGTGAGCAGGTGACAAAAGCTGAGATCGTCCGCGCCTGGTGTGAGCAGCGCGTCGGCTGCCCGTACATCTACGGCGGCACGGGCAAGCCATGCACGCCGGCCTACCGGGAGGCCCGCATGAACCAGTATCCGGCCTACGCGGCGAAGATTAAGCGCAATTGTCCGCGCCTGTCCGGCAAGGCAACATCCTGCGCGGATTGCAAATGGGCCGACCCCGAAACGGGCGAAGGGAAACTGGCTTACGACTGCGCCCAGCTCTCCAGGTGGGCCATGGACGCGGTGGGAATCAGCCTGGTATCCGGCGCCAATTCCCAATGGCAGAAAACGAAATGGGCGATGCACGGCGACCTGGCCGACCTGCCGAATGACCTTTTCGGGAAAGTGTTTCTGGTTTTCCGCTACGATGCGGACAAGGGCGGCATGGGGCACGTTGGCATCTACCAGGGCGACGGGTATGTGATCCACGCAAAAGGCCACGATTACGGCGTGGTGCGGCAGAAACTGTCAGACGTTAAATTCACCCATTGGGGGCTGCCGATGGGCTTGTATGAGGAGGAGATCTCTGTGGCTGACCCTACGTTGCGCCGAGGCGATTCAGGCGAGGATGTGAAGCGGATGCAGCGGGAGCTGATCCTGCTGAATTATCTGAAGACCGGCGCGGATGACGGCGAGTTTGGGGGCAAAACAGAAGCGGCTGTTCGTGCGTTCCAGAAGGACCAGGGGATAGGCGTGGACGGCGTTTGCGGACCAAAGACCTGGGCCGCGCTGAAGCGGGCCACCGGACACAATCCGGACGATGAGCCTGGCGAAACGGAACAGCCGAAAGAGCCAGATGAGCCGGGCGAAGAATACGTTTCCATTCCGAAACGCATCTGGGACGCCATAAAAGCCTGCTCCGTGGTGATTCATGATGCGGTGAAAGATTATGATAACGTGGGGTGAGAACATGTGGAAAAAAATCGTTGAGGCGCTGGCGGCAGCCGCCGGCGCGGTGGCCAGCTTCTTCTGCGGGCTGCCGCCTATCATCTGGATTCTGCTGGCGGTGATCAGCCTGGATTATATCACCGGCATCATCTGCGGCATCATGGGCAAGAGCCCGAAAACGGAGCACGGCGGGCTGAGCAGCAGCGAAGCCTTCCAAGGCCTGATGCGCAAGGCGCTGATCCTGTTTGTGGTGCTGCTGGCCGCGCTGCTGGACCGGGCTGTGAGCCTGAGCGCAGAGATTGAATTTGCGGCGGTGAGCGGAGCAACATGCCTATGGTTCATTGCCAGCGAGGGCATGAGCATCCTGGAAAACGCTGCGGCCATGGGCGTGCCCATCCCCAAGATCCTGCTGCAGGCGCTGGAGATATTCCGCGCCAAGGGCGGTGTGGACGAAAAGCCCCCCGATGGCCCGCATGGCGATTATGAAGACGATGATGAATGAGAATAAGCCCCGGCAATCGCCGGGGCCTTTTTTTATTTCTTCCTCCAGTCTTTGTATTGTCCTGTTTTAATGCGCTCGTCGGGGTATGGAGCGTTCTCCGGGATCAGCCAGTCCCGTCCGATCTTAACCGCGCCGGGGAGTGTTCCGCGCTGGCATTTCTGCCGAACGGTTGTCGGTGCTTTTCCAATCTTGGCTGCGTATTCGTTAATTGGAATCAACCGTCCCATGTTTTCACCTCATCAATTATCTAATTGTCCCAAATGAGCAATCTACACTACCAAATTTACCGTTTACCAGTTCAAGCATGATTTCCATGCGTTCCTCCTTGGAAATATCCTTCCCGCGAACTAAATCGTTAAGGAAGATGCGAATGTAATCGAATCCATATCCTTCTTCCAGGCATTCCCGAACCTCGCGCCGGGCATCTTGTGCTGTGTACATTGTTTTACCTCCTATTTGCTCCAAGCTCTGATCCAAATGCCATCTTCGTTAACGCTGAAGTAATCAACTTTCATCCCTTGAATGTATTCTAAGCATTTTTCATAATCGTGGTCAAACAAGTTTTCGTAGAATTCGAAGCAAAAGCTCCCTTCATCCGATTCATAGCTTCTTTGTAAAGTTTCGTCTGTGATCTTGATTTTCTGGTTATTCTTAATGATGAATCTTCCAATCAAATCCTTTACCGTCATTGTCTTGCCCTCCTTATTTTTCTTCGGTCTTCTTGAGGTAGAATTCGCTTCCAAAGTATCCGTTGGCCTTGATGTATGCGAACATCCAATTTTCAGCTTTTGCCTTGTTCCTGCAGCCGGTGAAGGTTTTGATAACCTTCCGCAAACCGCTGCCAGCCCAGATCACCTGGTAGGTGTAGGTTTTTTTCATGTCCGTGTCCTCCTTTACTTTTCGATCCCAGTGTAGAGAACGTGGTTCTTGCTGATAACCTGGAAAGCAGCCCCGGTCAGGTCAACGTGGTGGGCAAGTTCGATGTTCAGGCGGGCTTCCCAGCGGTTCGCGCCCGAGGCGGTGTAGGTGTGGCCGTCCTTGATGAATTTGTAGATCAGGTAGCTTTCCTTCATTTCCTTGTCCTCCTTCGTTTTCTGTACCCTTGGTACGATTGTATTATACATCTTTTGCGACGTATTGTCAAGCGTTTTTTGAAAAAAGATCAGATTTTTTTGCTTACTTTTGTGCCCGCCTACATCCAAAGATTCTGTGCTTACTCTGCCGGCGGGGCTTTTTTCGTTTGAAAAATCGCACAAAATTACCGCTTATGTAATCGTTCCTTGATAAAATGGATTTGTAGAATAGCGCATTTTTACTTGATCTGATACATAGGCGGTGATTGTCCTGAATATTCCGAAGAATATCGGAAAAACTGAAATGCGCGCAGCCATTGACGAATGGATCATCGGCGAAAACGGAGAAAGAGACCGGGCCATCCTTACCAGGAAACTGATCGACGGCATTCATTTCGAGGAGCTGGCCGAGGAATTCTCCCTCTCCGTCCGCCACACGAAAAAGATTGTCCGGGATCGGTGGCAAACCTTAAGGCAGCATTTTGCGCCATAAATGATGAATTGCGCGAAAATATCACCGATTGCGCCCGAAAATAGCCCTGGCATATCCTCGTCAGGGCTTTCTTTTTTTGCGAAAATATAAGCGGTGAACGAGGGAAGGGCCCGCCCGCGGTTACCGAATAAATCATGGAGGTGGAAATCATGGCTGAAGTACAGTATGCCAGCAATGGCAAGGCCAACCTGGGCGTCACCCTGGGCGCCATTGGCACCGGCCTGGGCGCGCTGGCGGGCGCCGGCGGCCTGGGCGCGCTGCTGGGCGTGAACCAGCAGCAGAACACTGACCCCAACGAAAAGCCCGTGACCCGTTACGAAATGGGCCTGATCCGCGATGCCCTGGCCAAGGATACCGAGATCGCAGCCCTGAAGGCGCAGCTCTACACCGATGGCAGGATCGCCGGCGTACAGGCGGAAATCAGCGCGCAGGCTGTCTGGAACGCCACCCAGGAAGGTATCATCCGCTGCCAGCAGGAGCGCCTTGCGCAGCTGTTCGGCATGACGCGGCTGACGATCCCGAACGCGAATGTTTCTCCCGGCTGGGGGCCTGTGGATGTGTATCCTATTCCCGCCAGCCAGGCCAACGCTGCGACCGGAAGCGCCAAGTGAGGCATGCCCGCTGCCGTGGGCCGAAAGGCCCGCGGCGGCCTTAAAGGAGGAATTCGATGCGCGTTACCAAGTCTCAGATCATTCACGGCGTGACGGACTATATCCAGAACGAAATCCTGCCGCAGCTGGGCGGCGCCCGCTCCATGCAGATCATCGTCTCCATCGGCGCAAACGCCATCGCGTCCAACCCGAAGCTGCTGGACGCCGTCTTCGGTAATCAGTTGGTGCAGGCCCTGCTGAATGATGATGGCAGCGGCACCTATGATTTGTCCGGCCTGGTGGACGCCATGGAAAAATCCATCCGGGAATTTGGCAGTTTTCCCATCAAGGTGCCGCCAATCCCGCTTATTTCTCCCACTGAATTTACACTCAGCCTCACCGCCGAGGATGTATCCGCCATGCGCCGCCGCATCGAGGGCGAAATTCAAGGAGGAATCTAATGGAGCTATTGCAGGATCTCGCCGTGATCTATCTGCCGCCTCAGGCGCTCACGCCTTATGAGGGCAACGCCCGGAAGCACGCGGCGGACGATATCGCCCAGATCAAGGAAAGCATCCGCCAGGATGGGTTTAACGATCCCATCGGCATCTGGGGCGACAAGAACATCATCGTCGAAGGCCATGGCCGGCAAATCGCCGCCATGGAGCTTGGCATGGAGAAAGTGCCTTGCATCCGTTTGGATCACCTCACCGACACCCAGCGGCGGGATTATGCCATCCGCCACAACCGCACCGCCGAGCTTTCCGGATGGGATTTCGATAAGCTGCAGGCGGAAATCAGCGCGCTTCAACTGGAAGGCGTGGATCTGGGCGGCCTGAGCTTCGATCTGAGCGCGTTTTCCGGCGAAGCGGAAGAATCCGCCATCGTGGAAGATGATCCGCCGGAGCCGCCGGAAAACCCGGTTTCTAAACCGGGCGATATCTGGCAACTGGGCCGACACCGGCTTATGTGCGGAGACAGCACCAGCCTGGACGATGTGCTGGCGCTGTTGGACGGGCAGCAAGCCGACGCGCTGGTTACAGACCCTCCCTATAATGTGGACTATCACGGCGGGACGAAAGAGAAGCTGAAAATCATCAACGACAAGCAGGATGACGCGGCTTACCGGCGTTTTCTTACCGACGCATTCACCGCCGCCGACCATGCGCTGAAGCCCGGCGCGGCCTTCTACGTCTGGCACGCGGACAGCGAGGGGTACAACTGCCGCGGCGCGTGCCGGGATGTTGGCTGGGCCGTCCGCCAGTGCCTGATTTGGAACAAAAACAGCCTGGTGATGGGGCGGCAGGATTACCAATGGAAGCACGAGCCGTGCCTGTACGGCTGGAAAGACGGCGCGAAACACGTCTGGAATTCGGACAGGAAGCAGACCACCGTCCTGGATTTCGACCGTCCACAGCGCAACGACATCCATCCGACTATGAAGCCGGTTGCCCTAATCGATTACCTGATCCAGAACAGCACCAAGCCCGGCGCCATCGTGCTCGATCTGTTCAACGGCAGCGGCACCACCGTAATCGCCTGTGAGCAGGATGGCCGAACGGCTTACGCCATGGAACTGGATCCGCACTATGTGGATGTGGCCATCACCCGCTGGGAAAATCTCACAGGGCAGAAAGCCGTTTTGCTAACCGGCGGGCCGGAGAATCCCGGCATCGCCGCTTGAAAGGAGCAAAAAAATGGACGATATCATGAAGATCATGCCGGATCTGATCGCCGAAGAGGCGCAGGACGCCATGAAATACGCCAACCTGGCCATTGCCCATCGCCAGGATCACCCGGAGTTTGCCGATATGTTCATGCAGCTTTCCGGCCAGGAGCTGCACCACATGCAAATGATTTCCGATAAGCTGGCCGGGGCGGTAAACTCTCTCCACGATCAATACCACACCGTGCAAACCTGATCGAAAATCTGCATACCGTTTTGCATATCATCCCGCATACCAAAACGGCACAATACCGCATGATTTTCACAGCGCCCCAGGCAATCAAAAAGCCCTGAAACCGTTATGTTTCAAGGCTTTTCCTTATGCGCTCGGCGCGACTCGAACGCGCGGCCTTCAGAGTCGGAGTTTTCAGCCCGTAAGGCTTAGAATCCTTGTGATTTCTGGCTTTGCGGGCTGTTTGCGTTTTCCTGCATACCGTTTTGCATACCATCCAGCATTTTTTCCATCTGGTAGAGGCTGGCGCGGGCGCGGGCGTCTCCGGCGTGATCATATACGCGGAGGATCATTTTTTCATCTGCGTGGCCCATCCAGATCATCGCCTGCTTCATATCCACGCCCGCGTCCCGGAGCATGGTGCAATAGGTGTGGCGCAGGTCATGGGGCCGGATGCTGACAGGATGCCCGGCGGCGCGGGACAGGTGCAAGAGGTAACTGTCCCAGGCGCGGCGGAAGGCGGTGTCCGTCATGATCTCTCCCGTGACGGTGCAGGCGGGCCGCCAGGGCGCGTCCCGGAGAAAAGACCGCAGTACGGACAGCACGGGAACAGACCGGATTCCGGCGCTTGTTTTCGGCCCTACGACGGCGGGACGGTTGCCGACAAAGCGGACGGACTTGGAAACGCTGATAAAATCCCCCCGCATATCTTCTGCGGTGAGCGCCAGCACTTCGCCCCGGCGCAGGCCCGCATAGAGCATGATCATGGCGGCAAGCTGCATCCGGTGGGGCGTGGTGCGGATGAGGGCGATTTCTTCATCGGTGAGGGCGCGATGGGTGCCCGCCGGGGCTTTAGGCGGCTGGGCGAACTTTCCCCGGAACGGATTTTTCCGGCAGAGATCGTTTTCGATGGCGGCGTCGAACAGCGCCACATAGAGCATCCGGGCGCGCTTGACAGTGGACGCGGAATAACCCTTGTAATGCTGCCAAACGGCAGCGGCGTCGTCCACGGTGACGTCCGCCAGGCGCTTCCCACCCATGACGGGAAACAACGCTTCCAGCTGCTTGGCATAGTCATTGTAGCATTTATCCGACACGCCGGATTTATGAAGCGGCAGCCATTTCATGGCGTATTCCCGGACGGTGGGCCCCTGCGCCTGGGCGGCCATGCCCTGGGCTTCCAGGCGCTTGTATTCCTCGCGGGCGGCCAGGGCTTCGTCGCTGGAATAGCCCATGAACTGGATGCCATGATAGCGGCAGCAGTATCGGCCGTCCGCGCGCTGCTTAAGAACTTGTTTCTTTAAGCGTGGCAACCGACCGCCTCCTTAGAATCCCAAAACAACCGGCCGGGCTATGATGATTGGATCAGATAGATGCAGGATATTTCCGTCGAATAATTCAAATTTTCCAATCTGATCTGTTTTCCTATCAAGGACCTCGCTCAACCGAATACCGTTACCGGAATAATCATTTACGGATTTATCCCATACCTGGATCAAAACGGAAGAAATGTCCGACTCTTTTGTAAACGAATACACCCCTGCCGGAATATCCTCGCCCACTTTCCATTGGCCCGCCGGAACACGCACTTCCTTCCATTCAGGGCGGGACATGATTTCCCGGACCAGCTGATGATTCAGATCCAGCAGCTGTTCATAGGTCATGGCAGCCAGGTCAATCCCTTCCGCGAAGCAGGCGGGGATCAGCAGCGCCAAAACCAGCGCCAGGGCGGCAATCCTTTTCATGATGATTCCTCCTTCACGATACTTTTTCCCGGTACCCGCACCGGGGACAAACGGCAAATGTGACGGCCTCTTGCTTTCTGCTGCCGGCGAGCAGGGCGAACAATGCGATCCAGCCAACGACGGGGATGAACAGCAGAACGATATAAAACAGGATGGTGAGCACTCCTCTTTTTTTCGTCTGTGACACAGTTTGCATTTGCATTTCCGCGCTGCATTTTTTACAGAGCATAATCATTCCTCCTTATTCTATGTACCCATCCATATATGTACCGAAATCCGCGACGTCCGAATCATCCTCATTGGCCATAATCGCATGGCGCGTGATCAGATGCATGACATAATCCGTGAACTGAATGCGGCAAAGCCTGTTCAGTTCAGGCGAGACGGATGCGCCGGGCGTTTTACGCATGCTGGCGATCCACCTGCCATAGCATCCGGTGATATTCCCAATCATCTTTACAGTGGTGCGTATGCCGGCATTCTGAAGCGCGCGGATCAGCGGCCGTGGGCACAGCAAATGCCGGGCATAACAGAGCAGCTCCTCTGTACGCGTATCCATTGGCAACGAAGGATCTTGCCTTAATACAATTCTGCCCATTTCCCGGCAAAGGGCGCGGTGCACCATATCCGCGGGGAGATTCTGATTATAAGCGACCATGAATGCCTGAGGGCCTTCGGCTTCAAGCCCAAATGAAACCGCATCCTGGCTTTCCGCGCCGAAATAGATCGCCTGGTTTTTTCGATCCAGGCCGGCACGATCCGCCATCTCGGTAAACGTAACGACAAAAACACCCATCGATTGTAAAAGATGCATCGGGGATACAGGAACAGCGTTCACATGATACCGAATCAGTGTCTCAACGGCTTTTGTAGCTGCGTTATCAAAATTTGGTTTGGCAGTGGTTATACTCGAGCTCGGCACGGGCATCATCTGGGACACGTTAGAAACCGCAGAATGAATTTCAGATTTTCCAGACAAGCCTATCATGCTTCTGCCAAGAATTACTGATTCTTCAACGCCGAAGTATTCGGCCAGTTTTTTTAATCGCTCTCCGGTTGGGTCTTTACGCGCTTTTTCCCAATCACTTACGGTTGGCTGGACAACGCCAACGATTTGAGCAAGTTCTTCCTGCGTTATACCTGCTTTTTTTCGTAGCGTCCGAACGATGTTCATCATTTTCACCTCCTATATAGCTATAATATCACAGCCGATTATAAATGTACATTAAAAGAATGTAAATTTCTATTTCTTTATTGTTTCTTTTTTAGCGAGATATTTGCATTTACTATATCTTAATGGTTTTCTATAGAAATAAACTATAGATATTTCCTATTGACAATATAATAGAATACTGCTATATTATAGCCGTGAAGCAAAATCAAGGCATTATATATTAGGAGGAATCTGGTTGGACAAGATAAAGAAAATCCGCAAGGCGCGGAAAATGACCCAGACGGAACTGGCGCGGCTTGCCCATGTATCCCAGCCGCACATTCACGATCTTGAACAGGGAAATCGTCACGCCAGCCCTGAAACGCTGAAGCGCATCGCCGATGCTCTGGGCGTGACCGTTCAGGAGCTGCAGGACACGGAGAAAGGGGCGTAACATGGCGCACTTCGTGGAAACCGGCGACGGCGTTTTTGTGAACCTGGATCTGGTGGCGGAAATCAGCTACGACGAAGAGGCCGGCGCCACCAGCTACAGGATCATCGGCGAAAGCATTTGGATAAGCTGCAAAGGCCGACTGATCGAAGAGGAGGGAAAAAAGGAATGTATAAAGGCCTGATTCGGACGCTGGCGTACATGTATAACTTTATTTCCCTGGGCCGGGGGAAGCTGACCGCCCAGGAGCTGGCCGACGGCACGAACTGGGCTGGCGCGCTGGTGAAGAACGCGCCCACGGTGATCGAGCCGGAAAAGGGCGACGATCCCGCCGAAAACAAGATGGATCTGGCCGAGGCGGAAATCATCGCGGGCCATATCGAGGAAATGGTGGCGTGGATGAACGCCCAGGAAATCGTTTGAGAAAGGAGGCCCGCCCATGCGGAAAATGCTGACGGCGGACGACGTGGCGGCGGTCATGCGGGTGTCGCGTCGGACGGCCTACACCTATATGCGGCAGATGCCGCACACGGAAAACCCGCTGCGGGTAGACGAGGATGATCTTCACGCCTGGATCGACGGGCGCACGGTGGCCCCGGCGGCGTCGGGGAAGGCGAAGCCCGCGACGGTTCTCCAGTTCCAGCGGCCCAGGCGGGCGGCTGCGGATGAATGGCGCATCCCCAGGAGAAGGAGCGCGGCGGTATGAGCGGGCTGGTTTGCGTGGAGTTTTATGGCGCCGTCGATCCCCTGGATTTGATCGCCGCCGTGGACGCGCCCAAGGACAGCGCCCGGATCTGGGCCCGCCAGATCGGCAGGATGCTGTGCAAAATGCGGGGCCGGGACAGCTTGAACGTCGTGCTGCTGGACGAGTACGGCAACACCATCGAGAGGATGATCGTGGTCAAATGAAGTTAAGATTCTACCCCTTAAGCATCCGAAGAATCGCACTCCGTACAAAAAAGACTGATGAAAAGCCGGAAAACACAAAGGCTTATCGCGTGGCAGTAAAACTTGGCAGGTATCTGATAAACAAGCGTGGCTTGGATAATCTTGTGATTTATATGCTGGACGAGACGGGCAATTATTGGTTCACGATTTGCATGCAAAACTAAGCCCTCTCAGGCGCTTCGCGCCAGCTCCCCCAAAGGGGGAGCCAGGAGATAGCGCCATCATGCCGGCGGAAAACGGGGCTGGTTCCCCGGGGGACGCGAAAGCGTACCCAGCGCGCGCAACAGCGGTTCGATTCCGCGCGCCGGCAACATGCGGCGAGGGTAAATCTACGAAACGGGAAAGGCGGTTCTCCCGTGGACGGGGATGTGCCAACAGGCCCGCGCCTGGTTCAAGCCCAGGCCGCCGCACCAGCGGGGATGAGCTCCCGCGTCCTCCTTCCGTTGGCAGCCGGGAAAGACCGGCCCGCGCCACCGTGTGGCTTGCCGGGGCGCGGTTATGCGGCAGACAGATCAGGGCGGTGAAACTCCGTCGTCGCGTGTGCAACTCACGCAGGCCGCACCAGAGCGGGACCCAGCTCGGCCAAGGGCGTCGGTTAGGCGGGAAGTCGACTCAGCGGACAAGAGGCGTCAACGTTAAGATCGCGGTGGATAGCAGCTGATGACAGCCGGGAAAGACCGGCCCGGCCCGCGCCCAACGTCCGGATAAACGTGGGCGCAATAACACGCCGATGTAGCGCAACGGCGGCGCAATCGCTTTGTAAGCGATGGGTTGCAGGTTCGAATCCTGTCATCGGCTCCACTGCACACCACCCGCGATCCGGAGCGCGCGCAGCCATGCAGGTCTGGTGGTTGGACGCATGGGACACCCGCCGTCTAGGGGCTTACGACCTAATAGCCAGAGCGGGCAATGGTGACAGCCGGGAGAGACCGGCCCCTATCGGAAGCGCGGAAGCGAGAATGGGGTAAAAGGCGCTTCCCTCGGTGAAACGCAGAGCCAAACGGGGACGTTCACCGGGTAAGGCCCCAGGTACTTTTGCGGTTTTTCAGAGCATGGCAGGCAAAAACCGTTGGCAGCCCGGAAAGACGGGCACTCATGCCGACGTGATCCAATTCAGGCAGGATCCCGGGTCTGTTCTCCACCCGGGGCATGCGGGTTCGAATCCCGCCGCCGGCGCCATGCCGATCAGGCAGAATAAAATAACGAGGAGCGATGCACATGGAAGCCTACCAGGGATACTACATCATCCGGTGCTATGAGGCAGGCGTTTTCTTTGCCCAAATCAAAGACTACGACAAAGGAAACAAGATCATCACGCTGCAAAACGCCCAAAAGATCCATTACTGGAACGGCGCTGCGGCCGTGGAGCAGATCGCCATGGAGGGCGTGAAGGACAAGATAACCAGCAGATTTACAATGATCGTACCGGAGATGGAAGTGAGCAACCCCATTCAGATCATCCCGTGTACCAGGGAGGCAGTGGAATGCATTCAAACTGTGAACGTATGGAAGATGATGTGATTCGGGAATTTCTGAATCCAGACTACGGCTCCGGCGACGGCTCCGGCGACGGCTCCGGCTCCGGCGACGGCTCCGGCTACGGCTACGGCTCCGGCGACGGCTCCGGCTCCGGCGACGGCTCCGGCTACGGCTACGGCTACGGCTACGGCTCCGGCTCCGGCGACGGCTACGGCTACGGCTCCGGCGACGGCTCCGGCGACGGCTACGGCTACGGCTACGGCTACGGCTACGGCTACGACTTGATAAAAATTTTTGCTGTGAACGGCGTCCACGCCGTTCACAGCATAGACGGGATTCCAACCGTTCTCATGCACGTACACGGCAACGCAGCCAGGGGCTTTATCGTGCAGGACGATTTACAGCTGATTCCCTGTTACGTGTTGAAGGGCCGCGGGTATTTCGCCCACGGGAAAACCATCGAAGAAGCGCGGCAAGCCCTGGAATCAAAAATCCTGAACGATTTGCCGGTTGAGGAGAAGATTGAGGAATTCCTGAAAACATTTCATCCCGGCGTGGAATACCCCGCCCGGAAATTCTACGATTGGCACCATTTCCTTACCGGCAGCTGCGAAATGGGCCGGCAGCAATTCGCTAAGGAACATGGAATTGATATTGATAAGGATCTGCTGACCCCGAAAGCGTTTATGCGTCTGACGAAAAATGATTACGGCGGCAGCGTGATCCGGCAGCTGATGGAGGCTTGGGAAGAAGCGTACCCCAAGAATGATTCATGAAAAAGAAAATGAAAGGAAGCGAAAAGCCACAGAAAACGCCGCTGCCGGTGATTCAGCAGCCGGCAGCCCCGGCCCGGCACGCGGGCATTACGCCCCGGGAGGCCGCGGAGGAATTCCGCTTCCGCATCGATATGATCGATCGGGATTTTCGCCACGATCCCGGCATGATGCGCTACCGGGAGGCGCTGATCATCGGCCTGGCCGCCATGGAGGACAAATTCAATTTGTAAGGGAGGATGCGATGAAATGAGAAAAATCATTTTCCGGGGCAAGCAGCTTGGCAGCGGCGAATGGGTGCGGGGCGGGATTTCCCCGGCGTATTATGCGCCGGGGAATCCCATGGCCCCGGAGCAGGCAGAGGGCTACAGCATCATCCAGTATGGCCGGGCCTACGCCGTCGACCAGGCCAGCATCGGCCAGTACACCGGGAAAAACGACAAGAACGGCGCGCCCATCTTTGAGGATGATCTGGTGCAAGCCGTGTGCCATACCGGGGAGCTGATCCGGGGCCGGGTGCGCTTCGGCACGCACTCGCCCACCATGCAGTGCGATACCTGCTCCGTGGGCTGGTGGATCGAATGGGCGGGGGATGAATTCCTGCGCAAGGAGCTGGGCTTCTGGCAGGAAAAGATCACCGTGGTCGGCCCCTGGGCGGACAACGATAGAATCTGGGATCAGTGGTGCGAGGAGGCGGCAGCGCATGAGAGAGCGCAGGAAACCATGTAAGCCGCTGAAACCGGGGACGAAGGTGACGGTGATGCGGAAAAACGGCGAAGTGATCCAGGGGAAAACTGCCGGGCCGCCCATCGAGCACCTTAAGCAGATCGGAGAATTTTACCTGATCGTCAAATCCCCCGAGGGCGAGGAGCCTTTCTGGCGGGGCAGCGGGCGCAAGAGCAAAGAGCGGCTTTTGTGGGAGGCCCAGCGCTCTGAAATCGGCATGTATGCCCGGGAAAAGCTGATGAACGTGGGCTTTTAACAAAATCATAAGGGGTGGAATCCATGCAAATTTCTGAATTGATGGCGGTCGGCATCGTGGCGGAACAGCCTACGCTGGAACAAACCGAAGGAAGGCCCTGCTGCAAATTTATTCTGCGAGTGGAGGCCCCCGGAAAGCAACGGCCCCACACCCAGGACATCCATTGCACGATCCTGGGCGGCAACGCGGCGCCCTGCTGGGGCAGCGTCCGGCCGGGGGACGAAATGACGGTGTGGGGCGTGCCATACGCCGAGGCGTACCAGGACGAAAACGGGAAGCTCCGCGGCCACCAGTGCGTGCGGTGTAATTTCGTGCGCTATTCCCAGGAAGTACTGAACCGGATCGACGCCAACAGGCTCACGTAAGGATGAAAGGAGATAGATCAATGAATAATAGGATCACACCAAGAGACATTGAACTCATCCACTATCTGCACGATGTAAAAGGGAAACAAACGAAAGAAATCTCAGAGATCACCGGTATTTCCAAAACTTCGGTGAAAATCATCATCAACGGACGCAGAGAGGAAGTAAATCGGAAAGCGAGAGAAAGATATCATGCAAAGAAGAACGCGCAATCCGAGCAGGCCGCCGAAGAGCAAACGACACCCCCGGAGGAACAAACCGAGCAGGAGATTATGCCTGGGTTCAATCGAGTGAGGGATTGCCTTATTCTTACGGAACTTCTGGATTGTTTTCCGGACGCCTTACTTTCTGCGTTCGCCGAGGCTTTCGATAACTACAAAAAAAGCCTTCAATCTTCCGACTAAACGGGCCTTTCGGCCCTCCGCTCCAATGGGGCTAATTTGGATACGGCGCGGATCAGCTTCCGCGCCGGCATGCTGGCAATTCGGGTTTAGCGGGTTCAATTCCCGCCGCCAGCCAAAGATCGCCGATGCCGCACGGCGAAAAAGCACTTGAAAACCATAAAACCATCCTGCGGCGCACTACTGCCACGGCCCGACCGCAAGAATCATAGATCAAATTCATGCGGATAACTCACCACGGGCCACAGCAACCGCCCCAACCGTCCGTGAAACCGACAAGCGCCTCGATAGAGCCAACGCCCCCACCGGGGACACGGGCGGCGGGCAGAAAGGGGCCCCATTTGTGCAATGGGTAGAATTTTGAAATATCGCTTGCTATTCCGCGAAATGAGAGTGATGAATACACTGCTCCCGGGTAAAACCAACGGGAGAACATCCGAATGAGCAATCAAGAGACCGTTACCCTGCGGGCGCTGGTGAAAGCGCTCACAGGGGAAATCGCCTGGATGCGGATTTATCCCGGCGGGTGGCGCGCAAAACCCATAGAGCTGCACGATTGGCAGCAGATTGCGGATATCGTGCGCGCCTACGGGGATGCAACGGTGCGCACGATCGTGCCGGGATACCGGTTTGTGATTGTGGTGCTGGATTGAGCCGCCAGGGCGCAAAATGTTTTTTGCGGACGGGGATTTCCCCGCCCTGCAAAATAAAAACGGCTTAGAATCGATTCTACGGAAGGGGTTTTCTTATGCTCGACTATTTGCAGCTCTATCCGCAAACCATCGAACTGGTGAAGCGCTACAAGGAGGATCAGCGCTGCCGCCTGTATGAGGCCATGGCGTTCTACGCCTTCACCGGGCAGGAGCCCACCTGGCCCCAGGACGCGCCGGAATGGCTGATCTGGGAAGCGCTGAAGCAGACGGTGGATCGGGCGGAAAAGAAGGTGAGCCAGAACAAGCGAAACGCCAGCAGAAAGGAGGAAAGCGAAAGCGAACCGGAGCGAACCGGAGCGAACCAAAGCGAAACCGAGCGAACCGAAGCAAAGCCCAGCGGAACAGACAACCATAAACCAAGAACCATAACCCAGGAAACCATAAACCAAGAGACGGAGAAAGAGGGTTCAACACCCCCAAAAACCCCCGCAGAAAAAGCCGCCGACGATTTTTCGGTGTTCTGGTTGGCCTACCCGAAAAAACAGGATAAGCAGAACGCGCTGAAAGCCTGGAAGAAACTGAACCCTGACGCGGAAACCCAGCGGAAAATCATCCTGGCCATCCAGGCCCAGCGGGCCAGCCCGCAATGGCAAAAGGATGGCGGGCAATTTATCCCGCTGCCCAGCACCTGGCTGAACGGCCGGCGATGGGAGGATCAAACCACCCAGGCTTCGCCCGGCAAGCGGGTATCTGCGCAGGACTACACCCAGCGGGACTACACCGAGGAGGAATTGGATACAGGCCCGGATCTGATCCTGGAAGCCAGAAAAATGAAGGGGCAAGGAGGCTGCTAATGTGAGCGTGATCCCGCAGAAAATCTATCGCATGGTGGACTACCGGCTCAGGAACCGCTGGGAGCTGGCGGCCAGGGCCCGGGCGCGGCTCTACGATGTGCAGAGGGAGGCGCTCTCCATTGCATCCCCGGCAACGGATCAGGAAAAGCACGGCTCCGGCCCCGGGAACCGCACCCAGGCCATGGCGCTGCGCATCCTGGAAGCGGAAATCAAGGTGGAGCAGGCGGAAAAATGGGAAGAGGCCTTCCGGCTGACGGACGCGGCCTTCCCCTTTGAATCCACACCTGAGGGCGTGATCGCCGGATACCTGTACGGCAACGGCATGACCATCCAGGAAACCTGCGCCGCCACCGGGCGAAAACGCACCACCGTGATCCACCTGCGGGATAACTACGTGGCCCATTGCGCGCTGTTCGCCGCGTCTCTGGGTCTGATCGACATTCGGGGAGGGAATGACCATGGAAAGACTCAGGAACTGGCTGATTCGTAAGCTGGGCGGATATACGCCGGACGAGTGGAACAGGATGATCGACAATTGCAGCAGAGAACGCAAGCAGCAATTGCATCCGATAAGGGTAAAGGCAGCTTACAGCTACTACGTGCCCACGGAGAAGGACAGCAAAAGCCAGGATAAGATGGCATCCGAAGCCCTGGCGAACAAGATCGGCCTGGAAATGCTGGATAACGGACTGATTCACCTGACAAAATATGTCGAGCCCATCCAGGACAGCGCCTATATGCGATACCGCATGAAGGCGACCGTCTGGGCGCTGGACGATACACAGATGCCTTGTTACGGAGGTGATAACAAGTGACGCTGTTCTTGTGCGCGATCAGCTTTTTCGCCGGGGCGTTTTTCTGGTCGCTGATCGTTGTGATCTTCGTGGTGAGCAAGTTTGAAGGAATCAAGAATAACGAGGGGGTGAGCGGGGATGACTGACCGGGGAGAAGTGATCGTAGGTCTGAAAGGGGCAAAGGCATTTTTTGAAGCCCGGGCCGACATGGCGGTGGGCGACGGAAAGATGCTGCTGCTATCCTGGGCGAATGCGCTGGGAGACGCTATCGAGCTGCTGAAAGCATCCTCGACGGAAGAAGATGCCGGAAAAACTGTTGACTGAACCGTGAGAAAGATTGAAAAAAGGGAGGACTGAACTATGAAAAAGCTGATTTCCATGATCCTGGCCCTGTGCCTGATGGCCCCTGCAATTGCGTTGGCGTGTGAATCTCCGATGCTGGTATCTGCAAGCGTGAGCACCACGTTTGAGGACGCGTCCTGGTGGGCGCTGAATGAAGACAACGTCCTGGCGGGGATCAAGGACGAAAACGAGAACATCGCCCGTCTTCCTGTACAGCACATTGATTCCCAGTATGTTGCCGGGAAACTGGACAACGGCTGGATGCGGACAGCGGCTTACATTCGCATCATGCAGACCGAATGCGGCGTGGCAGGTCTTACGAAGCTGACGAACGTGGTCATTTCGATCCTGCCGCAGTACATGGAACTGGCGCAGAGCATTGTCACCGGGCTGTTGGGCGACGTGGAGCTGAGCGCGAACGCGATCTCAGCCTGCGCCCAGTGGCGAGACGGGGACTACATCAGCACCATCTTCGCGCCGTCCTACTCCGACCGGATCGTGGTCGGCTCCGTTACGTTCAACGCCGGGCACGACACCACACCGCTCTGCGCGGTGACCTTCGGAGGGCAGCTGCATTTCGCGCTGATGTGCGGCTACTGGACGCCTGATCCTGAGCCCGTGATCACCCGAGAACAGTACGAAGCGGAACAGCAGGCCAGGGCCGAAGCGGAAGCCAGGGCGACAGCGGAAGCGGACGCGCGGGCCAGGGCGGAAGCACGGGCGGAATACGCCATCGCCCAGGCGGCGACGATGCAAACCAACGGCGACGGGGACGGATGCAACCGGAACAACAACGTAGTGCAGGTGAATCTGAGCGTGTTTGGGAGCATCAGGAATTGGCTTGGCATCGGGAACAAGGGCGCGTGCGAGGAATAAGGAGGGATGAACCATGCTTGAAGTTCTGCAATTCATCTTTTCGGATTTCTGGCACTTCATCGGGACGCTGATCCTTCTGATAGCGATTTGCCCGTGGAATAATATAAAGGCTGTATTCGTGAATGGCAAGAAGGAGGGCTGAACCATGAGCGACAAAACGGCGATAAAGAAAACGATTGTTGAACGAGAGTGCGTCATCTCAAAAAAATGCGATGTTTGCGGGAAAGACATTCCGCCGCTTCCGAGAACTTTTCCAAGAAAATACACGCCATATTACAGAATCACAACCCATCATGATGATTGGGGGAATGATAGCATTGAAAGCTATAATTACGAAGATGCTTGTTCTCCCGAATGCGCCTTGAAAATCTGCGAACAATATATCCCCTACAATTTCAAAGAGAACAATTCAAGAACGATTGAAATTGCTCATAAGACGTGTTGGATGTTGCCGGAAGAAGTATCATGAGCGGGAAGCGATTACAAAGGGGATGGAGGGATTGGATGCCTAAGTTTTCAATGATTCTCCCGATGCACAACTGCGAGAAATTCGCCCGGCGGATGCTGGACAGCATCGCGGCGCAGGACTACAAGGATTATGAGCTGATCTGCGTCTGCGACGCATGCGAGGATGGATCCGCGGAGCTGGCCCGCAGCTACGGCGCGCGGGTGGAAGAAGTGGATTTCCACCGGGCGGGTCTGTCCAGGAACCGGGGGCTGGAAGTGGCCACGGGAGAATGGCTGCTCTTCGCCGATGACGACGATTGGCTGCTGCACGAATTCGTGTTCAGCCAGATCGCCGGCATGGCCGGGAAGAACGGCGAGGATATCCTGGCCATGAGCTTCATCTGGAAGGGACAGGGCTACACTCGGAACACGCCGACAGTCATCTGGCCGGCAGTGTGGAACAAGGCGTGGCGCAGGGACTTCATCGGGGACACTCGGTTCTCAGAGAAAAAGTACGGGGACGACGCCGATTTCACCAACGCCATGCTGGCGAAAAACCCCAAGATCATGTTCTGGGATTTCCCGATCTACTATTATGATTACCTGCGGCCGGACAGCCTGAGCGAGAAGGTCATGCACGGGAAGGAGCTGTGACGATGAAAACAAACGAACTGATTCAGGAGCTGCGGTCTTGGGCTGACAAGATGACCTTGCCTGGACGGAGAACGCTTGTTACAGCAGCCGCAGACAGGCTGGAAGAGCTGGAAGAGCGTGTGTATCGGATGGAAGAAAGAATCGCCATCACGGAAGAAGGCTAAATTCCCAAGAATTGCGAATTTGAATCGTATTGATTGTCAATACGATTCGATTTTTGAGGATTTTTGAACGTATCGACCGCAAGGAAAAGGAAGATTCGGAGCAAAAGTGGGAAGCGTGGTAAATTCCTACTATTATATAGGGCATGGGATCCATCTTCCCGCGAATGTTGCAGAATGTTAGCAAGGAAAGATTGAAAAGGAGGGAACGCCGGTGGGAGCTCAGATGCAGCCCATCCGGGATCTGGACAAGGTGCACGATGTGACGGTGACCCTGAGCCGCATCAGGGACACGCGGGGAAAGCGCATGTTCCTGATGTGGGTGGTTGGAATCAACATGGGGTTCCGGGTCAGCGACCTGATCGACCTGAAGGTGGGGCAGCTCCGGGACGAGAACGCATTCACCTACCTTCCGAAGAAGCAGAGCCATAAATCCGGCGCGCGGCCCATCACCGTGCCGGTGCCGGGCGTTGTGCGGAAGGTGCTTAAGGCCAGGCTGCCGGACGCGCCGGCGGACGCCTGGCTGTTTCCCAGCAGGAAGCGCAGCGCGGGAAAAAACGCGCAGCACATCAGCCGGCAGACGGCCAGGATGGATATGCGGGAGATCGGCAGGGTGTGCGGCCTGACGCAGAAGATCGGATGCCACACCATGCGGAAGACCTTCGGCTATCATTACTATCAGAAGACACACGACGTGGCGATCCTGCAGGAATGGTTCTACCATGAATCGCCGGCCACCACGCTGATCTACATCGGAGTGGCCCTGGATAATTTCCGGGAGATGATCAAGAAAAGCCCGTTTGCCGATATGGACGGCGTGGAGCTGTGATGAAGCGTGGAAGCGGGAAATAATTTTTTGACCGGTCATTGACAACCATTTTGGGATATGATAGTATATGCTCAAAATAGTTTGCAGAGACGTTCGGCCGAGTGTGGCCGGGCGTCTTTTTTGCGTTTTGGAGCAGACGGTTTCCACCCCTTTTCCGTCTGAGCGGGCACGCGAAAACGGTGGGCGGGCGGCGTGCAGTAATCATGGGGGTGAGTGAATGCCAAGCGATCCGTATTACAGCAGCACAAAACACAAACGCTGGCGCGAGGCCGTGCTCCGGCGCGCGGGATATCTGTGCGAGGAGTGCAAGCGATACGGAAGGACGGACAAGAACGGGCTGCCGGTGGCGGCCACGACAGCGCACCACATCAAGCACCGCGAGGAGTTTCCCGAGCTGCAGTACCTGGTGAGCAATGGCAGGGCGCTTTGCGAGAAATGCCATAACAAAGCGCACCCGGAAAAGGGAAAAACGGGCCGGAAATGGTAGCGAATGGGAAGGAAACCTGCCGGAAACGCAGCCGAACGCGGAAGGCAAAAGCGCGCAAACCCAAGCGGGGAAAGGATTCGCGGGCACGCGCGCGAGCAGATGAAGGCATCCCCCCCGGGATCCCCCCCTCATCACTTGGGGGGTTCTAAGC
>Ga0310690_10001648_pt1 | contig 39027 bp, 32 predicted proteins | sample AusTroGonzalo_MG_2_FD_207661 | JGI IMG/M metagenome (GOLD analysis project Ga0310690, IMG submission 207661) | Bovine rumen microbial communities from tropical cattle in Woodstock, Queensland, Australia - Gonzalo_04 (v2) (version 2) | ecosystem: Host-associated > Mammals > Digestive system >... | reverse complement strand
GGTGGAATTCAAACCGTTGACTACCAAGCAAATCAAAGAAACTGTTTCAAACTTATATGAAGGTTATGATTTTTCAAAATTCATGGATGTTTTGGCAACATTTTTAGACCTTTATAAATCAAAATACAGAGACAATAGCGCTTTTGCGTCGTTAGGATATGGATTGACGGGCTATGAAAGAGAAAGAAAGAAGATTTTCATGGAAATATCCAAGGAAATTTATGATTACTATACTTCTTTGCTCGAACAAGATGATAAAATTGATTTCGACGACATGATACTGCAGGCAACAGATTTCCTGGATTTGCCGGAATTTCATAACAAATACCGTTACAAATATATCCTCGTTGATGAGTTCCAGGATATTTCTCTGAGCAGATTTAAGTTCTTGAAGAAATTAGTAGAACACGGAAATTCAAAACTGATGGTTGTCGGCGATGACTGGCAATCTATATACAGATTTAATGGTTCCGATATAAATATTTTTATGGATTTCAACAAAACCTCCTTCCCTGATGCTACACTCCACTATATCACGAGAACCAACAGAAATTCTGCTGAATTGCAAAACATCGTGGGAAAGTTTATAATGCAGAACTCTCGGCAATTTAAAAAGCAGATCAAGTCTGATAAACACCAAAAGGATCCTGTTCGAATAATAACCTACAAAGGCAATGATAATAGTTCGGGCGCATTGAAACATGCTCTCAGAGAAATTTCCGGGATTGATTCTTCGGCTGAAGTTTTGATTTTGGGAAGAACTAATGACGACATTAACAAAAAATTCCAGTCAGAAACAAATCATGCTTTTCCAAGCTTAAAATTATCCTATAAAACAATTCACGGATCGAAAGGCTTGGAAAGTGACTTTGTCATTTTGATCAATGCTGGCAACATTCCTAACAAAACGATTGATGATCCGATAATCAATCTATTGTTGGCGATTCCTGAAAATTATAGATATGCAGAAGAAAGACGATTGTTTTATGTAGCTCTGACAAGAACCAAATCGATAGTCTATATTTTAATGCAAAAAGAAAAACCATCTGTTTTTGTTGAAGAAATAAAGAAGGATTGTTGCGAAATGTATTTCGGTGAATAAGAAAATGAAGGAAATATCCGGCGCATTCACCCTTGAATTTAAGCGGGAATTGCCGCATAATGCGGCGAAGCGGAAATATAAATAGGTTGTTGAAGAATATAAGTTATGGGAAACGAACCGGATAAATGGCATTGGCAGGAGCCTGGCACGGCATGGAAAGGGATCGGAATTTACCATATAACAATGGTTGTTCCAAGCCGTGAGCCGCTCTTAGGCACACTTGTAATCCCGGGAAATGACCCAGCACAGGCGAGGGTGGATGCGACAGAGTTAGGTAAAAAAATAGTTGGCATTATGTTCAAAATCTCTGATTTTCACCCAGAAGTCCGTTTGCTGCAGTATTGCTTAATGCCGGACCATCTGCACACCATCCTTTATGTTACTCATCAAATGCCACAAGGTATAAGAACGGTGGTTCGCGGATTTTGGCAGGGAGCAAAGAAAATTGGCAGACAATATAGTTTGTCAATTCATCCGAATAATATTCGGGATAATGAACGAAATTTGGCTGTAGATCCCGTTTTCACCGAAATGCCTTTCATCCGCCCTATGTCCCGACGCGGTCAACTGCGGGCAATGTTCCGCTATGTCCAGATGAACCCGCAGCGTCTTGCCACCAAACGCCTTATGCCTGGCTTTTTCCGAGTGCAAAGCGGTATAAAAATAGCAGGCAGGACTTATTCTGGAGTGGGCAATGTTGCACTGCTGCAAGCAGAGTGTTTTGCACCGGTTCATGTCCGCCGCACAATGGTTGATGCGGCAGAACATGGCGATAATCAGCCGCTTCGTGACTATATGAACGGGTGTGTTATTGCAGCCCGTAACGGTACTGTTATGGTTTCGCCGTTTATTTCACCGCAGGAGCGGCAGGTGATGGAAGTTCTGCTTAGAGAAAAACTGCCGTTCATATATTTGGCGGACAATGGTTTTCGTGAATATTACAAACCGCAGGATCACCTCTTCGATGCTTGTGCGGCAGGAGATCTGCTTATCCTCAGCCCGTGGGAATATGATGCCGATAAACGGCATATCAGCCGCAATGATTGTGTTATGCTGAATAAGATGGCTGAAGAAATAGCGGATGGATGGAGATAAAAAAAATAAATTACCGCAAAATACTTGCTTTCCCTTTTTTCCATGTCTTAAATCAAACAGTTTGTTACTAATCTTTTTTTAGGAGGAAAACATGTATTCAAACGTTGATGAGCTTTTCTCGAAAATGACGAAAAGAGCGAAAAAATCTGCTATCAGAGAGCTTCTCAAACTCACGAAGAAACCGGGTCTTATCTCCTTCGCCGGCGGTCTTCCGGCACCGGAGACCTTCCCCTCAAAAGAGCTTGAAGAGATCACCCGCGAGGTTCTTGAAAAAGAATCGGCACTCGCGCTTCAGTACGGCACGACAGAGGGTGACGACCTGCTGAGAGAGCAAATCACGCTCCGCTATCAAAAGATGGGTCTTAAAATCACGAAGGATAACGTCGCTATCACGACGGCAAGCCAGCAGGCACTCGACTTCCTCGGCAGAGTCTTCATCAACGAGGGAGACGTCGTTATCGTCGAATTCCCGAGCTACCTCGGCGCACTTCAGGCTTTCAACGCTTTCGGCGCAAAACCGATCGGCATCGAGTCCGATGAAAACGGTATGTCGCCGGTTCTCCTCGACAAGAAACTCGCAGAGCTCAAGGCTCAGGGGATCCGCCCGAAATTCATGTACATCATCCCCGACTTCCAGAACCCGTCAGGCGTAACGATGCCGGCTTCCAGAAGAAAAGAGATCATCGAAGTCGCTCACAAGTATGAAGTCCTCATCGTCGAAGACAGCCCCTACAGAGAGCTCCGTTTCGAGGGTGAAGCGCAGCCGACACTCTATCAGCTTGACGACAAGGGCACGACCATCATGCTCGGCACCTTCTCGAAGACGTTCGTTCCGGGCTTCAGAACAGGCTGGATCATCGCTGATCCGCTCATTCTCGACAAGTTCATAACCACGAAGCAGTCGGTCGACCTCTGCACGCCGGCATTTGTTCAGAGGATCGCTGCAAGATACATGGAGCGCGGTCTTTTCGACGCAAAGCTCAACGACATCATCAAGCTTTACGGCCACAAGAAGAACATCATGATGGATGCCTTCAAAAAATACCTGCCCGAGGGCGTAACGTGGACGAATCCTGAAGGCGGACTCTTCCTGTTCGTTTACCTTCCGGAGCACATGGACAGCGAAAAGCTCTTCATGAAGGCTGTTGAAAACAACGTCGCATTCGTTGTCGGTCACGTCTTCTACTGTGACGGCGTAAGCGGCAAAAACACGATGAGGATCAACTTCTCATACTGCTCGGACGATCAGATCGTCGAGGGCGTAAAGCGTCTCGGCAAAGCTATCAGAGAGTACAAGGACTAACCTTTCATCCGGCCGCGTCTCCGGGCGCGGCTCATTCATCCTCTTTTTTCAGATTTTCGGGCATCTTGACATCCCTCATGTAGATGACTTTTGCGTTTTTGAAGGTCACGGAACCGGCGTTCGCCCCCTTTTTTTTGGTGACGTTTTTGCGCTCGGTGTACCAGACTTCGCCGCAGCCGCCCTTTTTCGCCTTACTGTAGATTATCGCCAGCCTGCAGGCAGTCAGAAGATCGGCCTGCCTGATCTGTTCATTTTTCTTCATCTTCATGATCACGTGGCTGCCGTGATAATCCTTGGCGTGGAACCAGATATCGTGAGGAAGGGCTATCTTGAATGTGAGCTCGTCATTGTCGCGGTCATCCTTGCCGACAAGAAAGATCCGCCCGTTGTCAGCCCTGAACTTGTGGTACGGGATATGGACCTGAGCCTTAGCCTTCTTCTTTTCGGTTTTGACTGCCGAACTCTGTAACTCGTTGATTTCAGCGATGTTTTTAAGTTTTTCCTCGAGCTCTGAGATCCTCGCCTCACACGCCGTGATACCGTTTCTGGAGCGCCTTATCAGCGAAAAGAAGCGCTCCATATTCTGGACAAGGGTCTTTGCCGGGTCGAGCTCGATCCTGCATGTCAGGCCGTCGGAACCGGTCAGTTCGATGAAGGGTCTCCGCTCGTTCGCATCGAGAGCGTAGAGGTTCGCCTTCAGAAGTGTCGCGTTCTTCGTGTAAAGCTCCGCATTCGATCTGTGGCGTTCAGACTCGGACTTCGCCAAAGCGATCAAATCGATAAGTTTTCTGCGCCTCTTTTCGATGAGCTGTTCACGGAGCAGGCTGAGCCCGGCATCGGATTTTTCGATGAACCACGATTCCCAGAAGAGCGGGTTTTCAAACGTGAGAGGAAAGTCGCGCATCGGTTTTTCAAGCGGCTTCAGCTCAAGCGAACGTTTTTCCGACCAAACCAAATTACCTGAAAAATCAAATATCTGCACTGGTTTTCCGCCAAAAAGCGGAACGATCATAGAGAGGGTCGCAGCCTCGATCTTCACTACTTTGCCGAATTCCGGAAGTAGCGAAAACGAGCGGATCTTACCGGCAAAGTTCGCCCGGATCCCCTCTTCGAGATTCGTGATCGGTTCTTTCGGGAAGCGTGAGGTATCCGTTACCGGAATAATGATCTTCTCTTTGGTGTGAAAAAAGAGAGCCGCGATGTTTTTTGATCCGTAGAGCTTTACAAGCGTGCCGCCCCGTGATCTGAAGACACCGGAGACAAGCGAATCTCCTGCATTTTTATTAAGAAAGTCAACTACTTGTTGAGCATCAGAGAGATACATGGTCAGGCATTTCGGGCTTCAAGGACCTCAGCCGCCGCACGGAGCTGATCTTGATCGTTGATGCCGGAGAGCGAAAGAGAATCCTCCTCGACATACGCCGAAACGCGCTTTCCCATCGCCTTGGCGATCCCGACGATGTCCGTAAGGTAGTATTCGCCCTTCACGTTGTCGTTTTTTATTTTTTGGACGGCGTCTGCCAGAAAATTGCGCTCAGCGAGGTATATTCCGCTGTTTATCTCCTTGATTTCACGCTGTTTTTCACTTGCATCCAGGTATTCGACGATTCCTTTGACGGAACCGTCCGGCTCTCTGAGGATCCTTCCGTAATGCCCAGGATCCTCGAGGATCGTGCTGACGATCAGAAGGTCCGAAGAGCTCCCGGTGAAGTATTCTGCAGCCTTGACGAATGTCTCCGTCTTTATGAGCGGAGTATCGCCGGCGCAGATCACGACAAGCTCCGTATCGCCGTCGAGGTTGGGGATAGCGCACCTGACGGCTCCCCCGGTCCCGTTCTGCTCCGGCTGAAGCGAAAATTTCACATTTTTAAAGTTGTCTCTGATGTAGCTTTCGACAAGCTCGCGGCCGTGTCCTGTGACAATGTTCAGAGAACCGCAAAGCGGCGAAAGCGCCTCGATTATCCAGCCGACGAGCGGCTTGTCCATGATTCTGTGCATGACCTTCGGAAGGTCTGACTTCATCCTTGTCCCCTTGCCTGCAGCAAGGATTATTGCTTCTGATTTCAAGTTGTTACTCCTTAATTTTCATCAATCACATCACGCATCGAATAGCGGCCAGGCTGCTTCCCGACTATGAAACGCAGCGCCTCGACGGCCCCCTTTGCAAGAACAGATCTGCTTGAAGCGCGGTGGGTTATCTCAAGCCGTTCGCCGTCGTATCCGAAGATCGCCGTATGTTCGCCGACAGCGTCTCCGCACCTTATCGAATGGTAGCAGATCTCGTTTTTCGGACGCGCTCCTTCGAACCCGCTCCTGCCATCCTTTTCCTTCAGACCGCGCTCGGACTGGACCTTCGAGATGATCCGCCCCATCTCGAGAGCCGTCCCGGAGGGCGCATCCTTCTTTTTGTTGTGGTGAAGCTCCACGATCTCGATATCCGCGTCACGCGTCATCGCAGCTGCACTCTCAAGAAGCTTGAAAAGGATGTTCACGCCGCGGCTGAGATTTGATGCCTGAAGCACCGGGATCACCTTTGAAGCCTCGTCGATCATCGAATGATCTTCAGCGGTTAAGCCTGTCGTACCGATAACGAGCGGTTTTTTGTGAGCCACCGACCACGCAAGGATCTTCCGCGTCCCTTCCGGAGAACTGAGATCGACGGAGACATCGACATCATCCCCGGAGACCGAATCCGGATCTTCAAAATTTTCGCCGAGATCGACGAAGTGAGTTATCCGAAGATCGCCAGACGCTTCAGCAAGCCCTGTGATCGCACGGCCCATCCTGCCGTTGGCACCGCTCAGCATGATCCTTATCATTTCGCCGCCTCGTATGAGCGGAATTCATCCTTCAGGCTGCGGGACATCAGCCTTGGAACAGACTCCTTGATATCGACATCGTTGAAAAGAACGTCGTAAAGCGTCTCGGCGATAGGCATCTCGACACCGATTTTTGCCGCCAGATCGTGGACTGATGCAGTCGTCGGAACGCCTTCTGCGACCATGACCATGCTGTCAAGGATCGCCTTCAGTTTTTCGCCCTGGCCGAGTCTGATCCCGACCTGTCTGTTGCGGCTGAGATCGCCGGTGCATGTCAGGACAAGGTCGCCGATACCGCTGAGACCAGAAAGTGTCAGCTGGTCGCCGCCTAAGGCCATGACAAGGCGGGCCATCTCGTAAATCGAGCGCGTGATCAGAGCCGCCTGTGTGTTTTTGCCGAGCTTCATGCCGTCCAGGATCCCGACCGCGATCGCGTAAATATTTTTGAGAGCGCCGCCCAATTCAACGCCTTTGATGTCGCTAGAGCGGTAGATCCTCATGTATGACGAATTAAATATATCCTGGATTTCATTAAGTTTTTCGCTGTTCTTGCCGGCAACTACCGCGCAGGTCGGCATCTTCATCGCGACCTCTTTCGCGAATGTCGGACCCGAGATCGCGAAGATATTTTTATGAAGCTCTTCCGGCAGGATCTCCTCCGCGATTTCGTACATCATCTTGAGAGTCGAATTTTCGATCCCCTTGGAAGCGATAACGATATTCGTCTCGGGCGAAAGCATCGGCGCAGTCTCGACAAAAGACTTCCTGATGTGCTGCGACGGAGTCGAAAAAACGACGAGATCCTTGCCGATTACGGCATCCTTTATCTCCGAGACGGCGTGAAGGGTCTCCGCGAGCCTGACTCCGGGCAGAAAAAGCTTGTTTTCATGACATCCGTTGATCGATCCGATCACTTCGGCCTCACGCGCCCAGATATCGGTTTTGTAGCCCTTCAGAGCGAGGTGGGAAGCAAGCGCCGTCCCCCAGCCGCCGGCAGATATGACACCAATATTAAGACTCATTTATACCTCCTTCTAAAAAACATAAGAATTTAGCTTTATGAGCGCTATAGTCAATTTTGAGCAGGTTTCTTAGGGAAAAATCAGGATTTTTTCGGATTTGAAGTAGTTTCCGGGAACTAGTTTTCCTTCTCGAGGAACTTGTAGACGCAAGCCGCAAGCGCAGCGCCGATGAGCGGAGCTACTACAAATACCCAGAGAGCTGCGATCGGAGCCGTGTTCCCGCTGATTGCGGCTACGACTGCCGGACCGAAGCTTCTTGCCGGGTTGACTGACGTTCCGGTAAGACCGATGCCGAGAATGTGGACGAGAACAAGCGTGAAGCCGATGACTACGCCTGCAAACGAACCGTGGTTGCCCTTCTTGGAGGTCACGCCGAGGATCGTCATGACGAAGAAGAATGTAAGGACGATCTCAACGATGAGACCTGCAACAGCGTTGCCGTGAACTCCGCCGAGCCCGTTCGTGCCGAATCCGCCCGTCATGTCCTTGACATTGCCGAGCTTGAAGATGAGAGCCAGAAGTCCGGAACCTGCAAGTGCGCCGAGACACTGTGAAATTACGTAGCCGATGAAGTCTTTTACGGTCATTCCGCCGGTCATGAGTACGCCGAGCGATACAGCCGGGTTGATGTGGCAGCCGGAGATGTTGCCTACGCAGTAAGCCATTCCGACGATCGTAAGACCGAACGCGAACGCGGTAAGAAGATAACCGCCGCCGTTTGCAGCGTCGCAGCCGACGAGCATTGCCGTGCCGCATCCCAATGTTACAAGTGCGAGTGTACCGATAAATTCAGCGATGTACTTTTTCATAAATCCCTCCATTAAAAAAAGTAGTTGCGATATTGTGTCCATGTTGAAATAAAATGCAAACAGACTTTTTCCTTTATTGCCGCGCTCCGATCGCTATACTTCGCCGGTTTTCAGGAGTTGATGGATGGAATTCAAAGGTCTTACGAGCCGGCAGGCGGCTGAAAGCAGAGAAAAATTCGGTTCGAACGCACTGACACACATACCGCAGGACCCGCTCTGGAAGAAGTTTGTCCTCGGGCTGACCAACCCGATGCTGGTCATCCTGCTCGCCGCTCTGGCTATCCAGGTCGTCCTTTTTCTGCTCAAAAAGGCTGAGTGGTACGAGCCGCTCGGCGTTCTGATTGCGATATTGGTCGCGGACGGGGTCTCGGCGGCAAGCGAATACCGTCAGGAAGGCAAAGCCTCCGCTCTCAAGGCCGGTGAAGAGGCTAAGGAGATGACCAAGCTGATCCGCGACGGCGAACTTCGCGAAGAGCATGTCACGGGCGTCGTCGTCGGGGATACCGTTCTGCTCCAGACCGGCGACAGGATCCCTGCTGACGGAGAGATCGTTTACGGCGAAATAAAGGTCGACCAGGCGGTCCTGAACGGCGAAACTGAGGAGGCGGCGAAACGCCCGAACATCGGAAACGCAACGATCGACACGAATGATCTGCTCAACGGATCATACCTCTACCGCGGCACCGTCGTATGCAGCGGCGAGGCGTACATGAAGGTTGCCGTTGTCGGCGACAGAACGCTTTTCGGGAGACTCGCGCTCGAGGTCCAGGAGGGTACGCGGGCGACCCCGCTCCAGGTGAAACTGGCCGATCTCGCAAAAAAAATAACCGTTTTCGGCTATATCGGCGCCTCGGCGATCGTCCTCGGGATCATAGCAAAGACCCTACTCGGAGGAGTGCTGCCGCCCGATCTCAGAAGCTGGCTGACTCTCATACTCAACGCCGCGGCGGTCGCCGTCACGATCATCGTCTGCGCAGTCCCTGAGGGGCTTCCGATGCTCACCTCGATACTGCTGTCGCTTCAGAGCATCAAAATGGCGAAGGACAACGTTTTAGTCCGTAAAATCAACGGTTTGGAGACTGCCGGAAGCATCAACCTGCTGCTCTGCGACAAGACCGGCACCATCACTGAGGGAAAACTTTCGGTCGTCGAGCTGGCGACCGGCGACGCGCAGAGCTTCGGCAGCCTAAAAAGCCTCCCTGCTCTTGCCCGCGACATCGGGATCGGCATCGCGCTCAACAACGCAGCCAAAATCTCCGGCGGCACAGTCATCGGCGGGAACTCGACCGACCGGGCGCTGCTCGCTTTCATCATCCGGGACGGAGCGGCAGAGGGACTCCCGAGCTGCAGTATGCTCGCTTCCGAACCATTCGATTCCGAAAAAAAATACTCCTCGGTAACGCTTGAAAACGACGGAAAAACAGAAATTTTCATCAAAGGCGCTCCCGAAAAGATCCTGAGCATGTGCAAAAAATTCATAAGTAAAAACGGAGAGTTGCTTGATCTTACAGACAGAGGCCCCATCATCGCCTACACCGGTTCGCAGGCCTCGAGATCGATGCGACTCCTGGCGGTTGCAAAACGCGGGATCAGCGAAGAGGGATACGCTCTCGTCTGCCTGGTCTCCATCCGCGACAACGTCAGGACCGACGCGGCTGATGCGATCAGGGAGGTCCAGGGGGCCGGAGTACAGGTCGTGATGATAACAGGCGACCGGAAGGAGACCGCCGTTGCGATCGCAGGAGATGCGGGGCTTCTCGGCAGCGGGCGCGGCATCGTGCTGACATCAGCCGAACTCGCGGAGAAGAGCGACGAAGAGCTGAAGAGCCTCCTTCCCGACCTGCGGGTCGTCGCGAGAGCCCTCCCGTCGGACAAGAGCCGCCTCGTCAGGATCGCGCAGGAGCTCGACATGGTCGTCGGCATGACCGGCGACGGCGTCAACGATTCGCCCGCACTGAAGAAGGCGGATGTCGGCTTTGCGATGGGCAGCGGCACCGAAGTCGCGAAGGCCGCCGGCGACATCACGATCCTCGACGACAGATTTTTATCTATTGACAGGGCGATCCTCTACGGCAGGACGATGTTCAAAAGCATACGCAAGTTCCTGATTTTTCAGCTGACTGTCAACGTCGCGGCAGTCCTCACCTGCCTCCTCGGCCCGCTCATCGGAAAGGGCGGAGAGTACAACGTCATCATGACAGTCGTTCAGCTCCTGCTCGTCAACATCGTTATGGATTCACTCGCGGCGATCGCCTACGGAAGCGAGCCCGCACTGCCCGAATTCATGAAGGAAAAGCCTGTCCGGAGGTCGGCAGGCATCGTCAGCGGCGAGATGCTCTCGCAGATCCTGGTGACGGCGCTCTACATCACGGCGGTATCTCTTTCGATCCTCTTCGTCCCGCCGGTCCGCTCGCTTTTCGGAGATGTCAGTATCACCTACCTCAAGTCGGCGCTCTTTGCCACATTCATGATGTCGATAACCTTCAACGGCTTCAACGCCAGGACGGCGCGCCTCAACATCTTCAGCGACCTTGGAAAAAACAAGAATTTTCTGATAGTTATGCTCTCGATCCTGCTGCTTCAGTTCCTCTTCGTGACCTTCGGCGGCAGGGCGCTGGCGGTCGAAAGCCTGAGCCCCGAGGCCTGGGGGATATGCCTCCTCATGTCGCTTTCGGTCATTCCGGTCGACACCGCCAGAAAGCTCTTTGTCCGCGCCATCGGAAAAAAGGGTTGATTTTGTCGTCCTATACATTATATTTGCGCGAACTTTTTTAGGAGGATCTTATGGCTACCTACATTTGTCACAACTGCAAACAATCGCTCGACGACGAGCTTGAGGATATCCGCGGTAAGGTCGGCAGACAGGATGTCTGTCCGCACTGCTACTCAGACCTGCACTGCTGTCTCAACTGCAAATTCCACGACGAAGCCTACACGAACGAGTGCCGCGAGGATTCGCGTTCCTTCATCCGCGAACGCGACAAGGCGAACTTCTGCGCAGCTTTCGAGTTCGTTAAGGACGAGGGCGACGACGGCAGCGAGGAGATCGACGCAAAGTCGCAGCTTAACGGCCTCTTCAAGTTTTAACGCGCTCTTTTTGAGCAAAAATTTCAGTAATTTTAAAAACTTTCGGAGTTCTTTATGTTTAAATACCTCATCAGAAAAATTTTCGGTACGGAGAACGAGCGTTATCTGAAGTCGATCCGCCCGCTGGTCACCAGGATCAACGAGCTCGAACCTTCGATCCAGCCTCTCAGCGATGACGCTCTGGTCGCCAAGACGGCGGAATTCAAGCAGCGCGTCGCCAACGGCGAATCACTCGACTCGCTGCTTCCCGAGGCTTTCGCAGTCGTCCGCGAGGCGGGAAAACGCGTACTCGGGATGCGCCACTACGACGTCCAGCTCATCGGCGGTATCGTCCTTCACCAGGGAAAGATCGCCGAGATGAAGACGGGCGAAGGAAAGACTCTCGTCGCGACTCTGCCGATGTACCTCAACGCACTTGAAGGCCGCGGAGCGCACCTTGTCACGGTCAACGACTACCTCGCAAGCCGTGACGCTGAGTGGATGGGGCGGATCTACCGCTTCCTCGGGCTTTCGGTCGGCACGATCCTCAACGGGATGGGCACAAAGGACAAACGCCGCGCCTACAACAGCGATATCACCTACGGAACGAACAGCGAGTTCGGCTTCGACTACCTGCGCGACAACATGAAATTCGACATCGGGAACTACGTCCAGCGCGATCTCCGCTACGCTATCGTCGACGAGGTCGACTCGATCCTGATCGACGAGGCAAGGACCCCGCTCATAATTTCCGGACCGAGTGACGAGAGCACCGATCTTTACGTCAAGGTCGACGCAGTGGTCAAGAGGCTCCGCGACGAGGAGGATTTCACGAAGGATGAAAAGACAAAAAACGCCATCCTGACGCAGGAGGGAATCTACAAGGTCGAGCGGATGCTCGGCGTTCAGAACCTCTACGCTCCCGAGAATCTGGAACTCGTCCACCACGTCCAGCAGGCGCTCAAGGCAGTCTTCATGTTCCACCTCGACGTCGATTACGTCATCAAGAACGTTGACGGCGTTGACAAGGTAATGATCGTCGATGAGTTCACGGGCAGGATCATGGACGGCAGACGCTACAGCGACGGTCTCCACCAGGCTCTCGAGGCTAAGGAGGGCGTAAAGGTCGAACGCGAGAACCAGACACTCGCAACGATCACCTACCAGAACTTTTTCAGGATGTACGACAAGCTCTCCGGCATGACCGGAACGGCGGATACCGAAGCCCGCGAATTCGCGGAAATCTACAACCTCGCGGTAAGAGTCATCCCGACCAACAAGCCGGTTATTCGCAAAGACATGCCTGATCAGATCTACAAGACCCAGGAGGCCAAAGAGAGGGCTGTAATCAAAGAGATCCTCGAGAAAAACGCGAAGGGCCAGCCCGTTCTGGTCGGTACCGTTTCGGTCGAGAAGTCTGAACGTCTCAGCAAACTCCTCACCGAACGCGGCATCAGGCACAACGTCCTCAACGCCAAATTCCACATGAAGGAGGCCGATGTCGTAGCTCAGGCCGGCAGAAAAGGCACCATCACGATCGCCACGAACATGGCGGGCCGAGGAACCGATATCGTCCTCGGAGGAAACCCGGAAAAACTGGCTCTCGCCGAGGCTGAAAGCGTTATGGAGGAGCTTGATACCGGATCGCAGGAATACAAGGAGATCCTTGAAAAATATGAAAAGATCTGCGCCGAGGAGAAGAAGGAGGTCCTGGCTGCAGGAGGACTTCACATCGTCGGAACGGAACGCCACGAATCACGAAGGATCGACAACCAGCTGCGCGGACGAAGCGGACGTCAGGGCGACCCTGGATCATCGAGGTTCTTCCTCAGCCTAGACGACGACCTGATGAGGATCTTCGGCGGCGAGCGTCTGGTCAAGGCGATGGAACGTCTCGGGCTTGAAGAGGATCAGCCGATCGAACACAAAATGATTTCGAAATCGATCGAAAACGCTCAGAAAAAGGTCGAAGGACACAACTTCGGGATCCGTAAGAACGTCCTCGAATACGACGACGTAATGAACCAGCAGAGAAAGACGATCTACGCGCTCAGACGCAACATACTGACCGGCGGCGAAAAGAACAAGCAGGTCATCTACAGCATGATCGAAAGCATCATCAACACCGGACTCACATCGATCATCCCCGAGCGTACTCTCCCCGACACCTGGAATTACGGTCAGGTCAAGGAGCTCCTTGCCGGCGTCATGACCTACAACGAAGAGGCGCGGGCAATGCTCGACGACTCGATCTTCGAACCGATCCTCAATTCCTCGGACTACACGAGCCTGAAACCGGAACCGGCACTTCAGCTTCTGGCGCAGAGATGCTACGACTTCCTGCTCGAGCAGTACGACAAAAAGATTTCGCAGTTCGACGCAGCACTCAGCCAGGAGATCGAGCGCCACATCGTTCTCGAAGTCCTCGACATCTTCTGGAGGCGCCACCTGCTCAACATGGATCACCTCCGCGAGGGGATCGGTCTGCGCGGCTACGGACAGAAAAACCCGAAACTCGAATACAAGCGCGAAGGTTTCGCGATGTTCAACGACATGATGGACAGCATCTACACGGAGTCGATAAAAAGGCTCTTCTCCGTCCAGGTCGTAACCGAAGAGGCTGTTGAAAAGTTCGAAAAGAAGGAGCAGAAAAAGGAGGCCGAAGTCCAGAAGAACACGACGGCTCCGGTCGAAAAGGAGCCGACAAAGCGCACAACGCCCAAGGTCGGCAGAAACGACGACTGTCCCTGCGGAAGCGGCAAGAAGTTCAAGCGCTGCTGCATGGGCAAAGGTATCTACGACTAGGTGCAGCATGAAGACAGTTCGTTTAGCTCTCGAGGAGCTCTTCCGACAGGCGGTCCTGACGCTCCAGCCCGACTTTTCCGACTGGCAGAGGCTCTTCTTCCAGTCGACAGCCGATGAAAAATTCGGCGACTACCAGACAAACTTCGCGATGGCGGCGTCAAAAGTCTTCAAAAAGGCCCCCCGCGCAGTTGCAGAAGAGCTCGTGGCGGCGCTTCCGGCAAACGGGCTCATCGGAAAGGTCGAAATCGCAGGCCCCGGCTTCATCAACGTCTTTCTGAACGACAGATACGCCGCTGATCTCGTCAAGTCATCATTCACTGAAAAGTGGGATTTTTCGCACATAAATACAGCTGGGACCGTCGTTATCGACTACTCCTCCCCCAACATCGCAAAACCCATGCACGTCGGTCATCTCCGCACGACGATCATCGGCGACAGCCTGAAGCGGATCATGCGCTTCCTCGGCTATCAGGTCATCGCGGACAACCACCTCGGCGACTGGGGGACCCAGTTCGGAAAGCTGATCGTCGGCTGGCACCGCTGGCTCGACAAAGAGAATTTCGAAAAGGATCCGATCTCAGAGCTTGAACGGATCTACATCGCATTCGGAGAGGCTGCCGAACAGGATCCGTCACTCGACGAACTTGCCAGGATCGAGTTGAAAAAGGTCCAGGACGGCGATCCGGAGAACCTCGCCCTTTGGAAAAAATTTGTCGACATAACCCTTTCCGAGTGCAAGCGGATCTACGAGTATCTCGGAATAAATTTCGATACATACTACGGCGAATCCTTCTACCATCCGCTGATGCCGGAAGTGATCCGCGAGCTTGAAGAGAAGAAGATCGCTGTCGAAAGTGACGGCGCGCTCGTCGTATTTTTCGATGAAAAGTCGAACATACCGCCCTGCATCGTCCGCAAGAAGGACGGCGCCTTCCTCTACGCCACGAGCGACCTCGCGACAATAAAATTCAAGCACGACAACTACAGAATGAACAAGGCGGTCTACGTCACCGACGACAGGCAGGCCCTGCACTTCAGGCAGATCTTCACGATAGCCGGACTTCTCGGCTGGGAGATGGAGTTCGTTCACGTCCCGTTCGGCGTGATGTCCTTCCAGGGAGAGATCCTGAAGACCCGCGCCGGCAACACGATCAAGCTCAAGGACCTCTTCCGCGAGGCTGAAAACAAAGGGCTCGCCGTTGTCGAAGAGAAAAATCCCGCGCTTCCGGACGACGAAAAGAAAAAGATCGCCAAGGCGGTCGGTATCGGCGCTCTCAAGTATTCGGATCTTTCGCAGAACAGAACGAGCAACATCGATTTTTCGTGGGAAAAGGCTCTGAGCTTCGACGGAAACACAGCGCCCTATCTGCAGTATTCCTACGCGAGAGTCCAGTCGGTAAAACGGAACGCCCGCGAAAAGGGCTTTGAAGTCGACAGATCGGCAGACCTCGTTCTGGAGACGGAAATCGAGCGTTCGATCGCCCTTTCGATCCTTAAGTTCCCTGAGGCCGTCGAAAAATCGGCCGAACTTTACCGTCCGAATTTCATTGCCGACCACATCTTTGACCTGGCGCAGAAATTCAGCAGTTTTTACAATTCGACACCGATCCTCAAGGCGGAGCTTCCGCTTCTGAAGTCAAGGCTGCTCCTCGCCGAAGCTGTCGCGGAGGTGATAAAAACGGGGCTTGACCTGCTCGGGATCGACGTTGTCGAAAGAATGTGACGCAACATATCAAATTAAAATAGGAGGAAACAATGCTGAACAATTTCGACATTTCGAATGCAATGACGATCAAACTCGACCCCGTTCTTCCCGAATACCCGAAATTCGTCGAGGGTATCAGACGCGCTCCGAAAAGAGAGCTCACGCTCACGAAAAACGAGATCGAACTTTCACTCAGAAACGCGCTCCGCTATGTTCCGGAAGAGCTTCACGAGGCTCTTGCTCCCGAATTCCTCGAAGAACTTCTCACACGCGGCAGGATCTACGGATACCGCTTCCGTCCTGAAGGAAAGATCTGGGGAAAACCGATAGATTCATACAAGGGAAACTGCATCGAAGGCAAGGCGTTCCAAGTCATGATCGACAACAACCTCGACTTTGCTACGGCGCTTTATCCGTACGAACTCGTAACTTACGGCGAAACGGGCCAGGTCTGCCAGAACTGGATGCAGTACCGCCTCATCAAAAAATATCTCGAAGTGATGACCGACGAACAGACGCTCGTTCTCCACAGCGGACATCCGCTCGGCCTCTTCAAATCGCACAAAAGAGCTCCGCGTGTCATCACGACGAACGGACTTATGGTAGGCCTTTTCGACGATATGCAGAACTTCAACCGCGCCGCAGCGCTCGGTGTTGCGAACTACGGCCAGATGACTGCCGGCGGCTGGATGTATATCGGCCCGCAGGGAATCGTTCACGGCACCTACAACACGATCCTCATCGCAGGAAGGATGAAACTCGGCGTTCCGTGGGACGGCGACCTTCGCGGCAAACTCTTCGTCTCCAGCGGTCTCGGCGGCATGAGCGGCGCACAGCCGAAAGCAGTCGAAATCGCTAAAGGCGTCGGTATTTTCGCCGAAGTCGATGCTTCGAGGATCGAAACGAGACATTCCCAGGGCTGGGTATCGTTAGTTACCGACAGCGCAGAAGAGGCATTCAAGAAAGCATTTGAATATATTGAGAAAAAGGAACCCATCAGCATTGCTTACCACGGAAATATAGTCGATCTTCTCGAATATGCGGACTCCGAAAACATCCACATCGACCTTCTCAGCGACCAGACGAGCTGCCACGCAGTCTATGAAGGCGGGTACTGCCCTGCAGGGATCACTTTCGAAGAGAGAACGGCGCTTCTCGCAAACGATAAACCGAAATTCCGCCAGCTTGTTGACGCTACGCTTCGCAGACATTTCGAAGTCATCAAAAAGCTCGTTGCGAAAGGAACCTACTTCTTCGATTACGGCAACTCCTTCATGAGAGCGATCTTCGATGCCGGCGTCAAAGAGATCTCCAAAAACGGCAAAGACACATTCGAAGGATTCATCTGGCCGAGCTATGTTGAAGACATTCTCGGACCTGAACTTTTCGATTACGGCTACGGCCCCTTCCGCTGGGTATGCCTTAGCGGCAAAGAGAGCGACCTCGCTAAGACCGACGAAGCTGCTGCAGAAGTCATCGCACACTGCAGACCTGTCCTCCGTTATCAGGACAAAGACAACTACCACTGGGTAAAAGACGCGATGAAAAACAAACTCGTCGTCGGAACTCAGGCAAGGATCCTTTATCAGGACGCTGCCGGAAGAACGCAGATCGCCAAGAAATTCAACCAGCTGGTACGAGAAGGCGTAGTAGGCCCGATCATGCTCGGACGTGACCACCACGACACCGGCGGCACCGACAGCCCCTACCGTGAAACGTCGAACATCAAGGACGGTTCCAACATCATGGCCGACATGGCGACCAACATTTTCGCCGGCAACTGCGCGAGAGGCATGAGCCTTGTCGCTCTCCACAACGGCGGTGGAGTCGGCATCGGCAAATCGATCAACGGCGGCTTCGGCATGGTCCTTGACGGCTCAGAAAGAGTTGACGCGATACTCGACATCGCATTCCCGTGGGACGTCATGGGCGGCGTTTCAAGAAGAGCGTGGGCAAGAAACGAACACTCGATCGAAACCGTTGTCGAATACAACAAAAACAACGAGCACAAAGACCACCTCACACTTCCCTACATCGTAAATGACGAACTTATCGCTAAAGTGATGAAGGACGTGAAATAATGCGCGACCTCAAACCGCTTCTCGAAAAGCTATACCAAAAGTTAAATAAGAGATCTCTCGTAGATCCCGATCCGCTATGGTTCCTATACGATTATCCTGACGTAAAAGACCGTGAAATCACAGGGCTTATCGCCTCGTCGCTCGCATACGGCGGAGTCACACAGATACTAAAATCGATCGATAAGATACTGCAACCGATGGAGGGGAAGCCTTACGATTTCGTCACATCGCACAGTGAAAAGGATTTCGCCGCGATATACAAAGGTTTCGTCCACCGCTTTACGACTGATGCCGACATAGTCAGGCTTCTCTGCGGAATAAAGCATGTCCTCAAGGAATACGGAAACTTTGAAAATCTCTATCTTTCTGGAGTCGTGAAATTTGCAGACGAGATGAATCTCTGCCAGAAATCATATCTCATCCCCTCGCCCGCCGACGGCTCAGCCTGCAAAAGGCTCAACCTCTATTTCCGCTGGATGGTGAGGTGCGATGAAGTTGACCCCGGCGGCTGGACAAGGTGCGACAAATCCAAGCTCATCATCCCGCTCGACACCCACGCATTTCATGTTGCCAGGATTTTCGGCTTCACCGAAAGAAAGGCGGCCGACCACAAAACCGCAGTCGAAATCACAAACCATTACGCTGAATTCGCCCCTGACGACCCCGTCAAATACGATTTTGCCCTCACCCGCTTCGGCATCAGACCCGACATGTCGATGAACGAGCTCATTGAAGAGGTGGCGAAGCTTTAGACTTAAAACTTAAACCCGAGTGATGCGAACATTCCGCCTTTGGTCGGCGCCAACGACACATTGCTTAATTCGATTTTTTCATTTTTACTTGGCACAGGCTCTTCTTTGCTAAGCAGAACAGCCCCGCTGATCCACATCGGAAACCCGACTATCCCTACTCCGATCCCGGCAACGAACATACCGACGCTGCCGTTAGCGACACCTCCGATGATCAGACCATCCGCAACAACCAGATCTGCCAGCAACCCGATAACAAGCAGAGCCGTACCTGACGCCTTGTAAGGTTTGTAGTAACGGACCGGCTCATTGTTGATTACAACGACACTTGATTCAGGAGAATTCCTTTTTGAACTTCCGTTCTTTAAATTTTCGATCTCGTTTTCGGCTTCAAAAGAGCATATTCCGTTCGGAAATCTCTCGAGATAATTTTGCCAAACTTCCTGACTTCCAACCCTCCTTGCATACTCGCACGCACGCAGGTCAATATCTTCCCAAGAACTCTCACCCCAAAGAGTCATTACAGCAAACAATGCAACCGCAACCACCAGAACCCTTTTCATCTTCTCCTCCTTTAAATAAAAAACTAAAACACGGAGGATTATAGACGTCATGTCCGGCACATACCGCCGGAGGTAAAAAAAATCAGCGTTTTGTCGGAGTTTTTTTAAAGCACAAGCGGTTCGGGAACAACAAGCTAATTATAATGAGCAGAAAGAAGAAAAAGATTGCCCTAAACACACATCAGTTTGACACAGATATTTCTATCCATAAATTTTTGAACAAGTTTTTGTTGCAGACTACGGCTGAATGCCTGATAAATAGGGTTTTCGCTCTTTGACCGGTCATCTTCTATGTAGAGACAATCAACATATTGAATTTGTTTGACAAAGTTCTCAAAGTCTTTCTCTGTATCAATTAATGAATCCAATGTGCTAAGCTTAACTTTGCGACAGTACCCGTTTAGATCGAAAATATTCTCTTCAACTTCATAGCTTGGAACAGTATCATCACGATCAACAGTGATTTTTTCTAAATCCATAGGAACGACATCGGACTCTATAAGAAATTTCTGATATGTATAATCGCTTCTTTTTTTCATAGGAGTTACCTTGGCGACAGTAATGTTTGCGGAAATAGATAACGGTGAACCTCTTCTGACGACAAAAAACGATTTATATCTTTATGGCTTACACGTCGCTTAGAAAATACCTCCCAACGGCCGTCTTCCGGAGAAAAATAGAACTTTAACAATTCACGAATTCTGTTGTTCATAATTTTACTTTTGAGACTCGGATACACCATCGCTTTGTTGTAGTTATCAAAGACGTATCCTGCACATTGATGGCTTATTTTGCAGGATGTCGCAATTTTTTCCACGCTGTCACAGCCGAGGAGACAGATCAAAGGTAACGGTGCTAAAACATATCTGGCGAAGTAGTCTGCCTCTTTTTCAAGTTTATTCGAAGTACTAACGGAAAGAACATTGTCTGCAAAACTGTCAAGATGACCAAGCTGAATATGACCTATTTCATGCCAAATAGTAAACTTAATACGAACTTCCGGGTTTTCATCATTATAAGCAATAACGAATTGATTAATCTTTTTTACACAAAAACCGTCATTGCTTATTGACAAAAGAAAAGCTTTATCTTCTTCACGATAATCAGAATACTCTTTTAGCGAAATGCCTAATTTGCGAGCAACATTGAAACAATTTAGGGGAAATACTATTTCTCCCAAATCTTCAATCATGTCATTGGCATTTTCTTCAATAAAATCATAATCAATATCTTTCCGATACTTGCCCACTTTACTTCTCCGAAAACAGAATTTTCGCCAACTTTGCCTTTTCTTCCGTGCTCATATGTCTTGCATTACGTGCAACAAGCTCAAAAGCTTCTTTTATCTCTTCGCTTGAGTTGACGGGAATTTCCTCATCGGTTTTTCCAGTCAGATAATCCATCGAAGTTCCTATGACATTGGCTATGTTCATAAGTATTGCTCCTTTTGGCTCTCGGTCTCCCTTCAGATAGTGCGAAATCGCACTTTCTGTCAAGCGTGCCTTTTTTGCAAGATCTCTCTGACTCATCCCGTTTTTTTCAAGCATTTTCTGCAATCTCTCAACAAAAATACTTCCCATCTCTCTTCCCTCCTCCGAAATACGTGCTGGATCTTAGCAGAAAAGTTTACATTGTCAAGTAAATGTTTACAAAAATGCGAATTTTATCCTTCTATCCAGACGCAGGTTTTGCACTCAATGGCTTTTTGGATAATATCAACAAGATGGTCTGCCCACCCTCGCTTTTTTTCATCACTCTGTTGCTGCATTATAAATTCAGCGATACGCCTTGCCGGTTCAAGTTTTTCAAAAGGAATCTTTTCCTCCTCGCAATGATCGATCAACAAGTCCAGCTTATCATTAAAGATTCTATAAATACTAAAATGAAAATCTGCCTCGTCACCTAAAATAAGTTCTGAATAATATTCAGATTCGTGCGATTCTCTATATGTGCAGTCATTTTCATTGTTTTTCTCCGCCTCCAGCGAAAGCGGAACATAAATAAGCTCTCTTCTAAGAAAATAATCTTCCATCACATTTCCTCCCTGTGCAAAATTTTAAAATGTGTCAAAGCTTCCTGTTCCTTTGATGGTCTGCCGTGCTGCTTTCCTCTTTCATCTTTATAATTTCTGACATCTTTTCCATTTATGTCAAAATAAAGATGATTTTTTGTTCTCAAAAAATATTGATAGTCTTCCAACCTGCAGTAACCTCCACCAATATCGGCAGTAATTCTATACTTTCCGTCACTTCCTGTCCACATCATTTTGTTTCCGTCTATTTCCATTGTCGGATCTGGTGTAAAGCGGTTTATGAAATCATTGATGTTTATTTTTTGCCAACTCTCTTTATATTTTCCTGAACGATTGTGGCCGTGTTCTATATCAGCCAACAATTCACTGTCCAAAATAGCCGCCTCTTTTTGCTGCAAAACTTTGTTGTGATACAAACCTTTCATGTCGCTCATGCCGATTTCTCCCTAAATTCTCTATAACATTTTGTCCGAAAATCTTCGTAAACTCTATAAGGAAGGCTCATTACTTCCAAAACGTTCCGATATTCCTGTTTCAGTGTCCCGTAAAAAAGCAGGTTTGACGGTCTCACAAAGAGAGTTTTCGCCTTTAGATACCAAATATCTGCATCAATTTTCTTCCGATACGAACATCCCAAAGTTCCGACTGCAAAAGGCGAATTTGCGGGATAAGAGCGAAGCGCAGAAACCGTTTCATAAAAATCGCCGATTCTGAAATTAGGAATGATTTTTATACCGTTTAAAGCCAAATAAATCGAGACCATCTGGCTTAGACAGATATTGAAGCGCTGATGTTCAACATCCCAGCCAATACGAGGACTCAGATCAAATCCACAACCCCCCATATATTGCGAATAAATTTCCAAATCTTTTTTCAGATTCGCAAGCCGTCTGTAAAGCAGTCTGTCTCCGGCAAAAAAACATAGAACGGTCTTCTTTTTGTCTTTGCAGGAATTGCGGTGTTCAAAGGGAATGATTTCATCAGGAGTTTCTCTTAACAAGAACTCTTCCCTAAAAATCGGATAACCTTCTGCGGTGAATTTGATGCCTTTTTGTTTCAAGTAGCTCTCCAATTCACAAAACCTTTTGAAAATCTCATTTTTCATAATTTAGCCTTTCAATAAAAATGAACTAAAGACAAGACAGCATACAACAACAACTTGACAATGTCAAGTATGTTTTGTTATATATCACAAAATCGCCAGAGTATATTTGCTTTTTGTCAAGTTTCGGATCTAACGATGCACATACCGCCGGAGATAAATTTTTTTGAAAATTATTTACCTTGTCTCGGCTCCCATTATGCAGGGGAGCTGCCGTAAGGCTGAGAGGTCAAATTTATTTGCAGAATTTTTCGTGGAGTTTTTTGATGTTGTCAAGCCACTGTTCGCGCAATTCAACAGGAGAAACGATCTCGCAGTCCGGCGAATGAGCCATGACTCTGGCAATTATCTCATTGTGGCGCTCGCCTACCGGAAGAGTTATCTCAAGGCACTTTTTGCCGTCGATGACAACATCCTTTGTAGTCTGGTTTTTGTGCCATTTCTGTTTTACGACATGGTAGTACGCCGGCTCGTAAATGCGTATCACGGCAAGTTCCGAGCTGATTGATTTGAACATTCCGAAACAGCTTTCGAGATAGTTGTCGATCTCAGATTTGGAGAATATCTTTTCGCATTTCTCCTCAAGCACACCGCTTTTCACAAAGCGCGAAACAAGAAAGACCCGCAGTTCGCCGCGTTTGTGGCAGAAAGCCAGAAGATACCACTTTCCGAAATAATTTATCAGCCTTACCGGCTCGATCGTTCGTTCCGTCTTGTCCCCTTTCGCATCCAGATAGGTTATCTGCATACACTTTTTCATAACAAAAGATTCCAGAATGTTCCTAAAATCCTTCAGTTCAAGAAGATCAGTGTCTGAAGAATCGTACGTTATCTTATCCAGGAGAGCGTCGAACTCCTCGGGGATGTAACTCGATATTTTAGAGAGTATATCTCCTGAAATTATCGGAACGTAAGGGATCCCGTTGAGCTTGAACGAATCAGAGAAGCGTCTGACAAAAATATAGTAGAATACTGCGTCGTCGAATGAATCGAACAGCATCTCGAACGGCGATGTGTAAACATATCCTCCAGCCCCTTTTTTGTACTTTATCGGCGCGGAAAGATAGTTGCGCATATATTCGATATCGCGCATTACTGTGTCGATGTGTACTTCAAAACGCTCCGCCACCTCTTTTCTGGTAACAAAACCCTTCGTTTTGATCATGTGGTTCATAAACGCCACTCTTTCTAAATTCGACATGTTCCTCCCCAAAAAACATGAAAAATAATCAGAGTTATTATACTCACGAAGTCAGGCATATAGTGCCTAAGTTGAGGGATTTTTTCAAAAATCCGCTTAATATTTGCGTCGGAATAGCGATTTAACCCCGCATTTTTCAGGGATCATCAACCGATTTTTTTGGATTTTATCGATCATGATCGACAAAAACGCACCAATATTGTCGATTATACTCGACAAAAATAAAAAAAGCTTATAATGTTTTTTGGACAAATGACTATGCCGCACAGATGCTTTTCAAAAAAACGGCAGAATCCGTATGCAGCGAAATATCTTACTCAAAACTTCACAACATGTTGAAAACTATAGGGATTTCTATCAGCAAAGACAGCGTCATCGAATATATGAATTACGCAGTCAACGCCTATCTTATCTTTCCTGTGCAGAACTATTTTACAAAATTTGCGGAAAGAGAAAGCAACCAGAAATATTACTTCAGCGACAACGGGCTTCTGAATCTTTTCCTCAATGAAGGAAACTCCGCGCTGCTTGAGAACATGGCAGCTACGGAACTTTACAGAAAATACGGAATGATTTTCTTTTTAAAGTCATCTGCCACAGGAATCGATGTCGATTTTTACATTCCTGAGACAAAAACTGCAATTCAGGTAACCTGGTCAGTTAAAACATCTGCCAGAGAACGTGAAATCAAAAATCTCAGAAAGACCGCATCTTCATTCAGTGAAGCGGAGAGATTTGTTATTCTGACAAAAGACGAACAGGAAAATATCGAAGAAAACGGTGTCAGGATCGAGGTTGTGCCTCTTTACCGCTTTTTGTTTTAGAAAGTGAAAAAGAATCAGAGTCATTATACTCACAAAGTCAGGCATATAGTGCCTAAGTTGAAGGAATTCTTATTTTTTACGCAAGTTTTTTTAAAAAAAAGTCTGGCGTGAGTTTTTTTCAGAAAAAGTCGGAAAAATTGTTGATTATTTATGTGTTATCAGTGTTATGGTAGAGGATTTTTTGGAGAAACGGGTTTCATGAAACTTGTTCAATCTGCTTTGGCAGATAAAAAAATAGGGACTTCAACGAAGTCCCGAATGCACACTCTGTGCAGTTGGTCAAGCCAACGATTTGAGTCAAACTTTTATTTGAACTCGCAGTGTAATTCCATAGGGGTCTACAAAATTACGATGGCTATATACTTAACAAATGAGGAAAAATCAAGATGAAAAACGCTCAAAACAAAAATTATTATCTTTCTCTCGACATCGGAACTGATTCGGTCGGCTATGCGGCAACGGACGAAAACTATAATCTGCTCAAATTCCACGGCGAACCTGTCTGGGGCGCAACCGTTTTCGATGCCGCCTCTTTGAATACAGACAGACGCGCATTCAGAACTGCTAGAAGAAGACTCGACCGCCGTCAGCAGAGAATCGACCTGCTTCAGCAGCTTTTTGCAAAAGAAATTGGCAAGATCGATCCGCGTTTTTTCATCCGCATGGAAGAAAGCACTCTCTACCCAGAAGATAAAAGCGACAAATACACTCTCTTCAATGACATTGGCTTTAAAGATAAAGATTATCACGATAAATACCCCACGATTCATCATCTCATTGACGACTTGATGAAAAGCAACAAACCGCACGATGTTCGTCTAGTCTATCTGGCTTGCGCATGGCTCGTTGCTCACAGAGGTCATTTCTTGCTTAATTTTAGAGCTGAAACAGCAAAAGATATTACAGATTTTAGCAAAACGTATGCTGATTTTTTAAATTACTTTGAAAATAACGGCGGTTTGCCGTGGGATAAAAATGTTGACCAAGACAAGTTGGCAGAAATATTAAAAAAAGAATGTACTCCCAAACAAAAATACAAAGAGCTTTTCAAACTTGTATGCAATGACCAAGAATCGTCAGCAGATTCTGAGGAAACTCCTTTCTTCAAAAAGGAAGGTATTTTAAAACTTCTTGCCGGAGACAACTGCAAGCCGTCAGATCTTTTTTATGAAGAGAATTCCAACGAACTCGAAACTGAGATATCTTTAAAGTCTGACGAAGAAACTGAATTCAACGAAGGTGACAATATTATTACAGCACTTCGCAAACTATATTATTGGGCACCATTAACAAAAATATTAAACGGCAAGAATTCTATTTCCGAAGCAAAAACCGAGATTTATGATCAACACAAAAAAGATCTCGCCTTTTTAAAGCATGTCGTAAAAACTTATATTCCTGAACAATACGATGAAGTTTTCCGCAGAACTGACAAAGACAATTATGTCGCATATTCTCATCACACCGACGAACCTCATGAAAAAAAATGGCACAAAGACAAAGAAAAATTTTCTAAATTCATTCTTGGAATAATAAAGGAAATCGAACCGAATGAAGCAGACAAAGCACAATTCGAAGAGATGAAAGAACGCCTTCAGTTTCAAAAATTCATGCCGAAGCAAAAAGACGGAGATAACTGCACCATTCCTCAACAACTTTATTTTCTTGAACTTAAAAAAATCCTTAAAAACGCTTCAGAATATCTTCCTTTCCTCAACGAAACAGATGAAGACGGGATCAGCATAAAAGAAAAAATTGAAAGTATTTTCCGTTTCAGAATCCCCTACTTTGTCGGTCCGCTCAACAAAAACTCAGACAAAGCTTGGTTCAAAAGAAATGATAACATGGAAAAAGAAAAGATATATCCATGGAATTTTAACAAGATCGTTGATCTCGAAGCAAGCGAACGGGCATTTATAGATAAAATGAGAAATAAATGCACATACCTCCCATGGGAACGTGTTATCCCTAAAGATTCTCTCGCCTACCACAAATTTGAAGTTCTCAATGAAATCAACAACTTAAAAATCAACGGAGAAAAAATAAGCGTTGAATTAAAACAAGAGATTTACAACGAAGTTTTTATGAAACATTCAAAAGTGACGAGAAAAAAGATCGAAGATTTTCTTATAGGCAAAACTTTGCTTGAAAGAGATAACAGATCCGCGCTTACAGGAATTGACATTACAATCAAATCAGACCTTATGCCGCAGCACGCTTTCAAGAGACTAATGGATTCAAAGACTTTGGCAGAAAATGAAGTCGAAGAAATCATCAAAAGATCGACTTATGCCGAAGACAAATCGCGTCTTTCTAAATGGCTCGAAAAAGAATTCCCCCAAATAAACGATGAAGACAGAAAACATATCTGCAACATAAAAATCAAAGATTTCGGCAGACTTTCGCACAAATTTTTATGCGAATTGCAAGGAATGAACAAAGAAACCGGAGAACCCTGCACTATTTTGAGTGCTCTTTGGGAGACAAACTATAATTTGCAGGAAATTGTTGAAAGTGACAAATTTACTTTTAAGAAAGAGATTAAGAAATTACGCGATGAACATTATTCAGACAAGAAACCTACATTGGAAAATCTGCTCGATGAAATGTATATCTCAAACGCTGTAAAAAGACCGATTTACAGGGCTTTGGATATCGTCAGCGATGTGACAAAGGTTTTCGGCAAACCGACAAAAATATTTATCGAAACAACTCGCGGCGGCACAAAAAAAGAAAAAGGAAACAGAACAAAAAGCAGAAGAACGCAGATACTTGAATCTTATGAAATATGCAGAGAAGAAGCAGAGAATCTTAGAGAAGAGCTTGAGCGACTTCGCCAACAAGAACGTATTGAGCACCTTAGCCAGCAACTTATGCAAAAGAGCGACAACGAACTTCAAAGTGACAAACTTTTTTTCTATTTTATGCAGCTTGGCAGATGTATGTACTCAAACAGAGAAATAAATATAGATGACCCTATTACTTTGGAACAATATGATATAGATCACATTTTTCCTCAATCCTATGTAAAAGATGACAGCATAGACAACAGAGTGCTTGTTGCTAAAGAAATAAACCAACATGTAAAACAAAACAAATATCCTGTACCAGCAGAAATCAGAAATAGAATGACTCAAATTTGGAAAGGCCTTAAAAAGAACAAGTTGATAAGTGATGAAAAATTCTATCGACTTACGCGATCAACACCTTTTTCTGACGATGAAAAACTCGGCTTTATAAACAGGCAACTCGTTGTAACATCTCAAGCAGTAAAAGCAATCAAAACACTTCTTGAGAAAAGTGGAACTGAGATCGTTTGCTGCAAAGCCTCTCTTGTTTCAGAATTTCGTCACGAATTTGATCTTTTGAAATCAAGGCTGTTCAATGATCTCCATCATGCCGTAGATGCATATTTAAATATTGTTGTAGGCAATGTTTACAGCATGAAATTCTCTAAAAATTTCGATGTAAATAGTGATTACAGTGTAAAAATCAAAACTTTGTTTACGCGTCCGCTGATCTGCAACGGCAAAACCGTTTGGGACGGAGACAAAATGCTTGCAAAAGTCAAAAAAACTGCAGTCCGAAACACAGCTCATTTTACGCAATTCGCATTTTTTAGAAAAAGTGGCGAAAAGAAAGGCTTATTTGATCAACAGTTATATCCGAAGGAAAAAGGATTGGTTCCGCGCAAAAAGAATCTTACAACCGAAAAATATGGTGGATATGACGGAGCAACAATTATGTTCTTTATTCCTGTCAAGTATAAAATCGAGAAAAAACATGACATCATGATCATGCCAGTCGAACTTCTTCATGGAAAACATTTTCTTGAGGACAAAGATTTCGCGCAACAATACTCTTTTTCTAGGCTCGAACAGATACTTAGCAAAAAGGTGTATGAAATTTCATTCCCGCTCGGAATGAGACCTTGGAAAGTAAACACCGTTCTTTCGCTTGACGGATTCCGTATCTGTATTGCCGGAAGTGCTGGCGGAGGAAAATGTTTAATCGCTCAACCTATAATGCAGTTTTCTGCCAATAAATCGTGGCAGTTCTACCTTAAAAAGCTTGAAATGTTTGATGAAAAATGCTCAAAAAACAAAACCTACATTTATAGTGAAGAGCATGACAAAATTTCCGTAGAAAAAAATATTGAACTTTACGACCTTTACATCAAAAAACTTAAAAGCTCCATCTATTCAAAACGGATAAACGCCCCCACTGAAACTTTAGAGAAAGGAAGAGAAAAATTCATTTCACTCGGCATCAAAGAACAAGCAAAAACTCTTCTCAACATTCATCAAGTATTTGGCAGAATGAATCGAGGTTGTGATCTAAAAGAAATCGGAGGATCCTCAAACACTGCAGCAACAAAAAGTTTCAGTTCGAATTTATCAAATTGGAATTACAAAGATGTACGCATCATCGACTCTTCCGCATCAGGGCTTTGGGAAAAGGAATCTAAAAATCTTCTCGAACTTTTAAAAGTATGAGTTGGAGAACCGTGATCATTTCAAGTCAGGCAAAACTTGACTTTAAAATGGGTTACATGGTCGTAAGAAGCGACGAGACAAAGCGGGTGTTTCTCGATGAGATCGCCGTTCTCATAATCGAGAATCCGGCTGTGGCTATTACAGGATGCCTGATAGAAGCCCTCATCGAAAAGAAAATAAAGGTCATTTTCTGCAATTCCAAAAGGAATCCTGAAGCGGAACTGGTTCCCCACCACCCAAGCCACAACAGCTCATCAAAGATCAAGCGGCAGATAGCTTGGGAAGAAAGCAGCAAAGCCAAAGTGTGGCAGGAAATAGTTAAAGATAAAATAAGAAAACAGGCAGAGTTTCTCATTCTCCGTGAAAAAGAAAAAGAAGCGGAGCTGCTAACTTCATACATCACGGAAGTAGAACCGATGGATCCCACAAACCGAGAAGGCCTTGCCGCAAAAGTGTATTTCAGGGCACTTTTCGGGGCTGGTTTCATACGAGGTGCAGACGATTCTTTAAATTCAGCTTTGAATTACGGATACAGCCTTATTCTTTCAGCATTCAACCGAGAGATCGCATCAAACGGATATTTGACTCAGCTTGGGATATGCCACGACAGCATGTTCAACCACTTCAATCTGGGAAGCGATCTGATGGAACCTTTCAGAATCATAGTGGACAGAGCCGTATGTGCTTTAGACACTGATGTTTTTGATGTCAACACGAAACATTCACTATGCACCATCCTTGAACAGCCGATATTTGTTGATTCATCAAAGCAGACAGTTCTCAATGCGATAAAAATTTACACAAAAAGCGTTTTCGACGCCATAGAAGGCAACGATGTTTCACTAATAAAATTCTACAGTTATGGTGTATGAGTTACAGATTTATGAGAGCTTTAGTATTTTTTGATCTCCCGACACTGACACCTGAAGACAGAAAAAATTACCGGTGGTTTCACAATTTTCTTATCAAAAACGGATTTATTATGATGCAGGAATCAGTCTACTGCAAACTGATAACCACCCCTACTGTCGAAGATTCGATAAAAGCTCTGATAAGAAAAAACAAACCGCCGAAAGGGCTTGTGCAGTATCTCGCGATAACTGAAAAACAATTCGCAAGGATGGAATATGTCGTTGGAGAAAACAGCAGTGATGTTATAAGTTCAAACGACCATCTGGTGATATTATGAAATTCTCACACCCGGCAATAAACCGTGTTTTTGACACAGACATTGACAAGGTCAACTCACTGATAATAGAAAATCAGCAGCTTTTCTCAGATGTTATTCAAGACATAAGAAATCAAATCGACGGTTTTGACGGCAAAAGCGTTTTGTCGGACAAAAATGACCTTATTCCTTTTCAAAAGAATGCGGAAATCCTTAGTCAATTCATTCCTTTTGAGTTGAATCAAAAAACTCTGGTCAACAAGGCTCTATCAGCTCTCGAACAAATAGCAGTTTCGGGAGAATATTTTAAGGAAACAGCTGAGATCCTCAGCAAAATAGAGGCTTATCTCTTAGAAATATCCTCCAATCTTTCATGCGACTGCAATTTCAGCAAAATCAGTGCAGGTTCTATGATCAAGGCTTCGGGGTTTGAATTTAAAGAGGATTACGACAATTTATGCGAAAAGATCATAGATTATTTCGAACTCGTGACTGAATTTGATAGAAAGAAGCTGTTTTTCACAGTAAATCTGCGCAGTTATGTTTCTGATAAAGAAATGGAATTATTTATTGAAACAGTGATTCAACATGGCTATAATCTGCTGATGATCGAAAGCGGAGAACATCCGCTTCTGAAAAGTGAGCAACGGTATATTATAGACTCAGCTCTTTGTGAAATTTGTGGAAATGATTGAGACTTTTGCTCTCATTCCTCAGCGGTTGCAGGCCGTTTTTTCTGATTTTGATCAGAATTTGAGGTTTGAGAGCAGTGTTATTTCTTAGGGGTCTCAATCTTCAGATTATTTTTCACTTCGTCTGACAGCGTTTGAGAGCAGTGTTATTTCTTAGGGGTCTCAATCCATTGATATAAAAGAGGAAAAAACTTTTTGGTTTGAGAGCAGTGTTATTTCTTAGGGGTCTCAATCAGACGCAGCGGCTTCTATACCGTTAGCTATGTTTGAGAGCAGTGTTATTTCTTAGGGGTCTCAATCCGAAGACGATTTTATCACGCCGGACAACGTGTTTGAGAGCAGTGTTATTTCTTAGGGGTCTCAATCAACAAACAAATAATTAAGAGCGTGCTTAATGTTTGAGAGCAGTGTTATTTCTTAGGGGTCTCAATCGGCATGAATGGCTTGCGTTTGATGAAAGCGGTTTGAGAGCAGTGTTATTTCTTAGGGGTCTCAATCACGAACATTCGGACCATTCACGCTTGGTTTGTTTGAGAGCAGTGTTATTTCTTAGGGGTCTCAATCCGCAATCAATTAGTATATCCCCGACAAGCGGTTTGAGAGCAGTGTTATTTCTTAGGGGTCTCAATCGAAAATGTGAATATCAGCACGGAATCAATAGTTTGAGAGCAGTGTTATTTCTTAGGGGTCTCAATCAACATCTGCGCTTAGTTTTGCCGCTTTTGTGTTTGAGAGCAGTGTTATTTCTTAGGGGTCTCAATCGATAGGGGTTGCGTTAGTCGGGAGTGATGAGTTTGAGAGCAGTGTTATTTCTTAGGGGTCTCAATCTCGATGGCGCTGTCGAAAGTGATGTCTACCGTTTGAGAGCAGTGTTATTTCTTAGGGGTCTCAATCGTGATCTTGTCGTTTTGGATTTAGACTCAGGTTTGAGAGCAGTGTTATTTCTTAGGGGTCTTCTATTGTCGTTGCTTTCCTTAATCATTCGCCATAATTCTTGCAAATAACGCAGAAATCCCTAAAATTTATCAGTTTTTTAAAAATTATCGCAAACGGAGATAAGAAATGAAGCAATCACTTGTAATTTGTATTGTTTTTGTTGCTTTTTTTGCCATTGTTTCGTGCGGAAACGCTGCCAGCTCCCAACCGGTCGACCAAGCTGAGGATTCCGATATTCCAGGCAATGACAGAGACACAGATAACCCTGCTGACACCGGCGATAGCGCAACGGACACAGGAGAAACAACCAGCGGCGACGGAGATTGTACGAGTATCTATTATTGCTCCGCAGACTGCACGGATCAGGCTTGCATTGACGCATGTATTGCAAACGGAACTCCGACGGCTCAGGAAATGTTCAACACAATGTCCACCTGCTGGGAAACCAACTGCTCGAATACGGCAACAAACGAAGAATTTTCTGCTTGCGTAATGGAGAACTGCGCTGATGAAACTTTAGCATGCAGTTACCATGACTGCTCCAATGGAGATCCGGACTATCCGGCTCCTTACGGAACTCTTCATATCGACATCGCCGCCGACTTTCCCCTTACTGACGACGAGACACGGCTTCAGCAGAACATGGTCAACATGTCCTCTTTCGCAACAGGAATGGTCGGCAGCAGCGACATCATCCCGGAAGAGAACCAAAACAGCTATTACTATGCAGCTCTTATCCAGGAGGACGGTCAGCAGTATTTACAAATCACCCAGAATTATACGATCAACCGGGGGCAGACGCAGCTCAACCCTGTCATATTTATCATTCTGCCTGCGGATGTAGCACTCGGAACAGTCCGGGTTGGACTCGATACGCAGTCTATTGCTCAGATGTTTATTGCCGATTTCGACGGCGATGAGGTCAGCTGCTATCACGGTTTCGGATACGGTGAGCTTTCCATCACATCCTTAAATAATACAGCCGGCGATACGGGTCATATCAGCATGAACGGAACGATTGAAATCTACAGTGCTGCAAACGCTCCGATGTACGGCGGCAATGTCACAAGTCAGCTCAACGGCTGGGTAAACTGCGCTCCGCGCTAGTTCGGATGCACTTTCGGATAAACTCCGATAATTTCAGCAATCCTTTCACTGGCATGACCGTCTCCGTAAGGATTTACTGCCCGGGACATAGCGTTGTAACATTCTGAATTCGTTATGATATCTTCAGCTTCGGCATAAATTTCTTCTTCATTTACGCCGACTACCTTGACTGTTCCTGCTTCAACGGCTTCAGGGCGTTCGGTTTCTGTCCTAAGCACCAAAACCGGTTTGCCGAAATGGGGAGCCTCCTCCTGGATACCGCCCGAATCTGTCATGACCATAAAGCATTTCGCCATGAGATTGTGCATATCCACGACATCGATCGGATCGATAAGCAGAATATTTCTTCTGCCGGCAAGAATCTTGTTGACCGTATTTCTGACAGCCGGATTCAGGTGAACAGGATAAACAAACAGCAGGTCTTTGTGCATTTCCGACAAACGCAGAATCGCATTGCAGATGTTTTCAAGCGGTCTCCCTAGATTTTCCCTGCGGTGGGCAGTGACAAGAACGACTCTTTGTTTTTCAAAGTCTATGCCGTTCAGCCTAACTTCTTTAAATTTATAGTTATTTTTAACTGTGTATGCAAACGCGTCAATAACGGTATTGCCTGTAACGTAAATATTTTTTGAGATCCCTTCCTGCCTTAAATTTTGTTCATTCCGCTTTGTCGGAGCAAAATAAAATGATGAAATCCTGTCAATAAGGATGCGGTTCATCTCTTCAGGAAAAGGCGAATATATGTTTCCTGTGCGTAAACCCGCTTCGACATGACCGACAGGGATCTGCTGATAAAACGCAGCCAATGCAGCGGCACTTGAAGTTGTCGTGTCGCCGTGAACAAGAACAATGTCCGGTTTTTCACTCTTTAAAACAGGCTCTATTTTACTTAAAACGGCAGTCGTTATCGATGTAAGAGTCTGATTTTCTTCCATAATATCAAGATTATAGTCTTCCTTGATGCCGAAAACCTTCATCACCTGAGCCAGCATTTCCCGATGCTGCCCTGTCAGACAAACGACCGTTTCCAGATTCTTATGATTTTTCAACTCGAGCACCAAAGGTGCCATTTTTATCGCCTCGGGGCGAGTTCCGAAAACAAGAAGGATTTTCATGATAAAAAATTCTTATCCATTTTTTGTTACGATCCATGCTCTGAAAAGACCGTCGTCTTTATTTTCATAGGGAACAGACGGAACAATCTCCAATACGCAGTTGCATTCTGAAGCATATTTTTTTATTTCATTAACGTCAATCCACTGTTCCCATTCGTAGATTTCAAGCTGCCCGAGTTTTTCAACCGGTTTGTCAATTATCACAAATTTTCCACCAGGCTGCGTTATTCTGCACAATTCCTTGAAAGCACCTCTGAGATTTATTGCATGTTCATAAGCTTCGCAGACATACACAAAATCAAAAGAATCGTCTTCGTAAGGAATATTTGTCAGACTTCCAAGCCGTTTTTCCTTAACACAATCAACGTTTTTCATCACATCAGACGAAATGTCTGCCGCATAATATTCGTTTCTCGGGAAATCAGCACAAATACGTTTCAAATACCTGCCTTTTCCGCAGCCGACATCACATATTTTCAAAGGTCTTTTTTTCTCTTCGCTGCATTCACGTATCAGCTTTTTGATGAGCAGATATCTTCCGTCATTTTGGTCGATCTCATCCAGAAAATCCGGCGACTGCTTCTCAAATTCCAACTTTTCCTTAAGAGCCAAAGCATCGAGGAAGTATTTGTTTGCCCAGCTTATTTCTTCGTTCGGAAAATAATAAGGTCTTTTCCTTCCCCGGTAAAACTTCGAGAACAGCCCAGGAGCTGGATAACTCCCATACCACCCGCCAGATTTGTTTTGAAGCTTCAAAGCATAGTAGAAAAGTGAATTTCCCTTCTCGAGTTCCCCAAGCTTATACCACACAAGAGCCAATTGAGACAAACCTGTTGAGCATATCCACGGAACATCCTTCAACCCGGGAATCCCCCCTCTTTTGTTCCGGTATTTTTCAAGACGCATCATTGATTCTCGGCATAAATCAATTTCGCCCATGTCATACAATCCTTCCATAACATAAGCATAAAAGTGCGAAAGTAGGCTGAAATTTTCTATTTGTTCCCTTTTTTCTCTGATGTAATATGCCAGAATTTTGCCAGTAGCATCAACATATTCTGGTTTATTGAAGATTTTACCCGCATCTCTTATCGGAGACAAACAATATACATGAATCAATTCAGAACAAACACCATCCTCTTTGTCCCACTCGTCTATGCTCGGAGTCGTAAGCCTTCCGTCAGGCTGCATATTTGAAAGAATCCAGTCACAACCTTTGATGATATGTTCATCGACCTCAGGTAAAATTTCTCTGACAGCAATCAATCCTTTTAAAATCTGAGCGGAGTCAAACACATAAGGGTCTTTATCTTTGCTGTCATACCAAGAACCGTCTGCTTTTTGGATGGAACACAGATATTTTGCAAAAGAAACGGCAAGTTCGCGTTCTCCCCATTGCATGAGAGACGGAATATAATACCCGCTGACTTCGGGATAAATAATCTTTTGTTTTGATGTTACAGTTATGCCGTTGTTGTTGATGGCGTGTTGTTGGATCCAAGCCATTGCACGATTGTAATGAAATAATTTATTTCCCATGAACAAATCTCCTGATTCGTTCCCAAAGACTTTTTCTATATATACTTTTCATAATAGACCTGATTCTTGTTTTTTGAGAATTTGTAAGTTGTTTTTTAGAAATTAGTACCATAGGCCTATTATAATCTGAACTATAACCGATAAGCGTGGCTTCAGATAAAGAAAGTGCCATTTTGATGTTTTCTATTTCTTTTTCCCATGAACGACTTTCGTAACACTCTTCCTGAACAGCCATTTCCAAGAAAATATATGCTATGTCAAAATTTTTTAACTGCTCTAAAAAAGCCTGTTTTTGTTGGATATGATGCCAAACCGAACATATAGAAATGAAACATGGTTTGTCCAAACTTAAAGTTTTTAAATCATCTTCACCACACAAGAAATCGTAATACTCAATATTTTTGCAGTCATCTAAAAAAGCCAAAGCTTTTGCCAGCACATTAAATTTATGAAAGCCTTCAAGTCCAATGGATTTTGATGCACCGTTTGTATGTTTGGAATGCTCACGACAAAACAGACCGTTATTACTGCCTATATCTACAAGGATATACTCTTGTTTATTCAGTAATTCATCACAGAGAGCGTTTATTATCCGAGGTCTTTTATCCTCTTCACCTCTTTGTCCGTCAATTTTAAAAAAACTGTTTTTTATGGGCTGATAAGTTTTTTCACTTTTACCATGATCAATCGTTACACATATACCGTTGGAAGAATCATAATTGCATTCTTTGATGTATTTAACAGTTTTTTCTGCGACATATTCTTTGAATACCTGCCTCATCCGTGCCAAAGAATTTATATGGACGGAATATTTTTGATTATGACAAAGAGGAAATTCTCCTAAAGAAGAGTGTCCGTTTGTTCCGGTAAAATCCAAAGATTCTTCGAAATGGCAATTTTGCTTAAAACATCTGCATTCTTCAAAATCAATCAGAACACACTCTTCTGCCGATTTGCAACGAATATTGTATTCGTGGATGTCTGAATGAACTAAACCTGAATCAAAAAGAGTTCTTACATTTTTTGTTAAACTTTCCCATAATTTTAGAATTTGATCTAAAGAGGCATCGTTTAATGCTTCTTCTAAAGACATCTTTATGTATTCTGTAGCCAAAAATTCAAAATCACCGTTTGTATCGTAAAATACAACAGAAGGAACCGATACTCCTGCTTTTTCAGCTGTTTTAAGCATTTTGTATTCATGGGAAAGACAAGATTCATGTAGAAAGTCTTTTTCTTCTTCCAATTTTGATTCAACGGTGACATCTTTATGTTTAACTTTAAGATAAACTTTCTTTTGAGGCAATTCCAACAAATAAGAAGTTGCGCCACCGCCGACCCAACGACGAGTCTGTTCTTTGACAGAAACATCAATCCCCATATTTCTGCCAATCACTTCATCCAATAATTTAGTATTGGCTTTTATCTCGTCCAAGTGCTTTGTTTTTTTGCTTAACGCGTTTTGATTGAATTGCATAACTAGTCCTTCAATTTTCTTAAAGTCTTACGCGAAGCAGATATCGCAAGAATTACCAATTCCTTCATTTTGCAGATTAGTTTTTTATACCTCCCATGCCTCATTTTATTTAGCAGTGACTTATTAATCAAATTATTGGGAACTAAAGACATTGCTTTTTCGTATAAAGCAACTTCTTGTGCATCCACCGAATCCTTGGAAAAAGCCAATCCTACAGATCTCGCATTTTTTTTAATTTTTTCAGCCTCACATTTATTGTTCAGACCCCATTGAATCGCTTTTGCAATTTCTTCGGGATTCTCATAATCATCAACCAAAATTGCATTTTTCATATTGGAAAGATACTCATTCATCGGACTGATGTTTGAGGTTACTATTAATGATTCACAAGCTGCGGCTTCAATAAATACATATCCGAATCCTTCCCATCTTGAAGGGGTACAAAAACAGTCGCACCATGAATACCAGTAAGGTAATTCATCTTTATTAACAGACTCTACAAAGAAACATCTCTCAAGCACACCTTCTTCAACAGCTATTTCTTTAAAACTGCCAGTTTCTCCTCTGCCAATGAAAACAGCCGTTATATCCGGCTCAAGATATTTCAACGCTCTAATTACAGTATCAATATTTTTTTGCTCAGATCTTCTACCAACATGCAAAATATGTCTTCCTTCTCCAAACCGCTCATTTAATCTAGAAAAGAATGTTCTGTCATTTTGCTTGGAAAACAATGCTGTATCAACACGATTCGGCATCACCCAAATATTGGATGTAACATTCGGAACAAGTTTTTGGACGGCATCTTTTACAGCCTGACTCATGCAGATAATCTCATCTGCATATGCCAAAGACTGGTGTATTAATTTTGGATTTGTATCATGGACAGAAACTACAGTTGGAATACCTTTTACTTTGCTTATTGATACCCAATCAGCACAACAATATCCGCCATAGCCACGAACAACATCAGGTTTGATCCTTTTTATAATTTTAGAGAAATGTTCGGGTTTAGCCTTTATATAGTGAATTTTACCAATAGTTTCATAATTCTTGTCACCCCAAGGTGATAGGCAGTACACTTCATCAAAAAAACCGGCAGGATTGTAATAATTGTCTAAATAATCATAAGTTCGCCCATATTCTATATAAGCTTTTATAGGATCACTGGGGAAAAAGACTAATTTTTTCATATCCATGCTGTTTTTTTACTATAATTTCATTGCAAGTATTGCCCTGTTATGCTCTCTGGTTTGCTTAATATCTTGAATTACAAACCCTATTTCCTGCATTTTGAATATGTAGTTCTCTAAAGAATACAATTTAATTTGATCACTAAAATCTGATAAAAATTCAGAATGGCATCCAGGTATTATAACAGGACTAACAAGATTGTTTAGCAATTTTCTGAGAGTTTTCTTTTTCTTTGCATTTTCAATTTGTGAATACATAAATTGTATAGTCGCATCTTGAGTTATTGGAACTACATGCAACATCTGCCCGCCAACTTTCAATACTCTGTACATTTCCGTTAAGGCAGCCTCCAAATTCGGAATATGTTCAAGCACATACTCAGAAAATATTAAGTCCATGGAGCCAGTTTCACAACAGGTAATATCTACAGGCCAGCATTCTTGGAATCTTACATTCTTAAAATTTAATATACTATTGATTTTATTGGCAATCTCAATTGATGTTGTTTCGTTTCCCACAACCAAACTAGGATATTTGACAGGAATATCGATTCCTAAAATTTCAGTAGCTGTTAAAGATATTAGAAAAGCGTTAAATCCGAATCCTGCTCCGATCTCTAAAACTTTTTTATCTAAAAAAACATTTGGAAACAAACTGGTCAACAGCTTATACTCATTATATCTTAAATAAAAGTACCCATTATATGGAGAAAAAAAATGAGAATTATCATTAAAGAAGCAGTACAAATCCTTCTCATTGTCTACAACCAGTCTGCTCAGCCTATCAATTATCTCGCTGTCCATTTCCTTGTCCTACAAAATTGAATTGATAACAAAACGTTTTGCCATTTTGTCTTATTCATATTTCAGTCAGTTATCCACTCAGTACGATCTTTTTTTGATATATCCCACTCTGTCATTTTCCATTCGCTACAATATCTGCAAAAAGGAATTGGGGTTGATAAAAAAGTCAATATTTCTTTGACATTTTCAGCTTTATATATGTCTATACAATCTTTATCCATT
>Ga0310690_10001643_pt1 | contig 39095 bp, 28 predicted proteins | sample AusTroGonzalo_MG_2_FD_207661 | JGI IMG/M metagenome (GOLD analysis project Ga0310690, IMG submission 207661) | Bovine rumen microbial communities from tropical cattle in Woodstock, Queensland, Australia - Gonzalo_04 (v2) (version 2) | ecosystem: Host-associated > Mammals > Digestive system >... | reverse complement strand
ATGAGAACACACCGAACACCACCACGGCCACAAAACACAGCGCCGTCAGAATTGGTCTCTTGACCGAACCTTCGTATAGACTCATATCGTAAACGCTATGTTATTTCTCAACTTCAACCTCCTTGCCGTCTGCCAGCTTGGAGAGTCCGGCAATGACTATCTCGGCACCGTTCTCAACGCCGGAGAGCAGCTCATAACGGTCACCCAGACGCTGGCCCAGCTCAACCTTGCTGTAATAAACCTTACCGTCCTTATAGACATATACAAAACGGTCACCTGAGCCGGCACGTTTATCGATAGCCAGGTCAGGAACAACCACATGGTTCAGGGTACCCAGGTTAAGGGTAGCGCGGGCAAACATACCCGGACGCAACTTCAGGTCCTCATTGGCCACGTTCAGCTCAACGGGGAATGTATGAGTCATTGCGTCAATGGTAGGATAGATAAGAGAAACCTTACCCTTGAAAGTCTCTCCGGGATATGCATCAAGCTCAATGCTCACTGCATCACCCTTCTTGACCTTTGAGTAGTACTGCTCTGATACGTTGATGGTCAGCTTTACGGGAGCCATCTTCTGAACTACCAGAATGGCCTGTCCGCCGTAAAGGTCGCCGTTATCATAGTTACGTGCGGTAACCACACCGTCAATGGGGCTCTCCAGACGGGTATTCTCCTTAAGAGTCTGGAATGACTTACGTGCCACCTCAAGCTGGAGCTTTACATTATCCCACTCAGACTTGGAGACACCGCCTACCTGATAGAGCTGGTCTATACGGTTGAACTCAGTCTCCAGGTTCTTGAGCTGCATCTCCTGCTGACTCAGTGTGGTCTCATCCATCTCAACCAGGATCTGGCCCTTCTTAACATTGTCACCAACCTCAACCTTTATCCTGCTTATACGGCCGGGAGCCGACGGAGCGATATTGTTCTTAACCTCACCTACAATGGTAGCTGAGTAAACCAGAAGCTGGTCAACCGGCTCCTCAACCACCTTGGCCAGCTTGACCAACGGCTTGGCATTGGGATCCGGGGCCATCGGGCCTACGGCAGCAGTCTGTTTTTTCTGCCCGCATGCCATAATCAGCATTGAGCATAACGCAATTCCTAAGATTCTGAATGCTTTCATATCCTTTTTGTTTTTGTTCCTTGATTAATTGTCCGATGACGGAATGTTGTCCTCATTGCCAAGCACCTTGTCCAGGTCGGCCTTGGCTGCCAGGTAGTTGTAAATGGACTGGCTGTATGTAAGCTTGGCCTGCGTAAGTGACACCTCGCTGTTGTTAAGTTCCAGGATGGTACCCTTACCTATCTCGTAACGCTTGCTTGCTATCTCACGTCCCTTCTCGGCCTGCTCTATGGCCTCGCGGTTGCTGGCCACCTGCTCTGCATTGGCCTTCATGTTGTCAACGTAACTGCGGGCCTGTATGTTGAGCTGCTTCTCAGTATAGTTGATGTTCTCATTCAGCTGGCTTATCTGCAGCTTGGTGCTGCGCAGCTTCGTAAAGTTACCCATACGGAAGATGGGGATTGACAGCGACAGAACTATTGATGAGCTCTTGGCCCAGGTGTAGTCAAACACGTTCCAGTTGTCGTTGTAAAGTGACTGGAAAGCGTATGTTCCTGAAAGTGCCATCGTGGGCATGAAATTCATCTTCTGTACACGCAGGCTCTGATTAAGCATGGTCTCATTCAGTTTGAGTTGACGCATGTTGGTGTTGTTCTCAAGAGAAAAATCACCAGCCGTGATGGCCTCCATGTAAAGCTGGTCCTCATAATCCTCAAGACTGCCTTCAACCACAATCTCAGTTTCGGGGTCTATGCCCATGAGCACCATCAGCTGAAGCTTGGCCAGGGTCACGGCGTTACGTGCCTGAATAACCGTAGGATTAAGACTGCGCAACTGAACCTCGGCGCTTATCTTGTCATACTCACTGGTTCCGCCCAGTTCGTAAAGGGACTTGACCACATTGAAATTCTTCTCGGCCTGCTCCAGGCTCTTGCACAGCACGTCATAACTGTCCTGAGCCAGGATAACCTGATAATAGGCCTTGGTAACCTGGTTGACCAGATCCAGTTTTGAACTGCGGCTCTGCTCAATGGCGTTGTCCAGGTCACTCTTGGTGAGATTCATGGTTGCATATACCGTCGGCGCAAAAATAGGCAGGCTTATCTGGAACTGACCGTTCCATGTGCTGGTATTGTCCTGACCCATCTTGAACTCCATGCCGTTAAGTTTCATCACGGCTGCCAACACGGTATACTGTACTGTTCCGTTGAAATCGGCACTGGGCAGAAGTGCCTGCCAGGCCTCATCCTTGCTTATCTTCTTAACCTCGATCTGCTGCTCTGCCACCTTGATGGTAGGGTTCTCGCTTACAGCGATCCTGAGAGCATCCTCCAATGTGAGATTAAGGACAGCATCTGATTCCTGGGCTTTTACAGAAACTGCAAGCATCACTGCTGCTATCAGGAATCCTGTCTTTCTAAAAAGATTTCTTTTCATTATACGGGTTGATTGTATTCAAAAAAACAAGTGAAAGTATTACAGTCCTTTCATTTAGAATGTGCAAAAATACAGAAAACTCCACGCATCGCGTAGAGTTTCCTGCTCAAAACGGCTCTCTTTAGCCATTTTTAGCACTTGAGCTATTTACTCGGACAGGAGGTCCTTGAGGAAGGAGTCAAGCTCCTCGTCAAGGCCTTGCATAAGGCTCTGGCTCAAAAGGGTGTTGTCATCGTCAAAGAGCATGAGCTCGGCTACGGTCTCGCGGTCATCGTCCACAAGGACGAATGAGAACGGTTTCCAGATGGCCAGGCTCTCCAGAGGCTGAACCTCGTCTATATCCTTGAGGATACGGCGCAGGGCCTTCTCCATCACCTCATAGAAGATATCCTCCGGAATATCTGCCAGGTCTGACAGCTGGGTGGTGGCCAGGTCGCGGTCATCATCACTTACGGTTACCTCGCCCGTCTCACGTATGGGCATGATATGGATGTCAGTCACTACTGACTGTTCCTGCGGACGCTGAAACTCTTTCAATGCATCTACAATGAGTGTCTTGATTCCCTGAAATGATGATTCGCTCAGTCTCATAGCTGTATATGTTTCTTATTTTTTACAATCCCTGGCCGTGGCAGTTCTTGAACTTCTTGCCGCTTCCGCACGGGCACGGGTCATTACGTCCCGGAGTCTTGTCCACGCGGATAGGCTCACGTACCTGCTGGCGTGTATCACGGGCAGCAGCTGCACGTTGGTTGGGGTCCGACATATCCGTACGGTTCTCTGTGTACTGACGGCGCTGCTGACGGTTCATTGCGGGTGCCTCACGTACCTGATCTGGATCAGGCTCCGGAATCTGGCCGCGCATCAGTATGGATACTGTCTGGTCATTCATCTTGTTGACCATGTTGTCAAACAGATTGACTGACTCAAGCTTGAATATCAGCAACGGATCCTTCTGCTCATAACTTGCGTTCTGTACGGAGTGCTTGAGCTCATCAAGCTCACGCAGGTTCTCCTTCCAGCACTCGTCTATGGTATGCAGCAGTATGGCCTTCTGGAATGAAGTAACCACGCTCTTGCCCTCACTGTCATATGCCTCCTTGAGGTTGCACGGAATCTGATATACGCGACGACCATCGGTAATAGGAATCAGTATGTTCTCATAACGGTCACCCTGCTCCTCAAACACCTTCTTGATGACGGGAGTAACAATCTGGGCCATGCGCTCGCACTTGCGTTTGAAGTTGTCCATGGCGGCATTGAAGATGCGCTCTGAGATCTCATCGACCTTCATCTTGTTAAACTCCTCCTCTGTGAACGGAAGCTCTATGGCAAGCACGCGGAATGCCTCCATCTGCAGGCTCTCGTAGTCAGCGCAGTTTTCAGCGGCACCGGCTGAACGGTCCCAGATCATATTGGCTATATCCATGCCGATGCGCTCACCTATAAGGGCGTGACGACGCTTCTCATAGATTACGGTACGCTGCTTGTTCATCACGTCATCGTATTCAAGCAAGCGCTTACGTATGCCGAAGTGGTTCTCCTCAACTTTCTTCTGAGCCTGCTCTATGCGTTTGGTGATGAAGCTGTTCTCAATCATCTCATCCTCTTCAAGTCCCAGTTTGTCCATCAGCGGAGCAATACGCTCTGATCCGAACAGACGCATCAGGTTATCCTCAAGAGAGATGAAGAATACTGATGAACCCGGATCTCCCTGACGACCTGAACGGCCACGCAGCTGACGGTCTACACGACGGCTCTCATGACGCTCCGTACCTACTATGGCCAGACCGCCTGCAGCACGTACCTCAGGTGACAGCTTGATATCGGTACCACGGCCAGCCATGTTGGTGGCAATGGTAACTATGCTCTTCTGACCGGCTTTGGCCACGATATCGGCCTCCTTCTGGTGCAGCTTGGCGTTCAAGACGTTGTGCTCAATCTTACGCATGGTAAGCATACGGCTCAGCTGCTCACTTATCTCAACCGATGTGGTACCTACCAGTACCGGACGGCCCTCGCCTACCAGCTTGACAATCTCCTCGATTACAGCCTTGTACTTCTCACGCTTGGTTTTGTAGATACGGTCATTCTGGTCTATACGGGCTATGGGTTTGTTGGTGGGGATTACCACCACATCCAGCTTATAGATATCCCAGAACTCACCTGCCTCTGTCTCAGCCGTACCGGTCATACCGGCCAGCTTATGGTACATACGGAAGTAGTTCTGCAGGGTGATTGTAGCGAATGTCTGGGTTGCGGCCTCAATGTTGACGCGTTCCTTGGCCTCTACAGCCTGATGCAGTCCGTCACTCCAGCGGCGGCCCTCCATGATACGGCCGGTCTGCTCATCCACAATCTTGACCTTACCGTCTTCTGTCACGATGTAGTCCACATCGCGCTCAAACATACAGTAGGCCTTGAGCAGCTGGTTGATGGTATGTATGCGCTCGCTCTTGACGGCGTAATTGGTAAGCAACTCATCCTTCTTGGCCAGACGCTCCTCCTGAGTAAGGTCTTTCTCGTTCTCAAGTTCAGAAAGCTGTGAAGCGATATCGGGCAATACAAAGAATTCCGGATCCTGGTTGGTTCCGCTTATGAGTTCAACGCCCTTATCGGTAAGGTCAACGCTGTTGAGCTTCTCATCAATTACAAAGTAGAGGGGCTCTACTGCCTCGGGCATACGCTTGTTCTGCTGCTCCATGTAGATCTCCTCAGTCTTCTGCATACCCACCTTCATGCCCGGCTCACTCAGGAACTTGATAAGAGCCTTGTTCTTGGGCAGGGCCTTGAAGCTGCGGAAGAGTGAGAGGAATCCCTCGGCCACCTCATCCTGGTTCTCTGAATGCACCTTCTTGCGGGCATCGGCCAGATACTGTGTAGCCAGACGCTTCTGAGCCTCGAACAACTGCTCCACCTGGGGCCTGAGCTGCTCAAACTGCTGGTCGTCACCCTTGGGTACGGGACCTGATATGATAAGAGGTGTACGGGCATCATCAATGAGCACCGAGTCAACCTCATCCACGATTGCATAGTTATGACCGCGCTGTACCAGCTCGTTGGGATGGCCGGCCATATTGTCACGCAGGTAGTCAAAACCGAACTCATTGTTGGTACCGAACGTGATATCGGCACGGTATGCGTTGCGGCGGGCTTCAGAGTTGGGCTGATGCTTGTCAATGCAATCCACAGAGAGTCCGTGGAACATATAGAGAGGACCCATCCACTCGGCATCACGCTTGGCCAGGTAATCGTTCACGGTTACTACATGTACACCGTTACCTGTCAGTGCGTTAAGGAATACAGGGAGAGTAGCTACGAGAGTCTTACCTTCACCTGTAGCCATCTCGGCGATCTTGCCTTTATGCAGAACTACACCACCGAACAGCTGAACGTCATAGTGAATCATGTTCCAGACGGTATCGTTACCGCCGGCAACCCAATGCTGCTGCCACAGGGCCTTGTCTCCGTCTATTTTTACGAAGTCGTGAGTAGCGGCCAGGTCGCGGTCAAAATCAGTTGCCGTCACTTCAACCTCCTCATTCTCCGTAAAGCGGCGGGCAGTCTCCTTTACGATGGCGAATACATCGGGAAGGACCTCATCCAGAACCACCTCATAGCGGTCCAGGACCTCTTTTTCCAGTTTATCTATCTGGTTGAACAGCGGCTCTCTATCCTCAAGCTCGGTCTGCTCAACCTTGGCCTTAAGCTCCTCAATACGTTTTTTCTCAGGTATGACAAAATCGCGCACCTTCTGCTTAATCTGCTGTGTTGCGGCGCGCAGCTCATCATTGGAAAGTTTTTCATACTTAGGATGAGCTGCCTTGATCTTCTCCACCCATGGCTGAATCTCCTTGATGTCACGGGTCTGCTTGTTACCGAACAGCTTACCTATAAATTCATTAAAACCCATTATGCGGTATTGTTATTTGTTACTACTTACACACGGCACGCAAAATCCGTGCCGAAATGCAAAATTAGTTATTTTGCAATAATTCCCGTCATTTTTGTCACATCATCTTTCTTTTACATATTTTGCATAAAAATGTTTTGCACTACCTACTAAATAGGTAACTTTGCAGTTCAATTACGCCTAAGAGGCTAATTATGAATATATATACAAAAAGATAACAATATGAGGATTCCGTTACGCAGTGACCAATGCACAGTAGGACGCCGAATGGCAGGAGCCCGCGCCCTCTGGGTTGCCAACGGCATGAAGAAGGAGCAGCTGGGCAAGCCTATCATAGCAATTGCAAACTCATTCACACAGTTTGTACCCGGTCACGTGCATCTTCATGAGGCCGGTCAGATCGTAAAGGCTGAGATTGAGCGCCTGGGTTGCTTTGCTGCCGAATTCAACACCATCGCTGTAGATGACGGCATTGCCATGGGACATGACGGAATGCTCTACTCACTGCCCTCACGCGACATCATCGCAGACAGCGTCGAGTACATGGTAAACGCCCACAAGGCCGATGCCCTGGTATGCATAAGCAACTGCGACAAGATCACTCCGGGTATGCTTATGGCAGCCATGCGCCTCAATATCCCCACCGTATTCGTAAGCGGCGGCCCCATGGAGGCCGGCGAGATGGGCTCAGCCCGTCTTGACCTGATTGACGCCATGATCAAATCGGCCGATGAAAGCGTATCAGATGCCGATGTCGAGGCCATCGAGCGTGCTGCCTGCCCCGGTTGCGGATGCTGCTCAGGCATGTTCACCGCAAACTCCATGAACTGCCTCACCGAGGCCCTGGGTATGTCTCTTCCCGGCAACGGAACAATCCTGGCTACACACAAGAACCGCGTGCAGCTTATGAAAGATGCCGCAGCACTTGTTGTAAAGAATGCCCTCAAGTACTATGAGGAGGGTGATGAGAGCGTACTGCCCCGCAGCATTGCTCAGAAGAAGAACTTTGAGAACGCAATGAACCTGGATATCGCCATGGGCGGTTCCACCAACACCATACTGCACCTGCTGGCTGTAGCATATGAAGCCGGTGTGGATTTCAAGATGGACGATATCGACCGTCTGTCACGTCACGTGCCCTGCCTCTGCAAGGTAGCACCCAACACCCAGAAGTATCACGTTCAGGATGTAGGCCGCGCAGGCGGTGTACTCAACATTCTGGCCGAGCTTGCCAAGGGTGGCCTGCTGCATACCGATGCCAAGAGCGTGACAGGAATGACATACGGAGAACTCATTGACAAGTACAGCATAACCAAGGCCGATATCGACCCCGAAGCCAAGCGCATATACTCAACCGCACCTGCACGCAAGTTCAACATAGAGCTGGGCTCACAGGACTGCACTTACAATGAGCTTGACACTGACCGCGCCCAGGGGTGCATCCGCGACCTGCAGCATGCATATACAAAAGACGGCGGCCTGGCCATCCTCAAAGGCAACATTGCCGTAGACGGCTGCGTGGTAAAGACCGCAGGCGTTGACGAGAGCATCTGGAAATTCTCAGGTCCCGCCAAGGTATTTGACTCACAGGAGGATGCAGTTGACGGCATACTGGGCGGTAAGGTCGTAGCCGGCGATGTGGTTGTCATCACCCATGAGGGCCCCAAGGGAGGTCCCGGAATGCAGGAGATGCTCTACCCCACTTCATACATCAAGTCACGTCACCTGGGTAAGGAGTGCGCACTGATTACCGACGGCCGTTTCAGCGGCGGCACATCAGGCCTGAGCATCGGTCACATTTCACCTGAGGCAGCCAACGGAGGTGCCATAGGTAAGGTGGTTGACGGTGACATCATTGACATTGACATACCCGCCCGCAGCATAAACGTACGTCTTACCGATGCTGAACTTGCAGCACGTCCCATGCGACCGCTCACCCGCAAGCGTGTGGTAGCAAAGAGTCTGAAGGCATATGCCAACATGGTAAGTTCAGCCGATAAGGGTGGAGTAAGAATTATTGATTAAGATGACTATGAACAATACAATATCCGGAGCTGAGGCATTGCTTCGCGCACTGCTTGCCGAGAAGGTTGACACGGTATTTGCCTACCCCGGCGGCTCAATAATAAAGGTGTTTGACGCTCTGTACGGTCACCGTACTGACCTGCATCAGATACTGGTTCGCCATGAGCAGGGTGCCACCCATGCCGCACAGGGCTATGCCCGCGTGTCAGGCCGCACAGGTGTGGCCATCGTAACCAGCGGTCCGGGCGCCACCAATACCATAACCGGTATAAGCGATGCCATGCTGGACAGCACCCCCATCGTTGTTATAGCCGGTCAGGTTGGAACCGATGCCCTGGGTACCGATGCTTTCCAGGAGATTGACCTGGTGGGCGTAACCCAGCCTATCACCAAGTGGAGTTATCAGATACGCCGTGCCGAGGATATCGCCTGGGCAGTGGCACGTGCATTCTACATAGCAGGCTCAGGCCGTCCGGGCCCTGTAGTGCTTGACTTCACCAAGACCGCCCAGATGCAGCAGATAGACTTCAAGCCTGCCACAATAGATTATGTACGCAGTTACATACCTGCACCTGATCCCATAGAGTCACAGATAAATGATGCCGTTGCCCTGATTGACAGCGCCAAGAAGCCTCTTGTGCTGGTAGGTCACGGAGTTGAACTGGGTAATGCCGAGAAGGAGCTGGCCGCCTTTATAGAAAAAGGAGACCTCCCCGCAGCCCGCACACTGCTGGGACTTGCAGCCCTGCCAAGTGACCACCCGCTCAACATGGGTATGCTGGGAATGCACGGAAATCTGGCCCCCAACGTAAAGACCAATGAATGCGATGTCCTGATTGCCGTGGGTATGCGTTTTGACGACCGCGTAACAGGCACGCTTAACACATATGCCAAGCAGGCCAAGATAATACACCTGGACATTGACAAGTCAGAGTTCGGCAAGAACGTCAAGCCCGATGTAACCGTACTTGGTGACTGCCGCCAGACCCTCAAGCTCATAACCGGGCGCATGGCCCAGGCCAGTCACAAGGAGTGGATAGAGAGCTTTAAGCCGCTTGACAAGGAGGAGTATGACAAGGTCATAAATATAGCCATCAATCCTAAAGACGGCCCGCTCAAGATGGGTGAGGTTGTAACTGAGGTCAGCAAGCAGTCTCCCGCAGACTCCGTTCTGGTAACCGATGTAGGTCTGAACCAGATGTTCGCATCACGTTACTTCAGGTACCGCTCCCCGCGCAGCATCGTGACTTCGGGCGGACTGGGCACGATGGGATTCTGCATGCCGGCCGCAATAGGTGCCACATTCGGAGCTCCCGAACGCATGGTACTGGCATTCTTCGGTGACGGAGGTTTCCAGATGAACATCCAGGAACTTGGCACCATAATGGAGAACCAGGCACCCGTCAAGATGATCCTGATGAACAACACCTATCTGGGCAACGTCCGTCAGTGGCAGCAGATGATGTTTGAGGGCCGTTACTCATGCACTCACATGATGAACCCTGACTACAGCAAGATTGCCGCAGCATACGGAATACCTTATATACTTGTTACAGACCGTAAGCAGTTGGCCGATGCCGTAAAGCAGATGATCAGCGCCAAAGGACCGTTCCTGCTTGAGGCTGCCGTACAGGATGAGGAGAACGTTATGCCTATGATCAAACCGGGCAACTCTGTTGACCAGATGATCTTTGAGATCAAATAAAAATGATTATGGAGAACGAAAAGAAGCTATACACACTGATAGTTCACTCAGAGAACATAGCCGGTATCCTGAATCAGGTTACCGCAGTGTTCACACGCCGTCAGGTCAACATTGAGAGTCTGAACGTATCGGCCTCTTCAATACCGGGCGTACACCGCTATACCATCACCGCATGGGCCGACGCCGAGACCATTGTGAAGATCGTGGACCAGATTGAAAAGAAGGTCGATGTACTGCAGTGCCAGTACTTCACCGATGATGAGATATTCATGCAGGAGGTGGCATTATATAAGGTGGTTACCAGCGTGCTGACCGAGAACCCCGAGATGTCAAAGATCATACGCCGCTACGGCGCCAAACTCATCGAGGTCAACTCCACCTTCTCTGTCATTGAGAAGACAGGGCGCACCGAGGATATAACAGCCCTTAACCGTGAGCTCTCCGCACAGGGCGGCATGCTCCAGTTTGTAAGCTCCGGCCGCGTGGCCATCACCCGTGCCCGCATTGAGCATGTAAACGAGTATCTGGACAAGATGGAGGCCAGATACGGCAAGAAGTAAATGGAATATTAACAACATAAACACAAAAGAAAACTATGAAAATGAACTTTGGAGGTGTCATTGAAGAGGTAATGACACGTGAGGAGTTCCCGCTGGAGAAAGCCCGCGAGATACTCAAGGATGAGACAATCGCAGTTATCGGTTACGGTGTTCAGGGTCCTGGACAGGCTTGCAACCTGCGTGACAACGGTTTCAACGTAATCGTTGGCCAGCGTCAGGGCAAGACATTCGAGAAGGCTGTTGCCGACGGTTGGGTTCCCGGCAAGACTCTGTTCTCAATCGAGGAGGCCGCCCAGAAGGGTACCATCATCTGCATGCTTCTGTCTGATGCAGCCCAGATGCAGCAGTGGCCCAACATCAAGCCTTACCTTACTGCAGGCAAGACTCTCTACTTCTCACACGGATTTGCAATCACATGGAACGACCGTACAGGCGTTGTTCCTCCCAAGGATATCGATGTTATCATGGTTGCTCCCAAGGGTTCAGGTACATCACTGCGTACCATGTTCCTCGAGGGCCGCGGTCTGAACAGCTCATACGCTGTATATCAGGACGCTTCAGGCCATGCACTTGAGAAGGTTCTTGCATTCGGTATCGGTATAGGTTCCGGTTACCTGTTCGAGACTACATTCATCCGTGAGGCCACATCTGACCTGACCGGTGAGCGCGGTTCACTGATGGGTGCCATCCAGGGTCTGCTCCTGGCTCAGTATGAGGTTCTCCGTGAGAACGGTCACACTCCCTCCGAGGCATTCAACGAGACAGTCGAGGAGCTCACTCAGTCACTCATGCCTCTGTTCGCTCAGAAGGGTATGGATTGGATGTACGCAAACTGCTCAACCACTGCACAGCGCGGTGCTCTTGACTGGATGGGCCCGTTCCACGATGCAATCAAGCCCGTTGTTCAGAAGCTCTATGCAAGCGTAAAGAGCGGCAATGAGGCTCAGATCTCAATCGACAGCAACTCAAAGCCCGGCTATCGCGAGGGTCTTGAGAAAGAGCTGGCCGCCCTGCGTGACAGCGAGATGTGGCAGACCGGCGCAGTTGTCCGCAAGCTCCGTCCTGAGAACAACTGATCTTAAGCAAGATCACAAAAAAGAATCCCTCGGAGATTTCCGAGGGATTCTTTTTTATAGTCGGTACAGATTAGAATATCTTGTAACGCTCATCAACCACTTTGGCACCATAGTACAAAGCGTTTATGACGTTGCCGGGAATATTGGCTGCGCTTACTGCCTGCAAGCGGGCCTTCTCCATCTGCTCATTCATCTCAGATGTTGTCTCGTCAACCTTATACTTCATGGCCACGAATACGCAGCTCTCACCCTTCATGGGGTTGGTCAACTCGTTCTCGGCGAGATTAGCCACGCTGGGACCTAATGACGGCTCATTTGACATGAGTGAAGAGACGTAAGCATCATTTGTAAAGTTGCAATATCTTACAGTGTCAATTACTACACCGTGAACTGCTTTTACCTCATCAAATGAAAGTCCTGCAAGCTTATCCTTAAGCAGCTGAGACTTCTTATCCTGCATAACCTGAAGTGAAATGGTCATACCTGCATCATTCATGCTGCTGTAACCGCGCGGATGAATCTTGTCAACTGCGACAACAAGCAGCTGGTCATTGGCGTTTCCTACCTCATAAATACGTGAAACCTCACCTTCAGCAGCATTGAAAGCCCAGCGAAGAGCCTCATGAGACTTGCTCACACCGCCGATGTTATACCTGTCACTCTCAAATGAAGGATAATAAAGCAGTCTGAAATCTGAATCTTCAGCGTTCTGCTTCATGTCTTCAACAGTCATATTTGAGGTCAGGAAGGAACTGAGCTTATTGTAAGCATCATTGCTGGTCTCATCACTGAACTCAACGGGACGCTTTACAATCGCGATATCGTACTTCTTGAGAGGTGTCTTGGTATCTGAAACCTTGATGACAAGATTTACACCGCTAACCTTCAGGACAGAAACCTCACCCTTCTTCATGCTGTTGAGCTTGTTCAGGAATGCCGCATTATCACCGTTGATTACTGCAGGCTCATAAGAATCGGCACCAATCCAGTTCTCTGCAGCTGACTGATTGTACTTGGCTGCCAGTTCAGCGAAATCAGCACCTCTCTTTGATGCAGCCTTCATGATACTGTCAGCACGGCTGTCTGACTCAGCCTCATCCTCAGCCACAACCTGAATCATTGCATACTGGATGGAATCATAACCGTTTACGGTATTGATTACCTTGAAGGTGTTGTATGTATCTTCAGATGCGTTGTAATAAGGTCCGAATACGCCTAATGCATTTACTGAATCAATCCTTTCAACAACATCCTCCGGGAGATTCTTAGCAGAACGGGGAACCTCGCTGTACGTTACATAAGAACCTGAACGGCGTACGAAAGATGCGTAATCATCGGTAAGGCCTTCCAGCTGGGTGGTTATCTCATTTACCTCCTCCAGAAGAGCGGCACGGTCAGCCTGGCTGGGCTCAATCTCGTAATCAATGTAATAGATGTCACGGGTCTCTGCATAGTTGTACAGATTCTCCTTGTATTCATTGTATGTTTTCTTCAGATCAGAATTTGTCACCTTTACTTCTGAATCATCAATTGAATTGTATGCCAATGATGCCATCAGGATGTCAGACCTGTTCATACGGTTCTCATATGAGTCCTTTGCGGCAATGGGATTTGACACAAGAGCGCCCTTTACAAGAGCTATGTACTTGGAATAGAGAAGACCTGACTTGATGTCATTCTCAATGAAGAGCCAGTATTTGTACATGCTCTGGTAATAGTTGTATTCATCATAGGATACATCCTGAGGATCAAGCTCATTGTAGAAAGCAAGGAAACTCTTGAGTACATCAGCGTCAAACTTGCCGTCAGCACCTGCAAAAGGAGTGTTGGCCAGAATGGGGTCCGATCCACGCTCTATCACATCCCTTACCTCAGCGTCGGTAACCATCAGTCCTAATGCTGAAGTCTCTTCTGACAGGATCTGGTTGCGAACCAGAATAGCCCATGACTCATCTCTGGCGCCGTTCATCTGCTCCTCCGTAAGGTCATTGGTCTGATTTGCAAACTTGATGACCTCAAGATAGTTGTCCAGCTCTTTCTGGAAATCCATGGCAGAAATGCTCTTTCCGCTGATTGATCCTACATACTGAACACCCTGGTTAGGACGGATTATCTTCCAAGCATCACCAAGAATGAAGGCCAGCATAGCAAGGCCGATAATGATAAGAAGCAGTGGTCCTTTGCTTCTGATTTTCTGTAATGTTGCCATTTCTTATTGTTGTTTTTTATCTGTTTTCAAGCAATCCTCCACGCCTATGCGTGTAAAAAGCGCACAAAAATACTAAAAATGTTCTTCAATGCCAATTACTCACCTTATTTATTAGAAAAAAAGTGTCATGATATCTTTTGGGTCAACTCTACCAGCTCTATTTTGGTATCGCCTTTTTTCAGGACACGGAAGGTATAGTCTCCCACAGTCACTTTTTCATTCACTTTAGGGAATCCTTTCGCCTTGCTCAGGATAAGGCCTCCCACTGTCATGTACTCATCGGATTCCGGAACAGACAGACCGAACATCTGGTTTACATGGCTTATCTCCATTCGGCCGGAAAGAAGCCAGCCGTCATCAGTCTTCTTTGCTATCAGATTGGTGACATCGTGCTCATCCTGGATGTCACCCAGAATCTCCTCTATGATATCTTCAAGCGACACGATTCCTGACGTACCGCCAAACTCGTCAACCACCACGGCCAGACTCTTCTTCCTGGCCATCAGCTGTTTCATGAGTTTCTGTGCTGCAAGTGTCTCAGGCACAAAGGGCACTATCTGGATGTGCTCCCGCCAGTCATCCTTGTGGCGGAACAGTTCCGATGAATGGATATAGCCTATGATGTGGTCCATATCATCCTCATAGACCAGTATCTTGGAGTATCCGGTCTCGATGAACCTCTCCCTCAAGGCATTCCATGACACACCCTTCTCGACTGCACATATCTCATTGCGGGGTACCATACAGTCACGGGTCTTTACGTTGGAGAAATCAAGCACGTTCTGGAAAATACGGACTTCCTGACCCGGTTGGTCATTCTCCTCATTGCCTGACAGTCCGGACTGGACAAAATAGTCCAGATCAACCTTGGAGAAGGCCTTTGCCGTATTCTCCTTATCGATCCTCACACCGAAAAGCCTTAAGATGATACGTGAAAGCCAGGTGGTAAAGAGAGAGATGGGATAAAGCAATATGTATATGAGCCAGATGGGAAAAGCCAGGATATTCAGCTTGCGGTTGGGATTAACCCTGAACAGTGTCTTGGGCAGATATTCAGCAACAACAATCACTATTGCAGTCGATACCAGTGTTTCTATCAAAACCAGAAGAAATTCACTGGATATGCTGAAACCGTCAATCTTTGCAAGCAAGTATTCTATCAGGCGGGCCATCATCGTACTGTAGACCACCAGTGCGATGTTATTACCCACCAGCATCGTTGAGATATAGATATTGGGGTTCCTGAAAAAACGTTCCAACAATCTGGAGCTGAACGTATGCCGCTCCACATCCATCTCAAAGCGCAGCTTGTCAGATGACAGGAAAGCTATCTCAAGTCCGGAAAAGAGCGCTGAAAAGAAAAGCGCCACAAGCAGTATCAGCAACGTATGGCTCATTTGGTTTCAGTAATAGGGAATACGCCTTCTGTCTTACGTATGGTGTATTTAGTCAGATTGCCGTTGGATTCAAAGCCATGGCCCACGATCATCTGTTTTTCCTGTTTGATACATATCAGACTGTCAGAATACATCCTGTCGCGGCGGTTGTCTATAAACAGTTCCTGTGTATCAAACTGCTCCTGCTGAACGTTCTCGGCGTGGACATCATGACGGAGATGCCATATTTCATCATCAATCATGTAATATGCGGTATCGGCCTCAATCATGGATTCCACCTGCATGAGTGAATCCAGTATCTCCAGAAGTACGCCCTGTTCCATACTGTAGAAGGGAGGTTTCATCTTGTCAAAAATCTTCCATTCCTCAGCAATGACATGATAGCGGATAATCCCCTCTTCTGAGACATACATGTCAACGCCACGGGTCGTCATTACCGATGTCGAGTCACGGTTGGTGACAGCCTCTCCCAACTGTTTCTCCTTGTTGCCGCAGGAAAGGCCGAAAAACGACATGACAACCGCAATGAATACGGTTGTCAGGTACGTTCTGTATTTCATCGGTCCGAGACCGGTGTCAGGTGTCATTTATCTTATGGTGACTGTCTCGTTTATCCAGCCCTTGACTTCAACCTTATCGCCGGCCTTGTATCCCAGCATGAACAGGTCCTCAACCCTTGGAGTCTGGTCCTTATACTGCTTGATCAGGCTGTTTGCAGTCTCGGTAACTGACGGATCAACCTTCTTGGCCTGCTCAAACTTGTCAATTACGGCATAGTATGCGCAACGGTCCAGAGCCGGCTCGTTTGACCAGCTGTGCTTAATAGCATAGAGCTTGCCCAACAGTATGTAAGCATCACCCTTATTGGGATTCAATGACAGGCACTTCTGTATGCTTGAACGGCTGCGGTCATAGTTCTCCTTTGTCATATAGAGAGCTGCTATCATATAGTGGGTATCAGCAATGCTGTTGTTGTCATCATCCAGTTCTATAGCCTGATTGTAGAATTCCAGAGCCTTGTCTGTATCCTCACGCTGCTTCAGATAGAGATAACCCAAGCTCTTGGCTGTCTGTACTGAAGGTGAAATGGCATGGGCATACTCGGCTGCGGTAAAGTAAGCGTCGCTTGCACGGCAGTCAAACAATGACATGATCTTAACCACCTTGTTCAGATAATCCAGATTCTCCTTGTTGGCCTCGATCTTGGGACCGTAAATTGCCTGAAGCCTGTCGCAGTCGGCGGCACCGCTCTTCACGAAATACTCGTCAATGCTCTCCTTTACCTTTTCTGACAGATCCAGGATCTTGTCATCAGTCTGTACTGCAATGAACTCATCAATATAGGTAGCGCAGTCCAGATAGTCCTGAATCAGGGCATCACGGAACTCGTCGTTATCCTTCTTGTTGGTATAACGCTGTGAAGAAACCTTCATCAGGTCATTGAGCACATAGTACTGTGTCCTGCCTTTGCTCAGGTCAACGGCCTTACGCAGCAGCTCATATGCCCTGGAAATCTGAACCTTGGGATTGTAAGACATGTAGTCATGTCCGTACTGGCCCCAGATTTCACCCTCTGAAACCTTGTTCTGGGCAATTGAGTTCAACTGATCCAGATACTTCACACGCTGCTCATAAACCTGGAACAACTCATCTGAATACTGAGCCTTCTTCTCGGGATCGGTCTCCTCCTTGTAAAGGTTGCGGAGAATCTTGACTCCATAGTTGTATGTATTCACTGATGCCCAGGGAGCATCGTGGAACACATCCTTCCAACCCTGCTCGTAAGCATCCTTGAAGTTGTTCGTTTTGTAATACTCAGTATAAATACTGATGTTCTTGATAACATTGATACTGTCCTCGCCGTGTCCGTAACGAGAACCGTCTTCAACACCCTTCTGTGCGAAAACTCCCATTGTCACCATAAGTGCCAGGGTCATCAATCCAAACTTTTTCATATTGTCCACATTTGATTTCTCATTATTAATATATTACAATCACATATTTGGTTAAATCAGTCTACCATCAGTTTCATGAACCAACGCTCCATGAACGTCACACCTATATTGATTCTTATATAGTTCTCTGTTATCATTCCTTTCACCATAGGCTGCACCCTAACGTACTCTCCCGATATGCGGAGATATGACATACTCTGATATCCGGTGGTTACAGGTATTGACAGGCCCGCACTCACTCCGAACTGCATGGGACCCTTATCGGCACCCACCTTGAAATACGGCTGGGCAAAGTTTACGCCTAACTGGTAAGATGAATGCTTGAAGATATTCTTGCTGGTCACATCCGGGCATATCATGAAACCGGCTGCCGCCGAAAGTCTGTCACATCCGTAACTCTCTCCAAAGAAACGGGCCTTTGACCATGACTGGTATGATACGTCAGCGCCGATCATGCTATTCTTCCACGAATAGGTGAAACCTGCAGACATAAGCTCCGGCAGTGCAAACGCATCGGCTATGGAGGCTGTATCACTCACTGAATGGACATCCATAACAATTGTCTCACTGCTCAGCTTCTGAGCCGGTGCGAACGTAGCGCCAAGCACCAGCCTGTTGTCACCCAGCCTCACGGTTCCCTGCAGACCCAGGTCAAACTTGACCGCCGACATATCGGTAGCATATATCTTGGTCCTGGACTGGACATCCGATGACGAATAGGTGTTGTAGATGTAGTGGTTTATATCACCTGAGAGATATGACACATTCACACCTGCCGAAAGCCATCTGGTGGGACGCCATCCCAGACCACCCATGAACTCTCTGAGGCCTCCTGTTCCGGTATATGTATTGGTGGCTGTTATCTCACCGTCCTCATCCCTGCGTACCACCTGAGTGTTACTGAAACTGTATCCTATATTCGAGAAAGGCATGAAACCTACGGTCATACCCACCTTGGGCAATATCCTGAACTGCATGGCCATATGGCTCATATACATGTTGCGTGCGTTTATCTTTACGCCGTTCTCGCTGAAGTTACCGTTCTGCAGGGTAAAGCCCAGGTCTGCAATGAAAGTAAGGGTGTCAACCGCCGAGTAAGATGCCGGGTTCTTGAGATTCATCGCATCGTTCTGGCGGAAGCCGGCTCCTATGCCGCCCATAGACTTGGCAATCCCCGTAGAATGGTCTGACAGCACGCCGACTCCATATCTTGAATACGGTGAATTGATTCCGCTCTGTGCATGTGCATTAAACGGAATCAGGCATAGAAAAAGCAAAGCCGATACAGATATTCTGGTCTTAAACACCTTCCTCATTATACTTATAAATCCGGGCCAATCCGCGAAGAACCAGATCCGGAACTGCAAAAATACGGCTTTTGGCTTTTATATCAAAGAATTCCGCATCACCTCCGGTTAAAAAAACCAAAAGAGACGGATTGTGGGAACTCAATTCAGCGATGTATCCGTCAAGTTCATGCCTCAAACCGTTTATCACGCCGCACAAAATGGCTGTTTCAGTATCTTTTCCAAACAAAGGGAGATCTTTTCTGGCACTCACCAGCGGCAAAGCGCCTGTGCCTTTATGAAGAGACTCAAACCTGAGTCCTATTCCGGGAGCGATATTTCCACCCGTATATTTCCCATCGGCCGATACAAAGTCATAAGTAACGGCCGTTCCGGCATCTACGACGAGTAGGTCATTACCGGGCTTCATGGACCATGCGCCCACAGCCGCGGCTAGCCTGTCCATGCCCAGGGTCTCAGGTGATGAGTATGCGTTTGTCAAAGGAATGGGGGTGTGGGCAGAGAGGCGTTTCATACCGTGGGACGTCATCCACTCCTCTGTTTTTGGATCCAAAGGATGCACCGAGCACCACATACCGCCTTCAACATCCAACCCCATAAAGTCATCCACATGACGCAGGTTGCCGTTTTCAAGAACGGCGGCTTTTATCCTTGTATTTCCAAAATCGGCCAATAGTATCATAATGACCGCAAAAATAGTAACTTTGCATCATAATTATAAAAACATGCATAAGAAACTCTTATCCATTCTGGTCACCTTAGCCTTCCTGTTTCCGGAAGTCAAGGCACAGAGTGACAGCATAAACGCATATCTGCTTACATGTGAGCCCGGAAAGGCCATTTATGAGCTGTACGGCCACACCGCCATCTGGATAGAGGATGTGACCAACGGTACGGACGCGGTCTTCAATTACGGACTTTTTGATTTCAACACGCCCCATTTCGTATGGCGTTTCACCTTAGGCAAGACCGATTACATTCTTGGAGCCACACGTCTCCGCCATTTCCTCCGCGAATATGACGAGCGTGGATCGGAAGTCTTTGCCCAACGTCTCAACCTCACGCAGGATGAATCGCGCAGACTCTATGGACTGCTTGTTGAAAACAGCCGTCCTGAAAACAGAGTCTACCGCTACAACTTCCTGTTCAACAACTGTGCCACCATGGCATTGGACAAGGTTGAAGAGAGCATAACGGGATATGTCAGGTATGATGAACCTGATTCAACACTTACGTTCCGCGATATCCTCACGGAGCATACAGAGATAAGACCGTGGAGCGAATTCGCCGTTGACCTGATAATAGGAGCCGGAGGTGATGTCCCGGTTGGATACAGACAGGAGGCCTTTGCCCCAAGATATCTCATGAGACTGGCATCCGATGCCGTTATTACCGATACGGCAGGCGTTGAGAGACCTTTGGTACTGACTTGCACCGGACTGGTTAATCCGGATCACTCCGTTGATTTCGGCAAGCCGCTCTTCACGCCCATTCAGGTTATGTGGATGGTCCTGTTGTTTACAATGCTGATCACGATTCTGGGATGGTACCGCAACAAGCAGTTCTGGTTGGTCGATGTCATACTGTTCGGGATTCAGGGACTTGGCGGAATCATAATAGCCCTTATGTTTTTCTTCTCAGAGCATCCCACCCTGGACACCAACTGGCTGGTTATCTGCCTCAACCCGCTACCCCTGTTATTCCTGCCCTTCATGGTTCACAAATCAAGGCATAACAGGATCTCTGTATTCATAATATGTGAATTCATAGTCTGCCTGACGTTCCTGCTGTGTACACCGGCAATACCGCAGACCATAGAGCCTGCAGTAATGATTCTTATAGCCACATTCGCAGTGAGGGCCTTAAGCACCTTTGCCTTTCAACTGTCGTCCAGGATCGGCCTTACGACAGGCAGGAGGACCCGTAATGTCAGGGTTCCTTTCATCATACTGGCAATGCTCTCCATGGCAATGCCGCTGCACGCCAAGACTGAGAAGAGCCCCAAACTCGTAGTGGGAATAGTTATAGACCAACTTGATGAGGAATCACTGGAGAAACTGCTCCCCATACTGGGTAAAGACGGCTTGAAACGTTTGTGGACCGACGGATACAACCGCACGGACGCCACATTTGATTTTGATGATATGGACAGGTCATCGGCCATAGCGTCAATATACACGGGTGCCTCACCCTTTCAGCACGGAATAGTGGCTGACCGCTGGATGAATCCCAGGACCCTTCTGCCGTCGTCACCCGTTGATGACAGCAACTACAAGGGCATCAACACCATTGAACCTTCATCTCCCGCCAAACTTCTTGCAACCAATCTGGCCGATGAGATAAAACTGGGTTACGCAAGCCGCTCCAAGGTATGCTCGATAGCCATTGAGCGTGATGCCGCAATCCTGGCAGGCGGACATGACGCCGACCTGGTGTTGTGGATGAATGAAGCCGATGCCCGCTGGAGTTCATCGGAATATTACGGAGAGCTGCCCGAGTGGGTAAACGCGCGCAATGACAGCGTATCCATCAGATTCACCACATGGCGGCCAGCCCTTGAAACCAGCTCATATATCCCGGTTTCCGACCAGGAACGTCAGCGTCCTTTCTTTTACCTCTTTCTTAATAATGACGTATGGGACTGGCGCACCACCCCCTTTGCCAATGACCGCGTAACGGAGATGGCGCTTAACGCCATTGACGGACTTGAACTGGGAGATGACGATAATCCCGACCTGCTTGCACTGACATACTATGCAGGAAACTTCAGACATACCCCCAACTCAATATGGTCGCTTGAACAGCAGGATATATATGTCCGTCTGGACCAGACAATCGCAGAGTTGGTCAACACTATCACTGACAAGATCGGACTGGACAACGTGTTGTTTTTTCTTACATCTACCGGTTATCTGGAGAATGCCGCCCCTGAGTTGGGAGGCACCAGGATTCCTACCGGACAGGTAAGTATGGAGCGTGCCACCGCCCTGCTCAACATCTATCTGGGCGCCAAGTACGGCAGCGGCAACTGGATCAGGACATTCCATCACAACCACATTTATCTCAACCATGACCTTATTGACACTAACGGTCTCTCTTTGCACGAGGTATTGGAAAGCTGCGTGGACCTGCTGGTGCAGGTGACAGGAATAAAGAGCGTGCTGGTGTTGCGTGACCTGATGTCAACCGTTCCTGACATCGAGGCAGTACGCAAACGAAACGGCCTGAATGCTTCATGGTCCGGTGATATCATAATCGATGCCATACCCGGATGGGGCATATCCGACGAGAAAGACAAGACGGTTCTCTACCGCAAGCCTGTCGCCAAGCCTGTTCCGATGATCCTGTACGGCAACGGCATCAGGGCCGAGGTCAACCACGAACCCATATCAATAAGCGTCCTGGCACCTACGGTTTCCCATATCACCAGGATAGACCCTCCCAACGCCTGCTCTGCCGTCCCTCTCAAAAACCTGAAATAAAATCACTACCTTTGTACCGCAAAAACAAAACAAATGGAGAAGAAATTTATCAGTCTGACTTATGATCTGATGCTGAAAGACGCAGACGGTCAGTTGTACAAGTACGAGAGCGCTACCCGTGAGAGACCTTTCAAGTTCATTACCGGCATAGGCTACGCACTGGACCTCTTTGAGTCCAACGTAGGCGGTCTGAATGTAGGTGAAAGCTTTGAGTTCGAGATTCCCGCCGACAAGGCATACGGAGAGTACAGCAAAGAGAACGTACTTGACCTGGACAAAGGCATATTCCTGCGCGACGGTGTGTTTGACAGCGAGCACGTAAAGGTTGGTGCCATCATTCCACTGAGCGACGGTCAGCAGACATTCAACGCTACTGTTACAAATATTACAGACGATAAGGTCACAGTTGACCTGAACCACCCCCTGGCCGGTGAGAATCTCACCTTCAAGGGTGTCATCCTTGAGTCACGTCCCGCCACACAGGAGGAGATTGACGCCATACTGCATCCCAAATGCAAGGGCTGTGGCGGCGGTTGCAATAACGGCGACTGCAATGGCGGTGAATGCAACTGCGACGGTGACTGCAAAAAATAAATGACATGAATACTTTGGGCCAAATCCTTACCCTGACCACGTTCGGCGAGAGCCACGGCCCCGCCATAGGTGGTGTGCTTGACGGATTCCCTGCCGGAATCACTGTCGATCCTGATTATGTACGAGAGTGCATGCAGCGCCGCCGTCCCGGACAGAGCACCGTCACCACGGGCCGTCAGGAGCAGGATGAGGTTGAATTCCTGTCAGGACTGCTTGACGGAGTCAGCACAGGTGCGCCCATCGCATTCATCATAAGGAATACTGACCAGCACTCATCTGACTATGATGAGCTCAAGGATCTGTTCCGCCCATCGCACGCTGATTATGCCTGGCTTCAGCGCTACGGCATACGTGACTGGCGCGGCGGCGGCAGGTCATCGGCCCGTGTGACCGCCCCGATATGCGTGGCAGGCGCACTGGCATCACTGGCCTTCAGCAAACTGCTGCCCGGTCTTGAGATAAAGTCGTTCACATCACAGATAGGTCCCTACTCCACTGATCCTGCCAAGGACATGGAGTATACTGCAGCCGATATTGAAAGCAATGCCGTAAGATGCCCCGACGGCGAGCTGGCAGCTAAGATGGAGGAGTATATCCATGAACTCCGCAAGGAACAGGATTCAACCGGCGGCTGCGTGACCTGTATCGTAAAGGGTCTGCCCGCAGGCATCGGCAACCCCGTATTTGACAAGCTGGAGGCATCACTGGCCAAAGCCATGCTGGGCATCAATGCCGCCAAGGGATTTGAATACGGTGATGGTTTTGCCGCAGCTTCTCAGCGCGGATCGGAGCATAACGACGCTTTCCGCATGGAGGATGGTAACGTGACTACTGCAACCAATCACAGCGGTGGTATACAAGGAGGTATCAGCAACGGCCAGGCCATAAGATTCCGCGTGGCATTCAAGCCCACCCCCACCATCGGACGTGAGCAGCAGACAGTAACAATTGACGGCCGTGAGGTCACCGTTGCAGCCAAGGGCCGTCATGACCCGTGCGTGGTTCCGCGTGCGGTTCCGGTCGTGGAATCACTTACGGCACTGGTACTTCTTGACCAGTATCTCTCAAGCAAATAAGTTATTCAGATTGTCTGCCAGCTCCTGCATGGAGTGAAGCAGCAGTACGGGTTTTTCGGCCAGCAGGATTTCATCCTCGAGCGGGCCGGTGTTGACTGCTATTGTATCTATTCCGGCGGCTACGGCGGCACGTATACCTAACGGCGCGTTTTCCACCACCACAGCTTCACTTGCCGGCACACCGGCTATCTCAAGACCTTTAAGATAAGGATCGGGATAGGGTTTTCCGCGTGTCACTTCAAAGGCGGTCACCATACGGTCACGGGTTATGTAACCCTCATAATCCTTCTGGACACGCTCAATGAGATTCTTCTGCCCGGAGCCTGTTACGATAAGTATCTTGAGTCCCAGGACTGAAGCCTTGCGGAATACCTCAAGCGATCCCGGCATCACACGTGCCTCTGGCATGGCACGGAACAGGGAGGCCTTGTAACCGTATATTTCATCAATCTCACTGTCGGTAGCTTCAAATCCGCGGTCACGCAGGCTGATGCGCACTACAGTATCGTGTCCGGTTGCACCCTCATTAAGATAGACGTCATGAGGTGTCATATGCATGCCGTATTTTTCCATGGCCTGACTCCACGCCTTTGAATGATTGGGCATGGAATCATACAAAACGCCATCCATGTCAAACAGGATGGCGCTTTTATTCTTAAGTGAGACTGACATTACCTGTTAGCAGTATTACTTGTTTATTCTGGAGAGAATCTTCTTGGATTCCTCCTCATATCCGGGTTTGCCCAGCAGAGCAAACATATTCTTCTTGTATGCCTCTACACCCGGCTGGTTGAACGGATTCACGCCAAGCACGTAACCGCTTATGCCGCAACCCTTCTCAAACATATAGATGAGCTGTCCTATCCAGTATTCGCTGAGTTCAGGAACCGTTATGCGGATATTGGGAACGCCGCCGTCCACATGAGCCAGCTGAGTGCCAAGCTCCGCCATCTTGTTGACCTGGTCCACATGCTTTCCTGCCATGTAATTCAGACCGTCCAGATTCTCCTCATCGGCCGGTACAAGAACCGAGTGCTTTACCTTGTCTACCGATATCACAGTCTCGAATATGGTACGCTCACCCTCCTGGATCCACTGTCCCATGGAGTGCAGGTCTGTAGAGAAATCAACTGATGCCGGGAATATGCCCTTGTTCTCCTTACCCTCGGACTCTCCGTAAAGCTGCTTCCACCACTCGCTCAGGTAGTGCAGTTTGGGCTGGAAGTTAACCAGTATCTCTATCTTCTTGCCGCTGCGGTAAAGAGTGTTGCGCACTGCAGCATACATGGCCGATGGATTATCCTCCATCTTGGCACCCGATGTAGTCAGGCCCTCCATATCGGCCGCGCCCTTTACCAGCTGACGGATATCGAATCCGGCAACTGCAATAGGCAGCAGACCTACCGGAGTGAGAACCGAGAACCGGCCACCCACATTGTCGGGGATGATGAAACTGCGGTATCCCTCCTTGTCGGCACATACGCGTGCGGCACCGCGCTTGGCATCGGTAATGGCTACGATGACCTTGCGGGCCACGTCCTTGCCGCGCTGATCCTCGCACTGCTTCTTGAGCAGCCGGAACGCCAGAGCGGTCTCAGTGGTAGTACCGGATTTGGATATGTTGATGATTCCGAACTTCTTTGTCTTGAGGTATTCTGTGAGCTCAAAGAGGTAATCCTCACTGATGTTGTGTCCTGCAAACAGTATCTGCGGATTCTTTTTGTCCTGAATAAGCTGTGACAGGCTGTTGCTGAGAGCCTCAATCACCGCACGTGAGCCCAGATAGCTGCCGCCTATACCGGCCACTATAACCACTTCACAATTCTCACGCAGTACACGTGCCGTATCCTCAATAGCATCCAGAAGGCCCTTATCGGTCTTTGAAGCAAGATCCGTCCAGCCGATGAAATCATTACCTGCACCGGTACCCTTCTCAAGTTTGAGAATGGCCTCCTTTACCTCCGGCTCAAGCGCCTTTATCTCTTTTTCTGAGACAAAACCCAAAACCTGTGAAATGTCAACCTTAATCATAGTCCCTTTTATTTGAATGAGTCGGTAAGCAGCTTTATCTCTATTACCGGCGATATATGTTCGTACAGAATATTGTACATGGCATCCAGGATAGGCATGTTCACCCTGTAATGCTCATTGATCTCCTTCATGCACTTGGTACCGTAGTAGCCCTCGGCTATCATCTCCATCTCAAGCTGTGCGGCCTTGACCGAATAGCCTTTGCCCACCATCGTTCCGAATACGCGGTTGCGGCTGAAGTTTGAATAGCCTGTAACCAAAAGGTCACCCAGATATACTGAGTCATTCACCGCACGGTTAGGCATGGGACGTGCCGTAGCAAGGAAACTGTTCATCTCCTGTATGGCATTTGACATAAGCACGGCCTGGAAATTGTCACCGTACTTAAGGCCGCTGCATATTCCGGCCGCGATGGCATATACGTTCTTGAGCACTGAACTGAACTCTATGCCTGCCACATCTTCAGATACAGATGTCTTGACATATGAGTTGGTAAGCTTACGTGCAATACCCTGTGCGTTTTCAATCTCCTGACATCCTACGGTCAGATAAGACAGACGCTCCAAAGCCACCTCCTCGGCGTGACACGGACCTGCCACGACAGCGATGTTCTCCATAGGAACGCCGTAATACCTGTGGAAATAGTCTGACATCAGAAGATTATCATCAGGTACAATACCCTTGATGGCCGATACCACGAACTTGTCACGGAGTTTTACCTTGAGCTTCTTCATGTGACTCTTGAAGTATGGTGATGGGGTAACGAACACCAGTATCTCCGAGTCCTCAACCACCTGATTGATGTCAGATGAGAAGTTTATGCGATTGACATCAAACTGCACACCGCTCAGGTATGCGGGATTGTGTCCCAAACGTTTGAAATCAGCTATCCGGTCATCACGACGGATGTACCAGTTTATGGAATCCTCGGTGGAGAGCAGGATCTTGGCTATTGCCGTTGCCCAGCTGCCGCCACCCATAATTGCCAGTTTTCCCTGTGGAATTGCCATAACTCTATTTGTTGGTTAATCTTTGCTTTCGGGTTTCATCTGCGGGAAGAACAGAACCTCCTGGATAGCCTGCTGACCGGTCATAAGCATAACCAGACGGTCTATGCCGATACCGATACCGCTTGTGGGAGGCATTCCGTACTCCAGTGCGCGTACAAAATCCTGGTCGATGAACATAGCCTCGTCATCACCCTTCTGGCTAAGACGCAGCTGATCCTGGAAACGCTCGTACTGGTCGATGGGGTCGTTGAGCTCACTGTATGCATTGGCCAGCTCCTTGCCGTTCACCATCAGCTCGAAACGCTCGGTAAGACCGGGCTTGCTGCGGTGCATCTTGGTAAGAGGTGACATCTCGACCGGGTAGTCAGTGATGAATGTAGGCTGGATGAATGTGCCCTCGCAGGTCTCGCCGAATATCTCGTCTATGAGCTTGCCCTTGCCCATTGAGGGAGTAACCTCAACGCCTACCTTCTTTGCAACCTCACGCATCTCATCCTCAGTCATGCCTTCCAGGTCATATCCGGTCTTCTCCTTGATAGCCTCAAGGATAGGAAGACGGCGGTAAGGTGCCTTGAAGTCAACCTCGTTGTCACCTACCATAACCTTGGTAGTGCCGTTGGTCTCTATTGCTATCTTCTCCAGCAGTTTTTCAGTGAAATCCATCATCCAGTTGTAGTCCTTGTAGGCTACATAGAGCTCCATGCAGGTGAACTCAGGATTATGGGTGCGGTCCATACCCTCGTTACGGAAGTTCTTGCCTATCTCATAAACGCCCTCAAAGCCGCCTACTATGAGACGCTTAAGATAGAGCTCTGTTGCGATACGGCAGTAAAGGTCTATGTCAAGGGTGTTATGGTGTGTGATGAACGGACGTGCGCTTGCACCACCGGGGATGGACTGCAGTATGGGAGTCTCAACCTCTGTGTAGCCGGCCTCGTCCAGTACTGAACGTAGGGTGCGGATAACCTTGGTACGCTTGAGGAAAGTCTCCTTTACCCCCTCGTTAACCACCAGGTCAACGTAACGCATGCGGTAACGCAGGTCAGGATCATCAAACTTGTCATATGCCACGCCGTCCTTGTACTTTACGATAGGCAGCGGGCGCAGTGACTTGCTCAGGACCGTGAGTTTCTTGGCGTGGATGGTAATCTCACCCATCTGGGTGCGGAATACAAATCCCTCTATACCGATGAAATCACCTATGTCAAGGAGTTTCTTGAAGACCTTGTTGTACATCTCCTTGTCCTCCTCATCGGGGCAGATGTCATCACGGGTGATGTAGACCTGGATACGGCCTGTCGAATCCATCAGTTCTATGAATGAAGCCTTACCCATTATGCGGCGGCTCATCATACGGCCTGCCACACATACCTGGCGGGGCTCATCCTCATCCTTGAAATTCTCTTTTATCTCGGCGGCAAAAGCGTTTGTGGGATACATCGCTGCGGGATACGGGTCAATGCCCATTTCGCGCAGTTCCTTCAAACTCTCTCTCCTGAATTGTTCCTGATCGCTTAATTCCATGTTATTATTATTCAATATACAGCCCGCAAAGGTAGTAAAAATAAAATAATAATGGCGCGTAACGCGCCACTATTACATTATCTTAACTCCTTTGGAGTCAACGTGAATTACTTGCCCAGCAGGCCGAAAATGCTGGTAATTGAAGAGATTGTGCTGGACACCTCGTCACTGGCATCCTCCATAATCTCAACAGCCTCGGCAATAGTGCTCTGTGCAGCACTCTGAACCTGGGCGGTAGTCTGCTGTACTGTCTCCTGAGCAGCGGTCTGCACCTGAGTCGTTGTCTCCTGTACAGCCTGCTGAGCACTCTGGGTTGTCTCCTGAACGGTCTGCTGGGCACTCTGGGCTGTCTGCTGGCCAGCCTCTTCGGCGCCGGCTACCGCAAGGACTCCTGCTGCGGCGATTGATGACAGGTCTGTGCTGTTAGCCAGGGCCTGAAGCGTGTTGGTGACAGTACTTGCAGTACTCTTTGTAACAAGCTTATCCGAACCAAGGATAAGACCCTGAGCGAATTGATTGTAGAATTCACTCTTGTCATCCACGTCCTTGAGCCCCTGAATGCCATTGCTCAACTGGGCGAGCATGATGATGTTATTCAGATTGGTGATATCAATCTGACCGTCAGTCTGATACTGGGAATAAAGACTCTTAAGCGCCGCACCTGATGCCTGTCCGCTCACCGATGCGCTGCCGTTCTTTGATCCGACACCTAAAATGCCGCATGACGCTGTCATAAGGCACATTGCCAAACATACTAAAATGCCTGAATTCTTTTTCATAAATACCATATTTGTTTAATGTCATTTCATAATCATAGTCGCTCCGCTGGGCTGGATCTCAAACTGGTAAGGTTTCTTTGTCTTGAGCTTAAGCGTGCTCAGCGTGGGCTCCAGGGTCTTCTTGTCATCTGTATAGAACTGAACCTCACCGTCACCCAGGAATGAAAGGTCAATCTTGGCCTTGATGGGCTCCTTGGTGGCGTTCAAGCCGGCTACGAACCAGCGGCCGTCGGTGCTCTTACGGGCCAGGATGACATACTTGCCGGGATATCCGTCCAGGAAACGGGTCTCGGTCCATGTCGTGGGAGCATCACGCAGCCAGTCCATGCAGATCTTTGGAGCATCCTCCAGATTATTTGGGCAAATGGCAATGTTTTGTATGGGATTCTGGAAAATAACCTCAGTTGCAATCTGGAATATGGGAGTGGTCTTGAGCTGTGATCCGCGTCCGCTGTTCTGCTTGTTCAGTATGCGGTTCATGAAGCAGCCGCCAAACTCCATGCAGCCCACGGTGTTGCGTACAAACGGATGCAGGGTTGCCTTGAATGCCTCCTCGTCACATGAGCCCTGACCGAAATACATGTTCTCCGATGCAAGCACGGCCTCTGATCCTACATAGTTGGGATACATTCTCTCCCAGCCGCGAGGCAGTGTGCAGCCGTGGAATATGCACATGATTCCGTGGTCATTGGCATCACTCAGGACCTCCTCGTAAAGACGGATGGTTTCCTGCTTGTCGCCGCCCCAGAAATCAACCTTGATTCCCTTGCAGCCCACCTTCTCCAACCATGCCATCTCCTGCTTGCGGATGATTGAATTGTCCATCTTGCAGATGGGGCTCTGTACTATATCGTTCCAGTAGCCGCTTGAGCTGTACCACAGGAATACGTCCACATTCTTGGAATTTGCATACTTGATGAGCTCTTCCATGCGTTCGTAGCCTATGTTCTCATCCCAGCCGGCATCGATCAGGATATACTCCCAACCCATGGCGCTTGCCAGATCGATGAACTTGACCTGATCATCCCAGTTGCACGATGCATCCTGCCAGACAATCCAGCTCCATGTGCTGCGGCCGTACTTGTAATCATGATGGGCCTCGTAAAGCGGCTCAACATAATCCCACATCACAGTAGTCTCAACAATAGGTTTAAGGTCTGCGCCCACAGTTATGGTACGCCATGGGGTTGAACCAGGCAGACGGAATGCTGGGCATACGGTACCTATGCCGTTGTTCTCATCGGGCATGGGGAACTCTATCTTGTAAGTGTTGTCCTGGCAGTCGCCCAGACGTGAGCCGCAGTATCTGCTGCTAACGCCGGTCTCTGACAGAAGCACCCAACCGTTTTCGCCTACATGGAACAGGCCCGGGAATGTATAGCCGTGACCGTACTGTGAGCGTACGTTCATCTGTCCGTCATTGGAGTATCCCTCCTCATAGCTGGGCTTGCTGCGCTGCCAGCCAATCATGGCGTCACTCTGAGGAGTGAGGAACGTGGTGGTGCCGTCAGGGAAACGGAAACCTGTGTTCTCAAACAGAACGCGTGTACTGGCTCTCTGACGTGGTTTGGGTATGTTGTAGCGGATGGCTATGTCATTGTCACTCACACGGAACTCAAACTCTATGTTCTGGCGGGCGGCATTCTGCAGCTCTATCACAGCCACATTGTAAGCATGATTCACATGGGCGGTCTTGATACGGTCCATGGTGTAATCCACCTGGGCGCTTTCAACCTTGCAGTCAACCAATGTAAGGTTCTTTGTAAAATCACCGTTGCCGGCCTCACGTCCCTGAGGGAGTCCCTCCAGAGTAGGTTTTGAGCCCATATCAAGCATAATGCCTATGGGAGAATCCTCAAGCATCTGCTTTCCGTCATATGTAACGGAATAGGTGGGATTCTCAGTTCCGGTAAGGTTGAATGATACGACCAGACGGCCGTTCGGACTTTTTAAATCATTGATAGCGGCACCTTCCTGGGCACATACACTGCCAAAGGCCAGCAGCACTGCAGCTGCACATGTAAAAAATCTTCTCATAATATGTAAATCTTCAATGCAATAAATCAAATGTCACTACACGCATCAGAACGCGCGGAAGCAGAGTCTCAAAGTAGCCTGGGGATAGACAGGATACTTGTCTATATACTCAACTATCTCTTTGGAATCAGTTCCAAGTCCGTCTGCGATGTCAAGTATTGAATCCAGTTCACGGCCCTGGCAATACAGACTGGCGTTACGGTAAATCATCGCACCTACCTCAAACTGCAGGCCTACCGTCTTATCGGATAAGCAACGGCCCAAGCCCATGCCAATGTAATATTTCAGACGGCCCATCTCATAATCAGCCTGAAGATAACCGCGGCCATCTTTCTCTTTGACGGCATATTGCCTGCCGTTAATTGTCAAGGCAAGCTGATAAGCGGTTCCGGTTTCAGGGTTCTCTACCCTTTTTTCATTCAGTTCCTGCAAAGCGGCCCAATCCTTAGCTGTGGTCTGTCCGCTGATTCTGAAGAAAGAGTCATCTTTCCTGAAAGAAGGGGTCAGATAGAAACCTCCGGCCACATAGAAGCGGCTTGAACTGAAAGGATACCAGTTGAGCATCAGCTTATAGTTGCTCAGGCCCATATGAACACCTGAACTGATTACCGTCTCTTCATCAAAATAATTCTTGAATGTATAACCCGTCTTACCGGTATATTCCTCCTGGGCAAAAAGCAGGTCCTCGGTGTTAAGAATCACATTGGTCTTGAACAGGTCACCTGAAAGGAAAAAGTTGTAACCGGCCTTGAGGACTACGTGCTGACCAAGGGGTGTAGCCAATTCTATTCCAAAGCCATGAAGTCCGGCCTCTGCTCCTATTGAAAGATGACGGAAAGCCTCCATGTTGTCCTGAGCCGAAACGCCTATAGCCATGACAGCCAGAAGCAAAGAGGTCAGTAATTTCTTCATAAGTTATTTATTGGTTAAGGGTTATGCTATATATTAGGTGCAAAAATAAACCAATTATGTTCTGCACGAAAATAAATCCCGAAATAATTGACTATCTTCGCGACCGGTTAAAACCACGCACCCATAGTTCAATGGATCAGAATATGGGATTCCGGTTCCCAAGATTAGGGTTCGATTCCCTATGGGTGTACACGCGGGAGGCTACCATTCAATGGGGGCCTCTCCGTGTCTTATGAGCCATTCGTTGGTCAGGCTGAAGTGGTGGTTACCGAAGAAGCCGTTGTAGGCCGATAAAGGCGACGGATGTGCCGATGAGAGCACCAGATGACGGCTGCGGTCAATCACAGCTCCTTTCTTCTTGGCGTAACTGCCCCAAAGAATAAAGACCAGCCCGTCACGTGAGGCATTCAACTCACGTATCACGGCATCAGTGAACTCTTCCCAACCCCTTCCCTGATGGGATCCGGCCTGTCCGGCACGCACCGTAAGGGTTGCATTGAGCAGCAGCACGCCCTGTCTGGCCCATCGGGTAAGGTCTCCGCTCACGGGAACGGGTTTGCCCAGATCGTCACTTATCTCCTTGAAAATATTCCTCAGTGAAGGCGGGAACTGGGTCCCGTCCTGAACCGAGAAACAGAGTCCGTGTGCCTGACCGGGTTCATGATAAGGATCCTGTCCTATTATGACCACCTTGACCTTGTCAAAAGGACACAGGTCAAATGCGTTGAATATCAGACGTCCGGGAGGATAGACCGTAGCACGGGCATACTCATCGCGGACAAAGTCCGTCAAAGTCTTGAAATAGGGCTTGTCAAACTCCGTCTGGAGATGCTCCTTCCAACTCTGGTCTATCCGTACTTCCATATCAAATCAACTGTATACCGGCTTTGGCGCATGCGGCACGCATATCATCCGGCCAGATACTTGCCTGTATCTCTCCGATATGGGCTTTCTGTAGGAACAGCATGCAAAGACGTGACTGGCCGATACCGCCGCCTATTGAAAGAGGAAGCTCACCGGCAAGCAGTTTCTTATGGAAATAGAGGTCCCTGCGCTCCTGTTTGCCGCAAAGGTCGAGCTGACGCAGCATTGACTCCTTATCCACACGGATACCCATTGAAGAGAGTTCCATGGCACGGCCCAGTATGGGATTCCAAACCAGAAGGTCACCGTTGAGTCCCAGGAAACCGTCCTCATTGGGAGTGGTCCAGTCATCATAATCCGGAGCACGCAGGTCATGTTCCTGACCGTCACCCAGCTTACCTCCTATGCCCATTATGAACACGGCGCCGTGCTCACGGCAGATGGCATCCTCACGCTCTTTGGGAGTCTTGTCGGGATAAAGACGGCGCAGTTCTTCAGAGTGTATGAAATAGACCTCACGGGCCAGGAACGGCTCAAGCTGAGGATATGTCTCGTTTATAAGATATTCAGTACGCAGCATGGCCGAGTAGATCTTCCTTACTATTCTCTTAAGGAACGTGATGTTACGGTCATCGGCTGTTATGGTACGCTCCCAGTCCCACTGGTCTACATACAGCGAATGCAGATTGCCCAGGCTCTCATCGGCGCGGATGGCATTCATATCCGTATAAATACCGTAACCGGGTTTCACGTTGTACTCGGCAAGCGTAAGGCGCTTCCACTTGGCCAGCGAGTGTACCACCTCGGCCTTGGCTTCACCAAGGTCCTTGATGGGGAACGTAACGGCACGCTCCACTCCGTTCAGGTCATCGTTTATACCCATACCCTTAAGTACGAAAAGCGGTGCGGTTACACGCCTCAACTGCAGTCCGGTTGAAAGGTTCTGCTGGAAAAACTCCTTGATAAGTTTGATACCCTGCTCTGTCTGCTGCATCGACATGAGCGGTCTGTAATTCTCAGGAATAATCAGGTAACTCATTTTATATCTGTTTAATCATCATACCAGTTTACGTAACTGTTGTAGCCGGAGCGCTTCTTGACCTTGAGCAGGTCAGAGAGCATGCTTGAATTAGCCTTGACAGTAAAATTATATGAAGTATACGGCTTGAGCACTACACTGCACGACATATTGAAACAGTGCAGGTCACGTGTCACACTCATTGTCGTGGTGGTAAACTCATGATAGGTGAAATCCCAACCCGACGAGAAGTTTATGTTCCACTTGTTGGTAAGTTTCACGTTACCGGACATATTCATGCTGTGCGTGAATTTCCACGGATAGCGCATACGCCTCACGTCTATCTGCGCCTGCGTGTTTTCTCTCATGCTTATACCGTACGATATGGAGAAAGACCACGGCAACGTATACTCCAGATAGCCGTCCTCATCGACCGTAGCCTTGTTGTTCTTTCCGGGGGCCGAGGGAGCCTGCCTGGCATAACGGTCCGCATTGGGATTCTCGTCGAATTCATCCTCATCCTCCTCTTCATCTTCAGTGCTGGGATGGAACCAACCGTTCCACTTGTCTCTCCAGTTTTTCAAGGTGTTGTTATTGAACGTATATGACCAGTTCTGGCTCATGCCCTGGAATCGGCCGAAACGTCCGTATGAGTATTCCGTGCGGTTGCCCACAACCACCTTTCCGGCTTCATTGAACTCATATGCGTATGTAGCCCAAGTTGCATTCAGACTGAACGTATAGTTGTTAAGCCTGGGGAACTTGAGCCTCAATCTGGTATTAAGGTTACTCCACGGTTTGGTCTTGGCCGCAAAATTGTATGACATTGAAGCGCCCAGCTCATCGATTAAGGGAACCTTTATCTCTTCACCTTCCTCTTTTCCCTTCTTTTTCATCTCGATGTTGTTTCCCACACTCAGGGAAAGTGTCCCGGATTTACCCTTACCCGGCACTCCATACATGGATCCCGTATACGGAGAATACTCTACTGTACGCACTTCGCCGTTTTCATCGGTATAGACGTACGTATCGTAATAGCCGTACCTGGCGGCGCTGAAGTCAGGTGACATACTGTAGCTCACGGAAGGAGTGAACACATGCCGGACGGCTATCAGCTTGTCGCCGAATATCTTTTTCCATAAATCCGTCGGCAGGTACATACCGTACAGCTTGGTGTTGGCACTTACGCTGAAACTATAGTCATACACCCGGTTGAACCCGAACACGGTATCCCTTACCGCCTTCATCTGCGAATCATCCCATGACTGCATTATCTTGTAGGTGTACCACCTGGAGTTATAGTTGAATGACGGCGTGATATTTATGTTGTTGAACAACTGGAACGTGGCACTCACGGGAATGGAATGCCTCATGCCGTTCCTCCAGTCCCTGACAAGGCTTTTATCCAACAGCTCGTCTTCCTTGGTTGATATGCTGTTGCTGAGTGTTCCGTTATAGGTGAACGATATCTTCTCATACCACTTCTCCGAGCCGGCCATCTTCTTCTTTTTGAAGGGGTATACACGCTGCAGGCTCAGACTGAGTGAAGGAAGTGTCATCGATATCGTAGAATCACGCATGTTCTGCGACATGTTCATTGAACTGGAGAGAGACAGTCCTATTGACGGGAAGCTGCGTGAATAGCTTATACTTGATGTCCTGGTACTCTGTGACGTCAGTGAAGGATTGTAGAGGCTGCTCAGGTTGGAGCGTTCATAGCTTTGGGTCGCAAAGTTCACGCTGGCCGAGAAGTTCTGATAAGGATTGGCCTTGGGATCCTGACGATGAGTCCAGCGTATCTTGTAGTTCTTGGTGACGGAGTAATCGGGCAAACCCTTGTCTCCGTATTTGGTGGTAAGTGAACTGGCATAGAGGTTACCAGAGAACTTGTACCTCTTCTTGTACTTGCTCTCTGCCGACATACCCCATGAACCCTTGGTGAATATCTCACCCAGGACCTTCAGGTCAAAATAATCCGAAACCGCAAAATAATAGCCGCCGTCCTTGAGATAGAAGCCGCGCTCCATCTCGTCACCGTAGGTAGGCACGATTATTCCTGAAGCATAATCACCCTCCAGGAAAGGGAAGAAACCGAACGGCACGAACAACGGCAACGGCACGCCCATCACCTCAAGATAGGCCGGGCCGAAAATGACATCCCTGCCAGGACGCACCTTGGCACGCGTTATCCTGATGTTGAAGTGCGGGTCATCATGTATATCGCAGGTAGTATAGACACCGTCAGCAATGTAGTATTCTCCCTCCGGGCCTTTCTTGGCCTCTGAACTGGTCATATAACCTTCGCCCTGCTGGGTTATGATTTCATTGATGTATCCCTTCTCGGTCTTGAAGTTGTAGCTTATGTGGTTGGATTCGTATGGGGTTTGTCCATCCAGGAAAACCGGACTGCCCGATACCTCTCCGGCCGAGTCACGCACTCCGTCGGCATAGACAAGACTGCTGTCCATCTGCATCTTTATGACGGCGGCTGTAAGCTGGACGTTCTGGTAATTGACCTTGCCGTTACCGTACAGAGAAGCATAACCGCCATAGTTCCAGACCATGGAGTCATTGGATTCATAAATGACCGGGTCGTCCAGAGCGTTGTTTCTTCTTCGGGGTGGAGTTGAATCCGGCACGGCAACAGACCTGTTCCTTGCCGCAATCAGGGAATCGTACGGAGAACTCTCTGAAAGAGTGTCAGTAGAAAGAGATTCAGCAACGTAGACCGAATCGGCCCCGGCAATTGAATCGGCAGGGACTTGAGCCGCCGCTTTGGGAGCCGGAAGAAGCAATCCGATCAAAACCGGAAGCCACGTTTTTTTGATTATTTCCCTCACGTGCTGATGAGTTTTCTCTTTACCAAACTGCAAAAGTACCCATAAAAGCTCACACAAGCGCACACGCGGGGCTGTTTTCAGAATTTTTAATAGTAAAAGGGCCGTTTTGAACCGGTCCGGGAGCTATAGAAAGAGCCTGCACCACTCCCTGAAGATGACCACTCCCTCCTCTCCGAACTTGGCCAGACTCTGTTCGGCCTGTTCTATGGTTTTCTCCTCCTCAGGACGGGTCTTGCTGTAGAACTTGTCGGCAAAGCAGACTATCTTCTCCTCTATTGAGACAGGTATCATATCCCTGTGGGGTACGGGAAGGTCACGTTCCAGGATCTGCTTAAGCGTAAGGCCGGTGCCCGTATGGCGCTCGGCCACCAAAGCATGGTGCGGCAGCCCCTCACTCCGGAGCAGATCGGCGCCCAGGTAACCATGGCACAGGTAGTGATATTTGCCAAAGCAGTGGATCTTATCGGCATCTGTAAGGAAAATTCCTATATCATGAAGCATGGCCGCCTCCTCTATGAATCCGGCATCGGCGCCCAGTTCCGGGTGCGCGGCCACAATCTTCAGGGCCTTGTCGGCAACAAGGCGGCTATGCAGCATCAGCAGGTCCCTTAAGGGTTGGTTGTCAGAGTAATACTTGTCAATCACCCCCATCCACAGGCTCTCATTCCCTACGCTCATCGCAACGGTTTGATTACAAAGCTGTATGAATAGTCCCCATAGTGAAGCTTGTACTGTTCCAGAGGTTGGGCGCCCCAACTGTTTACACAAGCCAGACCATATTGGACCTTGTCTATATGCACAACGGTGTATGGACGCGGCGTAAGGTCACCTGCGTGCACGTTATGCTTGTTGGGACCCTCGTCCAGATCGGCGGTAGCGTAGTTGAGTGATGACATGCTCAGCGGAGCGTCACTGCGGAACTCCAATCCCATACCGTCAGCGTTTGTCACACGCCACCATCGGACATCGGTCTTGTTGCCGTTCTCCTGAGGACGGATATAGGGGAAATACTGGTCAGCGACAGAGCTGCCGTAGACTCCTAGGAACTGGGAACTGTTACGGTCAGAGTAGTTCTCAACCGGTCCGCGGCCGTAGAACTCAACCCGGTCAAACTCACCGGCCATATTCATGGTCATACCGAACTTGAACAGGTCAGGCATACCGCGCTGTCCACGCTGGCCGCCACGCTGGCCCTGCCTCTGCTGAGCTTGAGCGTTTGCCTGCTGGGCCTGGGCGGCTTCTTCAGGACGGGTTATCATGTTTTGGGTAACATAAAGCTCACCTGCAGGCGTCAGGACATACTCCAGTTCCAGTGATGCATAGAGCTGTTCAATCTCATACGTAGCCTTAACCTTGCCCAGGCCGTCCTCAACCTTACACTCAAAAGCGGTGCGTCTGAGACCCGGATTGCGCCATGCCTGCATGCGGGTGTGCTGGTTTGCGCCGTAGTCATTATCAGTGGGAGCACGCCAGAAATCACTCTTGAGCTGGCTGCCGTTCTGAGTTACCTGCTTGCCGTCAATGTCAATGTAGTCTATCCAACCGGTATTCTTGTTGAAGGTGTAAACAACACCTGCGGCCTCAAGCTTTACATAAGCCACAGCCTCGTCAATCTTGACTCCGCCGTTTTCAGACGCACCCTCAGCCATCATCTGCGGGAACTCGTAACCGGTCACTTCAAACTGGTTTCGTGCTACCGTGAAATCCTTCTCAAGCAATGGAGCTGCCTCTTTCAGCCTGAACTCCACGTCCACCAGGATCTCCTTGCCCGCCGGAGCATTCTTTATAGCCTTGGCCATATCTGACGAAGTCACCTTGACCCTCTGCTGGGCGGCTATCTTAGGCAGTTTTATCTGACCGCGTGACACCTCGGCGCCATCGGCCAGAACTGCATATTCCATATAGTAAGCCGACAGGTCGGTATAGAAATTCTCATTATAGACCTCCAGAACACCCTTGCGGATGTCAATCGGGGTAACCCAGATGTTCTGATAGAAATACTGAACCTCATATGCGTGCGGGTTCCAGCGGCGGTCAGGGGCTATCAGTCCGTTGCAGTTGAAGTTCTGGTCCGATGTAGGATAACGGCCCTCATCACCTCCGTACAGGAAAATCTCCTTTCCATCGGCGTTTTTGCCGAATACTGCCTGGTCCACGAAGTCCCAGATAAAGCCGCCCTGAACTGACCGGTTGGCACGGATTATATCCCAGTACTCCTTGAATCCGCCCTCGGAGTTACCCATGGCATGGGCATACTCGCACTCAATCATCGGGCGCG
>Ga0310690_10001642_pt1 | contig 39165 bp, 59 predicted proteins | sample AusTroGonzalo_MG_2_FD_207661 | JGI IMG/M metagenome (GOLD analysis project Ga0310690, IMG submission 207661) | Bovine rumen microbial communities from tropical cattle in Woodstock, Queensland, Australia - Gonzalo_04 (v2) (version 2) | ecosystem: Host-associated > Mammals > Digestive system >... | reverse complement strand
AGTGACAAGGCACCGACAAAAGAGACATTCAACAAGGCGATTGACAGCGTCACGAGGTTGGAGCGAATCAAGATCTGGCTCGATGTCGATCAGGACACCGCAATGAAAAGAATAATGGATATCATGCAGGAGGGATGACATGGAAAATAAAAAAGATAACAACAATTGGATAGATTCTTTTATGACAGAAAAATCGGAATTGAAAAGAGCAGCTACGTCATTACATGATTTCTATATGTCATATATAAATGCCGGATTTAGCGAAGCACAGGCATTGGAAATACTTAAAACTATTATAACGATAGCATTTACAAACGGGGGTAGAAATCATGAGTAATAGATTCGATACGATAGCTGACAGCTTCGTGGAGCTTGCAGCGAAGGCGATCATGGCCTACTGCGACGGCAAGGAATGCTATAAATGCAAATACAACACTGCGGACGGCGGGTGCAAGCTGAACAGGTCCGCGCTGTGGGGAGTGGAGGAAAAGCATGCACCAGTACACGATATTTGATGAGGAAAACGATGAGGAGATCGGTGCACCGGTGGACGCTCCTGCGGAAGTCCATGAGGCATGGCGCAAAGCAAAACAGACCATGAAGCAGACCTTCACAAGACTGCAGGAAATGCCATACGAAGCAAAGCTGACAAGGCAAAAGGAAGTTGCCTGGGAGTTCAAGACCGAATGCGAGAAGATGGGCAAGAACTGTCACGCATCCGTCGGCGGTCTCGACAGCATAACAATGTTTGTATGGCTCCAGAGCATCGGGATTGATGTGCCGGGAATCACAGTCTCAGGTCTCGAAGACAAAGGCAATCAAAGAGTACACAAAGCGCTCGGCCTCACGATGATCCACAGCTACAAGAGCAAGGTTAAGGTTTTAAATGAATGCGGCTTTCCGGTGATCTCAAAAAGGATCGCGGGCAAGATCAACCTGCTGCAGAATCCGACAGAGAACAACAAGACCGTCAGACATGCGATCATCACAGGAGAATGCGGCGAGCTCGGACACTTCGCAAAGAACAGCCGCATGAAGCTTCCTGAGAAATGGTTGAGGCTCTTCGGCGGGTATGAAAACGAGAACGAAGGAGTCAATTATAAGATCCCGGACTTCAAGGTGTCAAATGACTGCTGCTACTGGCTCAAAGAAAAGCCTTGCGATGACTGGGCAAAAGAGCATAACAGCTTCCCGTACCTGGGCATGATGGCAAGCGAAGGCGGTCAGCGCGAAGAGGCTCTGATTGAACATGGATGCAACTACTACGGCAAATCGGTCAGCCGCTCCGCTCCGTTCGCTCCGTTCATGAGAAACGATATATTGATGCTTGCGCTCGACATGGACAAATGGTACCACGACCACATCGAGATCTTCGAGAAGAAATACTATGAACAGCCATACTCGAAAGACAAAGACGGAAACGTGATCCCATACGAGCCGATCGAGAGCATTATCCCGACGGCATACGGAGAGATCAAACAAAAGGAAAACGGCGACTACTACACGACCAGAGCTCAGAGGACAGGATGCTCGATGTGCGGCTTCGGCATACACCTCGAAGATCGTCCGCACAGGTTCGACCTGCTCCGCGAAGACAATCCGAAGGAATGGGAGTTCTACATGTACAACTGCTGCACGGATGAAAACGGTCAAAAATTCGGATGGGGCAAGGTACTCGACTACATCGGTGTTGAATGGGAAAACGAACCCGAGACGCAGATCACGATCGAGGAATGGTTCAACGACAAGATCGCACAGGAAAACAGGATCGCGGCATACGCGGACAGGATGAAGGAGGGCGCATGATGTCCAAACAGATGAATATTATTGATTTTTTTGGGCGACCTGATTATCACGGAAGCAAAGACGAAATAGTCAGATACAGCATAGAAGACAGATTTACAGATTCAATACAAACATATGAATGCTGTGGAGAGATGCCTAAAGAAATGTTTAGAAGCTGTCATGAGTATTTTATAAAATGCCTGGTATGCGGAAGAAAAACCAAAATGTTTAGACATTTATACGAAGCAAAGCAAGCATGGAATTGCGAGGAGGCATTATGGCAAAACTAAGTAAAGAGGAGCTTGCCAGATACGGCGGCGCATGGTGGGCGATCAGGCTCACAGAAGAACGCGGGATCGAGGGAGCGAAACAGTACCTCGAAGAGCGAGGGATCAAGGGCATACCGCTCGCGGCGAAGCAGTCAGATCTGGACAGGTTCTGTGAGGAAGAAAAGGCGAACACGATCGCAACGATTATGATGATGGCAGCAGTCACGCTCCGGGATGAGTACGACATGGACGCGGAGCAGATCGACAGGTTTATAAAGCGATTCAACACGAAGACGGAATGCCTGCTCGGGCAATATGTCAACTGGGAGGAGCTCAGGGACGGACTCGCGGAGGAAACAGGGATCAGGATCTCGTTGCCTGAGGTGTTCATGGAAAAATAGAGAGGGAAAAGTATGTGGGCGTTTATCATGGGATATATTTTAGGCGGTGTATTTGGGATCGTTTTGATGGCGATCTTTGCCGCAAGGAAGGATGATGAGGAATGACAAGAGAAGAAATCGAAAGAGAAGTAGTGTTTGCGGACATGGTATTGAACGTAATAAAGAATGTAAAAACGCCAATGTTGGTGTATGACGAAGAAAAGGCTGTAGTTACAAAGGCATTGAATGAATATAAATACAAACTTGAATATGCATTGGCAAAGCAGATATACAAACAAGGGCTTAACGATGCATGGAAGGCTGCAAGAAAAGTATTTGATATATGGTTTAAGACGTGCCATCACAGCCCGAATGAATTCAATATTTTTTGGGAATTGGACGGAATCACAGGCGATGATATATTTGATCTATTTTTTAAGCGTTACTCAGTGTCAGAGGTCATAGAGAAACTGCGCGAGATGGAGGACAACGGATGAAAACGTTTGAGGAAATCATGCAAGCAGGCAGGATCACGCTCGACATGAATAAATTATATTTTTGCACGTATTCCTGCATGAGAGCATGGGACAAAGAAAAAGGCATTTAATTTTATGAAAGGAGATCAAGATATGAAAGAGACAACAAGAATAATCACAGCGAGGATGACATTTATCACTAAGGAAGTGGAGCCGACCGATAAGAGCGGGATCAAGGCTGAACTGATGGCAGCAACCGGAGCGGATGACATTGAGATCATGAAAGTGCAGGATTTTATTATCGAAAACGAAGAATAAAATCGAGCGGAGGCACGGATGACAAGAGACGATTTTGAAAATATTTACTGGATACGGCGCAACATAGTCAGATGGGAGCGCCGCCTGGAAGAGCTTGACGCTTCAAACATCAAAAGCACATCAAACTTGAATCCCGTTCCGGTATATGGCACGAATGTCACATCTGACAATGTTAGCGAGAGCGCACAGAAAAGAGCCGAGATCGTGAGTATGATCCAGAGACTGACGGAGGCGGCAAAGAAAAAAGCTAATGAGGTTTATCACTATATAGAGCAGATCAATCTTGACGAGCCATATATCGCGGCCGTGATCGAAGAGCGCTGCATAAAGTGCAAGTCGTGGATACAGGTAGCGGATGTACTCGGAGGCAGCAGCGAATCGCACCGAAAAGCATACTGCAGATATATGGAAAAGCATTTTCAGTACGATCCAAACAATATCATTTGAATTTGTCCGACATGTCCGTTTGCAATGTGATATTATGTTAGTATGAATTAGAGGACATGGAAGAACATTTTAAAACCTTCTTCATTTATACCAAAAGGGCGCGGACTGATCATCTGCGTCCCTTTTGATTGTTTAATGTTGGAATAACAGCCAAACAGGAGGACAAGGCGGTGATTATATGCCAAATCCGCAAAACTTAGTAAAGGGCAAAGCCACTCAATTCAAAAGCGGCGATAAAGCCGCGAAGGAATGTGGGCGAAAAGGTGGTGTAAAGTCTGGAGAAGCCAAGAGAAAAAAGGCTGATCTACGTGAGGCACTACAGGATGCCTTGTGCGGTAAATACAAAAAAGCAGGGAAGACTTTGACCGGCGAGGAAATGCTGATCACTTCGATAATGGCCATTGCGTGCGATCCGGGATACAAGAGTGCGGCTGTGCAGGCATTCAAAACAATAGCTGAGATGTTGGGTCAGGATAGACCTGAGCAGACCGGTGAAGATGATGACATGATCAAGGTATTTCTTGATAATCTGCGAGGCGGTGATCGCGAGTGATCACTTTAACAGATAAGCAACGAGAATATACATGGAACGCCACGGCCAGATGGAACATCAAGAGCGGAGCCGTAAGATCGGGGAAGTCATTTGTTGATACTGCCTGGGTAATACCGCAGCGCATACTCGACCGCAAAGGACTGGCGGGTATATCGGTTATCCTCGGAGTAAGCAAGTCAACCATTGAAAGAAATGTCCTGCTGCCGATGAGAGAGATCTACGGGGCAAGGCGGATCGGGCAGATAAACTCCGAGAACATCGCGGTCATATTTGGGGAGCGTGTTTATTGCTTAGGCGCAGAAAAGATCAGCCAGGTCGCAAAGGTGCAGGGAGCCTCGTTCAAGTATTGCTACGGCGACGAGGTTGCGAAGTGGAATGAAGAAGTCTTCAACATGGTCAAGAGCCGACTGGATAAGCCATACTCCTGTTTTGACGGCTCACTCAATCCGGAGAATCCGGGGCATTTCGTAAAGCGCTTCATAGACTCCGACGCTGACATATATCTTCAAGAGTACACGCTGTTCGATAATCCATATCTGTCAAAGGATTTTGTCGAGAATCTGTGTCGTGAGTATGCAGGGACCGTATATTATGACCGACTGATAAAAGGCTTATGGACGAGAGCCGAGGGTCTTATATATCAGAGCTTTACAGACGCCAACACATACGACGATAACACACGGCCGGCGGGACTTGAACGAATAGGATCAAGAACGATCGCGTGTGACTACGGTACGACAAATCCCTGCGTATATTTAGATATATACGACACAGGGGATATTATTTACATAGACCGGGAATATAGATGGGACAGCCGGAGTGATGCAGCGAAGCGATCCGGCAATCCTCAAAAGACCGATGCGCAGTATGGCGATGATATGTGCGCATTCATGGGAGACAATCAGGAACTGATCTGCGGGATTATCATAGACCCTTCCGCAGCGTCGTTCATACAAGAGTTAAGAGGCAGGGGATTGTTAGTAACACCGGCCAACAATGAAGTGCTTGACGGAATAAGAAAAACGTCAAGCCTTTTTGCATTGAAAAAGATCATGATCAACAAACGATGCGAGGGTCTTATTGATGAACTGCATTCATACGTCTGGGATGACCGCGCGGCGCTGATCGGTGAAGATAAGCCGGTCAAGGAAAAGGATCACGGTCCCGACGCTTTACGATATTACATAAACAGTCTGCCATCATGGAGATTTTTACAAATAGGAGGCAAGTAATGAGCCATAAGAAAAAAGACAGGACAACAGCCTCCACAGAGGCGATCGTCAAAGACGAGGCTATAGTCACAAATGATGCGTTCAGCAATCCCGCAGCAAGAACGGGCTTTGGAACGCTTGATCTGATGAACGGCACCGATTATCCTTTGACCAGGATGACGGAGAACTGGGAACTATTAACAAGCCTTTATCGTGATAACTGGATCGTACAGAATATCGTTCAGCTTGTACCTCAGGACATAACAAGAAAATGGTTTGAACTGAAGACTGCTGCCGACAGCGAATATATTGATCAGTTTGAGCGTACAGTCCGCAAGACTCATTTACGGACAAAGATGAGCGAGGGAATGAGCTGGGGAAGATTGTACGGCGGAGCGATCGGTCTGATCCTGATCAAAGGACAAGAGGATCTGTCTCAGCCGCTTGATATTGGCGCAATACTTCCGGGAACATTCCAGGGATTACATATACTTGACAGATGGAGCGGTGTCTTCCCGCAGGGCGCAGTCGTTAAAGATCCGAGCGATCCTGATTTTGGTCTGCCCGAATATTACACAGTACGCGGAGCGAATGAAGAGTTTATCTGCAACGTGCATCACAGCCGAGTCGTAAGATTTATCGGTCGCTCACTTCCCTGGCAGGAAGCGGTCACAGAACTGTACTGGGGCGAGAGTGAGATCGAATCGATCTTTGCCGACATTGTGAGACGTGATAACGTGGCGACCAACATAGCAGATCTGACATTCAAAGCGAATGTTGAGTATAGAGAGGTTGAGGGACTTGATCAGCTTCTGGGAATCGGCAACAAGGAAATGCAGCGCCGCTTCTGGAATATGATGCAGGCTCAGGCGATCATGCGCTCCAACCAGGGCGTGTCATTGATCAATAAGGGCGATGCGGTACATACCGAGCAATATACTTTTGCAGGACTTGCTGATGTGTATGATCGCGTAATGATGGATGTGGCGGGTGCATCACGCATTCCCGTGACAAAATTGTTCGGGCGTTCTCCGGCAGGCATGAACTCCACCGGCGAATCCGATTTGACAAACTATTATGACTATATCGACGGGATCAGAGAAAACACTTTCCGTCCCGCACTCGAAAAGTTATTGCCTATTATTTGCATGTCATGCTGGGGAGAGATCCCGGACGATTTGGATATAGAGTTCCCGCCGATGCAGACACCGGATGAGGAAAATAACGCAACGATAGCGGAGAAGAAGGCCGGCACGATCATCAGCGCGTTTAATGCTAACCTGATCGATAAAGAGACAGCCGACAAGGAACTCCAGACAATAAACGGAGTATTTGACAAGATCACCGATGAAATGGCTGAGGAAGGCCGGGGCGTGAATGCGATCGACCTTCTGGCAATGCGCGATCCGATGTCCGGACTGATGGGCGGTGATTATAGTGGCGATTATTAAGAAGCCGGAGCCGGGACAATTAAAAGTTGACCGTTTACGCAATTTGTATCTTTCCACAGAGCAGAAGATCATAAAGGAGATCACTCGAAAGAGAAACCTGGGGCTTGTCGATTATGGAGAGGTCGCAGCACTCGAAAGAGTACAGAAGATCTTGACCGATATGCAGGACGAGGCTAATGAGTATGTTCCTTCGATGATAAAGCAACAGTTTTATACACGAAACGATCTCCCGTCTGCTCCGCAGGGTTATGAAAACGCTTTGGCGCTTACAAGTACACAGACGGGTATTGTGGAGCGTCTGATCGAAAACCTCATGTATGACATAGGCGAGGCATCCGACACGGCATATAAGAGCGCCGAGAACTTCCTGACGCTCGGACGTTTGGAAGCTGACAAATTCCGAATGCTGACGCTTGAAGAAGTCGCAAAGCTTGAGGCCGAGGGTAAAGGCTGGAACACGATCCAGAGACAGATGGCCGCAAAGCTGGAGGCAAAGGGTATCACTTCTTTTGTCGATAAAGCAGGCCGTCAATGGGGACTCACTCAATACTGCTCCATGGCGACCAGGACAACACAAAGACAGGCACAGGTTGCGGCGGCGTTGACGGAAGACGACTGGGATCTGTGGCAGATCTCAAAGATCGGAAGCACTTGCCCGTTGTGTTCGGTGTACGAGGGGCGTGTATATAGTAAGTCAGGCACCGATCCTGACTATCCGCCGCTGACAATGGCATTCGGCAAAATAGATCCGTCTGGAATAAACGATCTGTCAAATACATACTTGAATATACATCCGAACTGTTTAGTCCCTGGTGGATCTGTACTTTGCGAGGGCATCATGTCGGAAAGCAGGAGGTTTTATAGCGGAGAGGTAATCACTCTCCAAACTTCCGGCGGAGATAAAATCACCGTCACTCCAAATCACCCGATACTGACCGAGCGAGGATTTGTTGCTGCGGGTAAGATTCAAAAAGGCGACAAAATCATCAAAGCAACCAGGAAATATCGTAGTCTCATTGGAAAGGCACCAAATAATATAGACGTTCCAACCGTTATTGATGAGAAATTCCATTCTGTCTTGAAGTCTTTGAGCGGCTCTACCTACACCGTGAAAGGCTCCGCCGTACAATTCCACGGCGACGGAGGAACTGATAGCGAAATCAACGTTATATTTGCCGATGGCCTTAGAGAAAATATAGTTAATGCCCTTAGAAGTGAGCCAATCGGAAAAAATGCTTTCCCATCTGCTCATCATAGGCGGCTTTCGTTCTTTACCGATAGCACGTTTTTCAAGGTCTTCAAGAGAACGTTTAGCTCCCTTTATGGCCGCATGAGCAGCTTTGGTTTTATATGTAGTATCAAAAGAGTAACCGAAAACCGTAAAAAGTTTTCCAACCAGGGACATAGAACAGCCACAAATTTCAGCGATTTGGGTGTACGTTTTCCCTTCGTTATGAAGCTCAAGGAATCTGGTAAAAAGCTCTTTGTGCGTTTCCTTAAAAGCTTCGCTTACATTGGTAAACTGCTTCCTGCCGGAAGTACGAGAGGATTTGAGCATAAATTTACGTTTGGCAAGTTCAACATCCCGTTTAGAAACGCCGAGTTTATCAGCAATTTGCCGAGCAGTGAATCCCTTCTTAAGAAGCGGATCAAGAGTTTGTGGGTTAAGAATGCTTTCGTCGAAAGTAGTGTGACGCATATAGATACCTCCTATTATAACGGATATGTTTATAACATAGAAACTCGATATGGCTTCTATGTATATAATAACATAGTGACACACAATTGTCTACATACTTTGATGAGGTACACGACCGCCGGCAAGACACCGGAACAGGTCCAGCGTGATAAAGACTTTTCGAGCTTCGAGAAACGACCGGCAAATGAGGACTATCGGAGCAAGAAACAGATCAACGCATACAGACAGAAGGAAAACGCTCGCGCTGAGTACCGGCGCAATATGAAACAGTTTAAGGAATACCAGGCAGGACTCGGCAAAGACTTCCCGAAAACCTTTGAGACGTTTGAGAAGCACAAAAAGCTCAATGATGACGTTTATAAAGAATGGGAGCGTCGCATGAGAGAAGGCCGCAAAGCGTTGAATGAGGTAAATGCAGAAGCAGCAGAAGCGCTGACAAATAAGCCGCAATTTGTTTCAAATATCGATTTTAACTTCAAAGGTCAAGATGAGAAATATGCGAAATCAAAAGATATTATATTAAAACTCGAACAACAGTATAATACCAGATTGCAATCAGTAAGCATAGGCGCTGAAAATGCAGCCGGTGATGTTGATATAACAGGCGAAAAAATGCGCTTGAGTTCAAATGCACCGAAGGCAGCTATTCATGAATTTGCACATACATTGGCAAACAGTGACGCTGATAAGTATGGTCTAACAAACCATGGTGATTTTTGGAAAGAAATTGATTCCATAAGGCGAAAATATAGGAAGGATGTCGGACAAGATACAACGCGATGGATCAGTTCGTATGCAAACAGCCATGGAAAAGATGAGTTCCTGGCTGAGGCATTTACTCAGGCAAAACTCAAAGAACTGGGACTTCCTATTTCATCAGAATATGGCAATGATTTTACATATTCTCAACAGGTACTCAATACAGTAAATAAATTCTTTGGTAGAGACCAGAATTTGTTTACAAATATAGCAAAAAGTGATATAATAAATGGCACACAAAATATATCAAGCCAATTGCTAAGAAAAAAGAAAAACCGTGATGTTCAGCCGATGCCTAAATCACAGTTGAACAGAATTGTTAAAGCATTCAAACGTCAAGGCGGCATTATTAAGATGGATGCGGAAGCTCAGGAGATGCTTGAATTACAAGGAGCCGATGGAGTAACGCTTAACGATAAGACTATATTGTTAAGAAAAAGACCGACCAGAGCAGAGGTTTTTGAAGAGCTGATTCACGCCACACAGTTTCGTAATGGTGAGATTAAGGACGGAATATACGACACTATTGTTGGTGAAATCAAAGCAAAAGAAAAGCTTTTGAAATTCAAGAAATCATACAAACTGACCGATAAAGAAATTAGAGATACTGAAAAGCAACTTGAAATGTATCGGGAAGAGTTGAGAAACATGCAATATTAGAAAGGAGGGTGTTTATGAACTGTGGTAAGATTCTTTTAAAGAGCTTTTATAAAGATTTCACAATAGCTTCGGTTCCATTGAATATTCCCTCGTTCAAAATCGGCGATAGAGTCAATGACGGAACCGGGACAATTGTTTCAGCAAGGTGCGCCGAACCTTTGAATGGTATTGACAGATTGATTCTTGTGATAAAAGGTAAGATAAAAGGCGACGAATTGTATTATTAAGGTTGATGGATTTAAAGGTACTACGATTGTAAAACCACCAAAGATACAACCTAACGATCCGTGCCCGTGTGGTAGCGGAAAGAAATATAAGTTTTGCTGCGGAAAAAATCAATAAAAAAAAGCACCTTATGGGGGTGCTTTTTTGATGCAACAAAGGAGGTACAAACCTTGATTACATATTATGGCTATACCATAAGCCCTAACCAGTTAGAGACCGGTGAGGGCTTTTTAATTTGCCGCAACGTTCCGATCGCGAGGACAGGCATACAGGATTATCGCGGCGATGAGATCGGCATGGAGACGAGCGAGGTTGTGCAGGTTGGTCGGCCTGAGGAGGAAGTATTCAGCCAGGCGGCGATGGCTTCCTTTGAGGGTAAGCCCGTAACAAACAACCATCCGACCGAGCTTGTCACACCGGACAATGTATCGATTTACGAAAAAGGACACGTCCAGAACGTAAGACGCGGGACCGGTGAATTTGCCGACTATCTTATCGCGGATCTGCACATACACGATGCGGAGCTGATCAATGCGATCAAGAGCGGCAAGAGACAAATATCCTGCGGTTATGAATGCGAGTATGTCGAGACCGACACCGGCATTCAGCAGACCAAAATCAGAGGAAACCATGTGGCAGTCGTTGACGAAGGCAGAGCCGGAGCCAAGGCCGCGATCATGGACTCAATACAAAATCAGCCTGTAAAGGCAGAAAGGGAAATAAAAATGAGCAAGAAAAGCACTTTTTTGAAACTCTTCGGACTCGCATCAGCAGGCAAGTCTGAGGAAGAAGTTGGAAAGCTCGCACTTGACGCGGCGGACGCACTCGAAGAGCAGGCAGAGGAAAAGATCGAGAAAACCGCTGACGCTGAGCCCGAACTGAGCAAACAGGAGCAGGCAAAGGTTGAGGAAAAGGTTGCTGATGCAATCACACTCGAAGATCTTGCCGGCAAACTCGACAAGCTCATCGATCTTTTGACTCCCAAGGCAGAGCCTGAGAAGGCTGAGCTTGAGGTTGAGACAAAAGAGGACATCGATAGTGCCCTGGAAGAACTTGACGAGACAGGTGAGGAGGCGGCCGTTGTTGCTGCCGAGGAAATGGATGCGTGCGGTGAGAAATCGCTTGATTCAGCTATGCAGCGCGCGATCCTTAAAACCGTTCGTGAGGCAGTCGCAGGAATCAAGGACGACTCCGATCGTAAGGCGGTTACCGATGCGGTACTTAAAGCAGTACGCACCAAAAAGAGCGATCTTGAGGGCATCTTGAACTCCAAGTATGCGCCTAAGAGCAAGGACACAAACGAGGACATCCAGGCAAGATATGCCGCAATGAATCCTCATAAAAACTAAGGAGGACAAAAGATCATGGCAAATGTAATTGGAAAAGTTATGGATAATGGGTTTGCCGGAGCATACTCTAGACAGCCCGATCAGATCATCGACACACGCTTCGCAGGCAGCGGCGGAGTTGCATTCGGCCAGGCTGTAAAGTACAGCTCCGGTGCAGTAGTAGGCTTCGGTGCAGGTGATGCAGCAACTGCATTTGTGGGCGTAGCAGCTCGCGAAGTTAAATCTTCACTCAACTACCTCACCGGTACCGCAGGCTACGCTGAGAACGAGCCCGTTCCGGTATTCAAGAGAGGCCGCATCAACGTAAAGTGCAACGTAGGCACTCCCGCTCTTAACGGTGATGTTTATGTTCGTATCGCAGCAAACGCGCTGATCCCTGATGGCGTTGTAGGAGGCTTTGAAGCTTCTTCCGACTCGACCAATAGCGTAAAGCTTACAAATGCAAAGTGGGCAGGTCCCGCAGACGCAAACGGCATTGCTGAGCTCGAGATCATGAACGCTATCAATGCTTAATTTTGTCAAAGGAGGACACAAATATGTTTAAAAATGTAGGTAGCATGCCCCTTGGCACATTCGGATCTAAGGGTGCAGTAGTGCCGATGGCTCTTGATGCAGCAGGCATTTCAAGCGGTCAGGCTTTTCTTGTATCAGAGCTCGAGAAGCGTGATACAATGCTCAGAACTCCTCTTACATCCTTCACTTACGCCCGTGACGTTAATGTGCGCGTAGGTGGCGGCTGGGATGAGTTTGTTTCAGCTATTTCCGTTGGCTATGGCGTAACCGGTGGATCAGATGATGGACTCATCGCGGCACCCGGCGCTGACGGTATGCCTATGATACAGGCTAACTTCGACAAGGATCTCTTTAAGACGCATGCAGTCACTCTCGGATCACGTATTCAGTGGATCGACATGCAGCGCGGCAACCTTACCGGACGCAACCTTGACACTATCACACGTGACGGTGTTCGTCTTGCTTACGATAAGCACATGGACGCTAACTTCTATGTCGGCTTTGCAAAGATCGGCACAACCGGTCTTATAAACAATGCTGACGTAACAGCTACCACAGCTACAAACGGAAGCTGGGCAACTGCTACAGCTGATCAGATCCTCGCTGATGTAAACGAGGCTATCATCGCAGCATGGGCAGCAGCTGAGTATGACCGCGATGCCATCCCGAACCACATGCTGATCCCTTATGAGCAGTACAACGTACTTGTATCGACCAAGGTTTCGAGTGCAGCTGATAAGAGCATCCTTGAGTACCTGCTTGATAACAACATCGCAAAGGCTAACGGCGTAGACTTCTTCATCGGTTCTACTGCATACTGCAAGGGCGCCGGAACTGGTTCTACCGACCGTATGGTTGTTTACTGCAACCGCGAGAAGTACATTGCCCTGGATGAGCTTGTACCTCTTACCCGTGCGATGACAACACCTAACACCGAAAACTTCTGCTATGACACAGCATATGCAGCAAACGTTTCGGAATGCGAGATTTTCTACACCGAAACCGTCATTTATGCTGACGGCATCTGATCGGTGATCAAAGAAGAGGAGGGTCCCTTATGTTTATCGTTTCCACAAAAGCGTACGGCGTAAAACTGAAAGACGGAAGTTTTTACAAGATCCCGAAGGGATATATTGGAGAGATTCCCGCCGAGGTTGCAAATTCGCTTATCGTTAAATTAGCGATCAAAGACGGCTCGATCTCGACTCCGGCTTCCAAGAAGGATGCCGTGGTCGAGAAGGCCGTTGAAGATGGCGAGAAGAAAGCCGTTGAAAATCAGAAGGCAAAAGAAGAGGAAAGAAAGAAGAAGAAATGAGGTGATGAGCCATGTTGTTTGCAAATCCTTTAATACCGGTATTTGAGGGGTTGAAGGCGGTCGCTTCCGGGACAACACACGGACAGAGCGGAACATATACCGTATCGAAATTTCGGTCAGACTTTCCGCAGTTCATAAACAAAGAAGGCACATCGCTTGTCCCTGCCTCAATACTGAACAATTTTGTCAACATGGCAAACTCCGCGATCTTTCCGAATGACTGGGGCGAAGTGTATGAATATGCGGCAGGCTTATATGTCGCTCATCACTGCGCTTTATTCTTAGAAACATATGCACCGATAGGCAGCGCGGCGCAGACGGCAGGATCAGCCCAGAACGTCGGAGTCGTAAAGACGGCGACAATGGGCGATACATCCGTCAGCTATGACAACAGCGCTGTGACAGCCGGGACGGAGAAATGGGGGACATGGAATGCGACCAAGTACGGTGCGCAGTTAGTAACCATGGCTCGAAGTCAGGGCATTGCGGGCGCTTATGTTATGTAGTTAAAAAGGCGGTGATGTCATGATTTTTTCAAATGGATGGTACACAGACAGCGTTGACGTTTACCGCGTTGAGGATGTGACCGAAGGATATATCAAGAAGCAGAAAAGCGTAAAAGTTGGGACTTATCCCTGCAGGATCTACAGATCACAAAAGGCGGGTCCCATTTATACGACCGAAGCGGGAAGGGTATCAAGCCAGGACGTGATGGCGGTCGAGCTTGAATGCGACATACAATCCGGTGATGAATTGTACATAACACGGGGTGGCAATCTGGGAAAGACTGCTGCCTCGCGTTATTTTGCCGGTGACATAATGCCGTATTACGAGCCCGTCGGCGCAATGTTCAATGGTTTAGGTCACATTGAGATCGGACTCTTGCAGGAAGAGGTGATCAAGAAATGAGCAGCTTCGGATCACAGATGAGGAAACGCTTGAAGGAGCTTGAAAAAGCCGGTCAAAACGTTCCTGCGATCGTGAATGAGGTTGCCATGGTTGCGACCATTGCAGCGGTCGAGGCGGCGACAAACGCGACTCCGCCAAACGGCGGGGCGGCGCTTGCAGGCACAAACGCACGATCGGGAAGTCTCGCGCAGCATTGGACTACAGACAGCAAGATAAAGCCGGTCAATGGTACAACGTACCTGGCGAACAATATGCAATATGCTTCTTATGTCAACGACGGTCATAGGATGGATAAGCATTTCGTTCCCGGCCTGCATGAAGTAGGCGGAAAGCTTGATTATGATGCAAACTATCCCGGTGGAATTATGGTCGGTACAAAAACGACATTTGTTCCCGGTCTGCACATGAAAGAGGCGGGCATTGGTAAGTATAGGCAGGTAGTAAGATCAGAACTTAAAAGACGGGTCGAGGAGGCGTTCAAATAATGGAATACAGCATCATGACGCTTTTGCAGGGGCTCGCAGAAGTCCTGAGCAGTTTAAACTATCCGATTTATATCAGCAAAAGACAGCAGGAAGTTGATACTCCTTGCTTTTTTTTGACCCTGATACTCGGTACTTCCCATAAAGAGCTCGGCGCGACCTATTTCAATGAGTTGAGCTTTGACATTGTATTTTTGCAAGATCCAAACATCATAAACGCAACCGAGGGCATTATTCAAGTAATCGAGTTTTTAGACGAGAATCTTGAACTGATACCATACAGATACGATGCGGAAAAAGATCCGACGCTTGTACATACATATGATCGTATGCATCAGATACAGGACTTTGATCTGCATTATCATGTAACATTTAAAAATCGCGTTTACATTGCGGATGATGATCCGCTCATGACATCGCTGGAGGTTAACTATGAAATCAAAGTCAAAGGACAATGAAGAAAAGACAGCCCAGACTTTTGAGACCAAGAGGCTTTTAAAGTCGAAGGCATTACAGAACTATCAGCCGGATTTTGTCAGGGTTATCCTTACGGGTCCGGAGTACACCATCGAGGAGGCCATTGACCTTCTCAACAAAAAATTAAAAGAGGAGGCATAAAAAATGGCAGGTGGTACATGGTTAAGCCAGAATAAGATTTTGCCTGGCGTTTACATCAATACCAAGAGCAAGGGATCGCTCCCCGTTTCGGTAGGTCCCAAGGGCATCGTTGCAATATGCGAGCCTTTGAGCTTTGGCCCGGTTAAGGTTGTGAGCGAGTATATCCCCGGTGATGATCCGACTCCCATAATCGGATCAAATTTACTTTCAAGCGCAGCACTTTTCCTTCGTGAAATGTGCAAAGGCTCAGATACTACTCCCGCACCGAGCAAGATCTTAATTTACAGACCTGAGGGCTCATCGGGTGTTGCTGCAACCGCAACGATCGGAGCGCTTGACGTTGCTGCAAAATACATCGGAGCGCGTGGCAATGATATCACGATTGTGATCACAGCAGATCCTGATAATGTGGGATATTATAACATCGTTACTGTAGTAGACGGCGACATGGTTGATGATCAGTACATCAACGATCTCGGAAATCTGATTGCTAATGCCTGGGTTACTTTCACGGGCACCGGCACAACGATCACAGCGACTTCCGGCACGGCACTCACCGGCGGCGTAGATCCTACAGTCAGCGCAACAGACTATGCGGCATTCCTGACCGCAATCGAGCCTTATACATTCGACATCGTATGCTATGACGGCGGCAATGCAACAATCGCAGCAGCATTTGCGGCATTCGCTCAGAGAATAAGCACAACGACCGGACGTAAGATACAGGCAGTTATGTCGAACAACAGCGGAGCAAACAGCGAGTGGGTTATAAACGTACTGAACGGCGTTAAGTTGTCAGACGGTACAACCATTTCGGCAGCACAGGCGACCTGGTGGCTTGCAGGCGCAGAAGCGGGCGCTCCTTATAATAAGTCATTGACTTATGCACAGTATCCCGGCGCTATCGAGGCAAATCCGAAGAAGACAACATCAGAGATCGAAAGCGCGGTAACCACAGGCGATATCGTATTCTTTGACGAGTTTGACAGCGTTAAGGTTTGCACCGACATCAATACTCTTACATCCTTCACAACAGACAAGGGACCGGAGTATTCAAAGAATCGCGTTATGCGTGTTCTTATGCAGCTTTGCAATGATATCTATAAGCAGTTCTCGCTTTACTTCATCGGCAAGGTTGACAACAACGACACCGGCCGCAACCTTATGAAAGGCTGGATCGTCGGATATATCAACGAGATGCAGGCTAACAACGGCGTACAGAACTTTACTGCTGACGATGTAACAGTTCAGCAGGGCAACACGATCGATAGCGTTGTTGTAAACATCGAGATACAGCCCGTTGACAGCATTGAAAAGATTTATATCACTGTGACCGTATCGGCTACAGAAGCAGAATAAAGGAGGGACTGAGCTATGGCATTTTTACTTGAAAAAGACGCTCTGAACGGAAAACAGGGCAAAGCGATCGCAACGATCAACGGCCAGAATCAGGAACTCTTTGGAGCAAAGAAGATTCAGACCGACGCAGAGTTCCAGGAATCAGATTTCAAAGTTATCGGAACGACTCTGGTACAGAAGAAGACAACAGGTGTAAACCTGACCGGTACAATGACAATCTATTATGGCACTCCGATCTTTATCCGCATGGTGCAGGAATATATAAAGACCGGCAAGATGACATTCTTCAATTTACAGATCGAAAATGATGATCCGTCTACTTCGGTAGGAAAGCAGACCGTTGTTTATTATAACTGTAAACTGAACAAAGTACCGTTGTCGATCTTAGACAGCGACAGCGATTTTCTTGAAGAAGAAGTCGGCTTTAGTTACACGAACATCGAAGTACTTGACTGGTTTACAAATCCGTCAACACTCGGCTAATTTAAAAGGGGGAATATATCATGAGTATTAAGGCATTTATGCAGCCGCCGATCGAGGCGGAGACAAAAAAGGTTATAATTTCGGAGCGGTTTGCTGATGAGAAGGGCAAGCCGCTTCCGTTTGTTATCCGGGCAATCAGCCAGGAGACAAATGAGGGCTTACGCAAACAGGCAAGTAAGCCGATCAGGAAGAACGGCGTAACAGTAGGCGAGGATCTTGATTCTATAAAATACGGGCGCCTTCTCGTTTTAGCCTGCACGGTAGAGCCTGATTTCAAAGACAAAGAATTATGCGATTATTACAAGACCATGGACCCGTCGGAGATCCCCAGCAGAATGTTGGGAGCCGGAGAATACGCGAAGCTTGTCAAAGAGATCAACAAGCTGAACGGTTTTGTAATGGATGACGAAGCACTTGAGGAAGAAGCAAAAAACTCGTAAATGAGGACACGCTTGACTCGTTTCTGTGTCGCTATATGCTCACAGAACACGGCGTATTTCCTCATGACGTGATAAATATAGACATACGCGAAAAAATGCTCATTAAAGCCATTTTGGAGCGTGAAGTCAAAGAGCGAGAGAAGTTAAAGAAGAAGAGGTGACGGCATGCCTGGGATAAGAGAACAATTAAGCATTACAGATGGATTTTCACAGACGTTCAGAGCATTCCAGAGCGCCGCTGACAGCGCCACGCAATCGGCTGATGGCTTAAATTCAAGCATTGATGATTTTGGCAATAACAGCAGTCTTGATCGGTTTATTGCTCAATTGGATGATGTAACAAAAGTACTTGCAGACATTACATCCGAACAAAGACAGGTCACCGAGGAAGTAAAACGTACATCAGAATCAGTTGGTAAATGGCTCAATGGTCTTAAAAGTGTTATATCGTCAATGGGCGGTATGAAATTGGCCAAGGAATTTATCGAAGAAGCCGACGCGATGAGCGAGATGCAGGCAAAGCTCAATGCGATCAATGATGGTCTGCAAACGACCGATCAGCTCAATAAAATGATCTTTGCATCTGCTCAACGGTCCCGTGGATCATATCAGGACACAGCTAATCTGGTTGCGCGTCTGGGAATGAATGCAGCAGAAGCGTTCAGTTCAAACCAGGAAGCGATCACCTTTGCCGAGAACTTAAATAAAGCATTCAAGATCGCGGGTGCGTCCGGTCAAGAGCAGGCAAGTGTTATCCTGCAGTTATCTCAGGCACTTGCGGGCGGCGCTTTACGAGGTCAGGAGTTCAACGCGGTTATGTCCGGAGCTCCGAATGTTATCAGAGAAATCGCGGATTATATGGGCGTTCCGGTCGGTGAGATGCGAGATCTTGCAGCAGAAGGAAAAGTCACAGCAGAGATTGTAAAGAATGCGCTTATCAGTGCGACAGATGATATAAACGCTCAATTTGAACAGATGCCGCAGACCTGGGGCAGCATTATACAAAGCGGAAAGAATTATCTTATCTTTGGACTGCAGGAAGCCTTTGCAGACTGGCAAACGCTGCTCAATTCAGAACAGTTCCAGCAAGTAATGGATACTCTATTAAATGGCGTTATAGCGTTTGCAAGAGCAGGCGCGAGCGTTATCAAGGGCGTTGCAAATGCGGTCATATGGGTAAGAGATCACTGGGCGACGCTGGCACCGGTAATATATGGCGCAGTTACAGCGATTGCGTTGTTTAAAGTAACGAGCATGGCGGCGGCTATCGCTTCTGCGGCGAGCTGGGCGATGTCTCATTGGTGGCTTTTTGCGCTTGCAGCGTTACTTGTACAGGTTGCATCGGTAGCAGGAAAGATGGGACTTAAATTCGAGGATGTCGGTCGGTTTATCGGTGGCGTGTTCGGAGCATTATACGCATTTGTTTACAATGTCTTTGCAGATATATGGAACGTGGTTGCTATATTTGTAGAGTTTTTCGCGAATGTCTGGTCTGATCCTCTGGGGTCTATTGCGAGAATGTTTGTTGCTCTTGCCGATGTAGTTCTAAGCACGCTCGAATGGATCGCGGATGCGATGGACTGGGTATTCGGTACATCAAAGGGCGATACGATTCGTTCTTGGCGCGAGGACATGAAAAACTGGGCCATTGAAAACTTCGGTGAAGCTAATGTCCATGTTGAGCGTATGGAAAAGATGAGTTATGCAGACTCAGCAATCAGCTTCGGACAAAAAGGCGCAGATATAGCAAAAGGCATTGAAGGCATCGTCGATAGTCTTACGGGCGAATACAGTGCCGTTGATGAAATCAATGGACAGCTCGCAGGACTCACAGATTCAATTACGGATGTAACGGGTCCGACCGGAGAGGTTGCAAATGTCGGCTCCGTTGGCGAGATCAAGAACGATGTAAACCTTGCAGAAGAGGATATCAAGATATTAAGAGATCTGGCTGAAATGAAATATATGCAAAAGGTAGAGCTCCAGACATTGGCACCGAATATAACGGTATCTATAGAAGAAGCTGCTGCAGGAACGCTCAGCGCGGAGGATGTCGCAAGCAAGATCCAGGGTATATTGATAGAGCAGGCAGCAGCACATACAGCTACAGCGCATTAAATAGGAGGGCGGCATGAAGGTTAAGCCAAAAACAAAGATATGGTTGGAGTTTGGCGGCGAGAAATTCCTGCTGCCGGTCAATCCTGAGGAGATGGATATCACAAAAGGCACTCCGAACGATCAGTTTATGATCATGGGAATCGGCCAGATCGATGTTCCTCAATTATCAAACTTACAGAAGATAAAATTTGATTGTTTCTTTCCGGGCGATACATCAGATCCTTATACGAACTCAGAAGCCCAGCCGCCGAAGTATTACATGGATATCTTAACGAATGCCATGAATACGGCACAGGTCGGCAAGCTGACAGTAAAAAGGCCCGGAAAGAATAATATGAATATTCGGGTTACGGTCAAAAACTTCCAGACTACAGATACCGGCGGAGATCCGCTTGATATGCCGTACAGTCTGGAGCTTTTGGAGTACCGCAAAACAAAGCCCGAAAAGGTCGTTATAAAGAAATCCAGTAATAAAGTAAAGACAGCGAGCAAAGAAGTACAGAGGGCGGTAGATAAGCCTGTTTTGAGAGTAGGCGCCAAGGTCATTGCGAATGGAAATTATTATTATTCCTCATATGGTGACGAGCCTCACGGTACCGCGAAGAACTTGCAGATAGAAGTCAAGAGGATCGTCAAAGGTCGCGCTTATCCTGTCTTAATCGGGACACATGGCTGGATAAAAGAAAGCAATTTGCAGATAAAGGGGTGATTGAATGAACATATCACTCAAAGTTATCACAAAAAAAGGCAATAAAGAAATAATAAAAGACTATGCGCCGGTGATGGTTAGTTGTGATTATGTAACAAATCGCACTAATTCACCCGGCAAATTTTCTTTTGCGACCGTTGAAGATGCAGGAATCGATATCGAGCTTGGCAGCGCGATATATGTCACTTTGGAAGGGCAAAACTTTTTCAAGGGTTATGTATTCAGCGCAGAACGTCAGAAAAGCCATAAAGTCTCATATGTGGCTTATGATCAGCTCCGGTATTTGAAGGCGAAAGCATCATATGATTTTAGAGCCCAGACGCTGGGCGACATAATAAAGACCATTGCGGCAGACTTTGATCTTCAAGTCGGGGACATTGTAAACACAGGCTATAAAATACCGAGCCTCAGGGCAGAGAATGAAACGTGTTTGGATATCATTGAGGATGCTTTGACACAGACGATAAAGCAGACCGGAAAGATCTTCTTGTTCTATGACGATTACGGAAAGCTGACTCTGATCGAGGCGAGCAAGCGCATCTGGAATAAGCTGATCGGAGACGCTTCTCTTTTGTCTGATTATAACTACCAAAGAAGCATTGACTCAGACACATACAACCGCATCAAACTGGCAAGGCCGAACAAAAGCACCGGCCGGGCGGATGTGTATATTTACCAGGACACTTCCACGATCGCACAATGGGGATTGTTACAGTATTACAATACCGTTGACGAGAATATGAACGCGGCACAGATACAAGAACTATGCCAGAACTATCTGAAGTATTATGACCGCGTTTGGCAGACTTTGAAATTAAAAAAGATCATCGGTGCGCCGGAGCTTCGGGCAGGCTGGATCATTCCGGTCAGAATAAACGAGATCGCGGCAACAAATACGACCAGAATGTTCTTGACCGAAAAGATCAGCCACAAGATAAGCGGTAATAATCACACGATGGAGATTGAAGTCCGGAATTTTAACGACCTGGGAGGAGTATAAGAATGGAATTGATAGACACGCTCCATCAGATCATAAAAGAAAGCATGGACGCGATGCAGATGACAGAGCTTGCGATCGGTACCGTTGAGAGCGTGAGCCCGTTGAGCATTTCGTTGAATGCCAACCTGCCGTCGATCCCTGAGGAAGCGCTGATCCTGACCGACTCGGTAAAACAAAGGATCGTACAGGCTCCGGGAACGGGTGAGGACACAGTAACGCATAATCCGGTCACAACAACAACCGATGTTGAAGTCCAGAGCGATTTGCAGATCGGTGATGCGGTGATCTTATTGAGAGTCATGCGCGGGCAGCAGTTTATTGTATTGTCAAGAATAGTTTAGGAGGGAAATCATGGCAAACACACTCCCGGAGGGGACCGATCTTGAAGATCTTGTCAACGAGTCCCTGCCGACAAATACATTTTTAATAAATCCGGAAGGAGATCAGATCGCAGGCCAGAACGAAAGTCTTGAGGCGATGCGCCAGGCAGTCGAGATCATTCTGACAACAAGGAGATTTAATTATCAGATATATACGTCAAATTTCGGCGTTGAACTGGATGACCTCATCGGAGAAGATCCGGACTATATCGAGTCTACTTTGCCGGAGCGCATACGCGATGCTTTTAGCGTTGATGATCGTATATTGATGGAAAAAAATTACAACTTTACTGTGCAGGGCGACAATATGCTTGTGACATTTGAAGTCGTGACAGTATTCGGGACTTTTGGAACGGGGGTGCAGATCTGATGATAGATTTTTCCGGCTATACAAAAGAATATATCGAGGAACAGATGCTTGAACAGGTCGATCCAAATATCGACACTCGCGAGGGCTCAATGGTACAGACCGCAGTCGCTCCGGGCGCATGGTGGCTTGAGGGAATGTATTTAGATTTGGATAAAGTACAACAGAACTCCAACAGCCAGACGGCAGTCGGGTCGTATCTCGATCTGATCACAGAAAGCCGAGGCATATATAGAAAAGCAGCGACTCCTGCGGTACGCCAGGGAACTTTCAACATGGCGATCCCGCAGGGGTCAGTTTTTAAAACCATAAACGGAGCCGACAGCGTGAATTTTGTTTCGGGCGATCTGGTCAGCTCCGGGCTTACATATGTCTATGAAATGACCTGCGAGGTTGCCGGCATTATAGGAAACAGCTACACCGGCCCGATCATGCCGGTTACGGCGATCAATGGACTCACTCTGGCGACCATCGGCACGATCATCACAGTCGGCACAGACGAGGAAACCGACGCGGCGCTCCGGGCAAGGTACGCAGAGAGCTTCGAGGTTGCGGGCTTTGGTGGAAATATCTCGTCATACAGAAATACGATCCTGAGTCTGTCAGGCGTTGGCGCTGTGCAGGTTTATCCGTCATATAACGGCGGCGGAACTGTACTGTGTTCAATACTCGATGATAATTACGAGCCGGCACAGACGGCATTGATTGACGCAGTACAAAACTATATTTGTCCGCCTGTCAATGCTCCTTCTTCTTTAGGCTTTGGTATGGCTCCGATAGGCGCACTTGTAACGATCACAACAGGAACGGTTTTATCGATTGATGTGGCTTGTACGATACAATGGGACACCGGACACGGCGGAGCGACAGATATCCAGGCAGTCGAGGATGCTATTGCGGCATACATAAAGACAGCAGGACAGAGCTGGGGCGATGCGATAGTCGGGTACACAGTACAGTATTCAGTAACGGTATTTTTGGCGCGTGTAATATCCGCAATCCTGGGAGTCGAAGGCGTGATAAATGTCACGGGCGTGACGTTGAACGGATCGGCTGCGGATGTGGTATGCACAGAGACAGACGCTTTGCAGGAAATTCCTGAGATCGGAACGGTGACGATATCATGATAGAGATCGCGACAAAAGATGATCTGGTGGCGCTGCTGCCGGAGTTATTCCAAAAAGTCATTGAATATCCCGAAATCATGAAGGCATGGGCGAAAGGGTTAGACATGGCCGGCGGATCTGAACAGCAGATCTGGGACAACCTTTATATTCAGACCTGCGACGAGGCAACGATCGCACAGTACGAAACGCTCTTGAATTTAGTTCCGGCTCCGGGCGATTCATTAGAGGTCAGGCGTACCAGAGTCATGTCGAGACTTGCAATCTCGATCCCGTATTCAGAGAGAAAACTGAGATCGATATTTGATGAATTGTACGGTCCCGGAAATTATACGCTGACAGTCGATCATGTCAATCAGACCGCAGACATGGTTTTTAATGTCCAAATAAACAATGCTATGTTGGACTTTTGTACAACCTGGTACATGATGGCACCTGCTCATATGGCTTTTACCGTATCGGAGGATATAACGACCGATATTGACGGTGATATGTATTTTGGCGGATGTGTTGAATGTACGGAGTATATAAACATTTAAGGAGGGAATATGGCAAATTTCAACCTCACGATCACAGACGAGGGCGCAGCATTTCTGGCGGATGTGATTGCAAATCAGGGAAATATTGATTTTACAGAGATGCGCTTCTCGTCAACCAACTATGTAGGCCAGGAGTCAACAGTAACAGAAGGCACATGGACAGGAACATTTATCACGGCAACACCGAGCGCGTCAGTTGTAGACTCTACAACGATAAATGTTGCGGCATCCTTTGACAATTCGACCTTTACTTCTTCGAAATCTCTTTACTCGATCGGAATTGTGGCGACTGATGGCAATAATACCGCACTTGTGGCGGTGGCAACGTCTTCAGTTCCGCAGACAATTCCGGAGTTTGTTTCGACGGCATCGCACTATGCTTATAACTTAAACCTTGCTGTATCAAGTACGTCAAACATAACAGTCTCAGCATCAACGGCCGGTGCGCTTTATGTATTTGACATCGTTGACAATCTGACCAGTACAGCGACAAATAAGCCTTTATCCGCTAACCAGGGCAAAGCACTCAGCGAAGCAAAACAGAATAAAGAACTTGCGACTCCTATAACTATAGGCGGCACAAGTCAGACAACGGTTGAGGGCGCAATAGGCGGTCTAAACAGCGTTAAAGCTGACAAGACTGATATTTCCTCAATTATTGCCACAGGCGCAACCAATACCACAGGTGCAACCATTACAGCGGGAACATACTTCTATCTGAATGGTGTGCTTGTTAAGGCTAAAGCTGATATTGCAAATGGAGCAAGCTATACAGACGGAACAAACTATGAAGCGGTAACGGTGGGCGGTCTAAATGCTTTAAAAAATGAATTAAATGACAGACTTGTTGCAACAGGAACGGGTGCAAATAATGCGGCTAAATTACAATCATTAGCTTCAAGTTTTTCAGCATTAAATGCTGCGGAAAAAAGAAATTGTTATCTTATAGTAGTTAATGAGAAATTAAATATCGGAAATGTTAGTTCAGCATATTTTTCAGGTACTCTTGTTGCATACGGTGGCGGAAATGTGAACACAATTATAGATGGAGTATGCTTGACAACGGGCGAATATTATCGTGTCAAGTGGGTAAATACCACAATGAGTATTGATGATTTATCTTCAAGTAATTTTCAAATAGAATTATATGTTTCAAAATCAGTATGATTAACAAAAAATATAATTTAGGAGGACAAATAAATGAAATACGCAATCATCAAAGTTATTAACGGCAGCTACGCAGTTCACGCAGAGGGAATCACAAGCCTTGCAAGCGCAAAGGTTCAGTTTCATGGTCTTTGTCAGACATTATGGAACGCTCCTGATGTAGTAACCGCAAAGGTCAAGATCGTGGATGAAAACCTTGATACCGTTGAAGGATATCAGGAATTTATCTCACATCCCGTAACAGACTAAATCAACCATGTGGAGGCGTAAACCACAATAAAAACACCGATTTTTTGCAATAAGTCAACATTTTTTCTGATAGAAAAGGATGAATTATGACAAGAGGAACTACACCGACAGAGATATATGAACTTGACACTCCCGATCTTGACATGTCTACGTTGACAGTCGTTTGGATAACCATTCGCGACGAACGAGATCAAAAATATACATGGGATGATATTTCAAGGATGTCTTTTGATAATGAAAACAAGACGATATCTATCACGTTTACTCAGGAGGAGACATTGGCTTTTGTTCCAGGCCAAGCGACTGTAGACATCCGCGCGTTGACTGCGGACAATAAAGCAATTGCGACTGATACAACAATTATCGAGATACACGATACACAGAAAGACGGGGTGATAACGAATGAGTGAAATAATCAAGATGCACGTTCGGGAAACGATACAGACAGGCGGCGGCGGTGGTTCAGACGCTATATGGTTGCCGAATGTCAGCGAACAGGGTGTGATTTCGTGGACAAAGAGCACATCAACAACCGCACCGACAGAGAGAAATATCAAAGGCGCAGACGGCCAGAATGGACAGGACGGACAGGATGGCGCACCCGGACAGGATGGTGCTGACGGTCTTGGCATAAAGTCGGTGGACATCAACGGGAGCAATCATTTGATTGTTACTTATGATGATAATACTACGCATGATGCGGGGGCATTGCCTACTGTGCCTATTGCAGAAAATCAGGAGGTGTGATATGGCTCAATGGTTAATCAATAGCGATACACTTACTGGAATCGCCAATGCCGTCAGAACAAAAAAAGGAACGAGCGGGTTAATTGAGGTTTCTGATCTGGCAAACGAGATTACATCCATTCCCTCTGGTGGGGGCGGGATTCCTCGTCATCAAGTACCGCAGACGGGTACATGGCAATTTAAAACCACACCAACAAAAGGTTATCTGATTATCGGCAAGGACGATGATGTAACAGATTCAGCACAGTTCGTACGCATGGTTACGGGATATGGTTATCCTGTTGTACTTAATTCACAGCATCAATGTCAAACCGATTCGGTCACAAGTGATGCTGACGGGGAATATACCACTTATCCCACAGGCTCAATATCACGCTTTCCGAGCGCATCAACCATAAACGCATTGAACAAAGTGGTTCTTGCGCAGAATTTAGGCGAGATCGCTTTGCATGGTGCTACGGTTGACAAAGCATGGGATTCATCACTTCTGACGGGCAATGTGCTTGATACATTCTATGCCACATATACAGCGGGCGGCGGAACAAAGAGCAAGTCGGATTTTAAAGATGCTGTACTTGAAACATACGCTGATACGGATGTTGAACAGGGCGCATCTCGTATAGCTACATTGAGATCATCACTTGAAACCGATATTTCTGATTCGGTAGACACAATCGGAATGTGGGGCGGTACTCCTACATTTACGATAGATGGCATTGACATCGGTGCCACTACTCCGATTTTGAGCGGCACACAGAAGATTTCCCGTGCGCAGAATTATCAGGGCGATGGTCTTTTGAATGATACTCTTTCACAGAATCCTTATTATATCACCCGTGATTCAAGCGGTCTTACTCCCGCCGGAATAACAAGCGCATTGACAAAAGCTTATAATGGAAAACGATGCGTTGAAGTTTTCCAGCATTATTACTTGGATGGAACAAAAGCAAAGTGGGATGATTTCAAAACTACGATGGACACGATCAAGACTTGGGTAGATCAGGGAAAGATCGAGGTTGTAACACGCAAACAATATTATGAGTTAGGCGAGTTTGCGGCTGATCCTATTGTCGGATTGTCATTGACTACGGATGAATCGTCATACTCCACAAATATTACTTTGACAGATTCAAACTTTATATGCAAAGCAATCCTTGATAGCGGAGCAGAGGTCATTTGTGGTGATGATTGCATTTTGGATTATTCCGATGTCGATACTTCCACAGTGGGAACTTATACAGCAACCTTGCAATACAGAGGCAAGGCTACAAGCTGTTCAGTTGTGATTACGAACACAAGTCCTACTCACTATTTACTTGAAAATGCTTCATTTTCAGGTTCGTCAATGAGTTCGAGGTCGGGAATCGGAAATCTATCCGAAGATATAACATACGAATCAGGCAAGAGTTATCGAATACAGTTCCATTTTTCAGCCGAAGTGACAGTACAGTATGCGACAAATCAGATGGGATTTTATGTTCCAAACAGTAAAACGGGAACTGATAATTGGTACACATCAGGCACAGATCAGGTAATCAGTAACGTGGAAACGGGAACTATTAGCAGAGATATAGTTTTAGACATAAACGGTGTTACAACAAATACTCTTGTTAATAAGCTGTGCAGAGTGGGTGTAATTCAGAATTTTACTGTCGGCGCATGGAGTATCACAGGCGCATATATCTACGAGATAGAGGGAGAATAAAGGAGGCACTTTATGGTAACACGACAAGATTTTTGTAATGAAATGAACAGAATGTATGAAAATCACGGAATGTACGTTGGCACCGGCAACGGTGAGCGCACTCTTGATGTCGCTGGGAAATTCTTTGAGATGGAGAAGAACTACGGACGGCGAGATAAGAGCGGAAATCCTTTGTGGTACACTGATACGGCGAGAGATTATGAATACCTGGCGAAGTGTTACCGCAAAAAGTGGGACATGAAAGAATCCCGTGCGGCAGATTGCTCGGGAGCACCGACCTACTGCCTGCGCAAGCTCGGCATCATCGCAAACACGGCAGACTATAACTGCCGGTCATTTATAAAGGTCTGCAAGGAGAGAGGCAAGCTTGTGCCTCTCAAAGATTTGCAGCCGGGTGATCTCGTATTCAACAAAGAAGTAGAACCCACGCACATGGGTACATATGTCGGGGACGGGATGGTCGTCGAGTTCAAAGGAAGAGACGACGGCTGCGTCCGCAGGAAAACAAGCGAGGGCGGATGGGCGGTCGGTGGCCGCCTTCCTGACGACTGGTTCGATGGCGATGATATGGTACTGACACGAGTTTTGAAGTATATCCCCGAAAACATGATGCGGGGCAATGATGTCAAACAAGTACAAATACAGCTACAGCTTGCGGGTTATACACCCGGCGCGGCCGACGGAGTATTTGGTAAGAAAACGAAAATCGCCGTGCAGGCATTTCAGCTAGACAATAAACTCACAGCCGACGGAATAGTAGGCAAGAACACGGCAGAAGCGCTTGGCTTCAAGTGGGAAGGATGACAAGGTAGGTGGTTGATATGGAGATTGCAATAGCAATACTGGGCAGTGGGGTTATTTCTACAGCAATTAGCTGTCTGTTTCAACTTCACAGCGACAAGAAAAAGAAACTTGACAAGTTTGAAACAGGAATGAGCCTGCTTTTACTGTCAGCTATGAAAACAACAGGCAAGGCTATTCTCGCAGATGGTGAGGTATCAAAGAGCGATTATGATAGCTTTTGTGCTACTTATAACGCTTATAAATCACTAGGCGGTGACGGATGGGCTGACGGTATCAAAAAACAAGTAGATGCTTTGGAAAAGACTATTGATGAATGAGGAGGATAATACCATGAAAAACAAATGGAAGAAATGGGCAAAAGCTGCGCTTATTCGTGCATTACGCACTTTTGGAGAATCAGCACTCGCTTATATAGGAACAGGCGCATTGGTGCTTGGTGATGTTAACTGGCTCGGGGTTCTATCTTCGGGAGCTTTTGGTTTTATTTTGGCATGGCTCATTGCATTGACGGGACTCCCCGAAGTGGATGAATAAAGAAACGCGGTAATTGACCGCAGGCGCACAGCAAGTGCGTGTGACTTTGGTGGAAAAGGGATTTTCCATATAATATATTCCCCCAAAAATTCCCCGGCGAAAGCTGGGGTTTTTTTGTTGTAAAATCGATCGATATTGGTGCCACATTTGGTGCAACACGGAGCCAAAAAAAGGGGTGGTGCAACACAGGTGCAACAACAAAAACACAACAAAACGATACAAAACAGAACAAAATAAAAATAGCGGAAACCCTTGATATTAAAGGCTTTTCCGCTATTTTTAATTAGTGAGCCACTCGGGACTCGAACCCGAGACAACTTGATTAAAAGTCAAGAGGTTATTATTTTATCATCCGCTATTTTCGCGGCTCCGCGAAGGTGCTTTTTCTTTTAGTACAACATCTGTACAACATCACGGTCAAAAATCGCATTGAGTTTCGTCATAGTATCTTCTTTTTGCGCGTCCAGATGCGCGTACACATCTGCGATCATTTTGTAGGACGTATGACCTGCAAGCCGCTGCGCCTCTTTTGTACTGACACCGGAATAATATAAAAGCGTCAGATAGTTATGGCGGAAACAATAAAGCGTCAGATCCGTCTCATGTCCGAGAACCGCTTCTATTTTTTTCTTTATCCGTTCCCACTCTCCGAGGTAGGCAGTCTTGCCACGGTAGCCACCGTCCTGCCCGTAGAAAAGAATCGGTGTTATATTTATACTCCTATAAGCTTTGAGGGCATTTATGACCGTTCTGGGCGCTTCTACGGCACGAATAGATTTATTTGTTTTAGGATAGCACACATGTGGCCGATTGCTTTTCTCAAACACGATCGACTTATTAACGCGGATCACGTTCGCCTTGAAGTCGATGTCGTCCCAGGTGAGGGCATATATTTCGCCGGGACGCAGGCCGCATCCGTAGGCTATCATTATAAAGGCCCGCTCCCGCTCAGTCAGATCGGCGGTTTCGATCGCGTGCATCTCCTCGGCAGTCAGGGCACGCTTTTCTTTTTTGATGTACCTCGGGAGTTCCAGATCGGCAGCAGGATTTTTGAGAACGATACTGTCCGCGATTGCCTGTTTGAAGATCTGCCGCAAGGTCATGCGCATCTGTTCGCAGATCCGGGGTGTGGCGCTGTGCTCATTTATGAGAGCCTGCAGATGGATCGGGCGGATGTCCTTTACTTTCATTCCGTCAAGAGAACAAAACTGCTTTTTAAGTAGATGGTCATACATCTCGCGGGTGTTGATGCCACGGTTCGCTTTATAAGTTTCGAACCACATGCGGGCATAGTCCCCGAAGCGCACGTCCTCGTCGAGCAGGTTCCTGCCGGAATCGATGTCATTTTTCACGGCTCGGATCTTCTTTTCGAGTTCTGCGGTCGTGGGAGCATACACCCATTTGCGGATCAGGCGGCCGCGTTCATCGTGTCCGATCGTCACACCGGTCTGATAATATCCGCGTTTGTTTTTTGTATATTTCGAAGAAGCCATAGAACCTCCTATTTGATTGTGATCTGTCCAGTCTCACCGGTAGCGACCATAATGTCATCGACATAGAACCATACAAGAGGAGTCCACGGCTCCTCCATGATATGATGATTCCAGAGTGCGGTCATGATCTTCACATAGATGTTCGAGCAAAAAGCTTCCTGCTCGTATGTGGACGATCCTCTCCAAAACTCGGGATTTATTTTAACAGTATATTCGGCTCCATCCTCAGAGATCTTGACGTTGAGTGTCTCGCAGATTTCCTGCATGTCGGCATTGAATGCCTTTTTATTTTTTGCGTTGATATTATGCAGCACGATCAGGGCAATGATGATCGCAACGACCAACACAATGAAGACGGCCAGAAGGATCGGAAACAGCTTTGATTTTTTCTTCTCTTCCATACAATCACTCCTCCGACAATGATTTTAAAACCTCGATGGCAGCATCAAGATTCTTCGGCAAAACCTTGACGGCAGCTTGAAACAGAGCCGCACGCTTTGCAGATTCACCGATGATCGGTGCTTTTGTATCAACAGTCAATTTGACGTGCTCTCTGCCCGGAGCCTCGTATGTGATAGTAGCCGTTGAGTCTTCCATGCCTAACAGCCAGTCAGGCTGACAGTTAAGAATGTGAGCCAACTTTGCAACATGGCTTCTCTCAAAATATTTAATCTTTCCGGATTCAAGCTTGCCGATCGTCTGACGACTGACACCCAGTTCTTTACCAAGCTCGGCTTGTGTCATTTTACACTCTTTCCGCTTTTGTTGTACTCGCAGTCCCATTGTCTTCATAAGTGGCACCTCCTGACAATATTTTATAAGCAAGTGACAACATACACTATACCATATATATAGAATAAAATCAAGGTTGACAACATTTTTTTTCTTTTCGTAAAATTTTGTATTGACAAATGGAAACTGTTTATATACAATGTCAATCATGAACAACATAAATGGAAACAAACAGTAGCATTTGCAAAGGAGGTGTGGAATGAACAAGTGTGAACTGAAAGCTGAGATTGCGAGGCATGGAGACCGTCAAAAGGATCTCGCCTATGCTCTCGGAATATCGCCGTCGGTGCTCTCTTCAAGGATAAACGGGATTACACCCTTTACTCATCCGGAAACAGAAGCCATTGCAGCGCGGTATAAAATGTCAGCAAAGGACATTATGCGGGTTTTTTTTGACAAATAATGCTACTATCAGTAGCATTTGGAAAATAAAATGTAAAGGAGGCGGTGCACAATGAAATATAAAAAAGCCTGCTGACCGTTGGCGCGATACAGCAGACTTAGAAAGGATAAAACTTACATAATGCAAGTATAACACTTGCGGAAAGGAAATGCAATGACTCAAAAAGAAAAGATTCTCCTGCACCTGCAGAAGAAGGGCAAGATCACCGATCTGGAAGCTTACCAGTCCTACGCGATCCGCAGACTCGGAGCGAGGATATGGGATCTGAGGGCAGAAGGACATACGATCATATCAGAGCCGACTAAGGCCAAGAACAGATTCGGACAGACGACCTGCTTCACGACTTATGTCTTAAAGGAGGATTGATATGCCTCAAAAGTATTTCAAGGTGACCGAGGTCGCCAAGATATTCTCCATGAAACCGGCACGGATCAGGGAACTATGCCACGCACGCGGCCAGAGATTCGCATTCCAACCGGTCAAGAACGGAAACATATTGATTGATATAGCAGAATTTGAAAAGTGGTTAAAAATATACCGCGCATGAGGAGGTTTGAAATGATATTCAACTATTTGGACAATTTGTCACTCGATACAGTTTTGAAAAGCTATCAGGAAGGCTATGTGTTTGTTATCAACAACGGACACGCGGATGCAATGGTAAAGGAGGAATCAGACGATGAGTGATGAATACATTGTTATGACAGATGATGAAATGGACATCTATATGGCTGCCGAGGAAGAATCGGAGCAGTTTGTGATCGACAACGAGAGCAAATGCAACTGGGCAATAAAGGTCATCAAAGACGAAACAGCAGAAACTGATCGCATACTTTCCATCATCAACGATCAGATCACACAACTCACAAAGAAGGCGCAGGACGTGCAGGAAAGCCTCAATCGTCGCACCGGCTATCTAAAAGGACTCTTATATAACTATTTTCTTACGGTACCTCACAAAGAAACAAAAACACAATCACAGTACAAGCTTCTCGACGGCACACTGGTATTCAAGAAGCCGAGCGTCAAGATCGTCAGACCTGAGAACGATGATCAGCTCGTAGCATATCTCGAACAGGGACAGCCGGATCTGATCGACACGATCAAGAAACCCAGATGGGGAGAGTTCAAAAAGAACCTCACACTCACCGATGACGGCGAAGTGGTCGACATGGCAACGGGAGAGAAGCTCGACTTCGTAAAGACAGAAGAAGATCCCGGATCGTTCGATGTAAAGGTGGTGTGATCGTATGAACATATTTGAAACAATCAACGCGGTCATGGCCGACATCGGAGCGGTCGGCAAGACTTCCAAGAATCAACAGCAGGGATTTATGTTCAGAGGCATCGACGCAGTCATGAACGCTCTTGCTCCTGCTCTGGTCAAGAATAAATGCTTTGTGGTGCCTGAGATATTAGATCAGACACGCGAAGAACGACAGAGCTCAAAGGGCGGCACACTCCTCTACTCTATCTGCAAGATCAGATATACCTTCTATGCTGAGGACGGTTCGAGTATATCCGCAACCGTGATCGGTGAAGGCATGGACTCCGGGGACAAGGCAACGAACAAGGCAATGAGCATCGCATTCAAGTATGCCTGCTTCCAAGTCTTCTGTATTCCTACAGAGGAAATGCAAGATCCTGACGCGGAGTGTCATGAGGTAAAGGGCAAACAGAAGGATGAAAACGCAAAGATCAGCGCGACCGATGCAAAGGCTCTGACGGAGCGATGCAAAAAGGACGGACTGCCGATCGAGAAGATCTTCGAATGGTACAAGGTCAAGACGGTCAATGATCTGACGGCAAAACAATACGCAAATCTCAATAGCAACTGGACGGCAGCAGTCGAGAAGGCGAAGGCATGAAGGGACGACTCAAAGAAATCACAAAGAGCCTCGACGGAAAGCTCCGCGTGACGTTTGAAGTCGAAACAATCGACGAAGTAAAGGACATGGACGGCTATGATCTCGACATCACGGTCAAGACATACCGGCACAAGCGGTCATTGAATGCAAATGCTTACTTCCATGTCCTTGTCGGAAAGATCGCCGAGGCTCTCCGCATATCGAAGCCGAGGGCAAAGAACATACTGCTCGGCCGATACGGTCAAAGGGAAATGCTCGACGGCAAACCGGTGATCCTGTCCGTGCTCAGCCAGTACGACATGCAGGAACGTGAAGATCTGCATTGCATCGCGGTAGGACATGCCAAGCTGCAGGGCAAGGACTTCACACACTGGGCGCTGATCCGTCCGAGCCACACCTACGACACAAAGGAAATGGCGCTCCTGATCGATGGGACGATCCAAGAGGCAAAAGATCTCGGGATCGAGACCATGACAACACTCGAGATCGAGCGCATGAAACGCGCATGGAAGGCGCGATACTATTCAGACTTTTAGAAGCTCTCGCGAGAAGGCAAAGGAAAATAATATATCACAAATATTGCATCTGAGTGCCGGCTCAATAAGAGATTCTATACAAGGCCTGCGATGCCCGAAATGAAACCACTGCTCTGGTCATAAAAGCCTGACAGGGCGGTCGGACAAACTACGGCGCAGGTACTTCAATGCGGGGCGCTCGCCTCAGTACGGCAGGGCGGACGCTCCGAGGGAGGTGTAAAAAATGGAAACAGTCACAATACAGTTAAAGCTTCCAAGCCTAAACGAATATATTGCTGTATGCAGATCAAACGCTTATCAAGCCTCAACATACAAGAAGAAGATCGAGAATGAAATCGGATATTACCTTCTGCAGATGCCGAAGTTTGAGAAGCCAGTGAAAATACATTTCCACTGGGTAGAGGGAAACAAAAAGCGCGATCTGGACAACATAGCCTTCGCAAAGAAGTTCATACTCGACGCGATGGTCAAGGCGGGAAAGCTGCAGGATGATAACAGAAAATGTGTTACCGCATTCACGGACACATTCTCGTATGAAAAGGGATTCAAAGTCATATTGGAGATAGAGGAAGTATGAGCGGATGGATAAAACTACATCGTCAGATTCAAGATAATACCCTTTGGCTCAGCGATGAACCATTTGACTGCCGAAGCGCCTGGATCGACTTGATCATGATGGCAAACCATGAGTCTCGGGAAATATTTATGAATAACAACTTCATAACCATTGAACGAGGTCAGCTTCACAGGAGCCAGTTGAAACTTGCAGAACGATGGCACTGGAGTCGAGAACGAGTAAATAACTACTTAAAAAATTTAAAAAAAGCGGGGATGATTGACTTTACAGCCTCAACAAACGGCACAACAAGAGGAACAACGATAACCATAGTAAATTACGACAAATATCAAGTTGACCACTCAGCAGACCTTACAACAAACCCGACAACAGACCGACAACAGACCATACAACAAGCCGACAACAAACCCGACATAAACAAGAATATAAAGAATGTTAAAGAAGGTAAAGAAGGAAAGAAGGATATATATAGTTCCTCCATCTCCCAGATCTTCGACTATCTCAATCAGAAGACCGGAAAGAAATACACAGGTCGAAGCGATGCGCAGCGTAAGCAGATCATCGCAAGGTTAAAGGAAGGTTATACAGTCGAGGAGTTCAAACAGGTGATCGACAACAAGTGCCGCGAATGGAAACACGACGAAAAGATGCAGATGTATCTTCGACCTGAGACTCTGTTCAGCACAAAGTTCGAGACTTACCTAAACGACACCGAGACGGAGCGACAAAGAGCAAGAAGGGAGGAAGCGGAGATACATGAGAGGCAGCAGAAAGACCTCGAGGAAACCATATCCTATTGCGACATCGAAACCCTCTTCGGCTAAGTGCAAACGATGCAACGGCTCAGGCATGATCTGCTTCGAGAAGCCTGCCGAGGTCTACGCAAAAGAACGAGGGATCGAGAATATATACGGCAGCGGGATCAAGCTCTGGGTGGCGGCGAACTGTCCTGACTGTAACGGCGGATTCGAGGAAAGAGTAAACACAGCTAAGAAGAACGCGGGCATTCCCGAGACATTCTACGACAAGCGCCTCGATGCCTTCGACTGGGATCTGTATATCAAGGACGACGGCACTCCGGTAGATACTTCCTCACACAAGAAGGTTGTGGACTCTCTCATCAATGAGTTCGGCAAGTGGGAAAACGAGAACATGGGACTATATATCTACTCTCTCTCCAAAGGCACCGGCAAGACCTTCCTTGCATCCTGCATCTGCAACGAGCTCATGAGCAAGTACGCGATCAGGACACGGTTCGTCAATGCGTCAGATCTGATCGACATATCACAGTCAGGTGATCCTGACTCATACGATGAGTACAAGCGCAATCCGATGAAACTGCTTTATGAATGCAAGTTCCTTGTCATTGATGACCTGGGCCAGAAGAAAAACAGCGATTGGCTCGAAGACATTCTCTACAAGCTGATTGATGAGCGGATGCGAAACAAGCGTCAGACGATGATCACTTCGAACATAAAGATGCAGAGCCTGCCGTATGATGACAGGATCAAGACAAGGCTCGAGTCGATCTGCGTACCCTTGCACATACCGGAAACGATTATCAGATCAAAGGAGTCGAGAGACAAAAAGAATAAATTTTATCAAGAAATGGGGCTAATAGGAGGATGAAAACAATAGCAATCTTGATCGCCTGCTGCCTGATTAGTACCACGCAGGTACAAGCGGCCTGCATAGCTCAGGCGATCGAGCAAAGTATAAGTTATGAGAGCATCAAGGTGAAGAGCCACGGCTTCAAGTCATACACAAAGTACACGGCGATCACAAGGAAGAGCTCAAAGCAGTACAAGATACAAGCCGAGTATGCCTACACAGGCGAGTATGGCATCCGACAGGTAGACGGACGCTTCTGCGTGGCGGTCGGCACCGGAGTGACAAAGGAGATGGGCCAGTACATTGATGTCGTACTGGAAAACGGCACGGTGATCCCGTGCATAGTGTGCGACCAGAAGGCCGACGAACACACCCGAGCGGACAGGATCACGACCGCGCACAACCGATGCGTATGTGAATTTTACCTCGGTGAAGTCCTGCCGGAGATAAAAGCATGCGGAGACGTAAGTAAAGCTTGCCCAGAGTGGCAGTCTCCGGTGTGCGAGTTTAGGGTGTACAGCAAGAACATATTTGAAGGAAGGTGAGTAAATGATCGATGTTATTTCTATTAAAAAAGCTGTAAAAAATAATGAGTTACAGTTTTTTGTAAAGAACGGAAATATCTTATGTCGAGCCGACAATGGAGATTGTGTAAAAGTTGGTGAAACATATGACGAAGCAGAGAACACTAAACTCAAAGCGGAGATTGCGCGTCTGAAAGATGAAGCATCGTGGGATAAACACCCTGAACCTGGACATTAATTGAAAGAAGCAGAAAGAGAGGACAAGGGATGACCGACAAGCAAGTGGCTGAAATAAACAAGATAGTAAAAGAATGCAGATATAGACAACAAGGCGTATGCCGGATGCAAGTCTTACCGTGCGTAAGAGCCATTGACCGAGGTATCTGTCCAGAGATTATAGATTATTTGCAAAAGCATAAGACGGAAAGCGAGGATAAGGGATGACAATCTTTATAACGATTTTTATTATAGCGTGTATCGCAGAACTGATTATATTGAATAAGTCATTCTCGTATTTGGAGAAGGCAGAAAAAGCAATCAGGGAAAGAAGGTGAGCGGGATGATGACATTAGCAGAATGCAGAACTGAACTGATCGCAGCATGCGCAAGCGACAAGGCACCGACAAAAGAGACATTCAACAAGGCGATTGACAGCGTCACGAGGTTGGAGCGAATCAAGATCTGGCTCGATCCCGACATAGATCAGGAACTTGCGATGGAAAAAATATTGGAGATCGTGCAGGAGGGATGAGATGAGCAACAAATTCGAAACGATAGCAGACAGCTTCGTGGAGTTCGCAGCGAAGGCGATCATGGCCTACTGCGACGGCAAGGAATGCTATCAATGCAAATATAACACAAAGGACGGCGGGTGCAAACTGAACAGGCCCGCGCTGTGGGGAGTGGAGGAAAAACATGCACCAGTACACGATATTTGATGAGGAAAACGATGAGGAGATCGGTGCACCGGTGGACGCTCCTGCGGAAGTCCATGAGGCATGGCGCAAAGCAAAACAGACCATGAAGCAGACTTTTACAAGACTGCAGGAAATGCCATACGAAGCAAAGCTGACAAGGCAAAAGGAAGTTGCCTGGGAGTTCAAGAACGAATGCGAAAAGATGGGCAAGAACTGTCACGCATCCGTCGGCGGTCTCGACAGCATAACAATGTTTGTATGGCTCCAGAGCATTGGGATTGATGTGCCGGGAATCACAGTCTCAGGACTCGAAGACAAAGGCAATCAGAGAGTACATAAGGCGCTCGGTCTTGAAATGATCCACAGCTACAAGAGTAAGGTCAAGGTTTTAAATGAATGCGGCTTCCCGGTGATCTCGAAGAGGATCGCGGGCAAGATCAACCTGCTGCAGAATCCGACAGAGAATAATAAGACGGTCAGACATGCGATCATTACGGGGGAATGCGGTGAGCTCGGACACTTCGCAAAGAACAGCCGCATGAAACTTCCCGAGAAATGGTTGAAGCTCTTCGGCGGATATGAAAACGAGAACGAGGGAGTCAATTATCAGATCCCGGACTTCAAGGTATCAAACGACTGCTGCTATTGGCTCAAAGAGAAGCCGTGCGATGACTGGGCAAAAGAGCATAACAGCTTCCCGTACCTGGGCATGATGGCAAGCGAAGGCGGTCAGCGCGAAGAGGCTCTGATTGAACACGGATGCAATTATTACGGAAAATCGGTCAGCCGCTCCGCTCCGTTCGCTCCATTCATGAGAAACGACATATTGATGCTCGCGCTCGACATGGATAAATGGTATCACGATCACATTGAGATCTTCGAGAAGAAATACTATGAACAGCCATACTCGAAAGACAAAGACGGAAACGTGATTCCGTACGAACCGATCGAGAGCATTATTCCGACGGCATACGGCGAGATCAAGCAGAAGGAAAACGGCGACTACTACACGACCAGAGCACAGAGAACAGGCTGCTCGATGTGCGGCTTCGGCATACACCTCGAAGACCGTCCGCACCGGTTCGACCTGCTCCGTGAAGACAATCCGAAGGAATGGGAGTTCTACATGTATAACTGCTGCACGGATGAAAACGGTCAAAAATTCGGATGGGGAAAGGTGTTGGACTATATCGGTGTTGAGTGGGAAAACGAACCCGAGACGCAGATCACGATCGAGGAATGGTTCAACGACAAGATCGCACAGGAAAACAGGATCGCGGCATACGCGGACAGGATGAAG
>Ga0310690_10001641_pt1 | contig 39175 bp, 57 predicted proteins | sample AusTroGonzalo_MG_2_FD_207661 | JGI IMG/M metagenome (GOLD analysis project Ga0310690, IMG submission 207661) | Bovine rumen microbial communities from tropical cattle in Woodstock, Queensland, Australia - Gonzalo_04 (v2) (version 2) | ecosystem: Host-associated > Mammals > Digestive system >... | reverse complement strand
GACTGCGGCCTGAAGCGCAATCTGTGCAAGCACTGCTGCGTTGTTTGTTAAGTCCGCAACGTCATCGGCCGAGCCGCCGAGCGCTACGTAGATTGCTTTTAACTGTTCGAGGTTCGTCTTCATATCGTGCACCTCCTATGCCTTAGTTGGCTTTCTTCTTGATGAGATAGAAGCCGGTGGGGTTGAGCACCTTGCCGTCCACTACGGTGATGGCTTTGTCTACCCACTCGTTGGTCTCTTCGTCGAAGTATCTGCGCATCATGAAGCCGAAGTTTTCATTGATGCCGTACTCCTGAGGCTGCCAGTAGATTCCGATTACATCGCCAGCGCTTGCAGTGTCGAAGTCGGGAAGGATGTCCTCTTCAACGAGGGAGATCTCACGACCGAAGAAACGGCCTGCGGGCATCTCAGCGTCACCGTCTCCTACTTCCAGACCGGTCGCCTGGCGGAAGATCGGGTTGTTGTTATCATCGGACATAGTCTCGAGATAAGTCTCAACGGTAGACATCGGGAAGATGAACTCGCCTGCGCGATAGCCGAGGGGAAGTTTAGCGAAGAACTTGGTTCTCCATGCCTTCCAGTCGTTCATATCTGTGGCACTGAGGGAGATGGTGTTGGTCACTCTTTCATCATTCAAAATACCGAGCATGGAGCCTTCTCCGGTTCCGTTTACGATGCCCTTGTCCATCGCTTCGAGATAAGCGATCGCGATGATGTTGGTCAGTTCAGCCTCGAACGCGGACAGCGTGAGGATCTGGCTGAGGAATGTCTGAGCCACGCGGATCTCTGCGGTGTGATATTTGAAAGTGATCTTTCCAAGCTTGTCGGTTTTCTGGCGAGGGCTTACGGTGGATTCATTGATCCACTTGAAGGTTGCCTGGAGTGCGCCGATGGGGATCTCTACGCCGCCGGGAACGGATAACTTTCTAACCTTGGAGTAGAGGTTTCCGTATCTCTTGCGGATCGTGTTGATCACTTCGTTCATAACAGTGATGGGGATAGCAGCGCCGGACTCGTTGGTGCTGATTGCTTCGCCGTTTCTCAGTTCAGCGGGGATCGGAGTGCCCTTCTGCACGTATGCCATGAACGCCTGGCGGTATTCCATTTCCTTGTTGTCTTCTTTGGTTTCTCTTGTGGAGAAGGACGCAACGATGTTTCCATTGACGGGAGCCGCTGCGGCTGCTGCGGATCTTGCTTCCTCTTCTGCCGCGTCGATTGCTTCGATCTCTTCATTGACTTCGGAGATCTCTGCGTCGATGTCTGTCACCTGTTCGTTAATGCTTCTCACTTCGTTGGCATCCTGGGATGCCTGGCCCTTTGCGATGAGGGCGTTTCTCTTTTCCTGCAATCTTGCGAGGCGCTTCTGTAAAATTTTCTTTCTCATTTTGTTTTCCTCCTTAAAAGGTCGAGTTTTGCTTTTTCAAGCTCTAACTGTTTTTGTGTGTCTACGCCCTCCGGCGCCTGCTCACGCTGCTGTCTTGCGCTCTCCAGTGCGGACCGGGCGCTCTCCAGCGCCTCCTTGCTTCGCTCGCTTATCTCAACGGATGTAGAATTGTAGGCGGGGAATGTTACCGCGGACACTTCCACGACCGTGCCGATCTTTGTGATGTGACGGTAGGGGTGATCGGATTCTAATTCCTCCCAGGTCTCGTCCTCGATGCTGAACATGAAGGACATCTTATCAATGTCGCCCCTGCGGATCATGCCGTACAGGTCCTGGTGCTTCGGGATGCTGAGATCCAGGAAGGCATCCACATCCAGGCCGGTCGGATCCTTGGACAGCCGCATCGTGCTGTTCGGGTTGTTTCTTCTGCTGCGTGCGTACACGTAGCGGGTGTCGTGATTTAAGCAGAACCGAACGTCGTTTAAGTCCGTCTCGTCCAGGGCTCCGCTGTCTATAATTTCGTCAAACCATCCGAGGTCCGTGCGGGATCCGATCACAATCGGGCGTCCGTGGATGTGTCCGTCTTCTCCGTCACCTTCCGCGCGGACTTCCATTGTGACCTCGACGGTCCTCATCTCCAGTGCTTTTTTCTCTCTTTTTTCTTTCTCGGGCATCTTAGATGACCTCCTTCTCCTCGTCTACTATGTCAACCTTCGTCTCTTCCGGCTTTCCGACCTGGTACTGCGCCGCGTTGTTTGCGTTGATCCAGTTCAGGCTCATGAACCTCTGACCCTCTAACTCCGGCAACGGCTGCAATCCGAAGATCACGCGCTTCTCATTTTCTGTCATAGATCCGGTCGGGCTTAAAAGTTCCACCAGTTTGATCTTCTGGTCGATGCTCATGAAGATCAGATCTCTGGGCAGGAACTTGATGCAGTTCCCAAAACTCCGCTCCCGATCGCTGAACAGTTTCTTAGTGAAGGCCTCGCTGATTGACTTGATCAGCGGCTCCAGCGTCTTCTGGAAAAAGGCCTCATACTGTTCCTTGGAGTAGTCTCCGGTCAGGATGCAAAGCGGCACGCCGAAGTTCCGCAGCAGCATTTCGTCTACGAACTTCAGAACTGAAGGATCCACGATAGAGGTCCGGCGCTCCAGGGGTGTGAAGCTCGCCTTCAGATCCAGCGGAAGGAACCCGCTCTCGTTATTCTGGAGTTTCCGCTCCAGTTCCTGTAGAGCCTTTTCCGTCTTGCCCTCATCCATGAGGGAGTTATAATGCACGACGCCGTTCACTGCGTAGGATGCCTTCATAGCCTTGGCCACGCCTTTGAGCAGTTCCTCGCTGAGCGCTACCGTCTTGTCGAGCGCCTTGTGGTTCGGCTGTCCGTCTAAGTCTCCGCCCATGAACTGGTTCACGGAGTAATTGTACTTCAGATGGATGACGTCCTCGTATGCGATCGTCGTCTTGTAGCCATTCATAAACCAGAACGACACGAAGAGCCTGCCGGATGCGTCCTCGATGAATTGCACCTCGGTCGGCTGGATCGGATAAAGCTGCTCGTAGGTCCTCACCAGTTCGCCGTTGGCTCCGGTATACTGCCGGTAGACCGGGATCAGGAACGCGTTATAATTTAAGAGCAGCAGCCACATCGTCTTCTCGATGAGTTCCGAAGTCGTCATGATCGGGTTCGGATTGTTGAGCATCTTCTGCCGGTCGCTGTCTCTCACGGTCGTCGGGTCTGCGTTCACCATCCGAACATGCACGGGGTTGAGTTTCTTCATCTCGTCCACGATGCACTTCAGCGCCTGCTGTACCACGACGGAGTTATAAGCATCGGCTCCCCACTGTACGTAGTCGGGGAACCATCCGTTCAGCGTCATCGCCGCCTTCGTGTTCTTGGGCTTCCTCTTGAATAGTCTGTCAAGCCAGGACATCACTTGCCTCCTATGATGGACGTATAATCCGTCCGGTTTCGTCTATATGTTTCATGCAGGATCGCCAGGCACACCGCGCCGTCGATCCTTTTCTCTGTTTCCTGTTTAATGATCAGAGTCATGCCCTTCTTGTCTGCCTGCAATCCGGCATTTCCAAAGCACCACTTGTCGACCGGGTTGTTTCCGTACCGAATCAGCTGGTGCTTGAAGTCTGCCTCTGCCAGTTTGATTGCGTTGTGCAGCGTCAGGGCGTTCTGCTGGATGAGGATGAGCTCGGAGTCGTCTCCGCTTGTCTTGCTCCATCCGTAGTACTCCATACGTTTGAGCCAGTCCTTCGAGAACTTCTGGTCGTACCCGCAGCGCCACAACTTGATGCCGTAGTCTGTATACAGTGAGTAGAACCAATCGGCGACGACTGCCAGGTCTATGTCGTTGCCCTCGCAGATGGTCAGGTAGCCGGCCTCTGCCCAGTCTTTATACTTCGCCCCGGCTGCTGTGTCCGGTGCCTCGGTCAGCTTGTTCTCCGGTATGAAGTAGTGACTCAGCACGTACTTGTTCGGGTCGTCCTTGCGCATGATCAGGATCTTGGCTGCACAGAGGTCGGTGGTCTCTGCAAGGTCAACGGCTCCGAGTGCTAAGCATCCGCGGAATTCTTCCGGGTTCCACTCGCAGTCGTAGTTGTAGTCCTCTAAGTTGAGCCAGGCCTCTGCGGCGTTCTGCTTGATGTTGAAGTCTTTCGACAGCACGAAGATGCGGTCCGACTTGCTCTCCCGCGCCAGTGCCACCTGCTGCTCCAGGTAGTCGTATCGCTTAACGATGCCGAGCGACGGATTCGACTTCATCCAGAGGCGGTTCTCACGGTTCCCTTCCCAGACCTCCCGCTCGGAGTCCTGGGTGTATAGCCAGGGAAGGAACCTCTCGGCAGCAGGGTCGTCTTCCTTTTCGCCGTTGATGACGGACCGGGCATACCGCAGCCCCTTGTCCAGGTATCCATCCTCCACGAAGCCCTCCGTGGTGATCTCGATGAACTTCGGGTTCTCCTTGATGGACTGGCTCTGCTCGATGCTTTTCGCGATCGTGTTGTCCTTCATTTCGTGCGACTCATCCAGGATCGCGAAGTCTATGTTGCGCCCCTCTTTGTTTTGTGTTCGGTCGCTTAGCTTGAATACCTTGCTGTTGGTGACTTGGTTCTGAATGAGCCGCTGGTTCCTGTGAGTGTCTTGACTCTTTGGATCATATAAAAGACGCATCGTGTCGATGGCGTCGTAGACGATCGAGGCCTGCGCGTCATCGTTTGAACTTGCCACCAGGTCAGCACCTTCGGGTCCGGTGATGAACTCCGCGTTGCTAAGTCCCCCGCAGAACTCTGACTTGCCATTCTTCCTGGCAATCAGAAGCAGGGCACGCTGGAAGCGGTCCGTGCCGTCCGGCATCTTGAAGCTGTAGAGCGCCTCGGTGAAGGCTTTCTCCCACTGCATCAGAACCATGGGCTTGCTGTAAAATGGGGACTTGGTCAGCCGGATGCAGTTCTCCATGAAGTCCATCCGGAGCCTGGCTGCGTCTGTGTTGTAAAGGTACCTTTCTGTCTTTATGTCTTCGGCCAGTCTGTCCAACTCCATCCAGAGCTCCTGGCCGATGATTATGTCACCGGCCTCAGCCTGCGCTCTGTAGAATAGGAGGTCGGAAGTCTCTGCCGTTAGTTTCATGTCTGCCTGCCTTTTGCCCACTTCCTGAGCGGACTCTCTTCGTCTGCCTCATCGGTTCCCGTTGCGCGGATCAGAATCTTGACCACGTTGTTGTACTGCTGGAGGTACTTGATGTACTCCTTCGCCGCAACGGTCGCCCTCTGGGCTCCTGTCTTCGGGTGGATCTCAATCTGCGGAAGTTTCCGGAACTTCTCCAGCTGTTCTTCCAGGAAGACCATCTCCTCCACCTCGTTCACCAGGAAGGGATCGTTTCCGATCAGTTCGAGCAGTTCTTCGCGTCTGTCCATACTTAGCGTCCTCCGATGATCTGCGTGATGTGGATGTGCGTGTAGGCCGGATAATAGTCCGAGACATTGCCCGTCCTGCCGTAGGCTGCCACGGTATGCTGCCCGGTCAGTTCGGAGACGTCGAAAGTCTCTTCAAAGTCTGCCGGACTTCCTTCCGTGCCCCATATTCCTCGGTATGCGTTCGGAAGTTCTATGCTTCCCGCTCCCGTTGCGCTGTCAATGCCGAGTTTCTTGTTGTAATAGTTCCCGGAGTAGCCGGAGAACCAGGTCTGCCCGATCACCTTGATCGTCTTGTACGGCGTGAAGTCAAAACGCACATATCCAAAATCCTGCTTATCGGACGGACCGGTCTGAAGACCTCCGCCCACCACAAGGAATAGATCGTTCAAACTTCTGCCGAAGCCGCTGGTGGTTGCTCCATCCATGAGCACGCCGTCCTTGTAGATGTTCTTCAGGTTTGCATAGATCAAATCAGCGCCCCGATATATCTCAGCCACTGCCTGGTTGCCCAGGTAAATCTCGGCCGGCTGTTTGCTTCCCAAAAATAGCGCCATTGTCAGTCCTCCAGAATGATGTAGAGCGTCTTCGGATGCTGTGCTGCATCCGCAGGAAGAGACTCAACCACTTCGACGGTGTCAACGGTCTGAGCGATCTTGTCGTATGCGGCCTTAGTAACTACCGGGACGCCCCAGGTGTTCTCCTCGTCTTTTCCATAAACTTCTGCCATTTTCAGCCTCCTTGTTTCTTGGCGCTTTGTTATTTCGCATTTTTTCGCTTTTTGGTTTCAAAAATCTCGTTTTTTCCCGTTCTGCGGAATTTAGGACTCCTCCAACGGTTCCCCGCGCGGTAGTCCATTTTAGGCCCCGGGGGGTATGTATCGCCGGAACCACTCCTCGATGTACCCGGTCCACTCCTCCACGTTCCGCCCCTGCGGATCCTCGCGGAGTCTCCGGATGCACTCGGCCTCGTCGGTGTCGATGAACACCTCGCGCGCTCCGTACTGCTTGACCATCCGCTCCCGTTCGCTGATCAGCGGGAACCCTCCGATCACGTACGCGTTCTGCCATTTGCCGTTCCGGACTCTCAGGCAGTCCATCAGATAGTCACGCACACCGAAGGCCACAGCCTTCAGCCTTCCGGGCTTTGTGTATCGCGGCTGCCCGCTGATGCACTCCCAGATACTATCCATGTCGATGATCAGATCACCGGCCAGCGCTGTGCTCTTCACGTACGAAGACTTCCCCGCCATCGGTGGCCCGTAGACCAGGAAGATCTCCTTGCGTGAGTAGCCCAGCTTCTCGTGGATCTTGTTGTGGCATCTGGCATGAACCAGGGCCACGTTGTCAGGGTTCAGGCTTATCGTCACGTCGTTGACGTTGTCCTCTGTCAGGTGTGTCTTGTGATGGCCGATGCAGTCGTACTTCTTAACGATGGGCTTGCCGCAGTACTCGCAGACGTTCTGCCCGTCTGCATCCAGTCGCTCCTGGCGGATGATCCGCATCAGGTTGACCCACTCGTTCGACTGGTAGAAGGTGTCCAGGTTTCTCATCAGTCAACCGGCCTCCAGTTCTGGAACTCGATCTTCTCGCGCTGCAGCTCCAGTTCCTGCTTCTTCAGTTCGAGCGCCTGCGGGTTCTCTGCCCAGTGTTCCGGGTCCAGGTTCTTCAGCAGCAGGTGGATGCTGCCTGTGTCCGGAAGCGCTGCCTTCGTGTAGACTTCCTCGCGGACCAGTTCGCCGTTCTCGTAGACCTTCTTGCGCTCCTCGTAGTTGTAGCCCTTGGCCTTCTGGATCAGCGTGCTCTTCAGTTCCATGACCAGCTGCCTCCGGCCCTTTTTCAAAGCGTCAACAAGCGCCGGATATCTGTGCTTGTAACCTCGAAACGATGACGGAGCCACGCCGAGTTCTTTGGCAATCTGCTCTTCGGTCATGTTCAGCGCCATCCTGGAGATCTCTTCCAGGTAGGGCTCCACGTTGCTGAAGTATTTATTCGGTGTTCCGTTCTTCAGTTTGCTCACTCACATGCACCCCTTACTTGCTCAGCCTCTTTATGATGGCTCTCTCCCTCTCCGACAGCGGCCATCTTGTCGCCGCCGCTTTCTCGGCCGCCGCTTTCTCGGCCGCCGCTTTCTCGGCCGCCGCTTTCTCCGAAAGCAGGAATCCTCCACCGTAGAGTGCTTTGTCCGCTTCCTTCTGTGCGTCCAGCTGCACGATGCGCTCACACTCTTCCGGATAGATCGTCAGATCCTGCCCGTGCTTGCACATGTAGGAGATCATCGTCGCGGTCAGAACCTCGTCCGGGTAGGAATACTTCGGCAGCTCTCGTCTCAGTTCCTTGCGGTACGCATCCGCAGCAGTCTGAACGAGGTCGTGCAGTTCTGCGACTGCTCTGATCTTCGCCGTGTCCAGGTTCGTGATGAACCCAGTGTCCACGACTGCTCCGTTCTCATACGTGACGGAGACGCCCTCCGCCATGTAACACACGTCGCAATCGCGTCCGGATCCGAAAAGGGTCAGCGACGGTGCGAAGAGGAAGAACGCGACGTTCTTCTCACAGTAGAACCGGATGATCTCGGTCAGGATAGAAAATGGAGGGTTATCCACGACCACATCCGTCGTCCTGTACTCTTCGGCCTGGTAGTTTCCGCCCGGATAAAACGGACGGATGAACCGCTTCCGGTTCACGCCGTACTCTTTGGCCACCCAGTCCGCGACTGCATCGTATACGCCTTCCGGTGTGTAGCAGTCGTCTGTCGTTTTCTTCGCCTCAAACTTATCCAGGAAGTCGTTGTATTCTTCATTCCCTTCCTCACGGCTGTCGTCCTTGCGGTTCTCTCTGTCGAACCACTCGTTCTGGCGGCTTTCCGGTTTGAAGCCGAAGGTCTGCATGTCGATCAATGTGAAGTTTTCAAGTTCCAGGTCTAACTTCTCGAAGTCCCAGGTCGCGAGCTCAGAGACTTTATTGTCTGCCAGACGGAACGCCCGGATCTGTTCCTCGTCTAAGTCGTTCGCGTAGATCACCGGCACCTTCTTCAGTCCTAACTGCTTCGCAGCCTTCAGTCTGGTGTGTCCTGCTACGATCACGCCTTCCTTGTCCGCTACGATCGGGACCTTGAAGCCGAACTCCCGGATGGATGCAGCCACCTGGTCTACGGCGTCATCGTTGAACCTGGGGTTCATGCGGTATGGTGTCAGTTTTTCGATGTCTACTTCTACGACTTTTATCATTTGACCCTCATCTTCTGCCCGGTGATTATCAAATTCTTGTTTTTTATGTTGTTCCACGCCATCAGCTGCTTCTGCGTGGTTCCGAACTTCTTCGCGATCGCGCTCAGCGTGTCGCCCTTCTTTACGGTGTAATAAACAGCCCCGTCATCTGCGGGCTTTCCGACGCCCTTGTCAACCAGTTTCTGGATGGCCGCGTAGTTATAGCCGGCCGCCTCGAGTCTCTCTTTCCTGCTCGGCTTGTCCTGCATCGTGCCCCATTTTCCGGCCCACACCTCGGCCGCGATCTCTTCGTTCGTTTTCTTCGGTGTAACCGGTGCCGGCTGCGGTGCTGCTCCGACTGCCAGCCCGTAGTTCTGGGAGCAGTCCACGTTTCCGCTGATGCCGTTCACGTGTCCCTTGCTGGTATATTGCCAGGCCACCATGCCGGAGACGTTCGGCTTCGTGGATCCGTAGCACGCCACCCACTTCGGGAACTCGTTAAGTCCCTTCAGGTAGTTGCGCCACCAGTTCAGGTTCGCATAGATGCCGACCTTGTAGCCGTTCTTCTGCAAGAGATCGCACCAGACTCTCGCCCGGTCCACGGCTCCCGCTTCGGTTCCTGCCTGCTCCAGGTCGTAGAACACAGGGTAGGTCATCCGATCCTTGTATGGTCCACACAGCCTCATGGTGTGCTCTGCTTCACCTTTTGCGGCGGATGCCGTCTTGGCGTAGGAATAGAGATACACGCCGAAGGGTATGCCCAGACGGATGCACTCCTCCACGTTCCGCTGAAACTTCGGATCGTGCTGGCTTGCTATGTCCTGGCCCCATCCGCACCGGATGATTGCGCCCTCCACTCCGGCAGCCTTTACGGCTTCCCAGTTGATATTTCCCTGAAAGTTTGAAACGTCAATGACCATGCTCAAGCACCTCCACGCGTCTTTCTGTCTCTGCTTGCCTCTCCTCGAGGATATACGTCCGCTCAATGACAGAATTATGCTTATCCACGCGCTTTTCCAGTTGTTCGATGCGGTAACTCATCAGCTTCATGCCGCCCCAGGATCCCAGGGCCGTGCCTAAAAGACTGAGACCTCCGACGATGATCGCGGACCAGTCCATTACTCGCCCTCCTGGTGACCACTGTCAGCCAGACCCTCGGCGATTGCGTAGCCGATCACAGTCGCACCGGCCATGATCAACGCTGCCACCTGGGCCGCCTGACTTTCGCTATAATTCAAAAAGACCAGAAGCATTGATACAAACGAGGCCACGCTCATCCAGAGCTTCCGGCTCGTCAGTTTCCGCTTCCAGTCTATTGTTGTTTTGGTGTTATTTTGTTCGTTCATGTGCACCCCCTGCGGTGAAACTACACTCCCTCACTACTAACATAACACCGTTGACTGTTTTGGTCAACATAAAATTGACCGAAAAAGTCAATTTTTATAAAAATTCCTGAATCGGCACTACAGGCGTCCCGGTTCCGATGGCGTAGCCGTACTCCTGCTGGCATCCCAGGGACTTCTCCCACCCTGGAAGCTGTACCAGATAGTCGCACCGCGCAAGCAGATCAATGCAGAACGTCATGATCCGGTCCCAGGTCATATCCTGCACCGGAAGGACCCGGTTGAGTTCTGCCGGATTCACTACGGCGTAGCCTCTGGACGTGAGCTGCTGCTCGACTGCCTTGAACTTTTCTTTGTATCCTGCGTCTCCCGTGATGGGTCCGCTGATGTATAACAATGGCTTCATTTCTCTGCCCTCTCTTTCTCTCTGTCTTTTGCTCTGATCTCCAGCCGGATCGCTGCGATGCCTGCCTTCGTCAGTTCCGGGTCTCCTGTCCGGTAGCCCCGCTTCAGCAGCATCTGGTTCTCCCGCTTTGTGATCAGCACGAGGTTCTCGATGCTACAGTTCGTCTTGTCTCCGTCTAAGAACGTGACCATCATCCCCTCCGGGATCGGCCCGTTGTGTTCCTCCCAGACAGCCCGGTGCAGTACCTCCCATCGTTCCCACTGGCTGCCCTCCATGCTTTTCTTCCGCAGAAGGTAGCCGTCACGCGTCTGCCGGATGTCTCCGACTTGTAGTTCGTTCACCGGATGGTGTCCCGGCTTGAACCTTGTCTTCGCGCTTCTGGCGATGGCCTCCGGGCTCGCGTACTCTTCCATCCGCTTGCCCTTGTTGCCCGGTTCCCTGCCTTCTCGGAACCATCCCGTCAGCCCGGACTTGATCCCGTGACGCTGCCGGAACTGTTTCAGCCCGCTCGGCGTGAAGTGGGTCCCGAAGCGCTCGTTCACCATGTCCGCCATCTCCTTCGACGGAACGCCCCAGGAGTTGTCCCTCACGTACTCATACAGCCCCTCCGGATAGTTGGCCTTCATGTATTCCTCCTTGCTCCGGCCGTGCCCCATGCCGTTTCGATATCCATGGTTTCCCCGGAAGGCCCTCATGCTTTCCTTCGTGAACTCGGTCCCGAAGCGCTCGTTGCACTCCCTCGCCAGATCTGCATCCCGCAGATGCTTGCACCATTCCCTTATGAAGTCGTGAACCTCCCGCGGGTACTTCCACTTCATTCCGTGCCCCCATTTTCTTCCAGGAACGCCGGAAGGCCCTGTGCCCGTCCGTGCCCGAACTCGTCCTGGTACTTGTAGGCCTCGAAGGCCAGCTTCCCGTTTGCGATGATCTGACCGGCGATGTCGGTCATCGCCTTGGCCCTCTGGATCTCCTTCTCCAGTTCCTCGCCGCTCAGTTCGTCGTCGTTCAGTCTTTCCAGTTGTTCAAAAAGGTGGTTGTTCAAATCTGCCAGTTTGTTCTTCGTGTTGCTCATTTCTCTGCCCTCTCTTTCAATGCCGCCAGGAGTGCTTCCTGGCTTGTGTCTTTCCTCTTCAGTGCTCCCATGACCTGCTCGTCTACCGTGCCTTCCGCGACTAAGTGGTGCACGATGACCGTGTGCTCCTGCCCCTGCCGGTACAATCTGGCGTTCGCCTGCTGATACAGTTCCAGGCTCCAGGTGAGTCCGTACCACACGATCACGTGGCCGCCCGCCTGTAGGTTCAGGCCGTAACCTACACTTGCAGGATGCGCAAGCAGCACCGCGATGCGCCCTGCGTTCCAGTCCTCGATGTCCGATGCCTTCTCCAGCGTCCTGGCATCCGGGAACCGTTCCCGGATCGCATCCAGATCATGCCGGAAGGAATAAAACACCAGGACCGGACCCTGCGCCGTGTCTGCGATCTCTTCCAGGGCGTCCAGCTTTTCTTCGTGAACGCGAAGGACCTGCCCTTCGCTTGTGTAGACCCTGCCGTTCGCAATTTGCAGCAGTTTGTTCATCACAGCCGCAGCGTTCAATCCTACCACGGCATCCTCGCTGCTCTCCAGTTCGATCAGGCTTTCCCTTTCCATGGTCTTGTAGGCCTTGCGCTCTTTCTCCGTTAGCGCGACCGGTGTCACGCGGTCGATGCGGTCCGGGAGTTCCAGGTAGTCCGCCGCGCTCATACTCACGCACAGATCCCGCAGCTTGTCCTCAATGGCCTGCTGTGCTCCCTTCACTGGTTCCCACTGGAAGACGACGTAGCCGTTCCGCTTCCCCGGTCTGAAGTACTTCTCCCGGTAGGATCCGATTGTGCGGCCCAGGCGTTCACCCTGGTCCAGGAGATACACCTGCGCCCAGAGATCCATCAGCCCGTTCGGACTCGGCGTTCCCGTCAGGCCCACGATGCGTTTCGTGCACGGTAGCGCCTTCTTCAGCGCCCGGAACCGTTTCGCCTGCGGGTTCTTAAAACTCGATAACTCGTCGATCACGATCATGTCGAAGGGCCAGCCCTTCCGCAGTTCCGTGTAATGATTGATAAGCCATTGCACATTGTCGCGCCCGATGACGTACACGTCCGCGTCCTTCGCGAGTGCTGCCGTCCGCTGTGCTGCCGTTCCCATCACCTTCGAGATCCGCAGCGCTTGTAGGTGGTCCCACTTCCGGTGCTCCCTCGTCCAGGTGTCCTCGGCCACTCGCTTCGGTGCTATGACCAGCACCTTCCAGACTGCGAAGTCCTCAATCAGATCCTGGATGGCTGTCAGCGTGATCACAGTCTTGCCTCAGCCAAGGCCCATATCCAAAAAGAGCCCGACCGCTGCGTCCTCTTCCACGCGCTCGATCGCTTTTCGCTGGTACTCGTACGGATTGAACCTCATGTGGCATCACCTCCTTCCAGCAGTTCATCGACCTGCGCCTTGCTCCAGACCGTGCGCACTTCGACGCCACGCCTCCGGATACGTTCCTGCTGCCAGACCTGGATCGGTTTCAGTCTTCCGCCCTTCGTCTTTAATTCCACGAACAGGATCCGCCCGCCGGGGAGTATCACCAGCCGGTCTGGCACACCATCGTTCCCGGGGCTGGTAAACTTAAAAGCCACACCTCCCAGTCGTTCGATCCTGCACGCCATGTATTTTTCTATGTCTCTTTCTCGGTCCATTCTTCCTCCCTTCTGCCTAAGTGGGACAGCCTCCTCGCATATACGCGTATATGTGCGAAAATGCGTGTTTTAAGTGCTATTTTTATACTTTTTTCTTTGTTTTCGCTCTATATATAGCAAAAGGCTGTCCCGGCTGTCCCAAAACGCTCGCGCGCCCTTTATTTATGCGGCTTCCCAGGTGGGACAGCCTACTGGGACAGCCTCGGGACAGCCTGGGGCTGTCCCACCTTTTTTCTGGGACAGCCTGAGGCTGTCCCATAGGGTGTCCCGGGGGCTGTCCCAGAGGCTGTCCCACTTTTTTTTCACGGCTTCCGGACATAGCAGCGAACCCTTCCGTAGGCCCTGTCCCGGTGTCTTTTATCGTTTCCGGCTCTCTCCCATTCCGGCAGCCTTGCCATGATACTCGCGATCTCGTAGCCGTCCTGCTTCTTCCAGGAGTTCCTGGACTTCCCGAAGCACTCGCAGAAGATCTCCATGCAGCTGACCCTCATCCGCTGCATCGTGCCTTCGCTCTTCGCCTTCAGATCATCATCTCGGAAGTAGTCCACCCGGTCGTCCAGGCTCTTCTCATACCAGTCCTCCGGCAGCAGCGTGTTCAGATACTCGACCACGATGCCCTCGCGCTCATCATACTCCAGCGCCTGCTGCTGCATCTTCTCCGCTTCCTTCTCCATATCTGCATCCAGGTACGTGGCCTCGCCCTCCGCCAGATACGCGAGCGCCTCCGCCCAGATCTGGTCGATCTCGCTTTCCTTGATCTTCCATGGGCCCTCTCCGCCTTTGACCGGAACCGGCCAGAACCGGCGGTTTCCCGTCACATCACGCAGGAATCCGGTGTCGCTGTTGGTCGTTCCGAAGATCACCGTCACCCTGGGATGCTTCTCCACGGTCCTGCCGTATGCCGGGCGGTACTCATCCACCTGGCGCGAGATGAAGCCCTTGATGATGTCCACGTCTGCCTTCCTGGTGCCCTGCATCTCTCCGATCTCCATGATCCAGACGCCGCGCAGTTTCTCCGCCGCTGTCTTGTCCCTGGTGTCTGTCAGGCTCAGCGAGTCGCTGAACCATTTCTTCCCGAGCATCCGCAGCAGCGTGCTCTTGCCGATCCCCGGCGGACCATCTAACACCAGGACGGTGTCGAACTTGCAGCCGGGCTCCAGGATGCGCTGCACGCATCCTACCAGAGTCTTGCGCGTGACCTGTCTGATATATTCCGTGTCCGGTGCTCCAAGGATCCGGATGAACAGATCGTCCACGCGTTCCAGGCCGTCCCACTCCGGCAGGCTTGCGATGTACTGCTTCATCGGGTGGAACCCTCTGCGGTTCACCACGCCGTTGAACGCTGCCATCATCACACGGTCTGAGAAGTCCACGCGGTAGCGCTTCGAGATATAGCCGAAGAGTCTGGAGTAGTCCGCATCCCGCCAGAACTCGTTCTCATGGGGCCAGGGTACGTCCTCCGCCCCGTTGCCTCTGTGGATCTCCACGCCTTCGGTCATTTCGTTGTAAACGATGCCCTTCAGTTTCAGGTCGTTCTCGAGGATCAGCTCGCAGTTCTTCACACTCGGGAAGTATTGCCCCTGCTTGCTAACCTCCAGCAGTGCCATCCATCCGATGTCTGGCTTCGGATCCTTTTCTGCATCCGTGTCCACGCTCACAGGCTCGCCGAACTCTTCCGCCGCTTCCTGCTGCCGTTCTCTGGCAATCTCCAGGCGCGTGCCCGGATCAGCCGCCGCGAACTCTACCATGGCTTTGTATGACGGCAGGGACGTCCCCGCCTTCGTCGGATCCGCGTCCTCATCCAGGTGTCCGAACTTGTGGATCCTCACCAGGTCGAACGCGTTGCACAGTTGCCCGGATGCAGGGTCCGTGGAATGGTTCGAGAACGCGAAGGTCTCGCCATCGTATACGACCAGACCGGCCGCAGTGCTTCCCGCTTTGAACGTGTATCTGTCGATTTTAGCCGTCTCTTCGTAAACATCGGATAAAAATGCGCTGATTGCTTCCGGGACCGTGTATGCCCGGCAAAACGCTCCCACAAGGCCCTTCTTAGCGAGCGGGTCGCCCTGCTTTTCTGCCTGCTTCTTCCGGGCTGCGTTCATCCCGTCCGGCTCCGGCCAGTAACTCATATCGGTCCAGTCGGGGTACTCTGCCAGAACGTCGTCCGCCTTTAAGATCGGCAGGTCCTGGAACTTAAACACCGGAACCACGTCCGAACTGTTCGACGGCCAGTACATGAGGCGCGACGGCTGGAATGTTGACGGGTCGAAGTACTGCATCCCGACCTTCTCCGCGATCTTGCGCGCGATGGCCTCATACTCTTCCGCGCTGACCTCCCGGTCCAGCGGCATCAGCAGCCGCAGCCTCGGCTTGTCCGGGCAGTGCTTGTGCGTGGAATATATGCACATAGCGTGCAGCAGGTCCTCCTCCAGGCTGTCAGTCAGACTCTCCCACAAATCTGCGGGCGGGAAGTCTAAGTCCAGCGTGATGATCTGGCGGCTCTCCACCATTCCGCTCTTCCTGCGTCCTTCTTTTAGGTGTCCGCCGACGAAGCCGCCGATATCCTTGATCCGGTCCTGCTCCGTCTTGCTCATCTTCATGTACTCGGCGTGCGTTTCTCCTGTTGTTACGCTCTCGGATAATTTGCCGAGCAGCCCGGACCAGTTCAGGGTCCGATTCTTCCACTTCGTCTCGAAGCGGTTCTTCCCCGTGGCGATGGCCAGGCCCACGTCGTTCCTCAGTCCTAAGATCTTCAGTTTTTTCAGTTCAGCTCCTGCAGCCATGACTCGATCACCTCCTGGTTCATGTCTAAGTCTTTAAGCATCCGGCGGAAGTGCGCCAGTCGTTTCTCCTGGGCACTCCTTGCCGGTTGTCCGTCCCGGACCTGCTCTAAGAAGTAGCGCTGGTCAACTAACACACGGCCGCGCACTTGTTCGATCCCTCTGAGCAGGTCTTCCATGAACTCCTTCTTCGTGACTTCGCACCACTGCAGGTCCACGATCTTTTTCTTCAGTGTTGTCAGGTCTGCCTTCCTGCACGGAAAGAACAGCTCCGTATCTATTTCACACCACCCGCATGATCCCTCGGGTGAACTATAACCTATCGTCGTTCTCATCGTCGTCCTCCATCATCTTTTCCACTATTATGTCCGCCAGGACTATGGCCGCTGCGATCATGGCGAGGATCACAGTCACCACCACTCGCGTCATGGCTTGAACGGCTCCGGCATCGGAGCCCAGGCGATCACCTTGTCCCATTCCCAGAACTCCAGGTACGGGCCATCCGAATCCTCATAGAACGTGTCCGTCGCCACGCAGAGGTCGCCATTCTTCGCCTGGAGAGTGAGCAGCACCCTCTGGTCATCTTCCGGAAGTTTGCAGTCAAAGACGAGCGCGTCGTCGTCCTCGTCTAAATCCAGGTCCGCGCGCTCCTCTTCTGTTAGTTCTCTAAATTTGATCTCGGTCCACTCAATCTCTGCCACTTGCACGATGGTCGTGCCCTTTATCTTGCTTTCCATTTACTCGCCCTCCTTCTTGTGCTTTTCAATCCAGGCCTGCAGCTTCTCCTCGCGTCTTAAGTAGTCGTCTACGATGGACTGCATGATCTGGATGTCGTGTTCGCGTTCTGCCCTGCTCTCCCGCAGGTTCTTCAGCCTCTCCGTCGCCAGCAGGAGCAGTTCGTCCGGCGTGTCGTCCTCCGTCGGCTCATTTTTGAGTGCTCGGTCCTTCGACTTTTCTTTGACTATTTCCGACTTTTCCTTGACTATTTCCGGCTCCTCAATTTTGAGGGCCCGCCTTGCCATTTCTGTCAGGTATGCCTTCTTCGGTTCCTCATCCTTCACGGGTTCCGACTCCGTCGTAGACTTCCGTCCCGGCTTCGGTGCGTTGATCCCGTTGCGCTGTAATATCTTCCGGATGCAGTCCTTGCTGCACGCGTTCAACTCCGCCAGGACTCCCACCTGGCTGCGCTTGTCTTTTGCCTCTTTATACGATCTCACGATTTCGCTGTCACTCATCTGCATCGGTCTGTTCCTCCTTCTCTCTTCTTTCGTCTTCTCGCGTCCAGGCCTCGAGCGTTAAGCATACCCCGATAAAGTAGCCGGGAATGAAGCCGAGGACAAATATTGTCATCAGTTCGTCTAACAATACAACCCAGTCAATGCTTGCCATTCTGCTCTCCTCTTTGCTTTATCGCGTGTTCGCTGTCAAAGTACATATAACCAGCCGCTGTTTTCGGAAACTTCGGGCTTTTCATATCTTCCAGGACTTGCTTCATAATGGCTTCGTTTAATTCTCTAACCGCTTCTGCGAGTCTTTCGTTCTCTTCACTCAGGAACGGGCACCTTGCGCAGGTCTCGTCCTTCTCCCTTTTGCATCGCTCACACCATGCGCCCATTTATTCGCCCTCCTCTATCTTCTCCGCCCACTTGCAGTAGTTGTCCTCTTCTGTTTGGAGCGGTACACCATAAGACAGATCGCGGAAGCAGCGGCAGCCGTCACCCGCTCTGCGGAAGTGCTTGCAGTTAGCGCAAGTTATGAGTTCACGGAGTAGTCTAAACTCGACCGGAACCACTTCCTCCCAGGCGTTCGTCTCTTCGTTGTACGCTATCGTCCACTCTTCAGGATCCGAGCACGGAACCGGAGTGCATACAAAAAGCACTGGCTCCATTTTTAGTAGTTCGTCTTTTTTGATCTCCATCTATTTGTCCTCTCTTCTTTGATTATTCCGATCAGTCGCGCGATCATAATAACCAGGTACACGATCAGCATGCTCAATAAAAACCAGTGTCCGTTCATCTATTTGCCCTCCTTTACTTTGTACGGCTCCGGGAAGCTCATCCAGAAGATCCTGCCCTTCCGGAGCGTGACATCCGTCGACTCGAAGCCCCAGGCATCCTCCCAGAGATCCGTCCAGATGTTCTTTCCGTCGGTCATGATGACCTCTTCTCCGTCATCCGGCAGCTCCGAGAGGAGGCGGATGATGTCTTCTCCGTCATCGTTCTCCACTGGCTCCCAGAGCACCTCGGTCCAGTGCATCCCCTTCGTGTGCTTGATCTGCTTCACCAGGTCGTCCATCTCCTTCTGGCTCTTGCAGTCGACTATCACTGTGTACGTCGGCTCGTTGTCTACTATCTTAAATTCCGTCTGGAATTGTATGATTTCACTCATGTCTCTCCCTCCTTCTTCTCAAAGTGATCACAGAGGATCGGCTCATACAGGTCATGTTCCACGATGTGCGGAGCCCTTCCGAGTTCCTTCCAAATCGGAGACGCGCAGAAAGCGCCTGATAGATGCTTTCCTTGTGTCAGCGTTGTGCGCAGATGTTCGCAGTCGATGCAGCGGACCTTCTTCTCGTCCAGCCGCTTTCCGCAGTTTGGGCAGTAGTTCAGGTCATAGCTGCCATAACTCACGCAGCCGCCATTTTCTATGTCTTCTCTGAGGACTGCGACGAACTTGCTCTTCCTCTTTGCTTGCTTCTCTTCGAGCATTTCCCTCAGTTCCTTGTAATCTTCGCAGAATTTACAGGTCATCCTTTTCCCTCCTTAGTCCTTCTTATCCTCTAATTTCCTCTCCAGCTCTCTCAACTTTAGTCTGAGTGCCGTGTTTTCTTCTTCCTGCTTCTCCGCGTATGATATGATCTGCTCTTCCGACATGTTGAGCCACCACTCGTTCTCATGCGCATTCAGGTATTCCGTGCAGCAGAGAATGATAAAATCCATCTTTGACATTTTCACCTTTTTGCAGTAATTCCGGATCCGTGTAGCCACTACTTCGTCCGTAATTTTCACACTTAACGTTCCGTCTATCGCTTCTGTCTCCACATATCTCTTCCTAACTTCTTTGGTCTTTTCTTCTTCCGGTGCGGGAATGGCTTTAGTTCCGAGTGCTTGGCTAAGCGACTCTCGGCTCATCATTATTTTTCCGGCTTTCCCTGTCCCGATTCTGATGTGGTGAATTTTATTGTCTAAGCACATCCTTCTAAGCGTGAAATAAGAAAGTCCCGTCAGTTTTACTGCTTCTCTTAATCCAATCATTTTTACCTGTTCTGCCATTTGCTCTTCCTCCTTAGTCCTTTTTGTAAAACCTCGTCTCGTATGTTTCACCCTTCAGCGGCAGACCGTCCGCCCACTCCGGCGCCATGCTCATCAGCCTGGTGATCTCTTCCGCTGCGTTCTCTTTGCTGTTTGGCACGTCTACGATCATCTCGTCATGGACGTGCATCACGATGTTGTAGCCTGCATCCGTCACCCGCTGCATCGCTGCTGCCAGGCAGTCCCGGGCGATGGCCTGCGTCACGTTCTCGACCAGTTTCCCGCCGTAGGTCTCAGCCTCGCCCCAGCGCTTCGTCTTCTGGTTGACGCCCATATACACGATGGACTCGCGCCCCGTGTTCATTTCGTAGCGAATATAGGCATCAACGTAGCAGAGTTTCCGGCCTCCCGGCAGTTTGATGAACAGACAGCCGTGCTTGTGTGAAAACTCTACGCCGTGCGGCAGCTTCACCCTCCTGTGTTCCTTGATCGCTGTCTTCGCTGCGGTCTCGTAGTTGTACCACAGCCGCACGATCTTCGGGTTGGCCTTCCTCCAGGCGTCCACCACGGCTTGCAGTTCGTCGTCCGGAATGGATCCGCCTCTGTCCATGGCCCGCATCGCTCCGATGCCGCCCTGGTAGCCGCAGGCCAGAACCGCGACCTTGCCCTTCGCTCGCAGGTGTCCGTTCTCTCCGTGCTTTACGACCGGCACCCGGTACATCATGGACGCGGTCTCGCAGTAGATGTCCTTGCCGTCCCGGAACGCATCCAGGACCCACTGCTCCCCGGCCATCCATGCCAGGACTCTGGCTTCGATCGCTGAGAAGTCGCTGACCACGAACCGGCTGTCGTCGGATGCGATGAACGCGGTCCGCACCAGTTCCGAAAACACGAACGCCGTCTCGCCGAAGAGGGTCTGCAACGTGTCAAAGTCTCCGGCTGCTGTCAGTTCTCTTGCCAGATCTAAGTCCGGCAGGCTGTTCTTGGCCAGGTTGTGCACCTGTACCAGACGGCCCGCCCATCGCCCGGACCGGTTTGCGCCATAGAACTGAAGAATCCCGCGGAGCCTTCCGTCCTCGCAGACTGCGTCCAGCATAGCCTGGTACTTCTTCACGCTTGCCTTCCCGAGCGCCTGCCGGATCTCCAGCACCCGTCTCACGTTCTCGGGGATGTACTGGAGGCTCAGCGCTGCGCTTACGGTCTCCTTCGTGACCTGTGTGAACGGTACGCCCTGCGCGTTCAGCCAGTCCTTCAACTGGGAGACGCTGTTCGGGTTCTCCAGCCCGGTCAGTTCCTGCGCTTCTTCGAGCAGTTCCCGGCTCCGCCGGTTGTCAAAGTCCACAATCTTGTCCACCATTTCCACATCCACGCGGATGCCCCGGTCGTTCATCCTCTGATCTAAGCACCACAGCTTCCACTCAGGCTCATAGAGTTCCTCCATCTCGTCGAGCATCTTCGCGATTGCCCGCTCGGCCACCACGTCCTGCGCGTTGTACTGCTTAAACATTTCCCACTTGTTCGGGTCGTGCTGAGGCAGATTCCTGGTCCGCTCTCCGTTGCTCCTGGTCGCCTTGCAGGGCTTGCAGAAGTACTGGATGAGCGCCTTGCCCTGCTTGTCCTTCTGTTCGTCCTTCGGAAGATCTAACGCAGCGCCGACGGCTGCCAGACTTCCGGGCAGTCCCAGGGTCAGCGCCCGGACCTTGGTGTCCACCCACTGCTCCGGCGGCATTTCCTTGCCCGTGTACTTTGCCAGGCATGTCCGCTCGAACGGAGCGTTGAAGGCGTGCTTCTCAACCGTCGGATCCACGAGCGCCTTCCAGAACTCCCGGTCGCTTTCCGTCTTCCCAGGATAGCCGTCACGCATCAGGTCGATGACGTGCACGTCCTGGTCCCCGAACGCGTAGCCCACAAGCATGACGTCAAAGTCGGGGGCCTCCGTATATCGGTAGACCCCCGCATCTGCCAGATCAACAGAGCTGAAGGTCTCTATGTCGATACTCAAAACAAACCTCTTGCCCTCTGTCATGTTGTCTGTCTCCCTTCCTTGTATCTGTCGTACTCTCTAAGCTCTGCGCGCATCCTCCGGATCGCTTTGCCGTAGTCCTTCCGAAGGTGCGCCGAGCCGCTTTTCTGCCTTGCTTCTTCCAGGCGGTTGATCTCCGCCTGGAACGCTTCCCGCTGCTTGTCTCTCTTAGAAGTCGTCATCGTCGTCCTCGTCAACCTTGAAGCCGTCGCCGAAGTCGCTCTCAGCCGAAGCTCTGGCTCCTCCGAGGGGCTCGCCGTCCTTGATCTTCTGGATGTTATTGAGCCCGGCGCCGACGCCCTTGTTGCCCTTCGCATCGTACGGGAAGAAGTTGATCGAAGCGCGGCCCCAGCATCCGCTGTAGACCTCTTCGGGGTCCAGGATCTCGTTCAGATCCTTGTCCACGATGCCCGGCTTGTTGTTGCTGGATGCGTTGAGGAAGTACATGCCCTCATACTCTTCCGCCTCTTCTGCTCTCTCCTCGTCTCCGTCACGGAGCGGGGTGCGCAGGTTCGAGGGTCTCTTTCCGCCCCACTTGGTGCTAACGCCTTCCTGGGTTGCCTCCTCGATCGCTGCTTTGATCTTTTTGAGCGTTGCCTTGTCGCTCTTCGGAATGAGCAGGCAGATGCTGTACTTCGCATCGTCGCCCTCATGGAACGCCCTGCTCTTGAAAATGTTCACATAACTGAACCTAACCAAACCTGTTACCACTTTTGTCGCCATCTTTTTGTCCTCCTATTCTGGCTTGTTTGCGCCGAAGTCTTCGGCCGCTGCTTTTGCTGTGTTTAGTTCTTCTCGTCTATCTGTAACCGGGACGAGCACCGGCTTTCCTGCTGGCTTGATCACAAGCCCCGCTTCACCTTCCAGCAGTTCGCTGAACTGCTTTTTGCCGACCAGTTTCTCCATCGCCGTGATGGTGAGCAGTTTCTGCTCGTAGAGCATCGCCCTTTTGAAGCCCGCGCCCTCCAGGGCCTTCACCACCTTGTCCTCGTCCGTGTACTTCCGGTTGGCTCTTCCTTCGACCAGTTTCCAGCCCTCAAAGTGTTCACCCGCCAGGGCCTGCTCCAGTGCGTAGTCTTCCACGTCCTTCGCCCAGGCTGTCAGGGCGTCGATCTGGCCGAGCACTTCCGCGATCTCTTCCTTGCTGAGCACCGGCGGCTTCTTGAAGTCCATCCGGGCCAGTTCCAGGTTCTTCTCTGCGCGTGCTCTACAGATTGCCTTTGCCGGACAGAACCGGCACCACTCGCCGCAGGCCTGGCGCTCGCTTCCTTCGCTTGCTTCCTTCGCTGCTGGAACCACTACATCGCGGCCCCATGCTCTCAGATCCTCGAGCGGGATGCGCTCCTCGCTGATGTGGTCGAGCCGGGGCTGGATGATATGCAGCACGACCGTGTTGAAGTCGTACAAATCCTGGAAGAGATGCGCGCTGCCGAGTCCGTAGAGTCGCAGCTGCGGGTTGCCTTTCGCTTCCACCTTGACGCCCTTGCCGTACTTCAGGTCGAAGACGTGGATCTCTCCTCCGCCGATCACGATCGCGTCGGATGTGCCGAAGCCTCCGGGGATCCACTCGCTGAGGTCAATCCGCTGCTCCGCCATCAGAACTGCAGCCGGGTCGTTGTTGAGGAGACCCAGCCATGTGAGCGTGACAAGCTCAGCATAAGACTCCGTTGCCTCGTCCATCTCGCCGCACCAGTACTCTGACTTTTCCCACTGCTTTCGCGTCTTTACCCATTCCTCGCTGCTTCCCTTGAAGGTGAGCTTTGTCTCGGCGACGCTGTGCGCCATCGTTCCCTCGTCGGAGTATGCGCTCGATGTGTTCGGCAGGTTTAATTCTTCCGCCAGTCTGATGCTGCCCGGACAGTTGATCCACCGGGACGCAGCCGAGGCGGACAGTCTTGCGTGACTACTTGGCATCCTCTAACGCCTCCTTTGCTTCTTCCAGAAGTGCAGGCAGGAACATGTCCTCGATCTGGCTTAACTTTCCGCCGGTTGCTCCGTGTGCTTTGATGATCTCGGCTGCGGTGTTCTTTCCGGTCAGTTTGTTGAGTTCAGCCAGAACCTTGCGAACCTCCACACGGAGCGCATCGTAGTCCACCTTCGGCTCTTCCTTCTTCACGGGTTCCGGTTCCGGCTCTTCCTTCGGTTCTTCCTTCTTTGCCTTCTTGGCCTTCTTCTCGGCTTCCATCTTTTCTTCCGCTGCGTTGATGATGTCAGCGGTCTTCTGGGCTGATGCGTTCAGCTCCTCACTTGTGAGCGGTTTCTTTCCGTTCACGAACGCCTGGAACTCTTCCAGGCTGTCGAATGTTGCGGTGATCTTCATCGCGCTTTACCTCCTTTTCGTATTCTTTCTGCGCGGCTATAAGCCCCGCGCGTGCTAACATTGTCAGATCCACCATTTCGGGCTCCTCCTCTCGTCTCCGAGTACCAGCCAGTCCGCCGAGACGTCCAGCGCGTAGCATATTTCGCGCAGCGCCTTCGTGTCCGGTGTGCTCCGTCCCGTGAGATATGCGTCCACAGTCTTCCGGCTTTTCCCGATCCTTCTCGCGAAGTCTCCCTGCGACATCCCGGAATGATAGAACGCCTGCACGAGCCTTCGGTAGAAGTCAGTCAAGTCGGACCTATTCACGGGCGGCCTCATGACTTGTCTCCTCTCTGGTCTCGCTTGCATAAGTAGTCGAACTTCTCGTTCTCGTCCATTTCGTTCCAGCGGTCCATACAGTCCGGGCAGATGATCTCGCTGCTCTCTTCGATGTCTCCCAGATGCTCGAACTCCTCGTCCATCATGTCGAACTCGATCAGGTCCGAGGTGCTGAACCTCTCGCCGCACATTGTGCAGTGCCATTTTCTTGCGCTCATGTGTCTGCCCTCCTGCTTCCTCTGATCGTCTGCCAGCGGATCCGCTTCGCCGCTCTGAACAGAGTGCGGTTGCAGATCGGGCAGTCGATGATGTCGTTGTGGTTTCTGCTTGAACTGTCGGCCAGGTATACCGTGAGCTGGCAGTCCGGGCAGTACCATGGATACAGCGTCAGCTCTTCCGTCTCCTGCACGGATCCGAAGCCATTGCGGAGTTCTTTCAGCCGGCTCAGGTGTTCCTGGCGGCTCTCTTCGAGTTTCTCGTATCTGCGGTAGTTTCCGCCGATGCCCCAGTAGCTTTCTTCTTCGTGCTTCTTGCGGCTCCACTTCTCCAGCTCGCGCTGTGTGATGTCTTCTTCCTGCTTGATCACGCGCTCGATGCGCTCGCGGATCACTCCGATCTTGTTCATGCTTCCACCTCCTCGATCCAGTAGCTGCAGCAAAGCGCTGCCGCCCAGATCTGAGCATCCCACAACTCGGAGAAGGTTCGCTCATCCATCTCCGGGTCGTCGGGGTGCACTGTGTAGTATTTTTTCCTCGTTGCTGCTGCCATTGTCAGTTCCTCCTTGTTCGTGCTCTTCCACCCATCTGATGCAGGCCTCTTTTGTTCCGATGAACAGGCACCCGTTCCATGCTGAACTGAACGGACTGCCCAGGGCCTTGATCTCAAACAGATCGTCTACGATATAATCCATGCTGTTTCCTTCCGTGTCTTTTAGTCAACGACGCGCTTAAAAAAAATAGCAGTGGGATCCTGGATGTCGAGCAGTTCGATCATGCCGCACATCTCTGCCCATGTGAAGTCAGACTCTCCGCGCATCCGTGTGTAGTAACTTGCCTGGCTGATGCCCAGCGCTGTGCAGAAGTCGTCAGGCGTGAGTCCCTTCGACTCGATCAGGTATTTGATGAATGGAAGGTCCACCTTTCTGCTGTTCTTTACCTTGTCCACTTTGCTTCCTCCTTTCTGTCGCTGCTGATTGTCTTCCGGGTTGCCCCTTGTTGTCATTGTATGCTTTCCGTTGCTTAATGTCAACGGCAAATTATAAAAATTTATCACAATTTGATAAAATTGTTTATAAAAGTGCTATAATATGATAAAATCAAACAAAAAAGTAGGAGGCCACAAAAATGGGAGAAAACGGAAAAATGCTCGGGTTGAGACTTAAAGAACTCCGCGAGGCTCGCGGGTATAGTATGCAGGAACTCGCCGACAAGATCGGAGTCAACAAGACGACTATCTTCAAGTGGGAGCACGGAGTCGTTGCTCTGGATGGTGCATCCGCTAAGCACTCGAAGGCACTGGCCGAGGCACTGGGAACCACTCCGGCATACATCCGCGGAGAGATCATAGAAGCCGCGGCTGATATTGTCCTTCGGGATGGCGGCGACGGTGTGATCTTCGTTGATTGCAAGCCGGAAACACCGAAGGTCTCGAAGTCGCAGATCGCTCCGGATCCGCGAAGCCTCCGCCTCCGCTCCTACGCGATGGACGTCCTGGCAGCAGACAGCGGCTACGCGATCAACTACACCCCGGACGGCGACGTGATCCTCACGAAGGGCAACTTCCACCGACAGATCACGCAGAACGACCTCGACGGCGTTTCCGAGGCTGTCAGCCACTTCACCGCCCTGGCACTTGCCAGATTGCTTGGAGGTCAGTCATGATCCGCGCGGTGATCTACGCGAGATACTCCGCAGGCCCCCGCCAGACCGACCAGTCCATCGAGGGCCAGGTCGCCGAGTGCACCCGCTACGCAGAGACGCACGGGCTCACCGTGGTTGACATTTATGCGGACCACCACGTCTCCGGAAAAAGCACCGAGGGCCGGGAAGCGTTCCTGCGCATGGTTGAGGACGCCGGGAAGGACCTCTTCGACGTCGTGATCGTCTGGAAGGTGGACCGCTTCGGTCGTGATCGCCGGGACATCGCGGTCTATAAGCACGCGCTGAAGAAGGCGGGCGTGTCCCTGCAATATGCAGCGGAAGCAGTTCCGGAAGGCCCGGAGGGAATCCTCCTGGAATCATTGCTGGAAGGGATGGCCGAGTACTACTCCGCAGACCTGAAGCAGAAGGTGTCGCGCGGCATCCGCGAGAGTGCAAAAAAGGGACAATGGCCGAGCGGCCGGCTGCCCCTGGGATATATGAAGGACGAAGAAAAGCGGCCCGTTCCGGATCCTGAGACGGCTCCGGTCATCCGTGCGATCTTTACGGAGTACGCTGCGGGCGAGTCATCCGCACAGATCGCTCGAAAATGGGCCAAAAAGGGCCTTAACCTTAACAAGTCTACAATTTATCGGATTTTACGAAACGAGCGCTATCTCGGCCACTGGGAACTTCTGGGAGTGCCTGTAGAGGTCGAGCCGCTGGTGAGTGAGGAGGAATTTGAAGCAGTGAAGAAGAATTTCAAAAAGTCCAGGAACGGATCCGGCTCTGCTAAGATGCGCTACGTCTTATCCGGGAAGTGCATCTGCTCGAAGTGCGGCCGCGTGATGCAGGGCGCATCGGGCCACGGCCGCGGCGATGAGATATACACATATTACCGCTGCCCCGGTCGGAGGGGTAGCGACTGCGATCTTCCGTGGGTGAAGGCGCCGGACCTCGAGGACCTGGTGCTCAATTCCACCCGCGAGATCATGCTCACGGATGAGATGATCACGGACCTCACGAAGCGGATGATGGAACTCCAGGAAGAAGATGCTAAGAAGTCAGACCTGCCCCGTCTCGAAAAGGCCCTCGCTGACGTCGAAAAACGGCGCAAAAACATCCTCAAAGCGATTGAGGCGGGCGCTTATGCCCCGGAGCTCAATGAGCGCCTTTCTGCCCTTTCTGATGAAGCAGACGCGCTCCAGGTTGAGATCAGGCGCGAGAACATAAAAAAGCCACTGATCCCGGAGGAGTTCCTCCGTCAGTGGCTCGAGTCTTTCCGGTCCGGCTCCATCCTCGACGATGACTTCGCCGAGAAAATGGCGCAGACCTTCCTCCACTCCGTGACCGTCTACGCGGACCACGTTGTGGTGGTCTTTAATGCTGCAGGCGAAGCCGGCGGGAATGTTTCGACCTCGTTGCGTATAGTGGACTTTGCGCACCTGAGGTCGAACCGCCCGGTGGTGTTCTGGCCGTTCATCCTGCTACGCCTGCCGCTTCAAAGATGATAGCATAAACACGAGCGCCCCGCAAGGAAGGACCCCCGGAGCGCTCGTGTCAGGAAGTCCTGCTCCGGCAGAAGAGCGGGACATCATCCGATTGTCACGGAGAAGGTCGCGGTCTCTCCCGGCTGTATGGTCCGGGCCACTCCCGCTCCGACGTCTCTGGTGATCATATAGTCCGAGATGGGACTGGAGGTGTAGTGCATATACACGCCGATCTCTTTGACTTCAATCGCTTCCGCGGTGTTGTTCTTATAGGTTGAAGAGAAGGTCGTGATGTAGTCGTCCGCGTATGTGTGGTTGTAGGCTTCCTCGGAACTTAAAAGAGTCAGGCCGAGGTTGTCGTTGTTTGCGTCCTCGAGCACGTAGTCGTCAGTACTGAAGGCAGCGTCGCTGCTTCCGACTGCAACCCTTCCGAGATAAATGTAGCCGTCGCCGATGCTGTTGGTGTTTCCGCTTGTGTTTTTAGCGCTTACGCTCGACATGCCCGCCGTATCATTGCACCATACGCGCAGCATTAATTTTCCGTTTTTTGTCAGCATTTCTTTTTCCTCCTCTTAGTTAGTTCGTTGTGATCTCTACAGTGGTTCCGACTTGCACGCCGATGCCTGCGTTAGACTGTCCGCGTGTCATCGTGTTGTATGATAAGTCCGGCATATCTCCGATCTGGGACTGGAGCACGCGGATGCTGATGGTGTGCTTCGTATTGTTTGCCGGATTTCCTCTGTCCGTTAAGAACAGCACGGAGTGGTCCGCGTTGAGGCTGTAGTAGCCCGGATCGTTCGGAAGTGTGAATCCGTCCACGCTCAACAGGACGATGCTGCCCGGGTTCGGGATATAGCCGGCCATGTCCAGGTTGATGGTCCGCGGGATTGCATCCGTCGGATATGTGAACTCGACCACCTTGCTGTATGCGTTGATGTAGGCGTTCACCTCCAGCTCTTCGGTCAGCGTTGCGAACCAGTTGTTGAAGGCGGTCGTCTGTGCTTCCATCCAGGCCTGCAACTGCGCCGCGAAGGTGCTGGTGTCCAGCTGGTCAATGATGCCGGTCACGATGCCACAGACCGCGGAGTTGAGCCGCACGTCCGTGATCTGACTCTGCCCGATTGCGGTCGCCCCCGCAGGTATGCTCACATAAGCCAGCGCCAGGTCATAGTAGTCGTCATCCCTGCGGATGCTCGGAACCTGCGGGGAACTTGCCGGGGTTCCTGCGATCACAGTCAGCGCGATGCTGCGGTTTGACTTGTCGAGCCGGATGGCCACGACGTCGTATCTGCTCAGAACTGCGTGAGCCGCTCCGATGCTCAGGGTCTCCACCGCGTCGGACCGGAACCAGTGGTGCAGCAGTGACGCCTTGCCCGCTGCCACATTGACCGCCATGCCGGTGCCGGCCGTTACTGCGAACATGTCGTCCACGTTCGCATAGAGGCCATCGCCGACCAGGCCCTCCAGGAAGGTGTTGACGTCGTCCGCGTTGTATAAGCGGTCGCCGCTTATTGAATTAAAAAAGCCGTAACTTGTCGCCATGTCTATCTCCTTTCTTCCTTCTCATCCGTAGTTTCTTCTGTCGGTTCCTCAGTTGTTTCCTCTTCCTCTGTCTCAATCGGTGCGCTCTTCATCAGGCTGAGGCTTCTGTTGCCGTTTCCTTCGAGTGCCGCCACCCTTGCCTCGAGTGCGCTTATATATCGGCCTATGCCGCCTATGTCTGGCAGGGCGAGTTTGTTGTATTTGACTTTTACGCTGTCGCCGTCGGTCGTGATGGTGTTGTTGCCCTTCCGCAAGGTCAGCGGTGCGGGTGCTGTCTGGAATGGTACGGGCGTGGCGAGTTCGTATGAAAATTCTACCCCGCTCATGGCGGTCTTAAACTCTGCGGCTGTATATTGTGAGTATGCGTCAATGTATAAATAAATTTTACCGCTAACGATGTGGTACCCGTCATCAGTTGCGGAATAACTCGATGCTATTTTTGAGTATTGGCTGCAGAGCGTGTTTGCCGTGTTTTCTTTTATCCCGGGAACATACGCAGAAAATCTATAATTTTGCATTGCCGCCGCTCTTTCCCACGTCAGCGTGCTGAGGTCTATCTTCAGGAATGTCTTTCTCCACTCTCCTCCTGCTGCGTCTCCCTCGGCTCCGTATATCGTCTCGGCAAATTCTGCCGTGGCGGTGGCGGTTCCGTCGTATGCGTGGTACTCGGTGTCGGTTGCGGGGTAGTTTAGGCTGATGTCGTGGTTGTAGGTTTCTCCGTAACCACTTGCGGTGTAAAACTTCATATAATGTGCCGTTGCCGGTACGGTAAATGTGCCGTTTACGATTGATACTTTGTCAATAAATGAGGTATAAGTAGTATTATTCCCATAAAAGAATAGCCACGCCATATTTTTTGAATAATATGTTGTGTTTGGCAATACGGGAATGAAATTTTTTGACCGAATTCTGCTTATCGCTGAAACGGGGACGCCCGAATTGTCAATCATTCCGACTTCCCATTCCTCGTCCCACTGATTGACTCCGGTCCTCTTTGCGCTGGCTTCCTCGTAGCCTTCAATCGGGCATATGTTGGAGTAGGGTGCGTAGGCTGTGGCGGTGGCGCCAATTTCAATCTGAATTTTGGTTGCATACTGATAATAATTATTGTCGCCGTAAAATCTCAAATACATTTGCTGCCCGAAAGTCGTAAATGTAAAACTGTTTCGGTTTTCGGCGTTACTGTCAATAATAAATACCTTATCAGCCGCTGCCCATTCGGCTGCACTGCTTGCCGTTGTAACCGCCAAAAATAGGCCTTTGTCTTGCCACTGTCCGTAGTCGTCGGAAAATGTAACGGCTGTATTATATGGCAGCAAAATGGGCAAAAAATGAAGCGCTGTGTCGCCTAAGTTATCTTTGATTGCTTGCTCGTCCAGTTTATTTTTCCCGCCGCCTCCGGGCCACGGCTTGTCGTATCCGTGCAGGTCCTGCTTCGGGGTTAGTTTAATCGTCACGGCTTTGGCGTAGCCCTCCTGCACGGTCTGCAAGGTGACCGGATTTCCTTCTGCCGTCTCCTGCGTGTCGGTCAGGTCAACGATCACCGCGGTCGCGTTGTCCGCGTACACCGGAACGGCTGTGCCGTTGTCCGTGATGTCCGCGATCTTCTCTCGAGTCGTTGTCGGTGTCAGGGTGTTGCTGACCACCGTCTTGTTTGCCTGCGCCTCGATTGCGAGGAGCTTCGAGAAGTCCGAAGAGCTCATCAGGCCGTCCTTCACTGCACTCGCCAGCGTGATCAGGGAGAACATATCCACCCAGTCCGTGCCGGTGTACCGGTACGTGTGGTCATCATCCAGAGTGGTGACGGTCCAGCCGTCCTGCGGGTTGGGATAGGTCGTCGCGATGTCTGCATACGTTGCCACGGCTTCTTTCCAGTCGATGCCGGTGGTGATCGCAGAGATTGCAGTATAAATGCCGGCGGAGGTCACGGGGTTCGTGCTGCCATCCGTAGGAGCTGTATCGAAGGTCAGGGTGTCCTGCTTCGTCGCGAGCGCGTCATAGATGCCGTTCGACTCCACGGGGTTCGTGCTGCCGTCTGTCGGTACCTGGTCGAAGGTGAGCGCGTCCTGCTTTGCCGCAAGGGCGTCATAGACGCCGTTCGATGCTACCGGATTGTCGCTGCCGTCCGTCGGGGTTGCGTCTACGCTGAGCACCTCATGCGCGACGCCATCCGGGGTCGTGAAGATGAGCTTGCCGTTGTCCAGCGTCAGGCTCTCGGCTGCAGCGATCAGGCTCTTCATTGTCGCCCAGCTCACGCTCTTGGTGACCCAGATGCCGTTCTGCAGGATGTCGATTGCGAAGACCGAAGTGTCTGCCGGCTGTCCTGCGGGCTTCTGGTGTATCATAAAGTTTGCCATGTCTTTTTCCTCCCTTGTTTTATCTGAATATGAAGCGGTTGCCGATCTCGTCGACGAAGTAGTTGCCGCTCTCGTCTACCCAGTACTCGGTCTCGGTCCGTATTGCTTCGAACGTTGGAACGATGTGTCTGCCGGTTCCGTCGAGGCAGTCGATGATTGCAGTGATCCGGCTCCGGCCTTCTATGCCGAACTCGTTGACCACTTCCACGATGTCACCCAGGTCGAAGTCGATGCCGATGTTGAAGTTCCCGAGGCTCTGAACGCTTCCCTCGAAGGCCTGCGTCACCTGGCATCCGGCCAGCTTGTCCTCTCCGGCGCTCGCGAGCAGCTCTGTGTATTCTTCCGCCGGGATCTCGCCGTTGTTGCTCGAGACGTTCCGCTTGTCCACGTAGAGCTCGTATCGGTCCAGACCGGAGGCATCTGCGTCTCCGGCGGTTGCGAACTTGCGCTCGTCACCTTCACCTTCTCCGCCCACGTTCGCCACGTTGTAGAACTTGCGGGTGCTTTCCTGGTAGGTCGTGGAGACAAGGTTCTCATACTGTGGGGAGAATACCACGTAGGGGTTCTCGTCCTGGAAGTAGCTGCGGTCCTCGCCATTGTAGAGGCTGAACTCCATCGCGCGGGTGTCGATGTCTACCGTGACATCGTAGCCGAGGCCGTACGCCTTGCAGATGGCTTCCGTGACCTCGCCCAGGTTGTCGCAGGTGTACTGCACACTCATCGCGTCGGATCCTGCGCTAAGATCTCCGAGTGAAAAGCCGGCCACTGCTCGGGCTGTGTCTTCCGGCTGGATCACGTTCTCGTTGAGCAGTTTGGTCAGCCCGGTGGCTACGGTTCCCGCCAGGGAGGTCTGGCTCCATACGATGCGGCGATAGAGGATGGACTTTAGATCGCGGCCGCTGACTGTGATCGTGTGGCCGTTCTCCTCATCTGTCTCAATCTTCACGTCCTCGATAATCATGGCATGGTCCGGATCGTCCTCGCGCATGATGTAGTTGTCCCGGACCAGAAGCCCTACGGACTCATTGTTCGCTGGGGCATAGAGTTCAAAGTCTCCCGGCTCGTAGTAGCGCGGGGTCCAGATCAGGCTTTTGAACTCGTCCACGACCCCGATGCGTTCCATGTTCTGGTTAAGCACATAAAGCACCATAGCCTACACCCCCTCGAACTTGTCCGTGTTGGTGAAGATGACCTCCATGCTCTCGCGGCCTTCGTCATCCGCCGTGAAGGTGAAGACGTTGTCGCCCAGGGTCAACTGGAACCAGGTCGAGCCCTGCACCAGGTACTTCAGCATGTTAATGCTCTCGCCGTCTCTGGTGAGCGTGACGGACTTGCTGCCCTGGTTCGTGTTTATGATGAGCGAGTCGCCCCGGATGAAGTCATAATTCATCAGGAATCCCTCGCCGGTTGTCAGATTGTAGAAGGCGGGATTGCTAACCGGTCCGGATAAGTTGCAGCGGATGATCACGCCGCACTCGACATCTCCGCCGTTGATGACGCTTTTCTCGTCGTAGACTGCGACCTCGGAAAAGGGAATCCCCTCCTCCGGGAACTCGACCGGGAACTCCAGGAGCCCATTGACTGCCATGAAGTCGGTCGTGGTTGCTTCCACTGCCTTGAAGAACGGGTCCGGGCAGATCACGCTGATCATGGCCTGCTGCCCTCTCTGGAAGAGGTCGCCCTCGAAGGTTTCCACGTACCCGTCTATGTAGACGTCACGCGTCGCATTTTTATAAAAAAGACGGATCCACTGCTTCGTCTTGAATACTTTGTAGAGTTCATGGCGTGCAGCCTCAACGGTCACGGCTGATCTGTAGGTCAGCGTGATCACGATGTTCCGGTTCCCTACCTTCGAGGAGTTGTAGAGGCTGCCGTCTCCGGTTGCCAGCAAGTCGGTGTTGATCACCGCCGCGGCCGGAGTCAGACCGGATACGCCCGTCACATAGAAGAGCGGGTTCCCGGTCAGCGTTTCTCTGGTTCCGTATTTATTTTCTGCGATAAGTTTGAACATGTTTTAGGCTCCTCCCATCGCGAAGTTGAACTGGTTGTTGGTTTGTCTGTAGATCTCCAGGCGGCTCAGTGCCTTCGGGCTGGTGTTGTACTGATTGAAGGTGTTGTTCGTCACCTTCGTCACATTTCCGCCAGATGCTGCGGCAGGTGCTCCCGCATATACTGCGGAACCGATCGCCGCCTTCGCTCCGCTCACGTACGGGCTGAGGTTCGTCGCTTCCACGGCCTCGCTGGCCATGTTACGCAGCGCGGATGTGAGCGCCTTCGTGTTTTTCTTCACGCCGAGGGCCGCACCCGCAGGAAGTTGGAATCCTATTTCCTTCTCGAAAACTGTCGACGGGGAATGAACTCCGAAGAGATCCTTCACGAAGCCCACAACGTCTCCGACCCACTCGGTCAGCTTGCCCTTGATCCAGTCCTTCGCTCCGCTGATGCCCTGCCAGAGTCCCTTGACCAGGTTGTCGCCTGCTTCCTTCATGCTTCCGGCGCTTTCCTCGATGCCCTTCACGATGGCCTTCACAAGTTCCGGCGCCTGCTTCACAAGTTCCGGCACCAGTTCGTTCATGGCCATACAGATGCCGAAGAGCAACTCGAGCGCCGCGGAGATGATGAGCGGCAGGTTCGCGATGAGCGTCTGCGTGATCACGGAGACGAGCATCGGAAGATCTGCAACAAGCAGCCGCGCTATGGTCGGCAGTGCCTGGATGATGCCCTTCAGCATTGTGACCGCTGCCTCTATGATGAGCGGCAGCGACTGCACCAGGATGTTCGTCGCGGTTGTGATCAAGATCGGCACGTTCCGGATGAGCATCTGCACGATCTGCGGCAGCGCGTCCACGACGCCCGTGAACATTACGACGGCCGCGCTGATGATCAACGGCAGGCCCTGTTCCAGCAGTCCCATTATGGTCTCTATGATCTGCGGGATTGCTTCCAGAAGAAGCGGGAGCGCTGTCTGGATGCCTTCCAGGATTGCCGTGAGGAAGTCCTGCCCCGCCTGCAAAAACTCCGGCGCGGACTCGAGGGCCGCGTCTGCGATCGTCTTGATGAAGCCCGGCAGGCCCTGCAAGATAGTCGGCAGTAGGTTTCCTGCGATCGACTTGATCAGCGCCAGCGCCAGACCGTTTCCGGCTTTCAGAAGCGCCGGTGCCTGGTTTATAAGAACAGCAAATAACTGCTGCAATAATGGCGGAATAAATGCTATAAACTGCGGCAGGTTCTCGCTCAGTCCATCCATGGCTGCCTCTAAGAGCAGCGCGGAGGTCTCCAGCATGACCGGAGTCTCTCCGAGGATGCCTTCCGCGATCTGGCGCACCAGATTGATGCCTGCTTTGATGAAGGCCGGGCCCTCATCCTGCGCGGTCTGTATAGCGCCTTCAAACACCCCTCTGAACGTGTCAAAAATGCCGCTAAAATCGCCCGATTTGAGTGCGGCGGGTAAATCTGCCACCGCGCCTGCTAAGGGCTCTAAAACGGAAGAAACGACGGGTCCTAAGCCTGCCACGATACTATTCTTCGCGCCTTCTGCAACTTTGCTGAGGCGGTCCAGCGCATCCTGGGTCTCGTTGAGGCTGTCCAGAGCCTCGGAGTCGAGCACGTAGCCCATGTCGTGCGCTTCCTGCGCGAGTGCTGCGATCTTTTCGCCGCCTGCTTCAATGAGCGGGTTCAGATCCTGAGCACTCCTTCCGAAGATCTGCATCGCGTACGCATCGCGCTGCGTTTCGTTCTCCATCTTCCCGAGCGCGTCAATGGCCTCGTTGAAGACGTCCTGGTTGCTCCGGAGTTCTCCGTTGGCATCGGTCACGGATATGCCGAGGGCCTCGAAGGCTGCCGCAGCGTCTCCGGTTCCCTTCTGGGCGTTGGCCATGTTCCGGATCAGTTTGGCCATGGATCCCGTCATCGTTTCCGTGGAGACGTCGATGAGGTCCTCCATGTACTTGTATTCCTGGAGCGTCTCGGTGCTCAGTCCGGTCTGTGCGCTCAGTGTGTTGATCTCATCCGCGAAGGCCGCGGCTGCTTTCACGCTTTCCCAGGTTTCCTTGGCCAGTTCCTTCATCGCGGATGCTGCGAACAGGATGCCCTGGGAGACGAGGTTCGCCATCGCTCCCTTCAGTACGCTGTAGCCTTCCGAGCTTTTCTCGACCTTTTCCCCGGTCTCCTTCGCTTCGTTTCCTAAGTCGCGGAGGTTCTCCTCCACTGTCTTTCCATTCTTCGCTGCCAGCGCTTCCGCCTTCTCGACGTTTCCGAGTTCTTTCTCGTACTTGTTCAGGTCCTGCGTCGTCTGGTTGACTGCGGCCTGCTGGTTTGCGATTTTGATGGCCAGCTCCTGGGCGCCTTTACTGTTGGCGCCCTGCTCTGCCGCGACCTGTTCGTACTGCTGCTTTAGGCTCTCCAGGACCGACTTCTGCGATGTCAGGACGCTCTTCAGCTGTCCGATCTTAGCGCTCAGACCTTCCGAAGATGTGCGCCAGTTGTCCATCCCGGCTGCCGCTGCTTTGAACTCAGCATTGGCCAGGCGGATGTTCCGGTTCGCTTCCTGTATGTTCTTTTTGAGGTTCGATATGTCGACCGAAAACTTAGCGGTCACTTCGTTGCTGGCTGCCATCTTGTCCACCTCTATCTGTTACCACCACCCGGCGTCGTCAGATGCCCGGCGGCGGATCACGTTCGATTTATTGTTCTTCTGCCCTGTGCTTTCCTGCTCCTGTCTGATCTGCATCCTCCGAAGGTCTGCGTAGAGTTCTACTACTTCAAAGAAGGACGCGTACTGAACCAGGAGCGGATCCATGCCGCCGTAGGTTATGCAGAGCGCATGGACGATGTCGAACAGAAGCTCATCCAGGGGGACATCCTCCCCCGCGTTCAGTTTCCCTCGTTTTTAGTCGGGACCTTCAGCAGTGACTTCATGGCTTCCTGAACGATTGTATAGATCACGCCGATCACTTCCTGCGTGTCTACGTGGTTCCAGTCGTCCTCCGTCATGCCAGGGAATACTCGGTCCAGAATGTGGCATACATCGTGCCACGCTGTTGCGATTGTTGCGAGGATCTGCGCGGTGTCCATCGTGCCCTGGTCTAAATCAAAAAGGGCGGCTATATCACGGACCACGCCGAACGGGATCTTCCTAAGCATCCCCGCCTTCGTTTCCCGGATCACCGTCATGTCCTCGTCTTCGTATATGTTCAAAGTTATCAATGTGTTGTCTGCCATGGTGTTGCTCCTTCCTGTGTTTAGTTGTCGTCCTTGCACTCACCGGGCCCTGGTTGTGGGCCCGGATCGTACAGGGGATTTTTGGGTATAGTATGAAAAAATTGGAATTATTCGCCCACGGTGATCGAGCAGGTGTCGGTGAATCCGCCGTCCTCTGTTGTCACGGTGATGGTCGCGGTGCCGGATGCTACTGCGGTCACAAGACCGTCATCGTCAACGGTTGCCACTGCTTCGTCGCTGGATGTGTAGGTCACAGCCTTGTTGGTAGCGTTTGCCGGAAGCACGGTAGGCACGAGCTGAACCGTTCCTTCTGCTGCGAGCGTTTCGGATGCGGGCGCGAGGCTCACACCGGTCACAGCCACAGCCTGGCTGGGCTGGATAGTGTCCGGAGTCTGAATTGCTGCGAAGAAGTTGGAGACGTCTGCCTTGTTGTAGCGGGTGTCCACTACGATGCCCTTTGCGGGTCCTTTTAACCAGTTCAAGCCATCAAAGATGCCCTTGGTGAACTTGTAGGTGGTATAGATGCCTGTGAAGGTCAGGGACTGATTATTTGCATCAGTTCCGGCATCTTCGGTTGCACTTGTCTCGTCGGGGATGGAGAACTTGCCCTTCAGTCTGGAGACGTAGCGGTACTTGCCGTCGTTTCCTTTAACGCGATACATGATCGCGAAGTACTTGTCGGAGCGTTCGCTGTCAACGAGCATGCCGGTGTTCTCGTCGAAGCTCTTGCCGGTGATGAACGCCAGGCGCTGAAGTTCGGGAGGTGCTACCGTCAGTGTGATTGTGTCGTCACCCTCGCCCTGGATCGTGATGAGGGGAAGGTTGTCGTAATAATGGGACGCAGTAGACTGGTCGATTGTCTTGCCGATCTCTGCGGTGGGTGCCAGACGGATCGGAGTTCCGCAGGCATATCCCGTCTCGTCGTCTTTTGTAACTTCTGCAACATAGAGGTCATCCACGCCGCGGAACTCAAAGACCTGCTGGGTTAAGTTGGTACTAATTGCCATTGTTTTGTTCCTCCTTTATAAGGTTGTTGAACTGCTGGTAGATGGCCTCGAAGCCTCGACCCGTGTGGGTCTCCTCGTCGCTCGGGGCATCATACCCCAAGCCATTAACCTTGAAGCCGTTCTGTTTAAGTAGTGCCCGCGCCTCCTCCAGCTTGCTGTAGGTATCGGTCGGGTCGTTGCTGTAGTAGTTGACCATGAAAACGCCCACGTAGCTGAGGGGCTCGTTGTCGTAGTGGCTGCCGTCCACGGAGCTGCTGTTCCAAAACGTGAAGAAAGCATCCGGATACGGCTCCTTCTCGCCGACGCTTCCCTGCCGGTAGACCGGCAGCTTAAAGGTCTCGAGCAGTTGTATCAATAAGTCCTCCATCACTTTCCTCCTATCGTCCTCTGAATGTAGTCCAGGAACACTTCCTTGACGTCATCCGTCAGCCCTTTTTGGTATGCGTTGTGCGCTCTTGCCCAGCCTCCGTAGATCCGCTGCAGCTGGATGTCCGGCTTCATCCTCGGCGTGCCGGTTATGAGCCTCTGGCCGTTGTTGGGTTTCGACTTATCGAAGCCCAGGCCGATGGTCGCTCTGTTCCCGGACCATTCCACCTTCGAGTTCTGCACCACACTTGCCTCGGTTGCTCCTGTGGAGTACCGACCCTGTGCCGGCAGGTGCTGCGGTGCGAGTGCTTCCATGGTGTCATCTGCCACGGTTTCCGCCATCTGTTCCAGTGCGTTCGTGAGCACTGGTCTGACGTTCAGGCCGGCCTCATCGACTGCGATGATAAGTTCTGCCAGTCCTTTGAGTTCTATGCCTGTTTTCGCCATTCTATGCGCCTCCTCGGTATGCCCTAACACGGAAGACCAGGAACTGGTTCCGCATTTCGATGTTCTCAGGCGTTCCGATGATCTCGTACGGCTTCCCGCCGATCGTGATCCGGCAGTCCGGTGTGATGTCTGAACGGTACCAGGTTTCCACCGTTCCGGTGTCATCCAGGACCAGCACATCATTCACCACGCGCTCCGTGCCGCCGAAAGTTCGGAACCGCCCGAAGAAGGTCGAGCCCTCTGCTGGGTACGTTTTCTTGATCACGCCCTTGGCCATTGTCTCCGTCGGAACGAAGAGCACCATGGGCACGTTGAAGGGTCCGCTCGGTCTGTATGCCATCGCTTAGCCCTCCTTGTATGACAACTGGGTCGCTCGCTGGAAGAAGTAGTCCGAGAGCTTCCCTTCTCCGTTGCCGTAGTTCCACAGGTCAGAGACGCCACGCGTGACAAGTCCTGCCGGGATGTTTGCTTCCGCGATGCCCGCGTCCTTTAAGAACCCGACCACCTCGTCCACGTACTCCCCCAGGGTCGCATCCAGATCAGAACCTGTGATGCCGAGGCCTTTTTTCACTTTTTCAAGCAATATGTTCTCGTTTGCCATGTCGGCGCCTCCTCTCGGGGTTTTAATCTTATAAGCCTACCTTGGTCACGGTGATGTCACCGGAAGAAAGAACGGCTTTGTAGAGCGTTGCACCATCTGCGTCGATGTCTACGCTGCCTGCTGCCGGCTCTTCTGCTACTCCTGCAAGGGAGAAGCCCACGAAGTCATAAGTGGGTACGAAGTAAACGGTCGCTGCTGTTACTGCCGCAGCCAGGTCGATGCTCTTAGCAGGTTCGCTGCAAAGAAGCGGAGTAGATGCTGCGGTGATCGCGAAGTCACCGTTCGCATTTGCTGCGTTTACCTTTGCCAGGGTGCTGTTGTTAGTGGTGTCCTGTTTAAGGATCACAGCGTAAAGAGTGATCAGGTCGGTTGCCTGTACGGGTACGATTCTGTTGTTGTTAATCATTTGTTTTTCCTCCTTAGATTATTCAGTTGCGTCTTCGCCTACTGCCCACGCTCCGTCTACGACTTTCAGCACGCTGCCGTTGTCAGTAGCGGTCACAGCCGGAAGCTGAGATGCAGGCAGTGCTGCAATCCACTTGCCCTTGTTGTCAACGGTGAGCACCTTGCCCTCGTCGGTCTCGGTGACTGCCGGGAGTTCGGCAGTGGCTGCAGCTGCA